>Ga0307319_10000060_pt1 | contig 32988 bp, 34 predicted proteins | sample ER_DNA_368_FD_194491 | JGI IMG/M metagenome (GOLD analysis project Ga0307319, IMG submission 194491) | Bulk soil microbial communities from the East River watershed near Crested Butte, Colorado, United States - ER_DNA_368 | ecosystem: Environmental > Terrestrial > Soil > Floodplain | place...
TGCCGTGGCCGTTGTCGTCGGACGGGTCGTTGTCGTCGTTCGCGAAGTCCCAGCCGCGCCAGTCGTCGGCGTAGCCGTTCCCGTCGTCGTCGACGCCGTTCGTCCGGCAGCCGGGGCAGTTCTCACCCGGGTTCACCCACATCGCGCCGGCGAGATCCGGGTGCGTGAAGTCGACGCCGCTGTCGATCACGGCGGCGACGACGTCGGAGCTCCCGGTGGTGACGCCCCACGCCTCCGGCGCGTGGATCTTCGGGAGGCCCCACTCGGCGCCGAAGCCGGGATCCTCCAGTGCGTGCAGCTCGACGTTCGGCTCGGCGTACTCGACCCGCGGGTCGCGCTCGAGCGCCTTCCGTGCCGCAGTCGCCCGCGAAGCCGGCACAGATGCCAGCACGCCGTCGATTCGGCTCCAGCGCTTGCGCACCTTCGCCGACCACGGCGCGAGCACCTGTGCCTGCTCCGCGCGGGAGACGCCCCCGCGGAAGCCGACGATCAGTTCCGTCGAGCCGCTGGGCGCGCCGCCGGCAGCGGGAGCAGCGGCTGCGATCAGCCCGCCGAGCACTGCGCAGGCGGCGAATCGCAGCCGCAGTCCCGTCATCGACCTACCGCTTCTTCAGAGCGACGAGTGTCTCGAAGCGCCTCGTCGTGCTCCGCTTCTGGGGCTGGCTCGCAGCCCGGAGGGCGGTGAACGAGGGGAGATAGTGAACGCCGCGAAAGCCTGAGGCGGTCTTCTTTGTGGCCACGCCTCGCACCTCCTGAGCTACCGGCGTAGGCCGCGTCCGCCTGATTTTCGACTGACTTCCGGATCATCGGCAGGAGCCTCCGTGCCGGCCATCCCTCGCGGCAGTGAATCGCTTCCCGAAAACGGACGAGCAGGCCCGGAGGCCTGCTCGTCTCACCTCGGTGGACGCGAGGAGAAACCTCTTAGCCGTTTCCGACACCTACGAGCCCCGCCACGCGCGTGAGCGCCGTGATGATGTTGCCGGAGAGCAGGGCGAGAGCCCCGAACACGAGGGCCGTGATCACCGCGAGGACGACGCCGTATTCGGCCATGGTCTGGCCCTGCTCGTTCCGCAGTCGCATAGTTGTCACCCCCTCTCCCGTCGAAGGAGGCCGCTGCGGTGGCTTGTGTGCTTCGCGTGCAGGCACGCCCGAGTCCTCCTGGTCGAAACGTGGTGGCGTGCCGCAAAACGCCGTCGTGCCACAGGGAATCGGCTTTTCAACAGGTGAAACGCATCCCTGGAGCCAGTGACCCGCCCCCTCCGGCGTGGGCTAGCTCAGCCGGGGCGAATGCGCCAGATGTCAGTACCGGTGAAGCTCGCGACCCAGAGCTCGGACGGGTCGTCCGGGACGACGAACGGGCCCATTCCGACCCGGACCGTTTCGAGCACCCGATTCCGGCGGATGTCGATCCGCGTCACCGTGTTGCTCTTCAAGTTCGGCACCCACAGCTGGCCGCCGACGATTCCGGCGTCCACCGGCTGGTTGCCGAGGCCGCGGATGAGCGCGACGCGGCGGTTCTTCCGCTCGTCCACCCGCGCGACGGTCCGGTTGAGCTGGTTCATCGCGAAGACCGTGTAGCCCTTCGCGGCCAGCCAGACCGGCGAGGCACCCGTCCGCACCCGCCGCGCGACCTTGTTCGTCTTCGGGTTGATGCGGACGATCGAGTAGCCGGAGGCGTCGCCGACCCAGACGGCCGAGCGGGTGAAGGCGAAGCCGCCGGGCGCGCCGCGTGTGCGGATCCGCGCCGCGACCTTGTCCGTGGCCGGGTCGATCCGGTAGACGGTTCCGTCGGCGTAGTTCGTCACCCAGACCGAGCCGAAGCCGTAGGCGACGTCGTACGGCTCGTTTCCCACCGGGATGGTCGCCGTCACGGCATTCGTGCCCGGGTCGATCCGCTGCACGGTTCGGCCGCCGTAGTTCATCAGCCAGATCGCGCCAGCGCCGGAGGCGATCCCGCACGGCTGGTCGTCGACCGCTATCCGTGCGACGACCTTGTTCGTCGCCGGGTCGATCCGGACGACCTGGTCGTCGCCGTAGACGGTCGCCCAGGCCGAGCCGGCAAGCTGCGTCACGGAGCACGGAGCGGCGCCGGCTTCGATCTTGGCGACAACCGAGGTGGCGCGCGTCGAGCCCTGGGCGCAGGCGACGAGCGTCGCCGCGCCGATGATCGCGAACGCGCTCCTGACCATGCGATCGAGAGTACTCCGGATCCGGAGCACTTGCTACGGAGTCGGAGTTTTTTTCTCGTTAACCTCGGCCAGCTCGGCGCGGAGCGCGTCCTCGAGCGCCTGCAGCCCGCGGCGGACGTCGTCGACCGGCACCTCGAGGCGCCCGGTGACGTTGGTGAGCAGCTCGGCGAACTGCGGCTGCACCGCGCGGTAGGTCTTCCACCCCTCGTCGGTGAGGCGGAAAAGCGCCGAGCGGCCGTCGAGCGGGTTCTTGATCCGCTCCGCGTACCCGCGCTCGACCAGTCGGTTGAGCCGGTCGGACACCGTCGTCAGGGGGACGCCCATCCGCTGGGCGAGCGAGGTCGGGCTCGACTCGCCGCCGAGCGCGAGCAGTGTGAAGAGCAGGTAGTCCTCGCCCGCCTCAGACCCGCCGAGGTACTCCTGCAACAGCGTCCGCGCCACGGTTCCGGTTGTGGCGAGATCCAGGAGGACGGTTCCGAAGCGCAGCTCCGTCATCCAGCCATGAAAACACGAAGGCCCGCCATCGCGGGCCTTCGGTGGGAGAGAGGTGGAGCAGAGAGAAGCTTTGTTACTCCCCGTCGTCCGTGCGGTTCGTGACGACGGTCTTGACGATCTCGCAGTTGACGTAGGTGTCCGACTCCTTCGCGTTGAGCCAGACGGTGTCCACGCCGTCCCCGCAGTCGATCTGGTCGAGCATCTTGTCACGGGCGAGCGCGTGCATCACGTCGTTCCCGGCGCCGCCGCTCTCGACGTCGGCGCCACGGCCGACCCAGATCTTGTCGTCGCCATTGTCCCCGTTCACCACGTCGTTGCCCCAGCGGCCACGGAGCACGTCGTTGCCCTCGCCGCCGTTCACAGTGTCGTTCCCGGGGCCGCCGCGCATGCGGTCGTTCCCGCCCTCGCCGTTGAGGGTGTCCTTCCCCCAACCGCCGAAGACCTTGTCGTTCCCGTCGCCGGCGTTGACGATGTCGTCGCCGCCGCGAGCGTGAATCCGGTCAGGTCCCGCCGTGCCCGTGAGCGTTTCGCCGTTGTGCGTGCCCTTGATCACGACAACGCGGTGGGCGACGGCGGCACTCACGAGCGCCAGCGCGGAGAGCGCGACGAGCGTGAGGATGCCGAGTCGAATCGTCCTGGTCACAGCTGAGAACCTCCTTGCGACAGTAGAACCGACTATCCCCGTCGCAGATGAGGCGGCCGTGCGCGATCGGAAAAGATTTCGCGCGGTTTTGTTAAGCGGGCGTAAGCGCCGCCCGCTGACCGTAGAGCTCGTACACCGCGGCCGTTGTCATGACGAGGCCCGTGACGCCGGCGACGAGGAACGCGAGCTCGGTGCCGCCGACCTCCGAGAGCCAGCCGGCCAGGAGGCCGCCGAGCGGCGCGAGGCCCGCGAAGGCGAACAGCCAGAGGCTGAGCACGCGGCCCCTCAGGTGGTCGGGGACGGTCAGCTGGAGGAGCGACTGGCTATTCGACGTCCAGAGCGTGAAGGAGACCCCGACGGCGTAGAGCAGAACGGCGCACGCGACGACGGTGTGCAGCGGCGCGAGCAGCAGGAGCGAGATACTGAAGCCGCCGACGCCTGCGACGAGCGCCTTCCAGCTGGCCCGACCGAGTGACGCGGTGAGCAGCGCGCCGGTGAGCGCGCCGGCGCCGAAGGCAGCGGAGAGGATGCCGAACGTGCGCGGACCGGCGTCCAGGGTCTCCGACGAGAGCACCGGGACGAGCACGTGGAAGTTGAACCCGACGGTGCTCACGACGGTCGTCATCAGCAGCACGAGGCGCACGCGCGGCGAGCGGCGTGCATAGCTGAGGCCCTCGCGGATGCTCGAGAGCCAGGACGGATGCTGCTCGGGCCGCTCCACCGGCACGAGCTCTTCGGTGCGCATCAGCGCGAGGCTCGTCAGGACGGCGAGGAAGCTGATCGTGTTGAGCGCGAAGCAGACGCCGACGCCGAAAGCGGCGACGATCACGCCGGCGGCGGCCGGGCCCACGACGCGCGAGGCGTTGAAGAGGCTCGCGTTGAGCGCGACGGCGTTCGGCAGCTCGTCGCGGCCGACCATCTGGAAGGTGAGCGCGTGGCGCGCCGGGGCGTCGAACACGAGCGCGGTACCCGAGGCGGCCGCGAGGAGGTAGGCGAGCCAGACGATCTCGGCGCCGCTGACGGCGAGGACCGTGAGGGCAGCCGCCACGATCATCGACGAGGCCTGCGTGATCATCACCTGGCGGCGGTTGTCGAACCGGTCGGCGACGACGCCCGAGATCAGGCCGAAGACGGTGAACGGCGCGAAGCGGCAGAAGGCCAGGAACCCGACGGCGACGGCCGAGTGGGTCAGCTCGATTACGTACCAGGCGAGCGCGATGTTCTGCATCCAGGTGCCGACGAGCGAGATCACCTGTCCGGTGAAGAAAAGGCGGTAGTTCCTGTGCTTACGGACGCTTGCGAACGTCCGGCGCGGGAAGGCGAGGATCGCCGCCGTCACTCGACTCCCTCGACGAGGTTCAGCAGCGGCTCGACGGCGGCATCAAGCGCGGTGAGCTCCTCCGGCTCGAGCTGCTCCAGCCGGGCGGCGAGCCAGGCGGTGCGGCGTGATTTCACGGAGCGGACGACGCGATCGCCCTCTTCGGTCAGCGAGAGGCCCTGGCGGCGCTTGTCGTTTGGGTCCTGTGTCTTCCGGACGAGCCCTGCGCGCTCCAGGCGCTCCACGTAGCCAGACATCGACGCGGGCGACATGCGCTCCAGCGAGGCGAGGCCGCGCACGCCGATCCCTCGGTGCCGCTGAATCTGAATCAGAAGCGAGACCTGGCCGCCGGTGACGCCGAGCGCGTGCGACTCGCGCCGCAGCTCCCGCGCGAGCTTCAGCAGCGCTGGGCGCAGGCGGTTCGCGACTTCGAGCGGGGTGAGCGTGGCTACCGGCATTCGTTAGCCAGGCTAACAAAAATCGTTAACGTGGCTAACGAACTCTGGTCCAGCGCTTCCGGGCCGGCGCGGGATCGACATTGCCGGCGCGGTCCATCGCACGAACCTGGAACGTGTGCCTCCCGGGCTTGACCATGCGGTAGCGCTTGGGTGTGCGGCAGCGCTGCCAGCTCGTCTTGTCCAGCTTGCACTGGAAGGTCGAGTGGCGCTCGGTTGAGCGGAACCGGAACAGGGCGCCGCGCAAGCGGGTTCGTGACTTCGGCGCCGCGGTGAGCCGGGTGTTCGGCGGCTTGCGGTCGGTGACCTTGGGCTTGGCGGTGATGGTCAGCGTGACCGTCGCGGCCGGGCCGGACGCTCCGCGGGCGGTCGCGCCGTACTTGAAGGTGTCCCTGCCCTTCCGGGTCGGGTGGGGTGTGTAGGTGACGCGGTCGGCGGCCTGGTTGATCGCGGACAGCGTTCCCCAGGTCGGCGGCGCCTGGATCTCGAGTGTGATCACGTCACCGTTCGGGTCCGTGCACGTCAGCGGGATGCGCAGCGCGGCGCGGGTCTTGACCGTGACGGTCTTGCTCTGGCAGGCCGGGGCGGCGTCGAGCTCGAAGCTTGCGATCGAGCCGCCCTGCGCGGGGGGAACGCGAAGCGTGGAGAAGCCGAGCAGGCCGCTCGGCGCGACGGCGACACCGCCGGGCCCGCGGAGTAGGCCCGGGACGTAGTCGCAGGGGGGTCCCGGCGCCGTGTCGGTGAAGCACCCGTGGGCGCTGCGCTGGCTGAGCTTCCCGGTCGTGCGGTCGAATGCGAGGAAGGCGACACCGAGGTTCTGCGAGTTCAGCACGACGTGGTTCCCGTCCGGCGTGACCGCGGCGTCCGCGCCCGCGGCTCCCTTGACCTCGTGGCAGCCGGCGGGCGGGGCTGCGCCGCCCGCCTCGTCGAGGCAATCGGTCTTCGTCAGGAGCCCGGTGGCGGAGTCGCGGCGGAAGACGGTGTGACCGACGCCGCCGCTGACGAACGCGTAGGCGGCGGGCGTGTCGAGGCTGACGGCGGCCGCTTGGCCGAGCGACCCGCCGCCGGCGGTGCACTCGACGCCGCCCGCGCCTCCGCTCGTCCCGTCAGTGGTGATGCAGCCTGCGGTACCGGCAGGCTGCGTAATGGTGCCGCTCGACGTATTGCGGTCGAAGATCGCGACGCCGCCCGGGGTCGAACTGGCGACGTAGAGGTGCCGGCCGTCAGGTGAGACCGCCGTCTCGAGACCGTTCCCCGTCGTCCCGCGGCCGACGGTGCACCCGGAGCCGACCGGGGACTCCTCGACGACACAACCCGCAGCGCCCGGCTTCTGCGCCAGCTGGCCGGTGGCCGTGTTCCGGTCGAAGACGCCGATGTAGTCGTTGCCCCTGAGGTAGAGGCTCGTGCCGTCGGGGCTGAGGGCCGCGCTCGAGAACTGTCCGAACGGGACCGCGGTGCAGCCGGCCGTCGAACCGAAACACTGGGTCTCGAGCAGCGTCGCGGTCGACGTGTCGCGGTTGAAGACGACGAGCGCGCCGTTGCCGGTGAGGTAGAGGTTTCTGCCGTCGGCGCTGAAGTCGATGTCGGAGCCGCCGTACTCGTTCGTCGTGTTCGTGCAGCCCGAGACGAGATGGGCGTAACACCCCGCGGCACCGGAGCGCAGGGTGAGCGCGCCTCCCGCGCCGACGTCGTAGAGCCGGATGCCGGTCCAGCCGCTCGAATCGAGCTTCCAGACCGCGGCGTAGAGGTGCCTGCCGTCGGGGCTGACCTCCGCGTCCCCGCCCTGGAACGTCGGGGCGGCCGCGACGCACGGCGGTGCCGCGGTGGTCGAGAGGCAGGTCTTCAGGTACGGATCGCCTTCCGCGCCGAAGGCGGCTCCGCCGACGAAGAGCAGCGAGGCGCCAGCAAACGCTGCGGCGAGTCGGGACCCCATCCCGGACAACTTTACGGAACGTCTTAGACGGTGCTCGGGGACTTCTCCGGTGCATGCCCCGGAGCGGCCGGCAGCAGCAGGAGCGCTGAAACCACGCCGAGCACGCCGCACAGGGCCCAGAGGGCGTCGTGGTTCCAGGCGAAGATCGCGGCGCCGACCACCGGCGCAAGGACGAATGCGAGACCCCACGTCAGGCCCCAGGCGCCGTGGTACCGCCCCCGCAGGTGCTCCGGTGCGATGTCGGCGACGTACGCCGACGCCACCGGCGCGTAGACGATCTCGCCCAGCGTCCAGATCATCACGGTCGCGGCCAGCGCCGGCAGATCGTTCGCGAGCGCGTTGAGCGCGAAGCCGAGCCCGACGAGGAAGGAGCCGAGTGCGAGCACGGGGCGGTAGGGGAAGCGGCGGAGGGTCGCGACCAGGGGGAACTCGAGCAGCACGATCGCGATCCCGTTCAGCGAGATCAGCAGTCCGTAGTCGGCGTCGGTCAGGCCGCTTTCCTTGACGTGGAGCGGGAAGGTCGTCTGGCCCTGGAAGTAGACGAACGCACCGAGGAGGGACGAGATCAGGAACAGCGCGAACGCGTGGTCCCGGAGCATCGTGCGGATCGCCTCGCCCCGCCGCTCCTCGCCGCCCCGCGTCCGGACCCCTTCCGGCAGGGCGACGAGTGCAATCACTCCGAAGACGGCCGAGGTGAGCGCGTCGCCGAGGAAGATCAGGAAGAACGAGCGCTCGGCGAGGAGGCCGGCCGTTGCCGGCCCGACGGCGAAGCCGAGATTGATCGCAAGCCGGTTGAGCGTGAAGGCGGGGAGGCGATCGCCGGCGGGCGTCAGGTCGGTGAGGAGCGCCGACGACGCCGGCCGGTACATCTCGCCGGTCAGGCCTGCGATCGTCGTCAGGACGATGATCAGCGGCAGCCCACGCGCCTGGGAGAGGAGGAGCAACGTCGCGGCGGAGCTGAACATCGAGATCGCGATCGCGTTCCGCCGGCCCAGGCGGTCGGCCACCCAGCCGCCGACGCCCGCAGCAAGGACGTTCCCGATTCCGTAGAAGCCGACGACGAGGCCGGACTCGGCGATCGAGTACCCGCGGTCCCTCAGGTAGAGGATGAGGAAGACGGCGACGAAGCTGCCGAAGCGGTTGACGAACGACCCCGCGCAGAGGATCCAGACCGGCCGGGGAAGACCGCGGACGCCCTGCCACATGGTCGTCTCGGCCTGCGCCATCTCGCCAATCAATCAGCTGGCGCCGGGGCTGCGGCGTTAGCGCGCCTGCGATTCGCGGGTATGACCGGTGCGATGGTCAGGTTCTGGTCACGCCGCCCGGCGGCGACGGCCGTGACACGCACGACCGAGGAGCAGGTCGAAACGGTCCCGCCTCCGAGACCGCGGCCCTTCTGGCCGTGGCTTCTGCTCCTGCTCGCGCTCGTCCTCGGCGCCCTCGCCCTCTCGTGGTACCTCGCGAACCGCGGCGAGACGGTCGACGCGCACAAGGTCCCAGACGTCGTCGGGCTGGAGCGGCAGGATGCCGAGCAGCGTCTGCAGGACGCGGGATTCGAGGTCGAGGCGAAGCAGGTCGAGAGCCGGCAGTCGCCGGGCACCGTGACCGCGCAGCGCCCCCACCCCGGAACGCTCTACGGAGAAAACGGCATCGTCGTGATCGCCGTCGCGCGCAGCGAGCTCCAGGCCGAGGTGCCGGACGTGACGGGACTGCAGAGCGCGCGGGCACTCATCCGGCTCCGCGCGGCCGGCTTCAAGCCGAGGACGCAGCCGATCACCTCGCGCCGGCCGCGCGGCTTGGTGCTGCGCCAGGTCCCGGACCCGGGCAGTGAGCTGCCGAAGGGCTCGTCGGTGGTCGTGATCGTCTCTTCGGGGGCGCAACGGGCACAGATCCCGGATGTCGTCGGCCTGTTGGTCGCGGAGGCGACGACGCGGCTGACGCGGGCGGGCTTCCGGACGCAGGTCACGCGAGTCCAGGCGAGCGAGCCGGAGGGCACCGTCGTGACACAGGCCCCCCCGGGCGGGACGAAGGCGGCGCAGGGCCGGATCGTGCGCATCAACGTCTCGCGGGGCCAGACGAGCACGTCCACGACGGTCGTGACGACGACGACCACGACCCCGGCGACCCGCGCGACGGTTCCCGACACGGTCGGCGAGGACGAGGCGACGGCGACGTCCACCCTGCAGGGCGCCGGCTTCAAGGTTCGCGTCGTCGAGCAGACCGTCGCGGACGCGACCCAGGACGGCCTCGTCATCCGGCAGAGCCCCAGCGGCGGGACGACCGCCCGCTCGGGCACGACGGTCGTGATCACGGTCGGGCATCTCCGCTAGCTAACGTCGGAGCGTGAAGCTCCTGGCCGTTCTCGGCGGGCTCGCCGTGGTGCTGGCGGTCGCTCTCGGGCTCCTCTTGACGCGCGGCGGCAGCGCGGCCGACTTCCGCGGCAGCCGGCCGCCGGACGGGCTCAGCCTGCCGTCCTTCCAGCTCCGCGACCAGGATGGCCGCCAGGTCAGCTCCGAGGATCTGCGGGGGAAGGCGGTCGCGGTCACGTTCCTCGACTCGGAGTGCACGGAGGCCTGCCCGATCATCGCTGCGCAGATGGGCCAGGCGGTGCGCACGCTCGGGGACAGCAAGGTCGAGGCCGTTGCGATCACCGTCGATCCCGTCGGGGACACGGCGAAGCGGGTCGACACGTTCCTCCGGCGGTTCCGCGCGCAGCGGGAGCTGCGCTATCTGGACGGGTCCCTGGCTGAGCTCCGGCCGGTGTGGAAGGCCTTCGCCGTTCTGCCGGCCGTGGACAGCGGGAGCTCGAACATCCACTCGGCGCCGGTGCGGATCTACGACACGGAGGGCCGGTGGCGCTCGACGCTGAACTCGGGCGCCGACCTCACCACCGCCAACCTGGCCCACGACCTCCACGAAGCCTCCCGCTCCTAATAACAACCCGCTCCTAGTAACAACTTGTTACTTGGACTCGGCGGACCGGCGAGAGGTCCCGAAGCCCGACGGTTGGCGGCGGGCCGCGCCTGCTAGTGACAAGTTGTTACTTGCCGTTCGCGAGGTTTGCCTCGCGTCTGAGTGGGAAAGAGGGAGGTGGACGACTCGATCGAGGAGGGGTCCTCAACTGGGAGCGTCCGTGTAGGGAGTGCGGTCCCCGCGCGGCATTGACTTCTCCGACTCATACGCGTCCACCTGAGGGCCGCCACGTGCGGCCCTCATGGCGTTGAGGCCTAGCCAGAGGCGGCCGTCTCGTCGTGGCGGGCACCCACCGGCTTCGACTCGGGAGACCCGCGCTGCCGCAGGTAGATCGTGAAGACGGCCAGCGATCCGACGGCGAGGAACTCTGACTGCCAGTTCTGCAGCGTCCGATCCCAGAAGTCGGCCCTGCCGAGGTAGCTGATGAACGAGACCTTTGGCTGATCGTGGAACTGCTGGTCCTCGTTGTAGTTCCGCCAGCCTCCGATTCCCTGCCCGAGCCAGGAGGCGAAGAAGATCGCGGCCATCAGGAGCAGAAGCGAGTTGGCGTAGAGGTAGTACCGCCAGTCCTTGCGCCGACCCTTCACCTTCTGCCGCTCGTCGGTCTGGAGACCCAGCTCCGCGGCCTGCTTCGACTCGTTCGAGCCGCGCTGGTAGAGCCAGATCGTCGCCAGGATGAAGAGCGAGAACTGGAGGTACTCGGACTGCCAGTTCTCCAGCACGTCGACGCCGAAGCTCGAGGAGAAGACGTAGCCAAGGTACGAAACGGTCGCCTGGTGGTGCTCGGTCAGGAGCTCCTTCTCGTCGAACCAGCCGGCGATCGACTGGCCGACGAGCGAGGCCAGGAAGAGCAGCCCGAACACGATCGAGAGTGAGTTCTCGCGCAGGAACCGCATCAGTAGCCGAGGATTGCGAGCGTGAGGTAGAGGGTCAGGCCGAGCGCGACCACGGCGACGTAGAGCCCGAACATGACTTTCATGGCGTCAGAACCTAGTCGCGGGGCCGGACCGACTTGGCCGCGGCGCTGAGCGCGGCGAGGCCGTCGGAGAACGAGCTCTCGGTTGTCCGCGGCCGCTTCGCGACAGGTTGAGGCTCCGGCTCTGGCGCGCCGTTCTCGCTTCTGCGCGAGAGGAGCGACTGCCCCAGCCTGGCGAGGGCCCGCTCGCGCTCCGTCAGGTCCTGTGCATGCCGGTCGAGTCGGTCGGCGGTTTGCTCCTGGCGCTCCGCCTCCCGTTTCAGCTTCTTCTCGCGCCGGTCGAGCTCGTCGTTCCCCGCCGCGAGCCCTGCCTCCAGCTCGACGATCGCCTGCTCGCGGGACTCCAGCTCTGCGAGCTCCCGCTCGCGGCGCTCGAGCGCCGCGGCGCGCGCGTCGAGCTCGGCCTGAAGCTGCGTCGTCTGCGCGCGGACGGCGTCGAGGTCGGCCGCCTGACGGTCGAGCTCCGCCTCCCGTGTGACCAGATCGCGCGTTCGGCGCTCCACGTCGGCCGACTTGGTCCGGAGCTCCGCCGTGTGGCGCTCCGCGTCGGTCTGCAGCCGCTCCAGCCGCGCCTCGCCGCGGGCAAGCTGGGACTCCTTGCGCTCGTGCTTTCCCTTCAGCAGCTCCCGCTCGGCAAACCGGCCGCGCAGGGCGTCCAGCCGGTGCTGGCGGTCCCGCCGAGCCTCGAGTTTGCGCGAGATCCGGCGCACACGCTCCTCGAGCTGCTCCTCCCGCTGCGCCAGCTTCCGCTCACGCTCTGCCATTCGCTTCGCGGCCTCGCGGAGCTGGCGCTTGGCCTCCGCGATCTCGTGCAAGCCCTCCGCATGGGCGCGCCGGCGCTGCTCGAGCACCGTCGGATCGAGCGTCTCGGTTGACGCATCCGCCTTGTGGCTGCCGGTGCGCCTGCGCACGAACCTCGTTGTAGCACCGCGCGTTTTGCCGTGGGGCATAGGTGAGCAGAAAAGGACGTTGGAATGAGAATGCGGGTCTGGGTCGCGCTCGGGACGATCTACGTCGTCTGGGGCTCCACGTTCCTCGCGATCGCGGTGGTGGTTCGGGATCTGCCGCCGTTCTTCGCGATGTCGTTCCGGCACCTGATCGCCGGGTCGCTGCTCTTCGCGTGGGTGTGGTTCCGGCGGAAAGGCCCCCTCGAGCTCGGGTGGCGTCAGTGGGGCGCGGCGGCGATCTTCGGGGGCTGCCTCTTCCTGGTCAGCCACGGCGCCCTTGCTTGGGCGCAGCAGGAGGTTCCTTCCGGCATCGCCGCGCTCCTCGTCGGGACGATCCCGATCTGGTTCGCCGTGCTCGCCTGGCTCTTCTTCGGCGAGCGCCTCGGAGGGAGGGCGCTGGTGGGGCTCGTCCTCGGCTTCGCGGGGCTCGCGCTGCTCGTCGACCCCACCGGGGAGCGCGGCGCGAAGCCGCTCGGCGCCCTAGTGATCGTGATCGGCGCCTTCACCTGGGCCGCCGGCTCGCTGTGGTCGCGGAGCCTGCCGCTGCCGAAGGACACGCTCCTCGCGGCGGCGATGGGGATGCTCTGCGGCGGCTCGCTGCTGTTCCTGACGGCTGGGGTGACCGGGGAGCTCGACGACGTCCACTTCACCCGCGACGCCCTCGCGGCGACCCTGTACATGGTCGTCGTCGGCTCGCTCGTCGGCTTCATCGCCTACGTCTGGCTGCTGAAGAACGCGCCGGCGTCGACCGTCTCCACGTACGCCTATGTGAACCCCATCGTGGCGCTATTCCTCGGTTGGACGTTCAACGAGGAGGTGATCACCGGCCGGACGCTCGTCGCAGCGGCCGCGATCGTCGTCGGCGTTGCCCTGATGGTGAGCAGGCCGACGGCGGAGCCGGCGCCTCGGCGGGAGCCCGCTCTGGCAGAGAAGTAGGCTCTCCCACTGGTGGAAGCGCCTCGCCCGGACATGGTGTCGAGCCTGAGCCGGCTTGCGCTCTTCGCCGACCTGACGACGGCGCAGCTGGAGTCGATCGCGCACCGGTTCGACGAGGAGGTCTTCGCCGAGGGCCAGCGCGTGATCCGCACCGGGCTCAGCGGCGGCGCGCTCTATGTGATCCTCGAGGGCGAGGCGGTGATCCGGATCGACGGGATCGAGCGCGCGCGATTCCGCCCGGGTGAGGTTTTCGGCGAGATCAGCGTCCTCACCGGCGAGCTGCCGAACGCGGACGTCGAGGCCGGGCCGATGCTCCGCTGCCTCGAGATCCCGGGGCCCGAGGTCGAGCCGTTCCTGGTCGAGTTCCCGAAGGTGATGTACCGGATGCTCCAGGCGGAGGCGCGTCGGCTCCGGATCACGACCCAATGGAAGTCGTAGACCGGCCCTCCCCGCCGGGGGACTACGACGTGGTGGTTGTCGGGAGCGGGCCCGCCGGACTCCAGACGAGCCACACGCTCTCTGCGCTGGGCGTGGGTCACGCGGTGCTCTCGCGGGACGATGGGCCCGGCGGGATGTTCCGCCGCTTTCCGATCTTCGAGCGGCTGATCAGCTGGACGAAGCCGGACGCGCCGGTCGACCGGCAGTCGCGGGAGTACGAGTGGTACGACCACAACAGCCTCGTCGGCGAGGAGCCCGGCGTGAGGGGGCTCGTGCCGAATTTCATGGACCGGACGTTCGACGTTCCGTCCCGGGCCGAGATGGAGGCCGCGCTCGTGGCATTCGTCGAGCGCGCGGGCGTCACGGTTCGCTACGGGTGCAGCTGGACGGGGACGCGGCGCGAGGGTGACGGCCGGCTCGTTCTGGAGACCACCGACGGCGAGTACCGCTGCCGCTTCGCGGTCTTCGCGCTCGGCGTAACCGAGCCCTGGACGCCGCCGATTCCCGGCGCCGAGCACGGGACGCACTACGTGCAGACGAAGCCGCCCGGCGCCTACCGGGACAAGCGGGTGGTGATCATCGGCAAGCGCAACTCGGGATTCGAGATCGGACACGGGCTGCTGCCGTGGGCCCGGGAGCTCGTACTCGTGTCACCCCGCCCGGTCCAGCTCGACATCCTGCCGCACTCGCCGCTCCGCCTCCGGTACCTCCAGCCCTACGAGGAGTACGTGCGCGGCGGCGCCGGCACGTTCGTCGTCGACGGCGCGATCGAGCGGATCGAGCGGTCGAACGGCCATCGGCGGGTGGTGGCGGAGGGGACGACACGGCCGGGGCGGCTCGTGTTCGACGCGGACGAGGTGATCCTGGCGACGGGGTTCAAGGCGCCGCTGCAGGACTTGCGGGAGCTCGGGGTCGCGACGGTGCTGAACGACCGCGTGCCGGCGCAGTCGCCGTTCTTCGAGAGCCTCTCAGCGCAGGGTGTCTTCTTCGCCGGGAACATCACACAGGGCTCGAAGGGCATGCGGAAGCACGGCGTCGGTCCGAACTCGACCTCCGTGAACGGGTTCCGCTACAACGCCCGAGTCCTGGCGCAGCATCTCGCCGAGCGCCTGGGGATGGCGCGAGAGCGCCCGACGGTCGAGCCGGAGGCGCTCGTCGACTTTCTGCTGCGCGAGCTCTCGTGCGCTCCGGAGCTGTGGATCCAGAAGAACTTCCTGGCGCGCGTCGTGTCGACCTGCGACGACGGACTGCGGGACGAGGGGATCCTGCCGCTCGAGCACTTCCTGGACGCGGCCGGGCCCGATGCAGTCGCGGCGGCGATCGAGATGGACCCGCGGGCGGTGATCCACCCGACGCTCTACCTCCGGCGCGACGGCCGGATCGAGGAGCACGAGCTCCCGCCGCATCCCGTGCACGCCTACGGGGGGCCGGCCTACGTCCGCGAGGCGGTCTCGATCCTGAAGCCGCTCACCGGATGATCGTCGCCACCCTCGGCGACTCGATCACCGAGGGCTCGCCGCTCCTGCACCGCACGGAGGGCGGGGATCCACGCAGCTCGTGGCAGCACTGGGCCGCCAAGGCAGATCCGAGCCTCGAGTTCCGCGTCTCCGGCGTCTACGGAGAGCGGACGGATCAGATCGCGGAGCGGGTCGAGGAGTGCGCGCGCGGCGCGGATGTCCTGATCGTCCAGGGCGGGATCAACGACATCGCGCAGGGCCGGTCGGTGGTCGAGGCCGCGGGTAACCTCCGCTCGATCATCCGGCGCGTCAAGGAGCTCGTCCCGCGAGTCCTCACCGTCGACGTGCTGCCATGGAACAACGGCTACCCGGGCGCCGAGCCCGAGATCCGGCAACTGAACGAGCTGATCCGCGAGCTCGCCGCGGCGGAGTCGGTCGCAGTGCTGCCCTTCCACGACACGCTCGAGGATCCCGAGCGGCCCGGGCGGATGCGCCCGGAATGGACGGACGACGGAGACCACCCCTCGATCGAGGGCTACCGCCGACTCGGCGAACTCGCGTTCAGGCTCTAGCTCTTCTTCGCCGCGGCCTTGCCGCCTTTCCGGCCTGCCGCCTTCTTCTGCGCCGTCGTGCCGCCCTGCTTCGAGCTCGACCGGGACGACGAGGAGTGCGAGTTCTTGCCGCCGCGGCTCGAGGAGCCCGGCGAGTTGGCGATCTTCGCGGCCCGCTCTTTCGACATGCCCTTGTCTTTCAGGGCCTCGTATTGCTTCTCGTTCTTGACGTTCGCCTTCTTGCTCGGCATCCGAACCTCCTCGGTCGATTCGCCAGCGTTGTTCCCGCGCCGCAGCTGCGGAAACCGGGGGTCAGCGGGCGAGCGTGACCTTGCTGAGGCCCCGGGGCTGGTCCGGGTCGAGCCCGCGCGCCCGCGCCAGCGCCCAGGCGAAGAGCTGGCCGGGGACGACCGAGAGCAGCGGCGCGAGGAGCCGCGAGCCGAGGTTCGGCAGCGGCAGCGAGAAGGCGGCGTCGGGGACGGCGGCCGCGGCGGAGCCGGTCGCGATCAGCGCCGCGCCGGCCTCACGAGACCGGCGTGCCGCCTCGACCACCGCCGGGAGCGTCTCGTCGTCGGAGGCGATCGCCCAGACCGGGAACAGCGGGTCCAGCGCGGCGACGGGGCCGTGTGAAAGGTCGGTTGCGGTCAGCGGCTCGGCCGCGATGCGGGTCGTCTCGAGGAGCTTCAGCGCGGTCTCTCGCGCCGTGGCGAACTCGGGGCCGCGGCCGACCACGAACATCCGGCCCGTGAACGCCAAGGCTGAGGCGACCGGCAGCACGCGGCGCTCGAGCACGGGCAGCAGCTCGGCCAGCTCCTCGGCGACGAGGCGGATCCCGGCCGAGAAGCGTGGGCCTCGCCCGGCCGCGTGCGAGGCGAGGAGCCCGAGCGCCGCCACCTGGTTCAGGTACGTCTTCGTCGCCGCGACGGCGTGCTCGGGACCGGCGGCGAGCGGCAGAACCGCCTCCGCCGCCTGCGCCAGCTCCGAGCGCGGGTCGTTCGTCAGGGCGACCGTGAGAGCGCCGTTCGCCCTCGCGCTCTCGATGTAGGCGACGACGTCCGGGGTGCGGCCCGACTGGGAGAGCCCGATCGCCGTCGTCCCGCTCATCTCGACGGGCATCCCGTAGTGGACGGACAGCGAGATCGAGTCGCGGAACGCCGTCCAGTGCGGTCGGAGGCCGAAGGCGTAGACGCCATAGGAGGCGGCGTTGTCGGAGGAGCCGTGCCCGACCATCCGCACGGTCGTGGCGTCGCGACGGTGCATCAGTTCGGCGACACGCGCGAAATCGGCCTCGTGCTCGAGCAGCCGCAGCAGGGCGCCGGGCTGTTCGTGGATTTCTGCCAGGAACCGGGCGCCGGCCTCCGGGGCGGGCTCGGCTTCGACCGCCTCAGGCAACGACGCGTTCCTGCCCGCCGACGAGCACGCGGTCGATCTGGAGGTTGTCGTCGACGACGACGATGTCGGCCGGCGCGCCAGGTGCGAGGTATCCCGCATCCGTCGCCCCGAGGACCGTGGCCGGCACCGTCGAGGCCGCGGCGAGTGCATCGCCCAGCGGCGCCCCGAGGGCGTGCAGGTTCCGGACGGCCTCGATCATCGTCAGGACGCTGCCGGCGAGCTGCCCGTCAGGCCCTCGCGCGACCCCGTCCCGGATCTTCACCTCGAAGCCGCCGAGGCTGTAGGAGCCGTCCTGCACGCCGGCGCCGGAGACCGCGTCGGTGACGAGGGCGACGCGTCCCGCTGCAGCGCGCCAGACCAGCGCGGCGGTCTCCGGCGCCAGGTGAACGCCGTCGAGGATGGCCTGAACGACGACGTCCTCTCGGGCAAGTGCTGCGCCCGCGATGCCCGGGTCGCGGTGGCGGAGCGGGCGCATGGCGTTGAAGAGGTGGGTGACGGTATGGACGCCTCGGTCGAACGCGTGGTTCGCCTCCTCGGCCGTGGCGTCGGTGTGCCCGCACGACACGGTGACGCCGCGCCGGAGCAGGAGGTCGATGAGCTCATCGGCCCCCTCCAGCTCCGGCGCAAGAGTCACGAGTCGGATCCGACCCGACGCGAGCAGCCGCTCGAGCAGGGCAGGATCAGGCTCCCGGCGCGCTAGGGGAGGATGCGTGCCGAGACGGCCGGCTGCGAGGAACGGGCCCTCCAGGTGGATCCCGAGGATCCGCGGGCCCTCTCCCGTCGCCGGGACTTCCTCTATCGCCGCGAGGAGCTGCTCCTCGGGCGTGGTGATGAAGGTGGGAAGGTAGGCGGTGACGCCGGTCTCGAGCAATACCTCGCCGGCGCGCCGGTAGCCGGCGGCGTCCGAGTCGAGGAAGTCGACACCACCGAAGCCGTTCACTTGCAGGTCGATGAAGCCGGGCGCGGCGATGCCGCTGCCGTTCCGGCCGGCGAGGCCGACGCCCGTGACGTGGCCGTCGGTCACCTCGACGTCGCCCGGCAAGAGGGCGCCGTCGACGAGGGCTGCCTCGACGCTGAGTCTCATCCCTGCAGCGCCAGTCGGACGTTGCCGTCCGCCTGCTCCAGCCGCATGCGCGCGGCGGCCGCGTCCACCCCAGCGAGCAGCACGACGATCGCGACCTTGACGTTTCCGTCCGCCGCTTCGAGTGCGGCGTCGACCTCGTCGGGCGAGGCGCCCGTCGCCGTTCGCACGATCCGGTGGACGCGCGCGCGAAGCTTCTCGTTCGCGGCGGCGACGTCGACCATGAGGTTCCCGAAGGTCTTGCCGAGCCGGATCATCGAGATCGTCGAGATCGCGTTGAGGACGAGCTTCTGCGCCGTCCCGGCCTTCAGCCGCGTCGACCCCGCGATGAACTCGGGGCCGACGACGACGGCGAGCTCGAGGTCGGCGACTGCCGCGAGCTCCGAGTCGTTGCTGGAGACGACGGCGACGGTCAACGAGCCGGCCTCGGCTGCCGCCTCGAGGGCGCCCACGACGAAGGGGGTCCGCCCGCTGGCGCTGATCCCGACCACGGCATCCGCGGCGGAGACGTCCAGCGCCTGGAGCTCGGAGGCGCCTGCAGCGCGGTCGTCCTCGGCGGCGGGGTCGGCGGCCACGACTGCGAGGACCTGCCCCGGCGCCGTCGAGAAGGTGGTTTCGCATTCCTGGGCGTCGAGCGCGGCGAGACCGCCGGAGGTCCCAGCTCCGGCGTAGATCAGGCGACCGCCGCCCCTGAGGCGCTCGACGATCGCGTCGATCGCCCGAGCGAGGGCCTGGCGCTGCCGCCGGACCGCGTGCGGCGCGTCCTCGTCCGCAGCGCTCATCAGCTCGAGTAGCTCCGCGGTCGATCGCTCCTCGTAGGCCCTGTCCGCGGCGCCGCCCGCCTCGGTTACGAGGCGATCGAGGTTCTCGGGTGCGCGGGTGCGGGCGCCGTCCGCCACGTCGCCGCAGTGTACGCAGAGTTCGGGCCGGTGGTCAATACCACTCTTTGCACGGCCGGGCGAGGGTGGTATTGTCGCAGCCCAGTGGCCGGGATCGCGATCGAAGGCGTCACGAAGTCGTTTCCGAACGGCTACGCCGCGGTCCGCGACCTCAGCCTGACGATCGACGACGGCGAGTTCATGGTGCTCGTCGGGCCCTCCGGCTGCGGCAAGACGACGCTGCTGCGCCTGATTGCCGGCCTCGAGCAGGTGACCGCGGGGCAGATCGCGATCGATGGTCAGGACGTCACCGACCGCCCGCCTCGGAAACGCGACGTGGCGATGGTGTTCCAGAGCTACGCGCTCTACCCGCACATGAACGTTCGGCAGAACCTCGGCTACGGCCTCAAGGTGCGGCGGACGCCGAAAGCCGACATCCGGAACCGCGTGGAGGAGGTCGCCGCGCTGCTGGGCCTGACCGAGCTCCTCGACCGCAAACCGGCGCAGCTCTCCGGCGGCCAGCGCCAGCGGGTGGCGATGGGCCGGGCGATCGTCCGCCAGCCGCGGGCGTTTTTGATGGACGAACCGCTCTCGAACCTCGACGCGAAGCTGCGCGTCGGTATGCGCGCTTCCCTCTCCGAGCTGCACGCTCGCCTTGGCGTCACGACCGTCTACGTAACCCACGACCAGGTCGAGGCGATGACGCTGGGCCAGCGCGTGGCGGTGATGCGCGACGGCCGGATCCTGCAGGTCGATCGGCCGCAGCGGCTCTACGAGGAGCCCCAGGACCTGTTCGTGGCGGCCTTTATCGGGTCACCGGCAATGAACCTTGCGGAGGCGCGGATCGACGGGGACGAGGTCGTCTTCGGCCAGTTCCGCGTTCCGCTCGACCCCGACCGGCGACCGGCGCCGGAGATCGGCGAGGTTGTCGTCGGGATCCGTCCCGAGGCCTTCGAGGACGCCGCGTTCTGCGGGAAGCCGCTGCCGACGGTTGAGATCACCGTCGCCGTGCTCGAGGAGCTCGGCGCCGACTCTTTTGCGCACTTCCGTGTGGATGCGCCGCCCATCACTGCCGAGTCGCTCGAGGCCGACGACGACGCGACGCTCCTCGCGGAGCCGAGCGCGCTCTTCAGCGCCCGCCTCGATCCGAAGACCCGCGCGACGGTGGGCGAGCGACTCACGCTCGCCGTCGACCCTTCCGAATTCCACTTCTTCGACCCGAAGTCCGGGGCGTCGCTGCTGGGCGCAGCGGAACCGGCGGAGGCGATGGACTTGACCACTGTTCTCGCCGGGCGAGAATGACCAAGCAGAGCGAGACCCGCGAACGCGTCCTCGACCTGATCGAGCGCCTCGGCGTCGGTGAGGCGATTCCGTCGGAGCGCCAGTTGAGCGGCGACCTCGGTGTCTCGCGCCTCACGGTGCGCGCCGCGCTGGACGACCTGGTGCGAGAGGGCTTCCTCGCGCGCCGGCAGGGCGCGGGCACCTTCGTCTCGGAGCCGAAGATCGCGCAGGAGCTGACGATGACCTCGTTCACCGAGGACATGCGGAGGCGCGGGATGGAGCCGTCCAGCAAGACCCTCGAGCTCAAGACTGTTCCTGCCGGAGCCCGTCTCGGGCGGCTCCTCCATGTCTCGCCGTCCGAGTCGGTCGTGGTCGTGAAACGGCTCCGTTATGCGGATCGAGAGACGATGGCGATCGAAACGCTGCATGTGGCGGAAGCGCGCGTCCCGGGCCTCTCGGCAAAGGATCTCGAGCGGCGGTCGTTCTACGAGCTCCTGGACGAGCACGGGATCGCCGTCGTCGGGGGCACGCAGGCGATCGAGCCGACCGTCACGAACGAGGAGGAGTCGGCCGCCCTGGGCGTGCCGCTCCACTCGCCGGCGTTCCTCTTCGAGCGCACGACGCGCGCCGCCGACGGGACGATCGTCGAGTACGTCCGTTCGATCTACCGCGGCGACCGCTACCGGCTCGTCAGCGAGCTGACGCGGCCCCAGGAAGCACGCCGCGCCGCCGGGATCGCCGCCGTCGGCCGCTGACGAAAATGTCTCCAACTGGGTTGACACGATCGCTGGTTTGTGCCAGTGTCCCGCCGTGTGGCCGACTGGTATGAACCACTTGGCGGCGAGATATTTCCGGCCCCAGGCCACCGGGGAAGATCGGGTCAATGGCCGCCGCAACGTACTGGGGGTATCTGAATGAAGCGACTCACCATCGGAGGAGCCCTCGCGCTCGCTGCGGCGCTGCTCGTCTCTGCCGTGGCAGCCTCCACGAGCTCCTCCAGCCCCAAGCGTCAGTCGGCGACGAAGGTCGTCATCTGGCTCCAGAACGACGCCAAGAATGGCTGGGAGCAGATGGTCACCTCCACGAACGACGCGTTCAAGGCGAAGCACCCGGGCGTCGAGGTCGACGTGCAGTACCAGGGCTGGGGTGACCACCTGACGAAGTTCGACGCCGCGCTCGCCGGCGGTACGGCGCCCGACGTGATCGAGTTCGGCAACACGGAGACGACCCGCTACATGGCGGGGCGGCTCCTGCAGGATCTCACGGCGCAGACCAAGTCGTTCCCGAATTCGAAGACCTGGCTGGGTGCGCTGAAGGACTCGTGCACCTACCGGGGCAAGCTCTACTGCGTCCCGTACTACGCCGGAGCGCGGGCGGTCATCTACCGCAAGGACCAGTACAAGGCCGCGGGTGTCAAGGGCACCCCGAAGAGCCTGGCGCAGTTCCAGGCGGCCGGCCGGAAGCTGATGAAGAAGTACGGAGCGCAGCGCAACTACTCGGCGCTGTACTTCCCGGGTCAGTACTGGTACGCCGCGATGTCCTTCGTCTACGACTACGGCGGCAAGATCGCCGAGTTCAAGAGCGGGAAGTGGAAGGGCACGCTGACCTCGCCGCAGGCGATCAAGGGCCTGACGCAGATGAAGGCGACCGTCCGGGCGCTCTCCCGGGCGAGCAAGACGACCGACGAGGCCAACCCGCAGCAGGCGCTCGTCTTCTCGAAGGGCCGCGTCGGCTCGTTCATCGGGAACGGCTGGGAGTGGCCGTACGCACTCGACGAGAAGGTCGGGGACCCGTCCCTCAAGAACAAGATGAGCGCGTACCCGATGCCGAGCCACGTTGCCGGTAAGTACATGCCGACGTTCCTCGGCGGGTCCGACGTCGCCGTTCCGGTGACGAGCAAGAACAAGGCCCTCGCCTACGACTGGATCCGGATCTTCACGAGCGCGTCCTCGATGCGGAAGATCGCGACGATCGGCAAGCAGATCCCGAACACCACGACCCTCGCCTCCGTCAACGCGGGGAACCCGCAGCTGGCGCCGTTCACGAACGCGTCGAAGTACAGCTGGTTCGTGCCGACGGCACCGAACTGGGTGAAGGTCGAGAATGCACGTGTGCTGAAGAACCTGGTTCAGGCGATCGTCACCGGGCGGCAGAGCGTCGCCAAGGCGGCGAAGAGCGCCAGTGACCAGATCACGAAGATCCTCAATCAGCCTGTGACGTGAGCTCCGGGCCGGGAGGCGAAGCCGGCTTCCCGGCCTCCGCGGTCGCCGCCGCCGGGCCCCATGTGGCCCGGCGGCGACCCCGTGCCGTAGGGGAGCGCACGCTCCACGCGCTCGCGCCGTACCTCCTTCTCGCGCCCGCCGCACTCGTGATCGTCGCGGTGCTGGGCTATCCGCTCTACCTCGTCGGCCGTCTGTCCTTCGAGCAGTTCGGGCTCGCCGAGCTGATCACGAAGAAGGGGACGTGGATCGGCCTCGACAACTACTCGCGACTCTTCCACGAGCGCCAGTTCTGGACCGTCCTCCTGCGGACGATCGTCTTCACGGTCGTGAATGTCGGACTGACGATGATCCTGGGGACGTTCGTCGCGATCCTGCTGACGAAGCTCGGGCGCTTCATGCGCCTGCTCCTCTCGACGGGCCTCGTCCTCGTCTGGGCGATGCCCGTGGTCGTCGCCGTGAACATCTTCCGGTGGATGGTCGACTACGAGTTCGGCGTCCTCAACTGGACGCTGACGAAGCTACATCTCGGCGATTTCATCAACAAAGACTGGTTCGCGAACCCTACGACCGGCTTCGTGGTGATCACCGCGCTCATCGTCTGGGGCGCGATCCCGTTCGTCGCGATCACGATCTATGCAGGGCTGTCGCAGGTGCCGGCCGAGCTGCTCGAAGCGGCGGAGATCGACGGCGCCAGGCGCTGGCGGGCATTCAAGGACATCACCTTCCCGCTCCTGCTCCCGATCTTCGTCATCCTCACCAGCCTCTCGATCATCTGGGACTTCCAAGTCTTCAACCAGATCTGGCTGATTCGGGGGAGCGAGCCCGAGGAGAGCTACTGGCTGATGAGCGTCTACTCGTTCTTCGAGGCGTTCAAGCTCGGGGAGTACGGGTACGGCGCCGCCATCGCGGTGGTGATGGTGGCGGTCATGTTCCTCGCCACCTTCGTCTACCTCCGCCAGATGATCCGGATGGGGGAGACGCGGTGAGTCGCCGCACCCTCGGTCGGATCGGATGGAACGCGCTCGCCCTGCTCGTCTTCCTCGTGATGATCTTCCCGGTCTACTGGATGATCTCGACGGCGTTCAAGGAGGGGCGGAACATCCTCGCCGACACGCCGCAGTTCGTCCCCCACCCGGCGACGCTCTCGAACTTCGGCGACGCCATCCACCGCGAGTACTTCTGGGACGTCGTCAAGAACAGCCTGATCATCGTGACGGCGGTCGTCCTCATCTCGCTCGTAGTGGCCTTCCTCGCCGCGTTGGCGCTGGCGAAGTTCCGCTTCTACGGCCGCGGCGCGTTCATCGTCCTGATCCTCGGTGTGCAGATGGTGCCGCTGAACGCGCTGATCATCCCGCTCTACATCCAGTTGAGCAGGGCCGGTCTCGTCAACCAGCTCAGCGGTGTGATCATCACCTACCTGACCTTCGTGCTCCCGTTCACGGTCTGGACGCTGCGCGGCTTCATGCTCGGGATCCCGAGGGAGCTCGAAGAGGCGGCGATGGTTGACGGCAGCAGCCGCATGGGCGCCTTCCTCCGGATCCTCCTGCCGCTGATCGCGCCTGGGATGGTCGCGACGTCGATTTTCGCCTTCATCCAGGCGTGGAACGAGTACCTGATCGCATACGTGTTCCTGAACGACCCCGAAAAGCAGACGATCACCGTCTGGCTCGCCGACTTCACGACTCAGCGCGGCACCGACTGGGGCCCGCTGATGGCGGCGGCCACGCTGACCGCGCTGCCGGTGGTGGTCTTCTTCCTCCTCGTCCACCGGAAGATCGCGTTCGGCCTCACCGCAGGCGCCGTACGGGGGTGAACGCGGAGCTCGACCGGCTCGCCGCCGGGACGCTGCTCGCCGGGTTCGAGGGAACGAGCGTTCCCGCGTCCCTCCACCGCTGGCTCGACCTCGGGCTCGGCGGCGTCTGCCTCTTCGCCCGCAACGTCGAGAGCCCCGAACAGCTGGTGGCGCTGACGACGGAGCTCGAGGCGCGCCGCCCCGGGCTCGTGATCTCGATCGACGAAGAGGGCGGCGACGTCACGCGGCTCGAGGCGCGCGAGGGCAGCTCATACCCGGGCAACTGGGCGCTCGGCGTTGCCGACGATCAGGGTTTGACCGAGCGCGTGGCCGCAGCGATCGGCGCCGAGCTGCGCGCGGTCGGTGTGAACCTCGACCTGGCGCCCGTCGCCGACGTGAACGTCAACCCGTCGAACCCGATCGTCGGCGTCCGCTCGTTCGGGGCGGATCCGGAGCTCGTGGCGCGGCACGTCGGGGCCTTCGTGACCGGGCTCCAGTCGAGCGGTGTCGCCGCGTGCGCGAAGCACTTTCCGGGACACGGGGACACCGTCGAGGATTCGCACCTCGCGCTGCCGACGGTCGAGCGCGACGACGCGGCGATGGCCGCGGCGCTCATGCCCTTCCTGGCTGCGATCGAGGCCGGCGTTCGCGCGGTAATGACGGCCCACATTCGCGTCGCCGGACTGGACGAGGCGCCGGCGACGCTCAGCCGCGAGCTCCTGACGGGAGTGCTCCGCACCGAGCTCGGGTTCGACGGCGTCGTCGTCTCCGATGCGCTCGAGATGCGCGCGGTCAGCGGGACGGTGGGCGTCGAGGAAGGCGGGGTGCGGTCGCTCGGAGCAGGCGCCGACGCGCTCTGCCTGGGCCACGATCTCGAGCCGGACGCGGTCCACGCCGCCGTCGTGGAGGCGGTCTCGTCGGGCCGGCTCCCGGAGGAGCGCCTACGTGAAGCGGCCGCGCGGGTGCAGGGCCTGACGGCGGAGCAGCGCGCGCCTGCGACCGAGCGGGACCCCGGGCTCGGCCTGGAGGCGGCGCGCCGGGCACTGAAGGTCGACGGCGACGTCGGGCTCGGGCGACCACCGGTCGTCGTCGAGCTCGTGCCCGAGGCATCCATCGCCGCGGGTGACGCCTCACATGGTCTCGCCGACTCCCTCGAGGGGGCGGAGGCCCTTCGCTTTGCCGCCGAGCCGCTCGATCCACGCGCGGTGGCCGCGGATCACTTCGACCGCCAGCTCGTGATCGTCGTCCGGGACGCGCACCGCCACGACTGGGAGCGGCAGACGGTCGAGGCGTTCCTCGAGGCGGCGTCGGACGCCGTCGTCGTCGAGGTCGGCGTGCCAGTCTGGCGTCCCGAGACCTCGCGCTTTCTCGCCACGCACGGGCACGGCCGGGCGAACCTGCTCGCCGCCGCCGAGCTCCTGCAACCGCGCTCGTCCTAGCCCAGGATCGTCTGCAGGTAGGCCAGCACGTCCTCGAGCTCCTGGCCCTGGACGAGGTTGGCCGGCATCCCGCCACCGCCGTTCTGAATCTGCGTGCGGGCGTCCTCGATCGAGACCGAGGCACCGTTGAGGTCGGGACCGACGCCCGTCTCGTGGCAGGCTGCGCACTTGTCTGCGAAGAGCGCCTGGCCTCGCGCGGCCGGTGTGGTCGCGCCCGAGACGGTGCCGGTCTTCGCCTCCGGCTTCGCCGGATGCAGGAGGGCCAACGTCAGGACCGTGCCCGAGACGGCGACGAAGAGGATGGCGGGGAGCGCGAGCAGCCTGAAGCGGCGTGAACCCACGGGTCGATCGTAATAGGGTCACGACGTGCCGTTTTCGAGTGTCGAGTCACGCTACATCGACCTCGTCACGAGCGTGTTCTCGACCCCGATCGCCTTCAAGGCCTGGTTCGCGACGGCGGCTGCGCTCTTCGCCGTCGTCCAGGTGCTGACCGGCGCGCGGATCTTCGGGAAGCTGACCGGGATCGTCCCGGTGCCGCCGCCGCGCGTGAACCGGATCCACCGCTGGTCTGGCCGCCTCGCGATCCTCTGCACGCTCCCGGTCGCCTTCCACTGCATCTTCATCCTCGGCTTCCAGACCGACGGCGCGCGCGTGCTGATCCACTCGCTGCTCGGGACGTTCATCTACGGCGTCGTCGCGATCAAGCTCTTCTTCGTGCACGATCGCGACCACCCGCGGTGGACGCTGCCGCTCGTTGGCGGGACGCTCTTCACCGTGCTCGCGCTGCTCTGGAGCACCTCGAGCCTCTGGTACTTCACGCAGGTTCGGTTCGGGTTCTAGCGGCGACGCGGCGCGACCTGACCGGCGTGACGAAGATGGCGACGCACGCCGCGACCGCGGCGCTGAAGGCGCTGATCCAGAACGCGGTCGAGAACGCCGACTCGGCGGGCACGCCGGTCGAGCCGATCGTGTCGGCGGTCAGGATCGCGGCGCCGACCTGGCCGCCGATCACGCCGCCGACCGTCCGCATCACGGTGTTCATGCCGGTAGCGACGCCCGTCTCCGTCGGGCGCACGGACTGGACGACGATGTTCGCCATCGCCGCGAAGGTCATCGGCAGGCCGCCGCCGAGCACGAGCATGCCGAGCACGATCTGCCACGGCTCGGCATGCCACTCCGCGAGGATGGCGAGCCCGGCGCTGCCGAGCGCCATCCCGAGGCAGAGCGTCCACTTCGGGCCCCAGCGCGCGCTGAGCACGCCGCTCAGCGGCCCGGTGAAGAAGCCGGTGACGGCCGCCGGGAGGAGGTAGAGGCCGGTCTTCGTGGCGGAGGCGTTGAACCCATAGTCGGCGAGGGCCGCCAGGTCGGACGGCAGGCCGCGTGGGAGCTGCAGCAGGGTCGGGATGAGCACGAACGAGCCGAAGAGCGCGAAGCCGGCGATCAGGCCGGTCACGTTCGCGAACAGGACCGGTCGCCGGGCGAGCATTCGCATGTCCACGAGCGGCTCCGGGACCCGCCGCTCGACGATCACCCAGGCCGCCAAAGCGACGGCGGCCAGGGCGAAGAGGCCGAGGATACGAGCCGAGAGCCAGCCCCAGTGCTCGCCCTCGGTGAGTGCGAGGAGGAGCGAAAGCAGCGTCAGCGAGAGGAGGGCGGCGCCGGGCACGTCGAGCCGCGACGGCGTCTTGATCGGGGACTCGGGGACGAAAAGGTGGACGAGCACGATCGCGATCGCCACTCCGGTCGCGCCGACGACGAACAGCCAGCGCCAGCCCAGGTGGTCGATGATCACGCCCGAGAGCGCGAGGCCGAGCCCGCCGCCGACGCCGAAGACGGCCGAGACGGCGCCGATCCCCGTGGCCACCTTCTCCGGCGGGAACTCGTCCTTGATGATCGCAAAGGCGAGCGGGAAGACTGCGGCGCCGCAGCCCTGAAGGATGCGGAAGCCGATCAGCACGCCGATGTTCCAGGCGAAGATCGCGCCGAGGCTGCCCGCGAGGAAGATGCAGAGGCTGATCAGGAGCATCCGCTCCTTCCCGTGCTGGTCGCCGAGCTTGCCGAAGAGCGGCGTCGCGACCGAGGCGGAAAGCAGGAAGCCGGTGAGGAGCCACGCGGACCACGCCGCGGTCGTGTCGAATTCCCGCTGGAGGATCGGCAGGGCCGGGATGACCATCGTCTGCTGGAGCGCGAACGCGACCCCGGCCAGGATCAGGACGGCGAGGGTGACGTTGTAGTGCTGCCGCGGAGGAGCCTCGTGGACGGGCGCGTCAGTATCCACGTCCATGAAGTCCTACCCGACGGTGGCGGTCCGAGACCTGCGGGTGCGGCGCGGCGGCCGCCCCGTGCTACCGGGGATCTCGCTCGAGGTCGCGTCGGGACGCGTCACGGGCCTCCTCGGCCCGAGCGGGTCCGGCAAGACGACGCTGATGCGAGCGATTGTCGGCGTGCAGATCGTCGAGAGCGGCGAGGTGACGGTGCTCGGACTGCCGGGCGGCTCGCCCGAGCTCCGGCTCCGTGTCGGCTACGTCACGCAGGCGCCGTCGGTCTACGGGGACCTGACCGTGCGCGAGAACCTTGCGTACTTCGGGCGGATCCTGCGGGCTCCGCCGGAGCGCGTCGAGGAGGCGCTCGCGACGGTGGCGCTGGAGGGGCGCGCGGACCAGATCGTGCGGACGATGTCAGGCGGCGAGCGTTCGCGGGTCTCGCTTGCGAGCGCGCTCCTCGGGCGTCCGGACCTGCTCGTCCTCGACGAGCCGACGGTCGGTCTCGACCCGGTGCTGCGTCGCGATCTGTGGCGGACGTTCCACGCGCTCGCCGAAGGCGGTGCGACCTTGCTCGTCTCCAGCCACGTGATGGACGAGGCGGAGCGCTGCCACGACCTCGTGCTCCTGCGCGACGGACGGGTCGTCGCGACCGGCTCACCGGACGAGCTGCGGCGCCGGACCGGACGCGAGAATCTCGAGCAGGCCTTTCTCGTGCTGGCGGAGGCCTCGTGAGCCTCCAGACCACATTGGCCACGGGCTCCCGGGTGCTGCGGCAGGTGCGGCGCGACCGGCGGACGCTGGCGCTCGTGCTCGTGGTCCCGCCGGCGCTGATGACTCTCTTCCGCTACGTCTTCGACGGACAGCCGGAGACGTTCAACCGCGTCGGGCCACCGATGGTGGGGCTCTTCCCGTTCGTCTCGATGTTCCTGGTTGCCTCGATCTCGATGCTGCGTGAGCGGACGACCGGGACGCTCGAGCGGCTGATGTCCCTGCCGCTCGCCAAGCTCGACCTGCTGCTCGGCTACGCGATCGCCTTCGCGCTGCTGGCCGTCGCCCAGGCCGCGTTGACGGCGGGCGTGTCGTTCGGCCTGCTCGGCCTCGACTCCGCGGGGCCGGTGTGGCTCGTCGTCGTCCTCGCCGTCGCGAACGCCGTCCTCGGGATGGCCCTCGGCCTCTTCCTCAGCGCCTTCGCGCAGACGGAGTTCCAGGCCGTCCAGTTCATGCCGGCGTTCGTGCTACCGCAGGTGCTCCTCGCCGGCCTCCTCGTCCCGCGCGACAAGATGGCGCCGGTGCTCGAGGCGATCTCGTACGCGATGCCGCTGACCTACGCCTACGACGCCCTGGCACGCGCGACGGCCGACGAGCTCGGGCGGCGGCTCACGGTCGACATCGTCGTGATCTGCGCCTTCGTCGTGCTCTCGCTCGTGCTCGGGGCGACGACGCTCAGGCGCCGCACGGCCTGACGACCCGCCGTCCGAGCGATCTCGCCGCGGCCTTCTCCAGTAGCCTGATCCGGCGTGAGGCCCGCGGCTCGACGAGCGGCGCCTTGAGGAGCCGCCCGTAGACGACGAGCGCGGCCGTCTGGGTACCGAGCGCGCTCGGGGGTGGAAGCCGTCCGGGCCGTAGAGCGGCAGCCGCGGCTCGCAGCGCCAGGCCAGCCGCCACGCGTCGCCGGCCGGAAGGAGCGTCGCTCCGGAAGCGTCGGCCGCACGCCGGTAGGAGGCGATCACGTCCACGAGCGCGCCGCGCCGGTACGACTCCGGCCAGACGGTGAGCAGCGCGGCGCGAGTGCCGAACCCGCGCGGCCTCGTCGGCCCAGCGGATCGCCCACGCCCGAAGGTTCGACTGGCTCTCGGGCAGCGCCGAAGGCCCCTGCTGCATCACGATCACGTCCCAGTTCCCGTTCGCGAGCGCCGCCCGTGCGTCCCCCTGTGCCCAGTGGTCCTCGAGCGCGTAGCCGCCGAAGGCGACCGTTCGGTACTCGAGCCTTCGGCCGTGTGAGCGCGCGATCCGGGCGACGACTGCGGGGAGGTCGTTCGTCTCGGTCAGGCTGTTGCCCACGAACAGCACCCGCAGCGGCGGCGAGCTCGGCTTCGCCGCGGCTCCGGCCGACCAGACCACGAGCGTGAGCGCCGCGAGCAGCGCGACGCGCGCCGCCGCCGGAGCCGTCGCCGGTAGAGGTCGCGCCACGATTGGCTGAGGTCAATCGTGAGCGCGCGGCTCTTCGGCGGGACGACCTTGTAGCCGAGGTGGCGCAGGGCGAGGGGAAATTCGTCGCTGCCGTCGAGGAGGCTCGGGTCGCACAAGTGCGCGCGCCTGCCTGGCAAGACGCCCTTCTCGCGCGCCCACATGATGTGCCGGAGCGTCCGCACCGAGAAGAGCGTCGGAGCGCCGGTCAACAGGCAGCCCGTCTTCAGGAACCAGCCGAGCCCGCGAATGGAGCTCCGGCCGGAGACGCCGCCGACCCCGCCGATCCCGTCACCGAGTCGCTCAGCGGCAGCCGAGAGGAAAGTCGGAGCAAGGACGCAGCACGAGTCCATGACGAGGATCGCGTCCTCGTCAGCGAGCTCGCGCAGGACGATGTCGAGCACTTCGTCCGGCTCCGCGTCGACCACGATCAGGTCGGGTGGCGCGTCCTGAGCCTGAAGTGACCGGACCGCGGCCTGGATCTGTTCCTCCTCGTCGCTTGCGGGGATCAATGCGACGACCAGGCCGCGATCGGTCGGGCGACGCAACGCGCGGACGCGAAGGCCGAGCGCCGTGACGCTCGGATCGATCGGCGTCCACTGGGGGATGGGGTCCACGGGGAGAGGCTGGCAAGGCGGCGTGCGGGCTCGTTTGACCTGATCGCGTCAAAAAACCGGCCGAAATTGGGACCCGCATGAGGGTGTGGTTAGGAGGCCGTGAGAGCGCCGCTCATCGAGCACTCATCCGAGCGGCCTAGGGTCCGGCGCGTGAGGCTCGCTGTCGCCCTCTCCCTCGTCCTGGTCGCCGCGGCGTGCGGCTCGTCGGACGGTTCGTCGCTGCCGCAGGGGAGCGAGCCGGCCAACCTCGACCCGGCCGACTTCGTCTCTCACGTCGACCACCCGTACTGGCCAATGGCGCCCGGAAGCAGGTGGGTCTACCGCGAGGGGCCGCAGCGCGTCGTCGTAATGGTGACCGACCGGACGAAGCGGATCGAGGGAATCCCGGCGACCGTCGTCCACGACATCGTCACCGAGGACGGCGAGCTCGTCGAGGACACCTGGGACTGGTACGCGCAGGACAAAGACGGGAACCTCTGGTATCTCGGGGAGCAGACCAAGGAGTACGAGCAAGGGAAGGTCAAGAGCACGGAGGGCTCGTGGGAGGCGGGCGTGGACGGCGCGGAAGCGGGGATCGTCCTTCCCGCGAAGCCGGAGGTCGGGATGGCCTACCGCCAGGAGTACCTCGAGGGCGAGGCGGAGGACGAGGCTCGCATCCTGAGCGTGGACGAAAAGGCCGAGGTGCCGTTCGGCGCCTTCGACCACGTCCTGTTGACGAAGGACTTCACCCGCCTCGAGCCGGCTCTGCTCGAGCACAAGTTCTACGCCCGGGGCGTCGGGCCGGTGCTGACCGTCGCCGTCTCGGGCGGCTCCGACCGCGAGGAGCTCGTCAGCTTCACCGGTTAGGCCCGGCCGCGTCGATATCGTCGGGGCATGCCCGAGCTTGCGATCAGCCTGCGGGGAGCGGTCAAGCGTTACGGCGAGATCACGGCGGTCGACCACTTCGACCTGGAGGTGCCGATGGGCACCTGCGTCGGGCTGCTTGGCCCGAACGGCGCCGGGAAGTCCACGACGATGCGGCTCCTCACCGGGCAGTCGATCGCGGACGAGGGGGAGATCGTCGTTCTCGGGTTCACGATGCCCGACCAGTCGAAGATGGCGCGCGCGCTGAGCGGGGTCACGCCCCAGCTCGACAACCTCGACGTCACGCTCACGGTCGAGCAGAACCTGCTCGTCTTCACGCACCTGTACCGGATCCCGCGGAACGAGCGGAAGGACGCGATCGAGCGCGCGCTCGTGATGGCGAAGCTCGTCGACCGGCGCGACACCCGGGTGGACAAGCTTTCGGGCGGCATGCGCCGGCGTCTGCTGATCGCGAGGTCGCTCGTGCACCGGCCGCGCCTCGTGCTCCTCGACGAGCCAACCGTCGGGCTCGACCCGCAGGTGCGCCAGGAGCTCTGGGCACTGATCGACGCGCTCCGGACGGAGGGCACCACGATCCTGATGTCGACCCACTACATCGAGGAGGCGCAGCGCCTCGCCGACACCGTCACGATCATGTCCCACGGATCCGCGGTGGCGGTCGGGCCGCCGCCGGAGCTCGTGCTCGAACACGCGGGCCACGAGGTGATCGAGGTGTACGGGCCGCCGGCCCGCCTCGCCGAGGTGGAGGGCGAGGCCGGCGCCGCCGGGCTGCGCACCCGCCGGACGGGGACGAGCGTCTCGATCCTCGGGGTCGACGGCGCGAACGGCTGGTCCGAGCAGGGCGAGCGTCGCCCGGCGAACCTCGAAGACGTCTTCGTCCTCCTCACGGGCGAGGAGATCGCATGAGCGTCACGCCCGCCGTCGCCCGGCAGCGCCAGCTCCACCGGCTCGAACGCTCTGCTCTGACGGGCGTCCTCGTCCGGGAGATCGTGAACTTCTCGTCCTACTGGCGCTCGGCGACGTTCTCGTCGACGGTCGAGCCGACGATCTACCTGCTCGCGTTCGGCTTCGGCTTCGGCGCGCTCGTCAACAACATCAACGGCCTCGACCCGGTCCAGTTCGTCGCGACGGGCACGGTCGCCACCGCGGTGCTGTTCTCGGCGGCGTTCCCGGCGATGTTCGGGACCTTCGTCAAGTATCAGTTCCAGCGCACTTACGACGCGATTCTCGCCGCGCCGGTGGACACCGAGGAGCTCGTCTCAGCGGAGGCGCTCTGGGTGGCGACGCGCGCCGGCATCTACGGCTGCGTGCCGATGGTCGTGGCGATCTTCTTCGGGCTCGATCCGAGCTGGGGGATGCTCGCCGTGCCGCTGATCGGCTGGCTCTCGGGTTTCGGGTGGGCGTGCTTCGGGATCATGACCGCCGGCTTCGCGAAGTCGATCGAGAACTTCAACTACATCGTCAGCGCGGTGCTGACGCCGCTCTTCCTCCTCGCCGGCTCCTTCTTCCCGCTCTCCAACTTCCCGACGTGGCTCCAGGTGGTCGGCAACCTCAATCCGCTCCACCAGACCGTGGAGCTCGTCCGCGCCGCCGTCTTCGGGACGTGGGAGTGGAACGACATCGCACGCGCGGGGATGCTCGTCGTCTTCGGGCTCGTCAT
>Ga0307319_10000062_pt1 | contig 32510 bp, 29 predicted proteins | sample ER_DNA_368_FD_194491 | JGI IMG/M metagenome (GOLD analysis project Ga0307319, IMG submission 194491) | Bulk soil microbial communities from the East River watershed near Crested Butte, Colorado, United States - ER_DNA_368 | ecosystem: Environmental > Terrestrial > Soil > Floodplain | place...
GGTTGCGCCGCCGTTCAAGCAGGCCGAGTTCGACATCATCTACGGCTCGGGCATCTCCTGGGAAGGCACCGTGCTCGACTCGGGGCTCGAGCGGAAGGTCGTCACGAAGTCGGGCTCGTACTTCAGCTTCGGCGACGAGCGGCTCGGCCAGGGCCGGCACAACGCGACGGCGTTCCTGCGCGAGCACCCCGACGTGACCCAGCAGGTGCTCCAGCGGATCCAGGCGCTCGCGGGCCCGGACCAGGTCGTCTCGGCGCGGTTGCTGCCTGAGCTGGAGGCCGAGACGAACGGCAAGCCTGCGGCGAAGGAAACCCGGCCGGAGGCAGAGGCGGAGGCAGAGGCAGAGACCGGGGCGGAGAACGCCAAGGTCGCGTCGAAGACGTAGGTGGAGCCCGCGCCGCAGCGGGAGGAGGCCCTCGCCGTGGCGACGCGAGCGCTGGCGCGGCGTGAGCACTCGCGGCGGAGCCTGCGCGAGCGACTCCTGCGCGCGCGGGTCGGCGCCGGCGAGGCTGACGAGGTCGTCGAGGAGCTCCTACGGCTCGGCCTGCTCGACGACGGGCGCTTCGCACGGGAGCGTGCACGCGTGCTCGCTGAGCGCGGGAAGGGCGATCAGGCGATCCGCTTCGACCTCCGGCGGGAGGGGGTCCAGGACGCTGAGATCGAGGCGGCCCTGGCCGTGCTCGACCCTGAGCGAGAGCGCGCCGCGCGGCTCGTCGTGCGCCGGGGAGCGACCCCGGCGACGGCGCGTCTCCTCGCGAGCAGAGGCTTCGACGAGGACGTCGTGGCAGCTGTCGTTGCGCCAGAGCACTGATGGGCGTTAGGATGCGTGGGCTTCATTCGACATTTTGCCTGCATCTAGCGTGTTTCCGAATCGGACTGAACATGACCTTCGACCAGACCATGACAAGCGCGAGGGAGGGGCACTAGCAGCGGCGTCGTGCTGAGCCGCCGGTGAGGCTCGCGCGCCTCGCCAACCCCGATTCGAGCATGTCCCGGTGCATGCGGTGCCGGATAAGCACCGCGTCACGGCGCGGACAACGGTTCCCGGCCGAGCCCCAGGCCCGGCCCGAAGCAGGGAGCGCGCATGGTCGTCGTCATCGGGATCCTGATCGGCCTCGCTGTCGGAGCGAGTGGCGCCTTCCTTTCCCTCTACGCCTTCGCAGGCTCGCGGCTCGCCGCAGCTCGCCGAACGCGGCAGCTTCTCATCACCGAGGCGAAGCGCGAGGCCGACGCCGTCCGGCGTGAGTCGCAGATCGAGGCGCGTGAGGAGGCGGTGCGCCTTCGGGCCGAGGTCGAGGCGGAGGTCGCCGAGCGGCGTGCCGAGATCCTGAAGATCGAGGAGCGGATCCTCTCCAACGAGGAGGACATCGACCGCAAGCTGACGGAGCTCACCCGCCGCGAGCAAGGCGTCGCCGACCGCGAGGTGCACACGAAGCAGCTCCAGGAGGACCTCAAGGAGACGAAGGACTCGCAGCTCTCCGAGCTCGAGCGCATTTCGGGCATGACGGTCAACGAGGCGAAGGCGCACCTGCTCCAGCGCTCGGAGGAGCTCGTCCGGCACGAGCTCGCACGACGCGTGCGCCAGGCCGAGGAGGAGGCCCGCGCCGAGGCCAAGCGCCGCGCACGGAATCTCGTCGCGGACGCGCTCCAGCGCGTCGCCGCGAACCACGCCTCGGAGACGACAGTGTCGCTGATCGAGCTCCCGTCGGACGACATGAAGGGCCGCATCATCGGCCGCGAGGGTCGCAACATCCGGGCGCTCGAGCACCTGACCGGCGTCGACGTGATCATCGACGACACGCCTCAGGCTGTCGTGCTCTCGTCCTTCGACGGCATCCGGCGAGAAGTGGCGAAGCTGACGCTGACGAAGCTGATCGAGGACGGTCGCATCCACCCGGCGCGGATCGAGGAGATGTACTACCAGTCCAAGACCGAGATCGAGGAGCACATCCGCCAGGCCGGCGAGCAGGCCGTCTTCGAGGCGAACTGCGGGGATTTCCACGAGGAGCTCGTGAAGGTCCTCGGCCGACTGCGCTACCGCACGAGCTACGGGCAGAACGTCCTCAAGCACACGCTCGAGGTCGTCCATCTCGCCGGGATCATGGCCGCGGAGCTCCAGGCGAGCGTGAAGACGGCTCGCCGGGCGGCGCTGCTGCACGACCTCGGCAAGGCGCTGACCCACGAGGTCGAGGGCTCCCACGCGCTCCTCTCGGCCCAGTACGCCCGGCGCTACGGCGAGTCGCCCGCGGTCGTCCACGCGATCGAGGCGCACCACTACGAGGTCGAGCCGCAGACGGTCGAGGCAGTGCTGCTGATCGCCGCGGATGCGATCTCCGCCTCCCGGCCCGGCGCCCGCGGCGAGAGCCTCGAGCACTACATCAAGCGGCTCGAGGCCCTGGAGGAGGTAGCCGCGCGCCACGTGGGCGTCGAGAAGGTCTATGCCCTCCAGGCCGGCCGCGAGATCCGGGTGATCGTGAAGCCGAAAGAGGTCGACGACGACGCGGCGGTCCTGCTCTCCCACGAGATCGCCCGCGAGATCGAGGACGAGCTCGAATATCCGGGCCAGATCAAGGTGACCGTCATCCGAGAATCGCGCGCGGTCGGTTTCGCGAAGTGACGGCGGGCGGGCCGCGACTCTACGACGAGCTCGCGCCCTGGTTCCACCTCCTGACCGCGCCGGAGGACTACGCCGAGGAGGCTGAGCTCTACCGACGGCTCCTCGTTGAAGCGACTCACGGTCCCGTGCGAACGGTGCTGGAACTCGGCAGCGGCGGCGGGAACAACGCCTCGCACCTGAAGGCGCACTTCGAGCTCACGCTCGTCGACCTCTCGCCGCAGATGCTCGAGCTGAGCCGCTCGCTGAACCCGGAGTGCCGGCACGTGCTCGGCGACATGCGCGAGATCAGGCTCGGGGAGACCTTCGACGCCGTCTTCGTGCACGACGCGGTCGCGTACATCACGACCGAGGCGGACCTGGCCGCCACGGTCGTCACGGCCGGGGAGCACGTGCGGCCGGGCGGGGCCGTGCTGTTCGTCCCCGACTACGTGCGCGAGAGCTTCGAGCCCCGCACCGGCACCGGGGGCCACGACGGGCCCGGGCGCGGCCTCCGCTATCTCGAATGGGTCTGGGACCCCGACCCGGCCGACACCACCTACCTGAGCGACTTTGCCTATCTCCTGCGCGACGAGGCCGGCTCCGTCCGCTGCGAGTACGACCGCCACGTCTGCGGCCTCTTCCCCCGCGCGACGTGGTTGCAGTTGCTCGAGGCTGCGGGGTTCGAGGCCAGGTCGCACGTGACAGCGACCGACGAAGAGCCGGCCGGAGCCGAGCTCTTCGTCGGGTTCAAGCCGCCCGGCTAGAGCCGGGTCGACAGGAGCTTCAACAGCGCGCCCTGGGCAGCGGTGAACGACTTGCCCGGCTGTGAGCCGGTCATGCTGTCGAGGGTGTTGCGGAACGACTTGAGGAGGTTGCTCCTCGTCTTCGGATTGCCGGCCGCCTCGGCGTCGTCGAGGATCGCGCAGAGCTCGTCCGCGTCGTCCTGATGGCGCGCGTAGCTGCGCACGAGCGAGCACAGGCTGTCGAAGGTGACGATGACCGCGACGGTTCCGGGGTACTCGGTCACGCCGCCGTCCTTGTCGCGGATCTTCGCCCCGACCGAGCGCCTGCCGACGTCGGTCGTCGGACAGGTCGCAGTGGAGGCGGAGCCGAACGGGCCGTAGCCCGAGCCGCAGTCGAAGGCGTAGTCGAAGCCGGCCGCCGTGTCGGCGGTCGAAGGATCGTGCTGCCCCGTGACTGAGAGCGTGAACGGGAACCCGGCGAAGCTCGTCGCCGGCGCCCCGAAGCTCGCCGTCGGCGCGACGTTCAGCACGCTCACCGCCACCTGGTCGGTCGAGGTCAGCCCGATGTCGTCCGTCACCTGCACCCGCACGAGCGGGCTCGCCGGGCCGTCGTCCGCAGAGAAGCTCGCGCTCTGGCCCGACGTCTCGAACGTGCCGTTGCCGTCGAGGTCCCAGGCGTAGGACAGCGATCCCGCCTCAGGGTCGCTCCCGGTGGCCGTCAGAGTGGTGCTCGAGCCCTCGGAGACGCTGTACGGCCCGCCGGCGGCGACCGACGGTGGTTCGTTCAGGAAGACGCGCACGACGGAAGGGTCGTGGTCCGAGGCCTGGTCGAAGAACTCGGCGTTGACGTGCACCGGGTCGAAGACGAGCGGGCGTGCGAACAGCGGCCCGCTGAAGAGGATGTGGTCGAGCACCTGCGAGTTGCCTTCGAAGTCGTAGCTGTAGCGCTGGTTCAGCGGCAGCGTGTCCATCAGGTCGTGCAGGCCAGCGGCCTCGAGAATTCCGACGGTGTCGGAGAACTCGAAGTCGTTCAGGTCGCCCAGCACGACGACGCTTGCGGAGGGGTCCGCCGACGAGATCTCCGAGACGAAGTCGGCCACGAGGTGCGCCTGCAGGTGCCGCTGGACCTCCGAGCTCCGGCTCGGCGGCTGGAAGCGGCCGCGCATTGGGTCGTCGCCGCCCTTCGAGTTGAAGTGGTTGACGATCGCGAACACCTTGTGGCCGCGGTAGGAGAACTCCGCAGCCAGCGGCTTCCGCGAGGAGCTCCACGCGGCCTCGCCCGGAGCGATGCGGCCCGGGCTGTAGAGGAGCTGCGTCGACGAGCCGGACCCGGTGACCGCGTTCGGAGTGGTCGAGTCTCCGCCGGGGCGGTCGACGAACGAGAGCCCGCGGTCGGTGCGGAAGAGGAAGACCTGGCGGATGTTGCCGCCCGGCTCCCCGCCGTCCTGGTCGTTCACGGGGTCGATCTGGCGCCACGCGTACGTCGGCCCGCCCGCGGCCTCGATCGCCGCGACGAGCCGCGAGAGCGTCTGTGACGCGTCCACGACGCCGTTGTCCGTGGCGCCGTTGTTGTCCTGCACCTCCTCGCCGGCGATCAGGTCGGGCGAGCGAAGGTTGTTCACGATCAGCGAGGCGAGCGAGTCGAACTTCGACTGTGGGTTCGTCGGCGCGAGGTTCTCGAAGTTGAAGGTCGCGACCGCGAGCTCCCCGGGCGCCACCGAATCGGTCGTCTCCCGGGTAACGCCGTCGTGAATCGCGGTCAGGCCGGGCGTCGTGACCTCGACGAACGGGTTGCCGAAGTTGTAGTCCATGACCCCGACGATCGAGGCGCTGTAGTGGTCGCCGACGTTCACGTTCGGGAGCGGTGCCAGGAGGTTGTCGAGGGTCACGCGCTCGGGGTTGCCGTCCTCCGGGCGGAGCAGCAGACCACCGCGGAAGGTGCGCGCGGAGGCGTTCGCGCCGTTGTCACCGATCACCACGGTCTCGCCGAACGTCGTCGCCGTCGGGCCGACCGCGACCGCGTCGTTGAGCTGGACGCGCATCCCCTCGAGGCTCTCGTAGAAGTCGAGCCCGTCCTGAGCGGGGTCGAAGACGCCGCTCGTCTCCACGTTCCCGGTGGCGTCATCCTCGATCACGTCGTCCGGCGGGATCCGCCCGCCCGTGCCGAGCACGACGGGGTCGGGCAGGGGATTCCCGCTGGAGAGCACGGTCACCGACGGAGAGCCGGAGAGCTCGGTCGTCGTCAGGTTCCCGGTGCTCGAGCCGCCCGGGCGAAACTCCTGCACGGTTGCCTGCACGCGGACGGAGTCGCCGACCGCAACCGCCGGGGAGGAGCCGGTGAAGGCGAAGATGCCCTCCGAGGTGGCCGGGTCGGAGTCGGGGCTCGGATCCTGCATCCAGAAGCCGTTCGTGCTCCTCCCGGTCACGACTCCGAGGACGCGCGGACGCTGCCCGGCAAACGGCGAGACGTGCGTGGCGCCCTGGATCTCGTGGATGGGGACGGGCGGCGGGAGGTCGTCGTTCAGGATCGTCCCGACGGCGTGCGTGTCGCCCGGATCGAAGCCGCTGACGTTGGTGATATCGACCGAGAAGGTCTCGTCGGGCTCGACCGTCGTGTCGCCGTTCACCGCGACGTCGAAGGTGTAGGTCGACCCTCCCTCCGGAATCGTCGCACCGGTCACGGCGGCGGCGTAGTCGTCCGGAGCCTGCGCCGAGCCGTCGGAGGTCGCGACGTCGAACGTCACGCCGCCCGCAGGCGCCGGGTTCGAGAGCGACACTGCGAAGCTGGCGGTAGTCGTGCCGGAGTCGCCCTCGGTGACCGTCGCGTCCGCGACGGAGATCGTGTTCGAGGTGTGCGGGGTGAGCGAGAAGTCGTCGACGCCGAGCCCGTCGTCGGCGCCGGTGACGTTGAAGTCCGCCCAGCGGATCCAGAACGTCTGTCCCGGCGCGACCGAGAGCCCTGTGATCGTCTCCGCGACCGCCGTGCGATTCCCGGCCGCGTTCCCGTTCAGCGCGCCGAGCGCGCCGGTCGTGACCGGTGAGGAGAAGTCGAGCGCGTTCACGTCGACCCAGCCGGAGGCCGTGGTGAGGCTCGTCGCCGTCAGGTTGTACTCGAAGTCGAGCCGGTCCGGCCCGCGCCCCACCTGCCCCAGACGCCACTGCTCGCCTGTGTACGCGATGTCGAGCGAGGAGATCGTCCGGCCGGTGTCATTGGTGAATGCCGCGCCGATCAGCGGGATCAGCGTGCCGCTGAGCAGCGAGCCGAACGCGCGCTCGGACGACCCGGCCGAACCGAAGCTGTACGTGTCGCCGGCGTTGCTGCTGCCGGTGCCGGCGGTGTACCTGCCGTCGTTGTTCGCGCTCGAGCCCGCCTCGGCGAGCGCCCAGCCGGCCGGTAGCACGTCGGACTGGCCTGTCGAGGCGAGCGTGTCGAAATCCTGTGTGTACGGCGTGCCGATCGCCAAGAGGCTCGTCTGGCCCGCGGCGGCGCCGGCCCCCGCAACCACGAGCCCGAGCACGGCCGCGACGACAATTGTCGGCGCAGCCTTCGACAGGTTCCTTACGACGGCAGGCCAGCGCATATGTGCCCTCTCCCCGATTCGACGTCAACTTCCGGCGCGAGAAGGGTGACATGCCGGGAAGTGACTGTCCAGGCACTAGAGTTTCTGCCCGTGCGCCGCTACCACGTCACCACCTTCGGCTGCCAGATGAACGCTCACGACTCGGAGCGGATCAAGGGCATGCTCGAGGAGCTGGGCCTCGGCGAGGCGCCGGTGCAGGAGGAGGCGGACGTGCTCGTCTTCAACACGTGCACGATCCGCGAGAAGCCGGATCAGCGCTTCGCGGCGCACCTCGCGCAGGCCCGCGCGCTGAAGGAGCGCGATCCCGAGAAGGTGATCGCCGTCGGCGGCTGCTACGCCGAGGCGCAGCGTGAGCGGTTGTTCTCGCTCTATCCGTACGTCGACGTCGCGTTCGGGCCGGGGTCGATCCCGCACCTCGGCGACTGGCTCGGGGCCGGGGGCGAGGGGGTCGAGCGGAGCGCGTTCGGAATCACCGAGGAGCGCAGGTTCGCAGGCGGCCTGCCGCAGCATCGTGAGCGGCGCTTTCAGGCCTGGGTGCAGATCTCGATGGGCTGCAACTCGAAGTGCGCGTACTGCATCGTCCCGAGCGTGCGCGGCCGCGAGGTGTCGCGCCTTGCCGGGGAGATCGTGGCCGAGGTCGAGGGCCTGGCGCGCGACGGCGTTCGCGAGCTCACGCTGCTCGGCCAGAACGTGAACTCGTACGGGCGCGACGTGGGCAGCGACTTCGCCGAGCTGCTGCGCGCGTGCGACGCCGTCGAGGGAATCGAGCGGATCCGCTTCACGAGCCCGCACCCAAAGGACTTCCGCCCGCCGGTGATCGCCGCGATGGCCGACTGCTCGGCCGTGTGCGAGCACGTGCACCTGCCGCTGCAGTCCGGCTCGACGCGCGTCCTCAAGGCGATGCGCCGCACGTACTCGCGTGAGCGCTACCTGCGGCTCGTCGACGAGCTACGCGCGACCATCCCCGATCTCGCGCTCACGACCGACCTGATCGTCGGCTTCCCCGGCGAGACCGAGGCCGAGTTCGAGGAGACGGTCGGCGCGGTCGAGGACGTCGGCTACGACGGCGCCTTCACCTTCGTGTACTCGCCGCGCCAGGGGACGGAGGCCGCGTCGATGCCGGGCCAGATCTCCGCCGAGGTCAAGCGTGAGCGCATCGAGCGGCTGATCGACGTCGTCCAGCGTGTCGCCGCGACGCGCAACCGCGCGCGCGTGGGCCTGGTCGAGGAGGTGTTGGTCGAAGGGCCGAGCCGGACCGATCCCTCGCTGCTGCGCGGCCGCACGCGGCGCAACACGACCGTTAACTTCGCCGGAACCGCTGCCCCTGGAGAGCTCGCGCCGGTCACCGTCGAAGCCGCGACCTCGACGACGCTCAAGGGCACCCAGCTCGCAGCAGTTGCCGCCTAGGAGGGATTGGTGGAACAGCGACACAGCTGATGTTGCGCCAAGCCCTCCTGAACCGCCAAGAGTGAGAGACCTCGTCTGGGACGGCTGCCTGAACGTCCGCGACCTGGGCGGCCTTCCGACCGCCGGCGGGGGCGAGACGCGCTACGGCGCCGTCGTGAGGGCCGACAGCGTTTCGCAGCTGAGCGACGCGGGCTGGCGTGCGCTCGTGGACTACGGCATCCGGACGGTGCTCGACCTTCGGGGTGATCACGAGCGCGAGGACGATCCGCCGGCCGATCTGCCGGTCGAGGTCGTCCACGTGCCCTTCATGGAGGCGAACGAGGCCGAGTGGGAGGAGATCGGCGAGGAGCTCGAGGCCGCAACGGCCGCCGCTCCCGACGTGGCGGCCTCCACCCGCGAGGCGTACCTGATCTTCCTGGAGCGCTTCAAGCCGAACGTGGCGGCCGCCGTGCGCGCCGTCGCAAACGCGCCGGAGGGCGGCGTCGTCGTCCACTGCGTCGGGGGGAAGGACCGCACGGGGCTCCTGTCCGCGTTCCTGCTGCACCTCGCGGGCGTCGCCGACGAGGAGATCGCCTCCGACTACGCCCTCAGCGAGGAGCGGTTGCGGCCCCGGCACGAGGCGTGGTTCGAGGCCGCCGACTCCGAGGAGGAGCTCGAACGCCTGCGCCGCATCGCGCAGACGCCGGCCGCGTCGATGGTGGGCGTCTTCGCCGAGCTGGAGCGGCGCTACGGCAGCGTCGAGGCGTTCCTGCTCGATGCCGGCGTCACGGAGGGGGAGCTCGCCGCCGTGTGGGCACGCCTTCGTGACTGAGCTCGTCGTTGCGATCTTCGGGCCCACTGCGTCCGGCAAGACCGCGGTGGCGGAGGAGATCGCGCGCCGGATCCCGGCGGAGCTCGTCTCCGCTGACGCGATGCAGGTGTACCGCGGGCTGCCGGTCTTGACGAACCAGTCCGAGTACCCGATCCGGCTCGTCGGGATCCTCGGCCTCCACGAGGAAGGCTCGGTGGCCGACTACCAGCGACTTGCACATGCGGCGATCGACGAGATCCTCGCCGCGGGCCGGACGCCCGTCGTCGTCGGCGGCACAGGTCTCTACCTGCGGGCCGCGCTCGCCGACCTCGAGCTGCCGCCACCGCCGGCGGCCGGGGCCCGCGAGCGGCTCGAGCGGCTCTACGACGAGCTCGGCGGGGAGCGCGCTCGTGAGCTTCTCGCGGAGACGGACCCCGCGGCGGCCGCGGCAGTACACGCGAACGACCGCCGCCGAGTCGTCCGCGCCCTCGAGCTCGCCGAGGCGGGCTCGAGCCTCCGTTCGGGCGAGGATCGCCTCTGGAGCGGCGAGACGCGCCACCCGACGCTGATCGTCGGGCTCGACGTCCCCCGGGAGGAGGTCGCGCGGCGCATCGAGAAGCGAACCCGTGCGATGTTCGAGCGCGGCGTCGAGGACGAAGTGCGCCGGGCCCTGGAGGGGCCGGTCTCCGCCACGGCCGGCACGATCCACGGCCTGAGGGACGTCGCGGAGCTCCCGCGCGAGGAGGCGATCGAGGCGCTCACGGCGCGCACGCGCCGCTACGCCGCCTACCAACGCAAATGGATGCGCCGGATTCCGGGACTCGTCCCGGTCGACGGTGACCATGCGCCCGAGGAGGTCGCCGCGGACGTCCTCGCGCTGGTTGGTAGCGTGGCGCCCGCCGGATGAAGCTCTCGAAGTGGCACGGGCTCGGCAACGACTACCTGCTCGTCGAGCGGGCCGAGCTGACGGCTCCGCTCACGCCCGAGCGAGTACGGCGGATCTGCGACTACCACTTCGGCGTCGGCTCGGACGGGATCCTCGAGGTCGTCGCCGCGGACGGCGACCACGCCGAGGTCGTGATCTGGAACCCGGACGGCTCCACCGCCGAGCTCTCGGGCAACGGCACCCGCATCGCCGCCCGCTGGCTCGCGCGGCGAGGCGGCGTCGAGGAGGTTCGAATCGTCGTCGGCCCGCGCGAGGTCACGGCGCGGATGGGCGAGGGCCGGGAGGTCGAGCTCGACGTGGGCGCGGTCGAGGTGGGGGAGACCGAGACGCTTGCCGTCGGCGGCGAGGACGTCGAGCTGACGCCGGTCTCGGTCGGCAACCCGCATGCGGTCATCCGGCGCGAGCCCGACCGCGCCGAGCTGCTGCGCCTCGGCCCGCTCGTCGAGACCCACGAGCGCTTCCCGGACCGCACGAACGTCCAGCTCGTCCGCGTCGACGGGCCACACGAGCTCGCCGTCGGAGTCTGGGAGCGCGGGGCGGGCGAGACGCTCTCGTCCGGCACGAGCGCCGTCGCCGCCAGCGCGGCGGCGGTTGCGAACGGCTGGTGCGAGAGCCCGGTGACAGTGCACCTCGCCGGCGGTGACCTGCGGGTCGAGCTGGAGACGGGCACCGCTCGGCTTATCGGACCCGCCGAAGAGATTTGTACGGTCGAGCTTGCCCAGGAGTTCGAATTATGAGGTTCGCGCGGCGGCTGGACGCGGTTCCGCCGTACCTCTTCGCGGAGCTCGAGCGGAAGATCGCCGAGAAGCGCCGAGCGGGCGTGGACGTGATCAGCCTCGGGATCGGCGACCCGGACCTGCCCACGCCGCAGGCGATCGTCGACTCCCTCGCCGCCGCGGCGCGCGACCCGGCGACGCACCAGTACCCGACCAACCACGGCTCGGACGAGTTCCGCGAGGCCGCGGCCGGTTTCTATCGGAATCGTTTCGGCGTCGAGCTCGACCCCGCGGGCGAGGTCGTCCCCGCGCTCGGCGGCAAGGAGGCGGTCGGGCACATCGCGCTGGCGCTGCTCGATCCGGGCGACGTCTGCCTCTCGCCCGACCCCGGCTACCCGCCGTACACCTCGGGCCCGGTCTTCGCGGGGGCCGAGGTGCACTACCTGCCGCTCGAGGAGGCGAACGGCTTCCTGCCGGACCTCGGCGCGATCCCCGCGGACACGCTTGCCCGCGCGAACGTGCTCTTCCTCAACTACCCGAACAACCCGACGGGCGCGATCGTCGCGCCCGGCTACTTCGAGCGCGCAGTCGAGCTGGCCCGCGACGCCCGCCTCGTCGTCGTCCACGACAACGCGTATTCCGAGCTCTGCTACAACGGCTACCGCGCGCCGAGCTTCCTCGAGACCGCGGGGGCGAAGGAGGTCGGCGTCGAGATCTTCTCGCTGTCGAAGGGCTGGAACATGACCGGCTGGCGCTCGGGCCTGGTCGCGGGCAACGCAGACGTGGTCGAGCGCTTCCGGCACCTGAAGACGAACCTCGACTCCGGGATGTTCGAGGCCGTGCAGCGGGCGACGATCGCGGCGCTGACCGAGGCTCGCGAGTTCCCGCGCGAGATGTCGGCGGTCTACGAGCGGCGGCGCGACCACGTGGCCGAGGCGCTCGAAGCGATCGGCCTCGCCGTCGACCCGCCCAGAGCGACGCCGTACTTCTGGGTCCGCGTTCCCGACGGCCACACGTCCGAGTCGTTCGCGGAGCTCGTGCTCGAGGAGGCGGGCGTAGTCGTATCGCCCGGGCCCGCATACGGGCCGAGCGGCGAAGGGTTCTTCCGCCTTTCCCTGACGGTTCCCGACGATCGTCTCGAGGAAGCGGTGGCGCGTATCGAGGCTCTCGGAGTGGCGTCGGTGGAACCTCCCGGTTCCCCCGAGCCCCCTCCACCTGCCCGCTTCGCGGGCGGCCCCAACGGGGCGGCATAATCAAGGCGTGACGCACCAGCCCGATCCGGCGCCGGGCGCGGAGCCCGAGCGCGGGCTCGTGCTCGCCGCGCCGCCAAAGGGCGCCGAGGCCGACCTCGCCGAGCTGCGCGAGCTTTCCCGCACCGCGGGAGTCGAGCCCGTGGCGGAGCTCGTCCAGCACCGCGGAAGGCCCGACCCACGCACGTACGTCGGCAAGGGGAAGCTCGCGGAGCTGAAGGACCGCTTTCGCGATTCCGGCGCGGAGTCGCTGATCGTCGACGACGAGCTCTCGCCGGTGCAGCAGCGGCAGCTCGAGGACGCGCTCCAGGCGCGCGTCGTCGACCGCACGCAGCTGATCCTCGACATCTTCGCCCAGCACGCGGTGACCGCCGAGGGAAAGCTCCAGGTCGAGCTCGCGCAGCTCGAGTACAACCTGCCGCGTATGCGCGGCCTCTGGCAGCACCTCGAGCGCCTCGGCGGCGGCGTCGGCACGAGGGGCCCGGGCGAGAGCCAGCTCGAGACGGACCGGCGGCTCGCGCGGCGACGGGTCACGCTCCTGCGCGATCGCCTCCGCCGGCTCGCCAAGCAGCGAGCGACGCGGCGCAAGTCGCGCCGCCGCTCGGAGACGCCGACGATCGCACTTGCCGGCTATACCAACGTCGGCAAGTCGTCGCTCCTGAACGCGCTCACGGAGGCGGGAGTCTCGGTGGACGACCGCTTGTTCGAGACGCTCGACCCGACCACGCGCGGCTTCGAGTTCGAGGGACGGCGGTATCTGGTCACCGACACCGTCGGGTTCATCCGGCGCCTGCCGCACCAGCTGGTCGAGGGCTTCGCCGCGACGCTGGAGGAGACGCTCGTCGCCGACCTCGTCCTGCACGTCGCGGATGCGTCCGCTCCGGACGACGAGCTCGACGCGATGCTGGCGGCGGTCGAGTCAGTGCTCGGCGAGATCGGGGCGGGCGAGCTGCCGCTCGAGCTCGTGCTGAACAAGATCGACCAGGTCGACCCGCTGGGCCGGCGGCGCCTCGCGAATCGCTTCCCCGGCGCGCTCCACGTCTCCGCTCGGACCGGCGAGGGCATCGGCGAGCTGCGGGAGCGGATCGCGGAACGCTTCGGCGAGCGTTTCGAGTCGGTGCGGCTCTTGATCCCGTACGACGAGGGAGCGCGACTCGCCGAGCTGTACGCGCTCGGCTCGCCCGTCGACGAGCGGGCCGACCGGCCGGAGGGCGTGTTCATCCGCGCGCGGCTGCCGAGGCGGGAGGTGCGCCGCTTCGCGCCGTACCTGATCATCGAGTCCGAGGCGCGCTCGAGCGCGTGATCGAGCTCCCGATTCGGCGCCTGCACGAGGACGCGGTCCTCCCGAAGCGTGCGTATGCGGGCGACGCCGGCCTCGACCTCGCCGCCTGCGGCCGGCACGAGCTCGGGCCGGGGGAGAGGGCCCTCGTAGGCACCGGCCTTGCCGTGGCCGTCCCGGAGGGGTACGCCGGTTTCGTGCAACCGCGCTCCGGCCTCGCGGCGCGCCATGGGATCAGCGTCGTGAACTCGCCGGGGCTCGTCGACTCCGGCTACCGGGGCGAGATCCGCGTTGCCCTGCTGAACACCGACGCACGGGAGCCGTTCGTCGTCGAGCCGGGAATGCGGATCGCCCAGCTCGTCGTGCTGCCCGTGCCGGAGGTCGAGCCTGTCGAGGTGGAGGAGCTGCCGGAGAGCGAGCGCGGCGTGCGCGGATTCGGCTCCTCGAGCCGTACCGGTCGAAGCGACTGATGGGCGAGCCGCGGATCCGCGTCTCGGCGATCCTGCGCTGGCAGGCGAGCATCCTGCTCTGCCGCCACGAGAAGGCAGGCCGCGAGCACTGGCTGCTCCCGGGCGGCGGCGTCGACTCCGGGGAGAGCCTGGTCGACGCGCTTCACCGCGAGCTCGCGGAAGAGGTGGGGATCCACGACGAGGTTCCCGTCGAGGGGCCGGTCGCGATCGTCGACTCGATCTCCCCAGTACGCACCTCCGCCGCGAAGCACGTCGTCCACATCATCTTCGCGGGCGACCTGACCGGCCGATCGCTGGAGAGGGTCACGTCCCACGACGCGGCGGTTCGTGGGCACCGGCTGTTCACGCCGGACGACCTGGACGAGGTCGTCCTGCACCCGCCGATCCAGCGCTTCCTAAAGCGCTGGACGCCCGGCGACCCGGCGGTCTATCTCGGGGCCCTTTGGGTTCCGTAGCCCGCTAGAAGCGTCCGCCGCGTGTTCGGGCTCGGTCGGCGGAGACGGCGTGCGCCTCGGTTTCCAGCTCGTCCGCGAGCGGCTCGAGCTCCGGAGGCTCGCCGGCCCGGTGCGCGAGGGCCTGCGCGAGGAGCCAGTCCGCGAGCCACGGGTTGCGGGGGAGGAGCGGGCCGTGCAGGTAGGTCCCGAGCACACGGCCGGCGCGGCAGCCTTCGTAGCCGCTCTCGCCGTCGTTGCCGAAGCCTGCGAGCACACGTCCAAGCGGCTCGGCGCCGTCGTCGAGGTGGGTCCGGCCGGCATGGTTCTCGAACCCGGCGAGCGTGCGGCGCTTACCGGGCTCCAGCTCGCACTCGAGCAGCACGTCTCCGATCATCCGCCTCTCGCCGGCGACCGTGTGCAGCGGGAGCAGACCGGCGCCGGGCAGCTCGTCGCCGCTCCGGTCGCGGTAGAAGCGCCCGAAGAGCTGGTAGCCACCGCAGACCGCCAGGGCCGCCGCACCGCCCTCGATCGCCTCCTGGAGCGCAGGACCCATCGCAGCGAGCGCCGGCGCGATCAGCTCCTGCTCACGATCCTGGCCCCCGCCGACGTAGTAGAGATCGTGCTCACCAGGCCGCACGACATCGCCGGGACCCTGCGCCCGCACCTCGAGCTCGTGGCCGCGCCACGCGGCCCGCTGGGCCAGGACGGCCATGTTGCCGCGGTCGGCGTAGATGTTCAGGTAGTCCGGGAAGAGGTGCCCGACGACGATTCTCATGCGGCCTCCTCCCAGTAGGGTCGCGCGAACCCGCGCCTCGCCACGAGGTCGCGAAGCGCGAGCATCGCCGTGTAGGTCGGCAGCGCCGCCAGCTCGCCGCCGGCAGGGGTGAGCTCGAGGCCGCGGTCCAGTGCCTCCTCGAGCGACGGCACCACCTCGATCGCCCCTGGAGACAGGCCGGCGTACTTGAAGCGCAGCGCAAGCTCTGCCGCCCGCTCGCCGGTCGCGATCAGTCGCTCGAGCCCATCGAGCAACGGCTCGAAGTCGACGTCCCAGATCCACGAGACGTCGCGGCCGTCCGCGATCCCGTCGTTCAGGGCGACGAGCAGGACGCGCGGCGCCCCGCCCGCCACGAGCGTGCGCACGACCTCGTTCGCGCCCGCAGGGTTCTTGATCAGTAGCACGAGCAGCGACCGTTCCCCGAGGGCGATGCGCTCGAATCGCCCGAACGCCGCAGAAAACCCCTGCAAACCGGCCTGAATGTCGTCGCCGGACGCCCCGAGCGCGCTGGCCAGAGAGGCCGCCGCGAGCGCGTTGTAGACGTTGTAGAGCCCCGGCACCTGCAGCTCGATCCGCCGAGACCCCTGCGGCGCGCAGAGCTCGAAGGAGACGCTCTCGAGCCCGTTCAGCTCGATCTCGCGCGCCCACATGTCCAGGGCTGGCCGCGCGTGGCCACACGAAGGGCAGCGGTAGTCGCCGAGGTGGCCGATGTAGGCGGCCGCATACTCGTAGGGCGTACCGCAGCGCACGCACCACTTCGAGTCGGCGGCGTGCTGCAGCTCCGGGGAGGCGTGCCGCGGGTCGTCCACGCCGAACACGGTCGTCGTGCCCGCGGCGCGCACGCGCACGAGGTCTCCGAGCTGCGGGTCGTCGCCGTTGACCACGAGGCCGGCCTCGGCCGGAAGCTCGCGCGCCATGCCGCGCCAGCGCTCGGCGAGGAGCTCGAGCTCGCCGTACCGGTCGAGCTGGTCGCGAAAGAGATTCCAGAGCGATACCGCACGAGGCCGCACGCGTCGCGCGACCTCGGGTAGCGCAGCCTCGTCGACCTCGAAGAGCCCGAGCTCCGCGCCGCGCGCCGCGATCAGCGCCGAGGTCACGCCCGAGACGAGGTTCGCGCCCGCGCGGTTGTGCGCGAGCCGCCACGAGAGCTCCAGGATGCGCGCGACCATCGCTGCCGTCGTCGTCTTCCCGTTCGTCGCGGAGACGAGCGCCGAGCCTTGCGGAAGCCGCGCGGCGAGCCGGTCGACCGCCCCCGGATCGAGCTTCGAGAGCAGCTTCCCGGGAAGCGTCGTGCCCCCGCCGGCGCCGGCGAGCCGCGAGAGCCCGGCGGCGGTGCGGGCGAGGCCGACCTCGAGGGCAAGCGGAAAGCGCACGGCGGCACGCTACCGCGCCCGCGCGACAGTCACTCGTTCGAGGGAACTTTGCGCGTCCTCACCCTGCCGGGGGATGTAGGAGCGCCCTCGGCGAGCCTACGTTCCGCTCGGATTTCGCGGCGAGGCTTTCCGGCTTCGGCGCGTGTTGGCAGATATGCGGCCCGCGCGAGGGCGCGGAAAGGAGACGGAAGGTGCGGATGAACGGCGGCAATCGTGGAGAGACGCGGTCGAGCGCGCTGTGGGGAACCGGCAACCGCGGCGGTGAGTCTCGCTCGAGTGCGCTCTGGGGCAAGGGCGGCCGAGGCGCAATCACCGCGCTTGCGGCGATGCTGGCCATCAGCGTTCCTCTCGCATCCAGCGCGGGCAAGCTGAAGCACGCACGGCTGAGCGGGCACGCGTCCACCAAGCAGACCTGGATCTCGCCCGGCCTCCTGCGTGGGGCGAAGCGGCATCCGAACCAGTACGTCCGGGTGATCATCCAGAGCATCAACGGTCGGATCTCACCGGCCCTCTCGGCGTTCACGCACGTCAGTCAATACGCGGACGACGAGGGCGGTATGGGCCGCCGGCTGAGCCTGATCGACGGCGTCTCGGCCACGGTCCGCGCGAGCCAGATCGCAAAGCTGATGAAGCTGCCGGGCCTGATCGTCACGCCCGACGTCCAGGTGCACGTCAGCGGCTTCAGCTCCGGGCAGCTCTGGCCGTACGAGACGGGGCTCTCCAAGGCCTGGAGTGGAGGGGACGCACCGGCGCCGAGCGCCGTGCCGACGATCGCGGTCGTCGACTCCGGCATCCAGGCGAACCGGCCCGACTTCGGCAACCGTGTGCTCGCGGACGTCAAGTTCACCACGCTCCCCGACGAGTCCCCCGGTGACGGCCGCGGCCACGGCACCTTCGTGGCCGGGATTGCCGCAGGCGGGGCCGACAACTACACCGGCGGCACGCCTCAGGCTCCGCTGGTCTCGCTCGACGTCATGGACGACCACGGTGTCGCCCGCACGAGCGACGTGATCGCGGCGTGCCAGTGGATTCTCGCCAACAAGGACACGTACAACATCCGGATCGCGAACTTCTCGCTCCACTCGGCCACGAAGAGCCACTTCTTCCAGGACCCGCTCGACCGGGCCGTCGAGAAGCTCTGGTTCAACGGCGTCGTGGTGGTGGCGGCGGCCGGCAACTACGGGAGCGCCGACGGCCCGAGCGGCGTGCCGTTCGCGCCCGGGAACGATCCGTTCGTCATCACCGTCGGAGCGGTCGACATCGGCGGGACGAAGAACCTCAGAGACGACGTCAACGCCCCCTGGTCGGCGTACGGCCGGACGCGGGACGGCTTCATGAAGCCCGAGATCGCGGCTCCCGGCCGGTACATGGTCGGTCCGGTGCCGGTCGGCTCGGCGCTGACCGTTGAGCGGGCGGACAAGGTCGTTGCACCAGGCTACATCCAGCTGTCGGGCACGTCCTTCGCGGCTCCGATCATCTCGGCCGCCGCGGCGCAGGTGCTGGCCAGGCACCCGGAGTTCACCCCGGACCAGGTCAAGGGCTCGCTGATGGTCTCGACGAAGAGCGTCGACGGCGCCGCGGTCGGCTCAGTGGGCGTCGGCGAGTTGCAGATGAGCAAGGCCTCGGGCGTGACGAAGCCGCCGAACCCGAACAAGGCCCTCGACCAGTACATCAAGACCGACTTGACCGGCACTCGCAGCTTCGACGCGGTCAGCTGGCTGGACATGGCGAAGGCCAACGTCTCCTGGGACTCCGTCTCGTGGGCGGACGTCTCCTGGGCGGACGCGGCGTGGAACGTCGTCTCCTGGGCAGACGTCTCGTGGACGGACGTCTCGTGGACGGACGTCTCCTGGACGGACGTCTCCTGGGCGGATGTCTCCTGGGCCGACCTCTCCTACGAGGACGCGGCCGAGGGTGACACGAGCGGCGACGCGAACGGCTACAAGCTGACGCCTGCTCAGGCGGCCGAGATTATGGCCGATCCCGAGACGGCGCCTGACCCGGTCAACCTGCCGGCGGACGTTCCCCACTAGGTGCGGGAGCGGCCGGAAGGGCCGAGGCGACGGACGGGGCACCTACTGCGGAGGGGCCGGGACGAAACTCCCGGTCCCTCACTCGTTTGGGGGATATTCGGGGCGTACCGAAAAAGGGGGATGTGACCCCACTGACACGCACGTAGCTTCCATGAGTGGTGATCCGATTGGCGAGCATCACCACGGAGGATTGGCTTCTGTTCGTGCGGCCCCGCGGAAAGGCGCGGAGATAGGAGACGGAGAGCGGGTGAGGACGAGCTTCGAGCTCAGCCCGAAGCGTCCCGGGGAGAGGGCGGCATGAGCGCGGTCCCGGGCTCGATCGCGCACGACGTCGAGATCGGCCCCGACGCGCCGAGGCTTGCGCCCAAGGCAGCCGGCTACTTCTTCGTCGTCGCGGCGGTGACGACGGCGATCGTCGTGCCGCTGCTGTCCCATTTGAGCCCCGACACGCCGGGCTGGGCGACGTTCGTCATCCTCGGCACGATCGCCGCGGCGGCGCAGCTGTTCGTCGTGCGCATGCCCCGCCTGAACCAGTCGTACCACACGACGATTGTCTTCCTGATCCCCGCCGCGATGCTCCTCCCGCCGGAGCTCGTCGCGCTGATCGGCGTCGTCCACCACATCCCGGAGTGGCTCAAGACGCGCAGCGCCTGGTACATCCAGATCTTCAACATCTGCAACTGGACGCTGTCGATGCTCGCGGCGTACGCCTGCTTCCACGGCATCCTCAGCGTCAACACCGGCTCCGAGCTGGAATACGCCCTCGCCGGGCTGGTGGCGGCGGCCGCGATCGTGGGGGTGAACCACCTCCTGATGGCGCCGATGCTCCACCTCGCGCGCGGTCACTCGTTGCGCGAGTCCGGGCTGTTCTCGTTCCCGAGCCTCTCGACCGACCTCGTGCTGGCGATGCTCGGCGTCGCGATGGCCGCATTCTGGAAGGGCAACCCCTGGCTGATCCCGTTCTCGGTCGCCCCGCTGCTGCTGATCCACCGCTCGCTCTCGGTGCCGCAGCTCCAGGAGGAGGCGCGGGTCGACCCGAAGACGGGTCTCTTCAACGCACGACACTTCGCGGCCGCGCTGAACGAGGAGCTCCTGCGCTCCGAGCGCTTCGAGCGTCCGCTCTCGCTCGTGATGGCGGACCTCGACCTGCTGCGCGACATCAACAACACGTACGGCCACCTCGCCGGCGACGCCGTCCTGCAGGGCATCGCGGAGGTCTTCCGTGAGCAGCTGCGCCACTACGACGTCCCGGCGCGGTTCGGCGGCGAGGAGTTCGCGATCCTCCTGCCGGAGACCCCGCCCGAGCAGGCCTTCGAGATCGCCGAGCGGATTCGGCGGGCCGTCGCCGATCGGGCGTACGACGTCGAGACGTCGAGCGAGCCGATCCGCGCGACGGTGTCCATCGGCGTCGCCGCCTACCCCCGCGACGGCTCCGACGCCAACGAGCTGATCCACCAGGCCGACCTGGCCGTCTACCGCGCGAAGCTCCAAGGCCGCAACCGAGTCCTCGACGCGAGCTCCGAGCCGCTGCTCGTCCCCGAGAAGCGGCAGGGGCGGCTCGTGGCGGTGCCCGAGGACGGCGACCACGTGATTCCGCTTCCCCCGCGGGCCGAGACCGCGCCCGCTCACGAGCGGCGCCATCCGCGGCCGCACGCGATGCACGGCCCGCGCTTCCTCTCGCTCTCGCGCCGCCTGGCCGTCTTCGTCGGGCTCGTCAGCGCCTTCGGAGTCGCCGCCGGCGTGTTCGGGGCGATCTTCGGCACCAGCACCGACTGGATCGGCCTGATCGCGCTCGTCGCGCTCGTCGGAGCGGGCCAGGCGCTCGCGCTCGAGGTCGACGACGGGTCGATCTCCGTCAGCGCGGTCGGCTCGATCGCCGGCGCCGCCCTGTTCGGGCCGCGGGCGGCCCTCGCCCTCGCGGTCACCATCGCCGCGGTCGAGTGGAGCGCGCGCCGGTCGCCGATCCACTACGTCGTCTTCAACATCGGGACGCTCTCCTTCTCCTCGCTCGCGGCGGCGGCAGTGTTCACCGCAGGCTTCGGAGGCGATCTCGGCAAGTTCGTCTACGTGGGCGCAGGCATCGCGGCCGGGGCGACGTACTTCGCGGTGAACATGAGCCTCCTGAGCCTCGTGGTGGCGATCGAGGGCCACGAGCGCTGGTGGGCGGTCTTCAAGGAGCGCTTCGCCTGGCTGGGAACCCACTACCTCGTCTACGGCTTCATCGGCGGCGTGATCTGGGTCGGCCACGAGACCGCCGGGCTCTGGGCGCTCGCCGTCTTCGCGGTGCCGCTGCTGCTCATGCGCAAGACGCAGGAGGCCTACCTCCGGCACACGCAGCGCAGCGCACAGAAACTCCGGGCCGCGGCCGAGACGATCCAGACCCAGAACGTCTCGCTCGAGCACGCCAACCGGCTGCTCAGGGAACGCTCGACCGCAGCGATGGAGAGCCTGTCGGCGACGGTCGACGCCCGCGACGCCTACACGGCCGGCCATTCGCGCCGCGTCCAGCAGCTCGCGCTCGCGATCGGCCGCGAGCTCGGCCTCTCGCAGGCGGAGCTCGACCTGCTCGGCCACGCGGCGCTCTTCCACGACATCGGCAAGCTGGCGATCCCCGACGCGATCCTCCTCAAGCCCGCCAGCCTCACCGACGACGAGTGGGAGCTGATGCAGCGCCATGCCGACGAGGGCGCGCGCATCATCGACCGGCTCGGTTTCCTCAACGACGCCGTGCCGGCGATCCGGCACCACCACGAGCGCTTCGACGGCACCGGCTACCCCGACCGCCTCAAGGGGGAGGAGATCCCCCTCGGCGCACGGATCATCCACGTCGCGGACGCGCTCGACTCGATGCTGACGACGCGCATCTACCGCGCGGCCCGCCCGGCCGCGGAGGCGCTCGACGAGCTCCGCCGCGCCGCCGGCACGCAGTTCTGCCCGCGCTGCGTCACCGCGCTCGAGCGGATCCTTCCGATCGAGGGCGTCGACGACGCCGGCCCACGCCCGCGGGTCCTGGTCGCGTCCTAGTCGGACCTGCTAGCAATCGCGCGCAAACGCTAGCCCGTAAGTTGCATTCGGGCGAAGTTGCTCTATCCTGTTTTCACACCGATGCCTCGCCGGCCCCAGTACCGAGCGCTCGCGGGCATCGACCGGAAGGCACTGGAGGCCTTCCAGGCCGGCATCCGCAAGCGCTACTCGGACGAGCAGATCCTCGCCGAGCTCGGGGCGTGCGCGACGCGCCTGGGCCGCTCGCCGACGATGCGGGAGTTTGCCGCGGACACGGAGACGAGCGTCCATCCGCAGACGGTGATCGAGCACTTCGGGAGCTGGAACGAAGCCAAGCGCAAGGCGGGGCTCGTTCCACGGCGGTTCGCGACGCGCGAAGAGCTGCTGGAGCTGCTCAAGAGCCTGGGCGAGGAGCTCGGTCGCATCCCCACGGCCCGTGACATCGAGGAGCACCGCGGCAGGATGCCGTCGAAGTCGCTCTACTGGCACACCTTCGGGTCGCTCTCGAACGCGCTACGCGAGGCGGGCTTCGACGTGCCGGTGGGGGAGGAGCGGCTCGAGCGGGCCCTGGAGCAGGGCATGGAGCTGGCCCGCAGCCTCGGGCGCCTGCCGAAGTTCGCCGACTGGTCGGGGGCGCGCGGGCGGGACGAGACGATGCTCACGGAGTGGCAGATCTACCGCATGTTCGAGGGCCGCAAAGGCGCTTGGTCGACGTTCCAGTTCCTGATCCGGGAGCGGCTCGTCGCCGCGGGCGCCGACGTAGGCGCGGACGGGAAAGTCGACTAACGTCAGCACTAGATGCGTTTGCTCGTTGCCATGACTGCGGCTCTCGCCGCGCTCTCGCTCACCGCGGCCGATACGTCGCGGGCCGGGTTTCCGGCGAGCAAGGGCCGCCTGCTGATCCTCTCGGAGGACTTTGCCTTCGCCGTGCCGTCGCTGGTGCGGGACAACGGCGACCTCGTGCCGGTCGGCCTGCCGCTCGGCATCCACGGCAGCGCGGCGGTGTCCCCGGACGGCACACGAATTGCGATGGTCGACACGGTGCCGCTCTTCCCTGGATTGACCGTCCCCGCGCTCCTCACCGGCTCCCTCCTCGGCGACGCTGGAGAGCAGCTGTCTGTCGGGACCGTCACCGGGCGCCCGTCCTGGTCGCCGGACGGGACGAAGATCGCGTACGCAGGGAAGCGCTCCGGCAGCTGGGACATCTACGTGATCGCAACGACCGAAGGCGCCGTTCCCGTCGACCTGACCGCGTCGTCGGCCGCCGCCGACACCGAGCCGCGCTGGTCGCCGAACGGGACGAAGATCGCGTTCGACAGTGACCGAAGCGGAAACGTCGACGTCTACACGATGAACTCCGACGGCAGCGGCGTCACGAACCTGACCGGGAACGCCGCGCGCGACACGCTGGGAGACTGGTCGCCGGACTCGAAGCAGCTCGTCTTCTCGAGCACGCGCAGCGGCAACGGTGATCTCTACGTGACGGGGGCAAACGGGACCTCGACGACGCGGCTGACGAGCGACTCGGGCGCGGACACGCATCCGGCGTGGTCTCCCGACGGCTCGACGATCGCGTACTCGAACGACGCTGACGGGGACAACGAGGTCTACGAGGTCGCGCCGAACGGAGCCGGCGCGAGGAAGCTGACGGACAACGTCCACGAGGATCTGGTCCAGGACTGGCAGCCGCTGCGCGACACGGCCCCGCCCCGCATACACGCGCTCAAGAGCACCGGGCGACGCGGACGGCAGCCTCGCTTCCGCTTCACGATCTCCGAGGAGAGCAGGATCGCCTCGGTACAGGTGGAGTATTCGTACCGGACGAAGAACGGCGGCAGCTCGGGGTTCGCGGTGCAGACGTTCGAGGATCTTCACGCCGGCCACGTCTACACGTTGGCCTTCCCCGGAGGGCCGAGCAGAGCACCGGCGGCGTTCCGGTTCTGCCTGACCGCGACCGACCCGTCGGTCAACGAAGGCAAGCGCAGCTGCGCCTGGTTCCGCTTCCTGCCGAAGAAGAAGCGGCGCTAGAGGGCTGCGAGGGCCGCGAGGCGCTGCAGGCAGAAGGCGCCCTCGTGGGGTGCCCGCACGGCCGGGAGCGAGCGCTCCTCGAAGTCGCGATCCGGCTGGAAACGAGCCTTCTCGCGAACCTCACCGTCGCCGACGACCACGAGCGTCCCCTCGGCCAGCTCCTGCTTGCGGAGCTTGAGGCGGAGGTAGCGCTCGGCCACCTCCAGCGCGGCCTTCGTCGAGGCGAACAGCATCTCGTCGCGGCCCGTGCCGATCCAGAGCGGTCTCCCGACGCCTCGGGCAAGGAAGAGGGTTCCGGGCCGGCGCTCGTCGAGCCACGCGGTCGCCATCGAGCCGCAGAGCTGCTCCAGGGCGCCCGGCCGGCCGTCGTGCGCCTCTGCGAGCGCGAAGATGGCCTCCGAGTCGACCGTCATCTCGGGCTCGGCCCGCTCGAAGCCGTGACGCTCCATCAGCTCGTCGTCGTTGACGATGATGCCGTTGTGAACCCCGACGACCGCGCCGTGGCGGATCGGGTGGTTGTTGGCCTCGATGCGCGGGTGGCCCTTCGTGTAGTCGCGGACGTGGATCAGAGCCTCGGTCACGCTCGTCGGCAGGACGACCTCCTCCAGGAGGGCGCTGGCCCCGGAGCGCTGCTTGTGGATCGCCACCGGGCGTGTGCCCTTGCGGTAGGCGTACCCGACCGCGTCCGCGCCGCGCTCGGCGATCCCCGCGAGGAGCGCCTGAGCCGCAAGCGTGCGCTCGACCCCGCTGGACGCGCTCAGGCTGTATCCCGCAATTCCGCACATCGGTCAGAAAACCCCTTGCGTCAAATTGGCGACCATTTCGATCGCCACTGAGTCTGACGTCAGCCTCGGCTGAGAGTTAGCCATTCCCGCTGGATCTCGGTTCGACACCTCGAAGCCTGATCCCTCTTGCGGGTGCAACCGTCCCTCAAGAGAGGGAGGGGTATCACCGATACAGCCTGCGTGATGGAGCAGCGGCCGCTCCCGGAAGCGCTCCCCGAGCCTGACGTGCCCGAGCCTCGGCTCGAGGTCGTGGCCGGGCCGACAGACGTCGCCGAAGACAAGGCGGCGGAGGCCGAGGAGGTGGAGGAGGTCGAGGAGACGGAGCCCCAGACCGCCGACCCGCTCAAGCTCTACGTTCGGCAAATCGGCGACGGGCCGCTCCTCACGCCGGCCCAGGAGCGCGAGCTCGCGCGGCTCAAGGACGAAGGCGACGAGGCGGCCAAGCGGAAGCTGATCGAGTCGAACCTCCGGCTCGTGATGTCGATCACGCGCAACTACACGAAGGCCGGCGTCCCGCTGCTCGACCTGATCCAGGAAGGGAACCTCGGCCTGATTCGGGCGGTAGAGAAGTTCGACTACAAGCTCGGCTTCAAGCTCTCGACGTACGCCACGTGGTGGATCCGCCAGGCGATCACACGTGCGCTGGCCGACCAGGGCCGCACGATCCGGCTGCCGGTGCACGTCGCCGAGCAGGTCCGGCGGGTGATGCGCGCCCGGCGCGTCCTAGCGCAGAAGCTGAACCGCGAGCCGCTCCTGCCCGAGATCGCGAAGGAGAGCGGCTTTCCCCCGGAGCGCGTACGGACGCTGCTAGAGCTCGTCGAGGACCCGGTCAGCCTCGAGACCCCCGTCGGCGACGGCGAGAGCCTCTACGGCGACCTGATCGAGGACACCAAGACCGAGCGTCCCGACACCGCAACGGCCCACAACCTGCGCTCCGCGGAGCTCGGGGAGGCCCTCCAACGGCTCACCCCACGCATGCGCCACGTCCTCTCGCGTCGTTTCGGGCTCGACGGGGAGCCGCCGCAGACGCTCGAGGAGGTCGGCTCGGACCTCGGCATCACCCGCGAGCGCGTGCGCCAGCTCGAGTCGCGGGCCCTGCGCGAGCTGCGCTCGGTCGCCCCGGACTTGCAGCTCTACCTGCGCGGCGAATAGACAGGAGCTCGTAGGGCCGCCTAAAGACACCGCTTGCGGTGGGGCTTCAGGACGGGCGGGCGCTGCCCGGCCTTCCGTCTGAAATGACCGGTCGATCCGACGGTGGCAAGTAGCCTGCGCACCATGGAGGCGCGCTTCGTCGACGTCCATTCCCACGTCGTGCCGTCTGGAGACGACGGCGCTGCAACGCTCGAAGACGGGCTCGAGCTTTGCGACATCGCCGCCGACGCCGGCACGGCGGTCCTCTTCGCAACACCTCATGTCTGGCCGCACCTGCCGCTGACCGAGGAGCGCGAGGATGAGGTTCGGCGGTCCTTCGAGCACCTACGGGCGCGTGCGCGGCTCGAGCTGCGCCTCGGTTTCGAGCTGACGCCCGCACCGCCTCTGCTGCGGGAGGATCCGTCCCGCTACGTCCTCGAGGGCATGGAGGTCGTGCTGATGGAGGTGCCGTTTGCCGGGCCGACCTCCGGGCTGATCGCGCTCGCCGAGCACGTCGAGGATGCCGGGCTGACACCGCTCATCGCCCATCCTGAGCGCGCCGAGTCTGTGCGGGAGCGCCCGGAGCTCGCGCACGAGCTCGCCGAGCGCTGGGCGCTGCAGGTCAACGCGACGAGCCTCCTGGGCCGGCACGGGGTCGAGTCGGAGGAGCTGGCGTGGCGCCTGATCGATGCGGGCGACGTCGCCGTCGTCGCCTCGGACGGTCATCGCGTGATGCGGCCGGCGCGGCTCGACGAGGCCTACGAGCTGGTGAGAACGAGAGTGGGGGAGGACGCCGCGCTGCCGCTTTTCGACGGCTCGGCCCTCGGTATCAGCTCCGCGCGACCGACTCCATCTCGCGCAGCCGCGCGAGGCGCTTGAGCGCCTCGGTCTCGATCTGGCGCACGCGCTCGCGCGTCAGGCCGAGGCGGCGGCCGATCTCCTCGAGCGTCTTCGGCTCGGCGTCGTCGAGGCCGTAGCGCAGGATCAGCACCTGGCGCTCGCGGTCGCCCAGCGCGGCTAGGGCCTCCGCGAGGGCCTGGCAGCGCAGCGAGACCTCGACCTCCTCGTCCGGCAACGGCCCGTCGCCCGCGACGAAGTCGCCGAACACCGCGTCCTCGGTCTCGCCGACCGGCTGGTCGAGGCTCGTCGACGCGCGAGCCGCGGCCTTCACCTCGTGCGCCTGCGCGATCGGCAGGTTGGCCTCCTCGGCGATCTCCTCGAGCGACGGCTCACGGCCGAGCTGCGTCCAGAGCGTCCGCTCGGCGCGGTTCAGCTTCTGCATCCGCTCGACGATGTGGACCGGCATCCGGATCGTCCGCGCCTTGTCCGCGAGCGCCCGCGCCACGGCCTGGCGGATCCACCAGGTCGCGTAGGTCGAGAACTTGTACCCGCGACGCCAGTCGAACTTCTCCACGGCCCGGATCAAGCCCAGCGTGCCCTCCTGGATCAGGTCGAGGAACGGGAGCCCCTGATTGCGGTAGTTCTTCGCGATCGACACCACCAGGCGCAGGTTCGACTGGATCATCGTCTGCTTGGCCTGCATGTCGCCGCGCTCGATGCGCTTGGCGAGCTCGACCTCCTGTGCAGCCGTCAACAACGGGTGCCGGCCGGCATCGCGCAGGAAGAGCTGGAGCGCGTCGGTCGTCGTCTCCTGCTGGACGGGCTGCGGTGGAGGCGGCGGCGCTTCCCGCTGTTCCGCGCTCGGCTCGAGGACCTCGATGCCGCGCTGCTCGAGCTCCCGGAAGACCGCGTCAGTCTCGAGCGGGTCGAGGCGCAGCGGCTCGAGGATCTCGTTCAGGTCTGGGTAACGCAGCGACCCCGTCTGCTCGGCTTGCTCGACGAGCTCGTGCAGCTCGGGGGTCGCGAGAACGTTCTCGATTTCGACCGCGGTCATCCTGCCTCGCTGGTTCCTGCCACGAACCTGCGGCGTTGAAACCCCTGGCTGGGCGCCATTTCTACGGAATGCACGATAACGGGCGTTATGTCAACCTCGAATCGGAGCCGGCACCGAGCCGCTCCACCCTCGGCGGCCCCGGCGGACCAAAAAAATTCGCCGAGCCGGTTTCCGTTTCGTCCACCGTTTTCGCTGACCTTTCCCTTGCGGGTAGTGCCCTCGAACTCGGCTTCGACCTACTCCGGTTCCGTGCTCGGCGCAAGAGGCAATCTAGGGGCACGGCCCGTCCGGTTCAAGGGTGTCGGAACACGTCGAAGCCGCAATTTGCGGAAATTCAATTTTCCACATTTCCACAGCAGTGCGTGCAGCATGTGGATAACCACTCCCCCGGTCGCAGGCGGTAAAGTCCGCGCGTGCCGCACTTCCGTCTTCCCGCGATCTCGCGCGGCGTCGTCTCGTTCATCTGGGCGCTCGTGTTCGGCCTCTACGTGTGGCTCGGCGGCCTTGCGGTCGGGGTGAACGGCGGGACGGCGTTCATCTTCGGAGCCGTCGTCGGCTTCCTGGTCTACATCCTGGTGATGGTGTACGGCGCGGACGAGCCGCGGCGTCAACCGCGCCGGGCCGACCGCCGCTGATTCCCGGCGAGCGCAAAGACGAGCACCCGCGCCAGCTCGGCACCGACCTTCTCGCGTAGGCGCTCGAAGACCGGCGTCCGGGGCTTCGCCTCCGCGCACTGAGCCAGGAGGAGCCTGATTCGTCGCGGTTCCCGGGTCGAGAGGGCAGCGCTCATGCCAGCTGTATCGGTGCCGGTCCAGCCCGCTTCATCCCTCCCGGGAGGGAAGGCCAGAGCGGGAGAAGAGGGCTATTCCCTGCGGGCGGGCTGTTGCTCGCGGGGAACCTCGCGATCGCCGTCGTCGCCGGCGACCTCGCTCTCCTCGCGCGCGACCGGCCGGTCCTCCGGCGGCGGCGCGGCTCCACCGGCCGGAATCGCCGCAGCGCGCCGGCGCCGACCGAACGGCCCGTGGGCGGCGGGGCCCGAGGTGTCGAACGTGAAGCCGAAGACGAGCCCGATCCCGAAGGCCAGCACCGAGACGTACTCGCCGAGGTCGTTCACGAGTCCCCGAATCCCGATGTCGCCGGACCAGCTGTCGACGTGACTGCGGAACCAGTTCGAATGAGGCTGCTTTGCCACGATGACCCACCCGGCCGCAACGAGCACCGGGAGGAACGCGAGCAGGAAGACGTTGAGCGACATGCGTGGCAGGCCCCACTTCGTCCAACCGCCGAGGATCTGCGAGAACGCCATCACGAGCCCGGCCCCAGCGATGAGGCCGTAGACGGCCCAGTAGCCGCCGTTCGAGCCCCCGTCGATCTGCGTTGCGAGCCAGACCAGCAGCCCCGCCGCGGCCGCGCCGAGCAGGGTGATCATTCCACGTGTCAAGCCGTACATGCCACCACCTCCGGTCGGCTCTGTACCCGGACGGCGAGGAACTGAATCCCGGCTATTGCAGGCGCAAACGGCGGGTGTCGAAGCTCGACGAGTAGAGCTCTGCGGCGAACTCCTCCACGACTCGCTCCGCATCCGCGGGGAACAGGTGTTCCAGGACCCCGATCTCGCGGTCGTTGTGGAACGGCACGTCGAGGTGCTGCGTGCTGACGAGGTTGACCGAGATGCTCGAGCACACCGGGCAGCGAACGGCCAGGCCGACCCCCTCCCCGCCCCCGGCCGGCGCGAGCACGACGAACGCCGACGGGAACACGGGCCGGGGCCGCTCCTCGGCGTAGCAGAAGAAGCTCCAGGGCCACTCTCCCGCCTGGATCCGCCGCGCGGCGAGGTCGGCCAACTCCGCGTCGAGCGGGTCGACGGTGGCGGTCATGAGGTTGAGGAACGTCGCGTCGCCGCCGAGCCCGAGCGGTGCCCAGTCGAGCTCGTCGTGAGAGACGAGCCCGGGGTGCTCGGTCCCGCAGGCGCATCTGAACTCGATCTCGAAGACCGCCGGCTGCGCGGGCCCCGGGAGCTGCTCGAGGCGGCGGAAGGACGAGAGCGCGACGCGCGCCTCGCCCCGCTCCGGGCACGGGAACGTGTACCTGGTGGTGAGCGCGTCGTACATGTTCCGGTTGTAATCGGCGTCTCGGACGCCAAAGCGTAGGGCTAGTACGTGATGAGCGAATGGACGTCGCGGCCGTCGAGCTGCTTGCGTCCCTCGAGGAACTCGAGCTCGATCACGAAGGCGACGCCGACGACCTCGCCGCCGAGCTGCTCGGCGAGGTCGCAGATCGCGCGAGCGGTGCCGCCCGTGGCGAGCACGTCGTCGTGCACCAGGACGCGCTGTCCGCTCGTGATCGCGTCGGCGTGGAGCTCGAGTGAGTTCTCGCCGTACTCGAGCGCGTACGTGGCACTGACGGTCTTCCAGGGCAGCTTGCCGGGCCTGCGGGCCGCGACGAAGCCGCAGTCAAGCGCGTACGCGAGCGCCGCGCCCAGGATAAACCCGCGCGCCTCGGCGCCCAGGATCACGTCGGGTCGCCGCGGCTCGGCCCACTCCGCCAGGAGGCCGACCGTCTCGTGCAGGCACGTTGGGTCGGCGAGCAGCGGCATGATGTCCTTGAAGACGATCCCCGGCTCCGGGAAGTCCGGGACGTCCCGGATCTTCGCCTTCAGGGCGTCGACCCCCATCAGTGGGTCGCGACCTGCCGCAGGTCTCGCCAGAAGAGCAGTTGCGAGAGCTCCTGCGCGACCTCCGCGAGCGTCTGCAGCTGCTGCACGGCCGCCTCACGCCGGTCCGAGTTCCGTGAACGCAGGGACGGCGCGACGAGCTGCTCGAGCAAGCCCGCCTCGCGGTCGGCGGCAGTGCGGAAGGTGCGCAGATGCCGTGCCGAGATCCCGAACCGCGAGAGCTTCGCGCACGCGACCGCGATCTCGACGTCGCCTGCCGCGTACAGCTTCTCCCCGCCCTCGCGACGTGCCTGCAACAGGCCGTACTCCTCGAGCTCCCGCGCCAGCTCGGGCGTGATCGCGGCGCGCTCGCAGAGCGCACCGAGGTCGAGCTCGTCGTCCGGGTCGCCAAGACTGCCCGCGCGCCGGCGCCGCCGCTCCTTCCCCGCCCCCGACGGCGAGGCCAGCTCCTGCCGGATCACGCGCAGGGGCAGGAACTCGTCGCGCTGGAGCCGCAGGATCGTCTCGAGCCGCTCGACGTCGTCCTCGCTGAAGAGCCGGTAGCCGCTCTGCGTCCTCCTCGGCGCGAGCAGGCCCTGATCCTCGAGGTAGCGGATCTTGGAGATCGAGATGTCCGGGAACTCGGCCTGCAGCCGGCGGCAGACCGTGCCGATCGTGAGCAGCCGCCGTTCGGCTGTCGCCTCGGCAGCGCTCATTTCTCCAGGAAGCTCAGCTTGTACTTGCCGATCTGGAGCTCGTCGCCGTTCTCCAGGCGGCCCGACTCGATGCGGCGGCGGTTGAGGAAGGTCCCGTTCAGGCTTCCCTGGTCCTCGATGAAGAAGGCGCCCTCCTTCTGCACGAGCAGCGCGTGCTTGCGCGAGACGGTCACGTCGTCGAGGAAGATGTCGCAGTCGGGCGAACGGCCGATCGTCGTGCGGTCACCCTGCGGGACGAAATGCTCCCCGGCGCGCCCTCCGCCGGAGCGGACGACGAGCGCCGGGCCCTCCGCTCCCAGCTCTTCCAGTGTCGGCGCGGCGTCCTCCTCGCCCTCCTCGGGCGTGTAGCTCATCGTCGTCTCGGAGCCGGGCTCGTCCTTGACGAGCAGCGTGCCGCACTTGGAGCAGTAGTTGGCGGCCTCCGGATTCTGGAACCCGCACTCCGGACAGTAGATGTGACTCAATTAGCCCTCGCTTGAAGGCGCTGCTTTGCCGGCGAGGATTGCGGCGAGCCGGTCGACGTCGACCTGCTCCAGCACGCTCTTCCCCCCGGTCTCCCTGAGCCGGGCCTGGAGCTCCGCGCGCAGCAGGTCGATCTTCCCATGCAGCATGCGTCTTCGGTACGAGACCTCCAGCTCTTCCTTCGTCAGCTCGTCGATCAGCTGCTTGAGGTCGTCGTCGGAGAGCGAAGGAAGATCTGGAAACGGTTCCACGTGAGCCTTTCGTCGCTGGCGGAAGCGCTCGTAGTCAAGCAGAACGACCCCGAAGGGTCAACCTCAGCTTGAGGTTCCGGCCGGAGTCTCGGCGCCTTCGGTCTGCATGATCTCCTCGACGAGACCTCGCAGCTCGCTCTCCAGCTCGGCGGAGGCCTCCTTGGTAGCGCCCTCGGCGTAGATGTGCACCAGCGGCTCATCCGGGTCCGGCAGCAGCTGCGCCCAGCCGCGCTCGTCGAAGACCTTGATCCCGTCCAGAAGGTCGACGTCGCGGTCCCGCATGCGCTCGGTCAGGACCCGCATCACCGTCCCCTTGAGTGCCCACGGGCAGGGCACCTGCCGGTGGACGAGCGTGCTCGCGGGTAGCTCGGCGACGAGCTCCGAGAGCGGGCGCTCGACGGGCGCCAGGAGCTCCAGGAGCTTGCAGAGGCTCGCGACGGCGTCGTAGGCCGGCAGGAACTCCGGGAAGACGTAACCGCCGCCGACCGCGCCGGCGAAGATGACGCCGTCCTCGGCCGCAGCCTTCGTCAGCTCCGCGAGCGAGGCCGGCGTGCGGATCACCTCGAGGCCGCTGCCGGCGACGAGGTCGTCCACATGGCTCGTGACCGTGATCGGGAAGGCGAGCTTTCCCACGCGCCCGTCCGAGCCCATCAGCCGCAGGAACAGCAGGAGCGCCTGTTCGACCGGGATCTCGCGCGCCTGCTCGTCGATCAGGAAGAGGCGCTCCCCCGCGCGATCGAAGACGACGCCGAGATCGGCGCCGATCGCGGTCACCAGCCGCTTTGCCTGACCGACCGCCTCGCGCAGCCCCGCGCGCTGCTCGGCTCCGTCCGCGGCGAATCCGTGCGCGCTCACCGCCTCGACCCCGAGCGGGCCGAGCAGGAGCGGCAGCACGGACGACGTCGCGGAGTAGGCGTGATCGACCACGATCCGGTATCCGCGACTACGGATCGCCTCGACGTCGAGGCCGGCGAGCAGGTCCTGCGCGTAGCTCTCGCGCACCCGCGCCGGATAGGTCACGGAACCCACCGCGGTGAAGGCCGCGCGCCGCAGCTCCTGGCGGGTGAAGTGCTTCTCGATCTCCTTCTGGAGCTCCGCCGTGAGCTGAATCCCCGGCTGCTCGTAGAACCGGATCTCCACCATCTCCGGGTCGCTGTGGCTCACGCCGACGTGGAAGCCGGCGTCGAAGCCCTC
>Ga0307319_10000063_pt1 | contig 32203 bp, 34 predicted proteins | sample ER_DNA_368_FD_194491 | JGI IMG/M metagenome (GOLD analysis project Ga0307319, IMG submission 194491) | Bulk soil microbial communities from the East River watershed near Crested Butte, Colorado, United States - ER_DNA_368 | ecosystem: Environmental > Terrestrial > Soil > Floodplain | place...
TGCTCGGATTCCTTGGTTTCGAGGACATGATTCTGCTCCGCACTGGGGGTCTTGCGGCAAGCCCCCCAGTGCGCTATACGTTGGAAACGGCGGAGGAGTATTTAGCCCGCTACGGTCGCGCTACTCGGATGAGATGACTGTGGTTGGAGTCATAGCCGCCTTGGTGCCGAGGTCTCGCAATTCGCGGAGACACTCGAGATGACACTCAGGGCCGACCGAGCCGAGTGTCAGCCCACGAAGGCAGGCGTGCTTATCAATCGACCAAGGGTGTCGAGCGCGGTTGGGACCAGCCGGTAGTAGGCCCATTTGCCGCGCTGCTCCCGAGCCAGTACCCCGGCGTCGACAAGGATCTTCAGGTGGTGGGAGACGGTTGGTTGGGATAGTCCGACCGAGCCGGTGAAGTCGCAAACGCACACCTCGCCAGAGTCGGAGGCGGCGACGATGGAGATGAGTCGCAGCCGGGCGGGATCGGCGATGGCTTTCAAGGCGCCGGCCAGCCGTTCGGCGTCGGCCTGGTCGAGTACCTGACCGGTGACCGGAGAGCAGCAGGTCTCCAGCACGGTCAGCGGCTCCCTCGGTGCTCCCATGGCGGAAGCATACGTGATGCATTGACAGATATCGATACGATGTGGCTAGGATGCATCGACGTACATCAATCCGACTTCTAAGGTGGAGGGCCCTCATGACAGACACCATCGATCTCCGAGAGCAGGTGCGCACCCGTTACGCCGCCGCCGCCTCTGCCGTCCGGGGCAGCGCCGGACAGGCGTCATGCTGCCCGACACCGGCCGAGACCGACGACCGGTTCGGCGGCGCCCTCTACACCCAACTCGACCGCGACGACCTGCCGGTGGCTGCGGTCGCGGCCAGCCTGGGCTGCGGCAACCCCACCGCTGTCGCGGACCTCCGGCCCGGGGAACGCGTGCTTGACCTCGGCTCCGGGGGCGGCATCGACGTGCTGTTGTCGGCCAAGCGGGTCGGGCCGAGCGGCTACGCGTACGGGGTCGACATGACTGAGGAGATGCTGGACCTGGCCCGCGCCAACGCCGCCCAGGCCGGGGCCATTAACGTCGAGTTCGTCCAGGGCACCATCGAGGACGTGCCGCTGCCCGACGCCTCGGTCGACGTGGTGATCTCCAACTGCGTGATCAACCTGAGCGTCGACAAGCCGAAGGTGCTCGCCGAGATATTCCGGCTGCTGACCCCGGGCGGACGGATCGGCATCTCCGACGTGGTCGCCGAAGACCACCTCAGCCCGGCCGAGCGGGCCGAGCGCGGCTCCTACGTCGGCTGCATCGCCGGCGCCCTGTCCAGCACCGAGTACCTCGACGGACTTACCGCCGCCGGGTTCGTCGACGCGTCGGTCCGCTTCACCCAGCAGGTGGCGGACGGAATGCACAACGCGATCATCCAGGCCACTAAGTCCAGCGCCGCCGAGGCGACGTCAGCGGTCCATACCGACGAGGTCACCACCGCCAGCATCGAGACCGCCGACACCGTCTCGGCGTGCTGCGACACCCATACCGGGTCGAGCTGCTGCGCGCCCCAGGCGAAGGCGTCATGCTGCGGCAACACGTCGGCGACTCTGCCGGCCAGCTGCGGCTGCCAATGACCGCCGCACCGCTTGCCCAGGCCGTCGCTGCCCCGGGCAGCCGATGAACCGCGACCTTGCCGCGCTCACCGACACCGAACCGCAGGAAACGTCGGCGCCGGCCAGGCTCGCCCCGCGGTTGGTGGCCGAGGCCGTCGGCACCGGGTTGCTGGTTACAGCGGTGATCGGCTCGGGGATCGCGGCGCAACGTCTCTCTCCGGGTGATGCTGGGCTGCAGCTGCTGGAGAACGCGCTCGCGACCGGCGCCGCCCTGACCGTACTGATCGTGGTGCTGCAACCCGTTTCCGCCGCATTCAACCCCGTCGTCACACTCCTGGAACGGCTCACCCGCACACTCAGCACCGGTCAGGCTCTGGCCACCATCGCCGCCCAGCTGGCCGGCGGGGCGGCCGGGGCGGTGCTGGCCAATCTGATGTTCAGCGAACCGGCCATCACGGTCGCGACCACCGACCGGACCGGGCCTGGGCTCTGGCTGGGCGAGGTGGTGGCCACCGCAGGCCTGGTGCTGACCATCACCGCGCTGACCAGATCCGGCCGCACCCAGCACATCGGCTGGGCCGTCGGCGTCTACATCACCGCCGCCTACTGGTTCACCAGCTCCACCAGCTTCGCCAACCCCGCCGTCACCATCGCCCGCATGCTGTCCGACACCTTCGCCGGCATCAACCCCGCCTCGGTCCCGGCGTTCCTGGCTTGCCAGATCATTGGCGGCGCGCTCGGCTACCTCACCGCCCGCACCCTCTACCCACAACCCAAGGACCACCCATGACCGAAAAGCCGTCCGTCCTGTTCGTCTGTGTCCACAACGCTGGAAGGTCCCAGATGGCCGCCGGCTACCTCGCCCGCCTCTCCGGCGGCGCCATCGAGGTCCGCTCCGCCGGCTCCGAACCCGCCGAACACATCAACCCCGTCGCCGTCCAGGCCATGGCCGAAGAGGGCATCGATATCGCCGCCGAACAACCCAAGATCCTCACCACCGACGCAGTGAAAGCCTCGGATGTCGTGATCACCATGGGCTGCGGCGATACCTGCCCCTACTACCCCGGGAAACGCTACGAGGACTGGGTCCTTGACGACCCGGCCGGACAAGACCTCGACCACGTCCGACCGATCCGCGACCAGATCCGCCAACGCGTGAAGAACCTCATCGCCGAACTGACCGCACCATCATCGGCGGCTATCTAGCGGCTTGACCTCTTCCGTGTCAGTGATCTCTGGCACGCATGGCAATGCGGCTGCAGGCGTAAGCGAGGTCCGTGGCTGTACCCAGATGATCGCTGGGAGCTGCACCGATTGACTAGCAATCTGACTGGCAGGGCGAGCAGAGGGTGGAGGTTCCACGGTCGACGTTCCCGTTGCGAGCATCCGCGCGGTGAAAACCACCCAGATGGACCTTCACCGCCGATCGGCGATGGGTTCGTCGTGGGAGTGACAGTTCCGGGAGCCGTCGACGGTCACTAGCTGCCCCTGCATCCACTGACATCATAGGTAGCAACGCAAACTATTGCGACGCTACACCAGTGGCGCTGTGCTGAAACCGACAAGATCTCAAGGAGGTGACGTTGGTGCTGCCAATGCGACCGGAACTGCTGAAAGGCCACCTCGACGCGCTCCTGCTCGCCGTCCTCTAACCCGGCCCGCACCACGGGTACGCCCTCAGCGAGGCGCTGCGCTCTGGCAGCGACGGTGCACTGGACCGCCGACAGGCATGGTCTACCTGGCGCTGCACCAGCTGGAACGCGGCGGATTGATCGCCAGCGACTGGCAGACCGTCGGCGGACGCCGCCGCCGGTCCTACCACCTCACCCCAGCCGGGACACCGCCCTCGGCGAGAAACGCGCCGTGTGGGACCAGTTCTCCACCGCTGTCACCGGACTCCTCACGAGCTGGTTCCGCCGACCGGAGGCCGTCTGTCGCGCCATGGTTAGGCTGAATTTGTGCAGGGATCCGAGCGCGAAGGGATCTCCCTCGCCGAGCTCCTCGCTGCCTTCTCATTGGCGATTGACCTTGGTTTGGGCCAGCCGATGGAGCATGTTCTGCGGTCTTGGCGGATCGCTGCTCGTTTGGGCGAGCGGATCGATCTGGCCGACGAAGAGCGAGCGTCCATCTACTACATCGCTGTCCTCGCTTGGGTGGGCTGCGTCGCCGACACGCCGGAGGTGGCGAAGTGGTTCGGCGACGACATCATGTTTCGGGCTGACAGCTACGAAGTGGAGTTGGCTGGGCTGCCGGGACTGGCGTTCATGCTGACGCACGCAGGTGTCGGTGGCCCCGGGCTACACCGGTTCCGTCTGGGCGCGACCCTGCTGGCGACCGGCGGCAAGGGAATCGAGCGCGGGCTCTTATCGCACTGCCTAACGACCTCCAGGATGGCCGAGCGACTCGGCATGGGACCGCAGGTGTGTGGTCCGCTGCAGCAGTTCTTCACCCGATGGGACGGCAAGGGGGTGCCGGGGGGTGTCGGTCGCGAGGACATCGCAAGCTCCATGCGACTGTTCCACCTCGCGGACGTTGTCGAGGTGATCCACCGTACCGACGGTGTCGATGCGGCGGTCGAAGTCGCCCGCGCCCGCCGCGGCAGCCACTTCGACCCCGCCGTCGTTGACGCCTTCTGCGCCACCGCGTCCGATGTGCTCGACGCCAGTGCGGATGAGCCGGATTGGCACGACCTGATCGCAGCCGATCCCACGCTTCAGCACCGCCTGACCGACCCGGAGCTCGACGCCGCGCTCGAGGTGGTGGCCGACTTCACCGACCTGCGCTCGACATGGCGGGCCGGCCACAGCCGTGGCGTGGCCGGGCTCGCGGCCCATGCGTCCGAGATCGCGGGCCTTCCAGCCGCCGAGGTCACCGCAGTTAGGCGGGCGGGCTTGCTGCACGATGTCGGCCTTCACGGCGTACCGGCCACGATCCTCGACAAGCCCGACTCCTTGACGGCCACGGAGTTCGAGCGGGTGCGCATGGCTGCCTACTACACCGAGCGAGTGCTCGCTCGACCGGCCGCACTCGCCCGCCTGGGCGCGATCGCCGCGCTCACCCACGAACGGCTCGACGGGTCGGGCTATCACCGGGGCCTGTCTGGGGCCGCCCTGTCCGCACCCGCCCGCATCCTGGCCGCAGCCGATGCCTACCGCGCTATGACCGAGCCGCGACCGTACCGGCCCGCCCTGTCGGCCAAGCAGGCCACCCGCGAGCTCCTGGCTGAGGTCCGCGCTGGCCGACTCGCCACCCTCGCGGTGGAAGCGGTACTCACGGCCGCGGGTGAGAGTCGACCCCGGCGGCGCGCCGGACCGGCCGGGCTCACACCTCGCGAGGTCGAGGTTCTTGTCCTGATCGCCCGCGGCGCATCGACCCGACAGGTTGCTCGCGCCCTCGAGATCACGATGAAGACCGCGGGCACCCACATCGAACGCATCTACGGCAAGACCGGCGCGTCCACCCGCTCCACGGCCACCCTGTTCGCCCTGCAGCATGGTCTGCTCGACACGCTCGAGCCGCTCGATTCGTAGGGAGAACTCCGGACGACACGGCCTCCGGCGATCCCTAGCGTGAATGTGTGGGCCGAACGCATGTGCCGGCCGGCCGATAACACCGAGAGAAAGGAGGCAGGTATGTCCGGAAAGGCAGTCGTCAGCTTAACCACGGGACTCGAAGACCCCGAGAAGGTGACCGTGGCCTACCTCGTCGCCGTCGGCGCCGCCGAGTCCGGGCGTCCAAGCATGATGTTCCTCACCAAGGAAGCGGTCCGCCTCGCCCTCAACGGCACCGCAGTCGGTGTCGCCTGCGACGGCTGCCCCCCGCTGGTGGATCTGGCGAAACGGTATGAGGCAGCCGGCGGTCGCTACTACGTCTGCCCAATCTGCTTCGATGCCAAGAAGCTCGACCGAGACGCACTCGTCGAGGGCGCCGAACTACAAGGCACGGTCCCGCTGTGGCAATGGATCGGCGACGAGGCCGCGACCACGTTCAGCTACTGAGGGACGATCACAAGCCGGACGAGCACGGCACCTCGCGCAGCCCACCACGGCGCTTCCGAAGGGTCCGCGAGCCGCAACCCTAATTTTCCGTAGCGGTCGTAGAGCCTTCAGAATGCATGAAGACGGCCGCGCGGCGCGGGAGCACCTTGCAGTGATCTTGGCGTCGGTGCCGGTGACGGCGCCGCACCGCCTCCCGACCCGCGGGTGCTTGCTCTTGCAAGCATCAAGTCGATGCGTTTTAACCGCCATCAGGATCGGAATAGTGCCCGAGAGTCGAGCAGGACGCCGTCGTCGGACTCCTGCTCATGATTTCGGTCCTCGTGATCACCTTGGCCGTCGAGGTACCGATCGACAACATGATCGCGAACTGGACCGATGCGACACTGCCTCCGGACTGGCAGCCGATTCGGGCGCAGTGGCGGCATTCCGTACCGTGCGTACATCCTGTCGCTCGGTGCCGCCAGGCTGGCATCGCCACGAACCCCGGCCGCAGGCTTCGACAGCCGACAACCAAAGCAAAGGCCATGATGCTCGACGGTGAGATCTTCGGCCTCCCCATCCCGACGCGGGAACCAGTCTTCGCCACGCTCGCTATACACACATCGCATTAAGATGACCGCCGCCGTCACCGGTGCGATCACCGCGACCGCGCCTAAACGACCTGGACGCCACCCGCGCGTGGTCTAGCTGTTGACGCTCAGTGGGATCTTCGGAGCGTCAGCAGTCGGCGCCGTCAAGTAGGAACGTCGCCATGGGTCCCTTCCCCTTCAGGTCGCTCGTTCCGCGCGGCCGCACGGCGAACCCCGGACCGAGCGCGGCCGCGACGCGGTCGGTGACCTGGATCTCCCCGGGCAGCCCGTTGGACTCCATCCGGCTCGCCGTGTTCACGGTGTCGCCCCAGAGGTCGTAGATGAATTTGCGCCGGCCGATGACGCCCGCCACCACCGGTCCGGTGTCGATCCCGATCCGGACGGCGAGCCAGTCCCTTCCGGTCCGCTCGGCGATCGCCGCGATCTCGTCACGCATTGCGAGCGCCATGCGGGCAACTGCCTCGAGGTGGTCTGGACGTGGCTCTGGTAACCCGCCCGCCACCATGTAGGCGTCGCCGATCGTCTTGATCTTCTCGACGCCCTCCGCATCGGCGAGCCGGTCGAACGCGGAGAAAATCTGGTCCAGGAGGGCCACGAGCTCGTCGGCGGCCATGATCAACGACCGCTCAGTGAAGCCGACGAGGTCCGCGAAGAGCACGCTGACCGTGTCGTAGTGATCCGCGATCACCCCGGTCCCGACCTTCAGGCGCGCGGCGATCGGCTCTGGCAAGACGTTCAGCAGGAGGCGCTCCGACCGCTCCCGCTCCGCCTCGAGCGCGCGACGCGCCCGCTCACGCTGTTCCACGAAATACCCGAGCATCACATATGCGCTCAGGGTGAGCCCCATAACGTTCAGCACGAAGAACGTGATCACGAAGCCCGTCGGGAGAGCCGCCGGGTCCTGCGAGAGGCCAGAGTCGAGCAGCGCGAGCACCACGAGCTCGGCGAAGAACGCCACAAGCCACACGACCGAGCGCCGTAGCCCCCGCAGGGCGAGCGCCGCGAGCGGTGTGAAGATCGCCCACAGGATCATCGCGCTCGATGCGACGAAGCCGCCGAGCGAGGCCTGGAGCAGGGCAGGCAGCACGAGGAACGCGAGGAGCTGCGTGGTGCGAAACACGCTGAACCGCCGCGTCTGCGCCAGCACGACAAGCCCTACCACCGTGATCAGCTGATATAAGGCCGGGATCGCCGCCGACATGGGGTAGCCGTAGGCGAAGTAGGTAGCGACCCAAACCAGGGAGATCAGCGTGATCAGCATGGACGCGAAGATCAGCGTCCCATGGCGGAGGCGCTCATCATCAGAATCCTCGGGTCGCGCACCGAGATCGGACAGTCGATCGAGGAAGCGCACGATTGACCGCATCGATCCGCGCCGCGGAGGACCCGGAAGAACCTGCGATGCGGCCACGCCGCCGATGCTAGCTAGCTACCACCGAAACCCCGACATTGTGCTGCTGCACCTCCAGCGCCGAGTGTCTGCGAGCCTCGAAGGTTCGCCGCGACGCATATGTGGCTTCCTCAAAGCTGCCGGCGGTGATGGATGTGCTCGGCCACTCGCAACTGGCGATCACAACCGCGCACGTCATGCCCACTGCTTTGCATGTGTCACCCAAATTGAGGTCAGTGACTCTGAAGCTCTCTCCGGCTGGTGCATGGCGAGCACGCTCAGGGAAATGGCACGCATGACAATGCGGCGGTAGGCGTAAGTGAGGTCCGTGGGTGTACCCAGCTGACCGCCGGGTGCTGGACCGATTGACTAGCAGTCTGATTGGCAGGGGGAGGAGCTTGGAGGCAAATCTGCGTTGCCGCTGAGTCAGGCGAGAGCTGCCGTTCATCGCCACGCCTGACCTCAGTCTTCACTATTGGAAGGCAATTCCCATGGGACTACGCTCAGGAAGTCTGGGCTGCTGTTGGAGGACTGTCATGGTGGGCCGAGCCGCGATCGATGTTGTGCTTGAGGAGGTTCGCTCCGGCCTCGACCGCGTAGAACCCGCTGACCTGGCATCCGAGGTCGCTGCGGGCGCGTTGGTCATCAACACCCGCCCGATCGAGCAACGGCAGCGCGACGGGGAACTACCCGGGGCGTTGATCATCGACCGCAACGTCTTGGAGTGGCGGCTGGACCCTACCTGCCCGCACCACATTGCCGAGGCAGACAGCGCAAGCCTGCGCATGATCATCGTCTGCAACGAGGGGTACAGCTCGAGTCTGGCGGCCGGATCGCTGCGCCAACTCGGCATCGAGCGCGCAACCGATCTCATTGGGGGATTCCAAGCCTGGACACGGTTCTGCGATCAAGCCCAAATGGGTGCAATGGAGAGTTGACCTGACGGCACCCCGGCTTCGGCGACCCGTGTCTAGGTGGGTGCTGTTGCGGTGGACGCCAGGATGAGCTGGCGTCGGTGGTGATCGTAATGCTGGGTGGCGTAGTGGTAGACCTCCTTTACTGTCATGTAGTCGGTGAAGTACGGATCCCAGCCAACGGGAAAGTGCATGCCCCGACCGAGGCCCTCCTCGCTGGCATACGACAAGAACCGTTGCAGGCTGGCCACCACATGATCCATCAGTCGCTCCATGCGCTCGTGGCCGAGGACTCGTGCACCGCCAAGAGAGCTGATGAAGTTGACCTGGTGGAACAGCTTGGTGGCCGCGTTCAATGCTGCGGCGAAGCCTCGAGAGGCGCCCGGGGGCAACCGGCTGAGGGCTTTGACCAAGGGCAGCAGGTTGCGGACGAGCAGGTAGCCGAAGAGCATGTGAAACAGCAGCTGCTCGTTGGTCCACTTGGTGCCGTGTGTCGGCGCCCGGAATTCCGCGCTGGTCGCCGTGTCGAGAAGTTGGTGGAAGTCGGCGCGGGCACACTCCATCTCTTTGGTGATGTCGCGTCGCTCCATGCGGTCCTCCAGGGGAACATGCGGCTTGTGTCAACGGTAAGCCGGTTGAAGGCGGCGGCGGGAACGGTTCAGGCTCATGTACGAGCGGCACGGCCCGGCGCTGTTCTCGGTCGAAGCCGGTGCCTCGGGGGTCAGTCCCGCGGTGTCGAGCGTCGGAAGGCCGCCGAAGGGCTGGGTGGCACCGCGGGGGGTGTTGCTCGCGTTCGGTGGCGAGGAGGGTCCACTCGGACCCAAGCGTCGCGGCCAGCTCATCGGCGTTGTACGGAGCGGGGCAAGATGGTGTACGTACAAGGAACTCTGTCCGCGGATCGCAACGATTAGCGAAGAGAGTCCGGACCAGCTGGGGGAGCAGCGCGGGGATGGTTCTAGTGCTCGAATACCAGGAAAGGGTCCACAGCCTCCTTCGGGGATGGCTGGCCCGTCGGCACCAGGGCCTCGTGGCAAGAGGCGGCGCTGGACCCTTGCAGGCCTGAGTGGGTCGTTCGCGCCAGGAGGTCAGATGGCAAGCGTTGAGATCCAGCTGCTCGGTCGGTTTGAGGTCATGGTCGAGGGCCGTACGGTGCCGGCTTCCGCTTGGCGCCATCGTCGTGCCGCTGGCCTGGTCAAGCTGCTCGCGTTGGCGTCGGGCCATCGGGTGCACCGCGAGCAGATGATCGAAGCCCTGTGGCCGCATCTGCCTCCAGTGGGCGGGGAGCGGAACCTGCACAAGGCCATCCACCTTGCCCGGAGGGGCATCGGCGATCCCTCGGCGATCACGCTTTCTAGCCAGGAGGTCGGGTTCGGCGGCGACGTCGCAGTGGATGTCGAGCGGTTCGAAAGGGAGGCCGAACTCGCGCTCGGGTCACCTGACCAAGGCGGGTGTGCGTCGGCGGCCTCCCTCTATACCGGCGAGTTGCTCCCGGAGGATCGATACGAGGAGTGGACTCAGCCGGCGCGCGAACGCCTCCGTCTCTTGTGCCTGGGGTTGCTGCGCTGCGCGGAGCGCTGGGGCGATGTGTTGGAGGTCGAGCCTCTTGACGAGGAGGCTCATCGTGCCCTGATGCGCGCCTACGCCAACGCCGGGAACCGTGCAGCGGCCCTGCGGCAGTTCCGGCGCCTCAAGGATCTGCTCGGGAAAGAGCTCGGGCTTCGGCCCGACCCCGAGTCGGTGGCCCTGTATGAGGAGATCGTGCGGGGACCCGCGGCAGTGGCGCCGGTCGAGTCCACGGCGCCCATGGTTGGCAGGAAGCGTGAGCTGGCGTCGGCCCTGGCGACGCTTGGGCGCCTCGACGCCCGGCGCGGCGGCGGTCTGCTGGTGAGCGGTGATGCGGGGATCGGCAAGACACGCCTGTGCGACGCATTACTCGCCCGAGCCTCCGCAGCCGGGCGTACGACGCTTCGGGGCGCGACCCGTGTGGAAGAAGGCGTCCTGCCCTACGCCCCGATCGTGGAGGCGCTGGATCGTCTCCTGCTGGAACGCTCGGATCTCGCCGCTGCCCTGAGCGACGGGGCCCAGGCAGAGATCGCGCGACTCACGGCCGCCTCGCCGGCGCCAGTGGCCGAGGCGGACCCCGGCACGGTGCGCCGCCGTCTGTTCTCGGCGGTCGCGCAGCTCATGTCGGCGGCCGCCCGCGAGCGGGGCGCGGTAGTCCTGCTCGAGGATCTGCATGCGGCCGACGACGCGACCGTCCAGCTCGCCCACTACCTCGTGCGAACGTCGCGCTTCCAACCGCTCCTCGTGGTGCTCTCATACCGAGCGGCAGGCGTGAGTCCCGCGCTGGCGCAAGTGCGCGCGAGCCTGCTCGCCGAGGGCACCGCGACGGAGATTGCCCTCGGGCCGCTCCCGCTAGACGCGGCCGCCTCGGTGGTGGAGCGTGTGCACGGCTCGGCGGTCCCCCCGGAGGCGATCGAGGCGATCTGGCGCAAGGCCGAGGGCAACCCCTTCTTCATCCGGGAGCTCGCCTCGGCGATCGAGGCGGACGGCACGGTCGTGGTACCCGAGCGGCTCTATGACATCTTGCAGGCTCGTCTGCTCGGCCTGGACCCGGGGGTTCGTGCGCTCGTCGAGCGGGCCGCGGTCACCGGTGACGAGTTCACCGCGGACGAGTTCGCGGCCGTCGGTGGGGTGGATGAGGCGGCGGCGTTCGACGCGCTCGATCGATTGCTTGGGGCTGGCTTCATCGTCGAACGGGGAGGCGGATACAGGTTCGCTCACACCCTGCTCCGTGAGGCGCTGGCCCATGCGCTGCCCGCCCATCGACGCGCCCAGGTGCACCGCATCGCGGCCGGGGCGCTGTCGGCCTCCGGCGCACCGGCAGGACGCGTTGCCCATCATCTGCTCGAAGGAGGCCGAGCAGTCGAGGCCGTGCCGTGGCTCGAGCGGGCCGCGCGGAGCGCTGCGGCGGTCGCCGCGTACGCCGACTCGCTCGCCCTTACAGAGCGCGCCCTCGAGTACGCGGGCGGTCGCGAGCGGGGCGGGCTGCTTGCGCTCCGGGCCGATCTCCTGTTCGCGGTCGGCGACCCCTCTGCTCCGATCGCCTACGCGAAGGCGATCGCCGCGGCCCGCGGCCGTGCGCGCACCTCACTTCGGATCCGGCAATCCCGCGCGTACCTGGCTGGGGGCGAGGTCGACGAGGCTGCGGCGGCCCTGGAAGGTGTTGAGGCCTCGACCTCCGACGATCACGTATCGCTCCTCCTCGCACGCGGCCTGGTCGCCTGGCACGGCCAGGATCTGACCGCCGCCCGGGCCGCCGCCGAGGAGGCGCGACGCCTCGCCGCCGACGTCGGGCTCGCCGCAGCCGCGGTCGAGGCATCCGGGCTCCTCGGGATGGTGGCCCACAGCAGCGGGCAACTCTGGGACCGCGTGCGCGCCGATGTGCTCGACACAGCCCGCAACCCCGGCCTCGCCGGGTCGGTGCTGGACGGGCATCTGTGCCTCGTCGAGTTCTCGCTGTACGGGGGAGAGCCGTACGACGAGGTCATCGGCTTCGCGCGAAAGCTCCGCGCAGCGGCCGACCGCGCGGGTGCGGTACGTGGCGCGGCCTTCGCCGCCACGGTGCTGGGCGAGGCCGAGCTGCTCTCCGGCCGCGTGGAAGAGGCTGAAGGGGATCTTCGGAGCGCGATCGATCTCGCCAGGCGGAGCCGTGCCGACGTGGGCCAGGCCCACGCCATGCAGCGCCTGGCCGAGACGGCGCTCGCCGCCGGCCGGCCCGACCAGGCGCGAGCCCGGCTGGCCGAGGCGCTACCCATCGCCCAGGCGTCCTTGCTCGCGCAGCACCTCCTGCCCCGGATCTATGACGTGGCCATCCGCGCCGCCCAGGACCCGGCAGCGGCGCTCCACACTCTGGAGGAGGCCGAGGAGGCACTCGCCGACACGCCCGCCTGCACCCCGTGCTCGATCGGCTTCCTGATCGCCGCCGCCATCGCCTGCGCCCAGGCCGGGCTTCCTGACCGGGCCCGGTCCTACGGTGAGCGCGCCTCGCACGTGGCAGGCATGTGGCGGAGAGGCGCCTGGACGGCCGGTGTCACTGAAGCCCAGGCCGTGCTTGTTGTCGCGGAGGGCGAGCTCCAGAGGGCGGCCACCCTTTTCGGTGATGCCGCCGAGCTGTTCAGGCGCGCTGGACAGCCGCTCGATGAGGCCCGCTGCCGGATCCGCGCAGGAGAGATCGCCTCCGGGAACCCGCCGAGGAACAGCCGGGGAAGAACCGCGCCCTAGCGTCGGCCATAGTCCCAGGCGGCGCCGGTGGCGCCGCAAGAGTGAAAGGAAGGGGCCATGGCAGAGAAGAACGGTTTCAACGTCGACGAGTTCCAGGCGATGGTGGCCGCAGTCCAGCAGCAGCCGGAGGCCGGCAAACTAACGTTCCGCGCGAGCTACGCCTGGAAGGGCGGGTTCGCCGGCGATACCCGGCTGGAGACCATCGAGCAGCTTGGGCAGCCCATCCCGCGTCGGTTCACACTGCCCGGCGACCACCCGCCGGAACTGCTCGGCCACGACTACGGCCCGTCGTCCGTCGAGACGCTTATGGCCGCGTTGGGTTCCTGCATCGCCGGTACCTACGCGGCCCACGCGACGGCCCGCGGCGTCGAGATCGACGGCATCGACGTCGAACTGGAGGGCAAGGTGGACCTCAACGGGCTCCTGCAGCTCGCCCCGGTCCGTCCCGGTCCGTCGGGGATCCGCGCCAAGGTGCGCGTGAAGTCCGGCGCGGACGACGCGACGCTCACAGAGCTGTGCGAGGTGACGAAGCATGCCTCGCCCGTCTACGACGCGCTCACTAATCCGGTGCCGGTGGAGACCTGGGTCGAACGCGCCTGATCGTCCCAGCGGAGACCTGAGCGGATGAGGCGCGCAACGATGGAGACGCAGTCGGCGGTGTTGGTCGGGTCCTTCAAGGTCGGCGAGGAAGTTCCGGACTCCGAGCTTCCCGGCGCTTGACCTGGACGACGGTTCGCCAGGACACGCTCCTGACGCCGACAAGACAGGAGCTGGACGTGGCGGGGATCGCTCTGGTGGCCGGCTCGGTAGCAACCGCCATCTTCATGCTGAGCCAGTTGCCGATGTTGATCAAAGCTGGCCGTACCAAGGACCTTGCGTCGTACAGTCCGCTCAATATCGTGTTGAGCAACGTCGGCAACGTGATCTACGCCGTCTACGTCTTCAACCTGCCACCCGGCCCGATCTGGGCGATGCACCTGTTCTACCTGACCGCGACAGGTCTGATGCTGTTCTGGTACCTGCGACACCGCACGCGGCGATCCCACTGGGTGCCGAGCAGCACGGTGACGCGCTCCTCGAGTCGGATTGAAGCCAAAGACCTCAGTTCCGGGCGAGTATCCGACGGCAAGGTGTAGAGACCGAGCAGCCGGACCGAGATTTGGTCAGTCGCTGGGCGTCGAGGCACGGACAGCTGAAGGTAGTTCGTCATGGAGAGTCGCTACGAGCTCGTGATCAGCCGAGAAGGCATCGCGGCGCGTGCCATGTGGATGTGTTCGGTGCCCTCCCCGGCGCCGAGGAGCACGGCGTGGCGCGAGTCGTCGGTCGCGTGGCCTCCCTACGTTGCGAGCAGGTGGAGTCCCGACAAGACGCGCGGTATCACAGGTACGGCATGGGGCCGCCAAAACACGGTGATCCTGCGGATGTTCGCGACGCTCACGATCCCTAGCGTTGAACCGAGTCAAGCACACTGAGATCTCCCAAAGGAGCACCGTGATGATGAAGGGCCTCCGTCAAGCTCCTGGTCAGGGCGCCAAAGCACTCGTCCTGCAGGACGCTGGCGTCGCAGATCGGCTCGAGATCGCGCCGCTGGTGGACGGTGCGGGTCGCCGAGTCCGCGGCGGCAATGCACAGATCCCGATGACTGGCACACCAGCGGCGGTTGGAGAGGACGCCCTCGCCGGGCGGCCGGGGTCGGCGAGTCGGCTGGCGGAAGCGTCCGCGGCGGGAACTCGAGGGAGCATTAGAAGGCGGTTGCTGGGCGCCGTGCGCGCCTGGGCGGCCGCGGGCCAGCTCGGACCCAATCGTGACACGATCGTTGGCCGTTACACCGGTGCCCGCTGCTAGCGGCTCGTGCTGGCGGTCAGGCTGCGGCTGGCCGCCATCGACGTCCGGATGCTCAGACGGAGCGGGTCGGTACACCAAACCTCGCCGACCTCGGTCAATCGCACCCATCTGCAGCCTTGAGGAGCTCTTCCACCCGGGGGCGGGTGCCCGCACGACATGAGTGGTGACGTCGTCGCGCCTACACTGCCCCGTATGCCAGGGGGGATCGACCTGGTCGGCAGGGAGCAGGAGCGCTCCGCGCTCCGCAACGCGATCGTCACCGCCGCGCGAGGCGACGGCGGCATCCTGCTGGTCGCTGGCGAGAGCGGGGTTGGCAAGTCAACGCTGGTGGAGTCCGTCCTCGCCGAAGCCGGACGCCTCGTCTTGCGCGGTGCCACCGATCAGCGGGCGGTTCGGCCGTACGCGCCCATTGTCGAAGCGTTCCGCGCCTACGGACGCGCGGTCCCTGACGGTCTGCGCGGGTCCGCGCCGCTGTCCCGGCACCTCGCCCTCATCCTCCCGGAGCTCGGTCCACGCCCACCCGACGCCGATCAGGCGACCTTGTTCGAGGCGGTCGGCAATCTCTTCGAGCAGATGGCGCGCCGGGAGCCCACGGTGGTCTTCCTCGATGATCTTCAGTGGGTGGACGGAGCGACGGCCGAGCTGCTGCTCCACCTGGACCGGGTCCTGGAGGGGGCGCCGGTCCTGGTCCTTGGTGCCTACCGGAGCGACGAGGTGCCTCGGGGGCATCCGCTACGCAGCGTGCGCTCGGAACTCCGGCGCCGCAGGCGCCTGCGTGAGCTCACGGTCGAACCGCTCGGCCCGGTGGATGCCACCGAGCTCGCAGCGCGGGTCCTGGGGGCACAGCTAGGGAGCAGGCTCGCATCAGCGGTCTACGACCGCACCCAAGGCGTGCCGTTCTTCGTCGAAGAGTTCGCCAATGCCCTGGCAGCCGCCGGACGGCTGGACCATGCAGACGGCGCGGTAGAACTCGGCTCCGGCGAGACCCTCCCGCTCCCCGATACAGTCAAGGAGGCCGTGCTGCTCCGCGCGGAACGCGTGTCGTCGGTAGGTCGACACTCGCTTGAGATCGCCGCTGCCGCCGGGCTTCGATTCGACCTGGAGCTGGTGGTCGCGCTCGGCGGCGCAGACGGCATCGACGAAGCGATCGAGCGAGGGTTTTTGGTGGAGGTGGGCCGCCAGGGAGCGTTTCGACACGACCTCATCCGCGAGGCCATCTACGACGACACCGCGTGGACCAGGCGGCGCGCCTACCACCGGCAGCTGGCGGAGGAGCTGGAGCGGCGTGGCGCGCCGCCCGAGGCGGTTGCCGAGCAGTGGCTCGCTGGGGGCGAGCACGACCGTGCGCGTCCGAGCTTGCTGGCGGCGGCGGAGCGGTTCGGCCAGGTCCATGCCTACCACGACGCCGCACGCGCGGTCCGCCGTGCCATTGAGCAGTGGCGCGAGGGGGACGATGAGGAGGACCGCCTCGCCGCGCTGGAGCGCCTCGGCGGCTACGCGCAGCTCCATGGTGATCTCGCTGGGGCCCTGCGAGCGTGGCAGGAGGTCCTCGAGGCCTGCCCGAGCCGGGGCGACCTCATCAGGCTCGCGGCGCTCGAGCGACGCCTGGCCGGGATCTACGAGCTGCAGGGAGCCTGGGATCGAGCGCTGGACGCACGCACCGCCGCGGCTGATGCGTTCACCGAGCGGGGCATGGACTTCGAGTCGGCCACCGAGCGCCTCGCCGCAGCCTCGCACTTACAGTCCGCAGCGAAGCTCACCGCCGCGCTCGACCTCATCGCAGGCGCTGCCTCGGCAGTGGAGCGCTCGGGGTCGACCGAGCTGCGTGCCCGCGCACTCTCCCTCGAGGGTCAGATCCGGACCAAGCTGGGCGACACCGAGCGCGGCGTGAAGCTCGCCCGCGAGGGTCTCGCACTCGCGCTCGCCGAGAACCTCACCGAACCAGCGGGGGAGGCCTACTTCCGCCTTGCGTCGGCGCTCGAGCACTCCTCCGGCTATCCCGAAGCGATCGATGCCTACTCAGCCGCCACCGAGTTCTGCCATCAGCAGGGTCTCTCGGGCATGGCGGAGGTTTGCTTCGCCTGCCTGGCGCCGGCGATGGTCAAGACCGGCGAGTGGGATCGTGCTGTCGAGGTCTGCCGAGCGATCCTCGAAGCCGGCGACGCCCCAGCCGCCGCTGAGGCGGTCGCCGCCGCCGAGCTGGGGCTGGTGTACGTCCTACGTGGCCTGACCAGACGGTCACGACGCTTGCTCTCCGACGGTATGAGGTTCGCCCGTCGCAACGAAGTCTTCGGGCTGGAGATCGAGGCCGCCCACGGTCTCGCTCGAGCCGACGCACAGGAGGGTCGCATTGACGACGCCGTGTTTCGTGCCCGCGACCTGGTCGATCGCATCGCGGTCAGGGAAGAGCGTCACTACTCCGTGCCAGCGCTTCGCTGGATCGCGACCTTCTTCGCGCACCAGGGCCTCACGGCGGACGTCGCCCGCTCGGCGGAGCTCCTGTCGCGCACCGCGGCAGCGCTCGGCACAGCTGAGGCTGTGGCCGGGCTCGGGCACGCCCTCGGTGAGTTGGCGATGGCCGACGGCGACGCCGCCGGAGCCGCCCAGCACTTTACCCACGCCATCGACATCCTCGGCGACCTCGCGCCGTACGGGCGGGCCGAGACCGAGTTTCGAGTCGCCATCGCGCTCGCGGCCTACGGGGAGCGTCGGTTGGCGATCGAGCGCCTGACCTCCGCCTACCGCTCCGCCCGACGGCTCGGCGCCCGCCCCCTCGCGACCGCTGCCGCTGAGGAGCTGGCTCACCTCGGCGAGCATGTCGAGCGACGACTCGGTCGACGAGCGGCGAGCGAGCGTGAGCACGCCGGACTGTCGCGACGTGAGTTCGAGGTGCTCCGCCTCGTCTCGGTCGGGCGGACGAACCGCGAGATCGCCAAGGCGCTGTTCGTCAGCCCACGCACCATCGACATGCACGTGAGCAACGTCTTGATGAAGCTCGGCTGCCGCTCGCGCACCGAAGCGACACACCGAGCGGCGGAGCTGGGCCTGCTCGAGAGCAGTCCCTAGCGAGTCGCACAACGGTGGGGTGCACATCGCGATCACAGACAGTGCGCTGGCCAGACGCCGGACGCCCGCAGCGCGTTCGGGCACGGCGCACCGTGGAACACGTCGTACGCGAGCCTTTGCCGGTGGATGGCGCGGCTGGCATGCGCCGGAGTCATCGGTCCGGCGCAGGCCTGGACCGGGAGACCATCATGAAGATCGAACAGAGCGTCAGCTCCTCCATTTCGATGCCACGCCTCCTCTGGCTTCTGGGTCGGTGCATCCTGTTCTCCGTACATTGGCAGACCAAGGAGAGGCGATGGCCACCACCACGAGTCGGATGGGGACCTTCTACAACGAGAAGTTCGCGGCAGCTGAGCTTCGCAGGTACCGGCAGAAGGGGCCGATTCCGTCGACTCGGGCGTTGATCGAGGCGCTGAAGGCCGAGGGTGTCGGGGGCGGGACGCTACTCGACATCGGAGGCGGGATCGGCGCTATCCAACACGAGCTGTTCGACGCCGGTCTGGCCCGCGCGACGAGCGTCGACGCGTCCGCGGCCTATCTCGATGCGGCGCGAGAGGAGAGCGACCGTCGCGGCCACGGTGGCCGCGTCACCTACCGGCATGGCGACTTCGTCGAGCTGGCGGAGTCGGTCCCCCCTGCCGACATCGTGACGCTCGACCGAGTGCTCAACGTCTATCCGGGCTGGGAACGCTTGACTGAGCTCTCTGCGGAACACGCTCAGCGCCTCTACGGCCTCGTCTATCCACGCGACACACTCATGATGCGTCTCGTCACCTTCGCGATGAACGTCGTCTTGCGCTTGCTCCGCAAGCCGGTGCGCGCCTCCGTCCATCCGGGCGAGGCGATCGACTCGGTCGCTCGTGAGCGCGGTCTCGTGCGTCACTTCTCCGAAAGTGTCGGACCTGCCTGGCAGGTAGCGGTCTACCGCCGCTCCCGACCGTAGATGTCCGCCGACGGTGCCTCCAGGAGGGTCAGAACACCAGGACCTGGTCGGCCTCGACGGTCCAGGCTGCCAGCTCGTCCATGGTGGAACGGGGTGCCTCGTCGATGAGGTGCTCCTTGTCCAATCCGCGAGCGTCCAGGCATGTGCCGCAGCAGGCAATCTGGCCGCCGTGGCGCGCGAATGTCTTCAACATTCGATCGAGCGTGTAGTAGCCATTCGGGGTCTCCTAACCGGCTATCGCGCGGCGCTCAGGCTAGCGACGGCCCCAACGGCAGCCCTGGACAGTTGCCGCGACTGTGACGAATGATGAGGCTCCGCTGGGTCACCGGTCGGTGGGCTTGACCGCGCGGACGCGCTCGATGACGCCCGCTCTGAGGCGTTCTCGTCGATCAACGGTGAAGCCGGCGGCGACGATTTCTGCGTATGGCTGCCGTGTCTGATGATCACCGGCCAGGCGAATGGACAGTCTTTCAAGTCGTCGTTGGCCGGCTCTCACCACTCGGTAGAGGCTTGCGACATGCCCGACCACCAGAAGCTGACCACCGAGGCGAAGCACGCGGTACATCTCGTTGATTGCTGCTGCGGGGTCGGGGATGCTGCTGAGGGCTAGGGTGCAGACGACGGTATCGAACCGATTGTCCGCAAATGGGAGATGTTGGGCGTCGGCCTCGAGGAGGGTGACATCAATGCCGAGCTCGGCGGCCCTGTCGCGGGCTAGGGCGAGCATGGCCGGGCTGAAGTCGATCCCCGTCAGTTGGATTCCTCGCGGATAGAAGGGCAGGTTCCGGCCGGTACCGATTGCGACCTCCAAGACCTGGCCGGACGCTTGCGAGCATGCCCATGAGCGGCTATCACCGAGCAGCAAAAGATCGTAGAAGCCCGTGTCGCGGTCGTAGCGTGGCGCGTACTGTTCCCACAGACTGCGCAGCCGGTCGGTGACCTCCCCGCTCGCCATGGCTGGCCTCCTCGAGCCTGGTTCGTTGTGTGGTTCTGAGGCTGTCATCGTGTTCGTCTAGCGGTGGTGAGCAGTACCTCTGACCGGTCAATGAGGGCTTCGGGTGGTAGGGCGGCGAGGCGCTCAGCTGCTCGGCGGCATACGGCTTCCCGGCTCGCAGGATCCAGTCGCCGGTACCGCCAGCCGAGGACGCCGCATCCGGTTTTCAAGGCCAGCGCCGCACGGGCGTCGAGCGCCGCGGCGAGCGGCCGGGATGAGGTGTCGATGTTGTCGAACTCGCCGCCGTGGAGCAGGAGAGCCATGCGATCCGGTGTGTCCGTCAGTGAGTCGGAGCGCTCAAGGACCGGAAAGGTTGGGGCACCGACGGCGTCGAGTTCCTCGCGGACAACGACGTCGGCGCCGGTCCTCAGCTGCGAGCCCCACGTCGCGGTGAGCAGCCAGCCGCCTGGCCGCAGGACGCGGGCGGCCTCAGCGACCGCCAGTCTGGCGTCGGGCAGGAGAAAGAGCACGAAGGCCAGCACCACGACGTCTGCGGACGCCGCACGAAGTGGCAGTGCTGCGGCGTCGGCCTGCACCCGGGGCACTGATCGGGGTATGCGACGTAGCATCCCGTGACTTCGGTCAAGAGCGATAACTCGTCCGCCGCTGCCAGCAAGGCCTCGCAGTGCCGGCACCAGGGTGCCGGAGCCGGTGGCCACGTCCACCACGATGCGCGGCGCTGGAGCCGCCGCAGAGGTCACCGTGTTGACCAGGTCGAGCGCGTGCCGGTGCAGCACTGGGGCCCAGTATTTCTTGTAGGCGGCGGCGCCCTCGTCGTACACCGCGGCGAGTGTCTGTTGCGGCGTCCGTCCCGTCGTCACGGTGCCTCCAGCTCTACCGGCCGGCCGTAGTCGCCCGCGCGAGGCCGACGACCTGCCAGACCGGACCCCGGTAGCTGTACTCGGTGTGCATGCCACGTACCTCCGCTACGGCGACCATGGCCGCCGGGGGATGGGCGAACGTCCGGAAAGACTTGCCCACCAGTCGGAAACTGACGTTCTGCAAGTGGGTGAACGTCCAGCTCACCCAGTTGCGGCGTGGGTGGCTGAACACCAGCAGTCGCTTGGCATGATCAGCTGCCGCGGTCAGGAGACGCTCGTAGTCGGGGTAGCAGCACACGACCCGGTGCAGCACGACAACGTCATGCGTTTCGACTTCGTCCGGCGTGGCCGCAATGTCCACCCGAAGGCGGGTCATCCGGTCGCGCAGCCCGGCTGACTTCGCGAGGTCGGTCGCGTCGGCGTCGTAGGCGTCGACGAGTTCAAGATTGGTGGTCCGGCTCGCGCCCTGGCCTAGCAGCTCGAGCTGGATGTCACCAACACCGCCTCCTATCTCGAGGACGCTGGCGCCGTCAAGTCCTCGGTCGACAAGGTAGGCGACCATCCGGGCCGCGGTCTTGTCGAGGCCGCGTTTGCGATACCGGGAGGCGAGGTGTCGAGCAAACCGGGGCCCGAACATGTCGTTGCATCCGCGAGAGTCGCAGCAGCCGCTCATGTCAGCAGTATCCGCGTGGACGCGCTGCTGCACACCCCCGAGGAGGAGGCCTCGAGAAGGTGCTTTGGCTTCACGGGGCGGTCGCTCCCGGCCAGGAGTGGCGCGCCTGACCACCCGGCGCCGCCATTTGTGGCGTCGGTGGCCCACGAGTTGGCCGCGTCCACACCTTCGACGAGGTGTCGGGTGGTCGGGCTTGCGCCGGCCCACAGCCCAAACGCGCCGTCGACATGCGCCCAGGCCTAGTGTTCCTTGGCGGCCTCGATCGCCTCGGGGAAATGGGTCGCAACTGCCGCTGTTGACGTTGGCGGCCTGCAGGCAGACGATGCTCGGCCCGGTCACCTTGCGCAGATTATCGGCGAGCGCGGTCGGCCGGATCCGGCCCTCGTTGTCTGTGGCAATCGGAACAACACCGTCGGAACCGAACCCGAGGTATCGAAGAACTGCGTCGACTGACACGTGCCTGTCCTCGGAGAGCACGGTGACCATAGGCGCGCCCTGCAGCCCGCGTGCCTCGACATCCCAGCCCGTCTGCTCGAGCACACGGTGCCGCGCGGCCGCGAGGCAGGTGAAGTTGGCCATTGCGGCGCCGGTCGTGAAGCCCACCGACGCGTCGGCCGGCAGTCCCAGGCAGTCGGTGACCCACCGTGCCGCGACGGCTTCGACGGCAGCTTCGGTCGGCGCGAGTGCTGCGAATGCCGCGTTCGGCTCCCAGGCGCTGGTCAGCCAGTCTGCAGCAAGGGCCGTCGGGAGCGCACCACCGACGACGAAGCCGAAGAACCTGCCCGAAGGGGTCGCCACGAGTCCCTTCTCCGCGGTGGCGGCGAGCATGTTGATGACCTCTGCCGGGTCGGTCGGCTCAACCGGAAGCGGACCATCCAACAGGGTGAGCAGCTGCTCGGCCGTCGCTGCCGCCGCGACCGGACGGTTCGGGACGACTCGACCCAGTCAACGGCGTGCGCGTACGCCGCTTCCAGCGCCCTCAGTGTGTCGCCCATCGGCAATCCCGGTGTCCGCGGTCGCCCTAGTGGGCGATCTGCAGGGTGGTCGTTACCGGGATCGGGTTGGCCAGGGAATCCAGCACGGGGGAGGTGTCCTGCACGTAGGTGCACAGCTCCTGAAGCTGCTCGTCGGTCGCGTTCGGACTCGCCACCCGGCCGGTGACCCGGATCGCGGTGAAGCCGGCCCGCGGACCCGCCAACCCGAGGAATGTGCGCACGTCGACGTCGCCCTCGATGTCGTACTCCATCTGCGTCACCTCGATGCCGCGGGCGGCCGCGTTGGCGACGTGCCCGACGGCGTAGCAGAACCCGACCGCCTGCAGCAGCAGCTCGACGGCGTTCGGTCCTTTGTTGTTGCCGAGCAGCACGAGTGGCTCGTCGCGGGTCTGGTCCTCGTGCCCGGCATGGACGAAACGTCCGATCTCTCCGATGTTGTGGGTGCCTTCCTGCCAGCGGCTCGACGCGTAGAAGGTGAAAGACGCCACGTGCGGTCGTCCTTGATCGCGTCGATGGTCGCCAGCAGCTGGTCGACATCGATTCCGTTGCGGACCGTCAGGGTCTCGGTCATCGTCGGCTCCCTTCCTTAGGTGTTTGTTTCGACACCGTTAAGGGCGACATCGACGGCAGCCCTATTGCGCCAGGGGCAGTGAATGCCTTCACCACAAGCAGCGGTCACAGCATCGCGGTCGGGTGGGCGATCAGGGTTCCGGCGGCGATCTGATGCGCTGCCTGCTCGATGTCGTCGCGGGTGGTCCAGCGGCCGAGCGTGAGCCGCAACGCCGACAGTGCCCGGCCAGGGTCGCGTCCCATGGCCAGCAGTACGGGCGAGGGCTCCGGCGTGCCGGTATGGCAGGCCGAGCCGGTGGCCGCGGCGATGCCCGGTGTGGCGGCCAGCAGGTCATCTCCGGCGACTCCGGTGATGCTGACGTTGAGGGTGTTCGGCAGCCGCCGGTCGCGATGCCCGTTGAGCTGGACCCGTCCGGGCAGCAGCTCATCGAGTTGGTCGTGCAACAGGTTCCGCAGGATGCGGATCCGGTCGGCGGCACCGGCGTCGAGTTCGGTACGAGCGAGCTGTGCGGCGGCGCCCAGTGCGACGGCTAGTGCGACGCTCTCGGTTCCGGCACGCAGTCCGCGTTCTTGCCCACCGCCGTAGACGAGAGGCTCCAACCGCACACCGGCACGGACATACAGCGCGCCGATGCCCTTGGGCGCGTACATCTTGTGGCCGGCGATGGTGAGCAGATCGACGCCCCAGGCTGTTGCGTCGATGGGGATCTTCGCGGCCGCCTGGGCGGCGTCGGTGTGGAACAAGACGCCGCGGGCATGGGCGATGCCCGCCAGTTCGGTGATGGGCTGCAGCACACCGGTCTCGTTGTTTGCTGCCATGATCGACACCAGCACCGTGTCGGGGGTGAGGGCCTCGGCCAGTGTCGCCGGGTCGACCAGGCCGTCCCGGTCCACCGGCAGATACCTCACCTGGAGGCCGTGCAGCCGCTGCAGCGCGCGGCAGGTCTGCAGGACTGCGGGATGCTCGCTGGCTTGGGTGATGATTTGCGCCGGTGCGGCCTGGTCGCGGACAAGTGCGGTGCCACGGATGGCGAGGTTGTCGGCTTCGGATCCGCCCGCGGTGAACACGATGTCAGCTGGCTGGGCGCCGATCAGGTCAGCGAGTTGCTGCCTAGCTTCGGCCAGCGCGCGGCGGGGCCGCTCGGCGTAAGCGTGGCCGCTGGACGGATTGCCGAAATGCGTGGTCAGGTAGGGCAGCGCGGCCTCGGCCACCCGGGGGTCGACCGGTGTGGTGGCGTTGTAGTCGAGATAGATGGGCCCGTCGGCCAGCCCTGGGTGATGGCTGGTGACGCCGGAGTTTTTCATGCCGGGGTCTCGTGGTTACTGCATCTGAGGCAGGAATGCCTTCACCACAACAGCCACCGCCACCCGGTCGTGTCGCTCGGTCGGGATGAGTTTGCGCATCAGTGCGATCACCTCGTCTGAGAACAGTGGGTAGAGCGCGCAGTCGTCGATGCTGAGCGGCTCTCGATGCAGCACACGTGCACCGCTGAAGCCGGCCCGCTGAAGCTTGTGCAGGAAGTCGTCCTCGGCCAGCGCGCCGGCCACGCAGCCGGCCCAGGCCGCAGGTTGGGTGAGGATCTCCGGCGGCAGGTCGTCCTGCTCCACGGTCAGGTCCGACACGCACAGCTCTCCGCCGGGTTTGAGCACGCGGGCGCATTCGGCCATCACCCGGGCCTTGCGTGCCGACAGGTTGATGACCCCATTGGAGATGATCATGTCCACGCTGTCGTCCGGCAACGGGAGCGCCTCCAGCTCACCCTCCAACGGTTCGACGTTGGACAGGCCGGCCTGGGCCGCCGCGTCGGTCGTACGGGTGAGCATCTCCGGCAGGAAGTCCAGCGCGATCACCCGGCCGGCCGGGCCGGTTCGGTAGGCGGCCAGGATGGTGTCGATGCCGCCTCCGCAGCCCAGGTCGAGCACGGTGTCGCCAGACCGTATGGTGGCGTGACGCAGGTGGTTGGCCACCCCGAGCGCCCGGTCGATCGCCGACTGCGGAACCAGCGCCAGCTCCTCGTCGCTGTACAGGTTGTGCGCCACCGCGGCCGTGGTCGGCGGCACGTGGCGGTAGGCGTCGCGGACCAGGTCCTTGATCTCCGCGGTGTGCATCAGGTCTCGGCTCATGGGTTGAGCTCCTCCAACGTCTGGTTCAGCCGCCGCAGCACGTCGGCGGGAAGATCTACGCTGGCGGACTTCGCGAGGACCCGGCGTAGCTCGCGGGCGAACTCGAGCTCACCGCAGCACCGCCGGCACCGCGACAGGTGCTCCTCGACCAGGGCCCGGTCGGACTCGTCGACGGTGCCGTCGAGGTATTCCCACAGCTGCTTGACGGCTTCGGAGCAACTGATCATCGCCGTCCTCCTCCCAACATGCCGGCCTCCTCCGCGTACTCCCACATCTGGGTCTCGAACAACTTGCGTCCCCGGTGCAGCCGCGCCAGCACGGTTCCCAGGGGTACCTCGATCGTCTCGGCGAGCTCCCGGGCCAAGAACCCCTCCATGTACACCAGCACCAGCGGGATCCGGTAGATCTCCGGCAGCCTCAGCAGCACCGCCCGCACGTCCTCCGGGCCGAACTCGGCAAGGAAGTCCAAGTGCAGGGAGTCCGAATACGGGAACGGGTCTTCGGAGGCGATCTTGCGGTACAGCGAGAACTCCTCGACCGCGTCGAAGTCGATCTGGGTCGGCCGCCGCGCGGTGGCCCGGCCGCGGTCACGGCAGCAGTTGACCAGGATCTTGGTCAGCCACGCCGAAGCGGCGGCGGGGGTGTGGAGCTGGTGGAACTTCTGGAACGCCTTGAGCAGGCAGTCCTGCACTGCGTCCTCGGCGTCGTCGCCGACCAACCGCCGCGCGATCGACAGCAGCCGTGGAAGCTGCTCACGCGCCAGGTCCCGAAAGCACGGACCCGCGTCTGCTGGAGCGGTCTGCGCCACCCCCCCAAGCGCGACTGCCATCAGTACCACACCTCCTTAGACGTTGAGCGAGCGAGTCCTATTGCGCATGTGCCAATGCAATACGCAGCATCCCCCGGACGTCTTGGTTGGTAGGACGTGGAGGACTGCAATGAGCACCGTTGACATTCAAGAGCTGGACGACAAGGTCCAGCAGATCTACCGGCAGGTCGCCGAGCACCCGCACGGCCGCTTCCACTTCGAGATGGGCCGGCCGCTGGCCGAGCGGCTCGGCTACCCGTCCGAGCTGCTGGATGCGGTCCCGTCTGGTGCGGTCGAGTCCTTCGCCGGTGTTGGCTACTTCTTCGACCTCGCCGCCCTCCGCCCGGGGGAGCGCGTGCTCGACCTGGGTAGCGGCTCGGGCACGGACACGTTCGCCGCCGCGCACCTCGTTGGACACTCCGGACGGGTCGTCGGGGTGGACTTCACGCCCGAGCAGCTGGAGAAGGCTCGCCGGCTCGCCGCCACCACCGGGCTCGATCAGGTCGTGGAGTTCTGGGAGCAGCGGATCGAGATCCTGCCGATGGCCGACGCGGCCTTCGACTGCGTGATCTCCAACGGCGTGATCAACCTCTCCGCCGACAAGGAGAGGGTGTTCGCCGAGACAGCACGGGTGCTGCGCCCCGGCGGCCGGCTCGCGGTCGCCGACATCGTTACCGAGCAGCAGCTGACGGACGCGATCGTCTGCAATGCCGAGCTGTGGGCGGCCTGCATTGGCGGCGCAGCGCAGCAGGACACCTACCGCAGGCTGATCGAGGCGGCGGGCCTGGTGGTGCGCGAGGTACGGCGCAACGACTACGCGTTCATCTCCGACCGGGCCCGCGGCGCCAGCGCGCGGTACGGCGTGAAAAGCATCTCGCTGCTGGCCACCAAGACCTGACCACCCACGCCTACTCGCGTACCGGCGGCCCTGCGCAGGCATGGCTCAGCTCCGCACCGGCAGGCCGGCGCGGGCCCACTCGGGGTAGCCGTCCTCGAGGCGGGCCGCCGGGTAGCCGCGACGGCGCAGGGTTCGAACGGCGTCGTCGGCGTACACGCAGTAGGGCCCGCGACAGTATGCGACAACCTGCTGGCCCTTCGGAACCTGACGCAGACGCCTGCTCAGCTCCGCAACGGGTATCGACAGCGCCCCGGCGATGTGCCCGGTCCGGAACTCCGGTTCCGGCCGCACGTCCAGCACCACCACGTCGCCGGCGCGTAGCCGCTCGGCCAGCTCGTCGCGGGTCATGATGTCAAGCCGAGACCGGTCGCCCAGGTAGGCCGCCGCGAGATCATCGAGCTCCTCGACGTGCTCTGCGGCCACCTCCCGGACGACCCGCCACAGCTGGGCGACGTGATCGCTGGCCAGCGAGTAGTAGATCCGGTTGCCGTCGCGGCGGGTTCGGACCAGGCCCGTCCGCAGCAGCTGCTGCAGGTGCTGCGAGGTGTTCGCGACGGACTGGCCGCACTCGCCGGCGATCTCGTCGACCGAACGCTCCGCCTGCATCAGCAGGTCGACGATCTCGGCGCGGCGGCCGTTGCCGAGCGCCCTCGCGACATCGGCGAAACCGTCGAACAACGCATCCTTAGCTGCCCTGTGGCCCACCTGTGCTCCTCGCACGCAAGTCCTATTCAAGAAATTACTTGACAAGATACGCACCCGTTCGTAACTATTCAAGTGATTTGTTGAACTGTCGTGGTGAAGTGGAGCGCGATGGCGGACGATGTGGCGGTGGTGCCGCTGGTCGATGGGGGGCTGGGCAACAGCGCCTACCTGGTCGACCTTGGCGATAATCGCGCCCTGGTCGTGGATGCCAGCCGGGACCTGCGTGCGGTGCGGGCGGCGGCCGAGGAGCGGAATCTTCGGGTGGCGTTCGCCGCCGACACCCATCTGCACGCCGACTTCCTCTCCGGCGCCCGACAGCTTGCCGCCAGTGACGGCGCCACGGTGCTGGCCTCAGCGGCCGGCGGACGAGAGTTCGGGCACACCAGGCTGTCCGACGGGGACGAGGTCGACCTCGGCGGGCTGCGGCTGCGCGCCCTCGGCACTCCCGGACACACCGAAGAGCACCTGGCGTTCGTGCTGCTGGACGGGCAGCGCCCGCTTGGGGTGTTCACGGGCGGGTCGCTACTGGTCGGCGCGGCGGCCCGCACCGACCTGGTCGATCCCGAACGCACCGAGGAGCTCGCCCGCGCGCAGTACCGGTCCGTGCTGCGGCTGCTCACCCTCCCCGACGAGGTCGCGGTCTGGCCAACCCACGGGGCGGGGTCGTTCTGCTCTGCTCCGGCCGGCGCGGAGCGAACCAGCAGCATCGGCCGCGAGAAGGCCACCAACCCGCTGCTGCGCGCAGCCGACGAGGACGGGTTCGTGGCGTCGCTGCTGGGCTCGCTCGGCTCCTTCCCGCCGTACTTCCTCCGCCTCGCCGAGATCAACCGCCGGGGCCCGGCGCCCACCGATCCCAGGCCGCTCCGCCCCCTCGATCCCACGACGGTCAGCGCACTGCTCGCCGGCGGCGCTGCGATGGTCGACGTGCGTCCGGTCGGTGACTTCGCCGCCGGTCACGTTCCGGGGGCTCTGTCCATCGCCCTGCGCGGGTCCTTCGCCACCTGGCTCGGCTGGCTGCTGCCGCCACGGCAGCAGATCGCGGTGCTACGCAATCCCGACCAGGACCCGGACGAGATCGTCTGGCAGGCGGCGAAGATCGGCTGCGACAACGTCGACGCCGAACTGCGCGGCGGCATCGAGAGCTGGGCCGCGGCCGGGTTGCCGGTTTCGACCACGCGGCTGGTCGAACCAGGCGGCATCACCGGCCATCGGCCGCTCGACGTCCGGCTGGATTCGGAGTTCATCGCCGGGCACGTCCCGGGCGCGGCTCACATCGAACTCGGCGACCTCTCCGCCCAGCTTGGCGACCTGCCCGCCGGACCGCTGGCGGTGATGTGCGGACATGGCGAACGCGCAATGACCGCCGCCAGCGTCTTGGAGAGGGCCGGACGGCGCGACCTCATCGCCGTCGCCGGTGGTCCGCCCGAGTGGTCCGCAGGCAGCGGCGCCGCCCTGGAGAAGGGACAGTGACCAGCGGTACGACGTCCTCCCCCGAGCAGCACACCGGGCAAATACGCCTAGGCTTGCGGGCCAACGCCGCCCAGTTCACCCTGCTCGTGGCGGTGAACGCCCTGGTCGGCGGCATGCTCGGGCAGGAACGGACAGTCCTGCCACTGCTGGCCGAACAAGAGTTCCACCTGGACGCCTACACCGCCGCGCTGACCTTCATTCTGGCGTTCGGGGTGGCCAAGGCCATCACCAACTACCTGGCCGGGACCTGGTCGGACCGCTACGGCCGCAAGCCCGTGTTGGTCGCCGGCTGGCTGATCGCAGTACCCGTCCCACTGCTGCTGATCTGGGCGCCGGCCTGGGGGTGGGTGGTCGCAGCGAACGTGCTGCTCGGCGTCAGCCAGGGCCTGACCTGGTCCACCACAGTGATCATGAAGGTCGATCTGGTCGGGCCCGGCCGGCGCGGGCTGGCGATGGGGCTGAACGAGGCCGCAGGCTACAGCGCGGTGGCCGCGACGGCGATGGCCACCGGATTCCTCGCAGCCGAGTACGGGCTGCGTCCGGAGCCGTTCTATCTCGGCATTGCCTACGCCGCGCTCGGCCTTGGGCTGTCCGGCCTCGCCGTCCGGGAGACCCGTCACCACGTCGAGTTCGAGGCCGGCTCAGACGCGCTGCGCAGGGAGCGGCACAACCATCTGCACGGTGATCTGACCGACCGGCAGGTCTTCACCCAGACCAGCCTGCGCGAGCCGGCGCTGTCCGCGGCCAGCCAGGCCGGCATGGTCAACAACCTCAACGACGGCCTCGCCTGGGGCCTGTTCCCCGTCCTCTTTGCCGCGTCGGGCCTGCCGGTGGGGCGCATCGGCATCCTGGTCGCCCTCTACCCCGCGGTCTGGGGACTTGGCCAGCTGGTCACCGGAGCCGCCTCGGACCGGGTCGGCCGCAAACCGCTCATCGTCACCGGGATGACCATCCAGGCGGGCGCACTCGCCATCGTCGCGGTCGGCCAAACGTTTCCAGCCTGGGCGCTGGCTGCCGTACTCCTCGGAGCCGGCACCGCGCTGGTCTACCCCACCCTGCTCGCCGCGGTCGGCGACGTCGCGCACCCGGCCTGGCGGGCCCGGGCAATCGGGGTCTACCGGCTCTGGCGCGACGCCGGGTTCGCCGTCGGCGCCGTCGTCTCCGGTGTGATCGCGGACGCGTACGGCATCCGAGCCGCCATTGGGGCCGTCGCCGGCCTGACCGCCGCATCGGCGCTGGTGGTCGCCGTCCGCATGTACGAGACCCTGCAGCAGCGCGGCCACCGGCGGCGGCTGTAGCTGACTTCACGGGAGGGGTTGAGGCGCATATGGAAAAGGGTTCCGCGTTCGAAGCCACGTTGGCGGTGTATTGGCCGCACAAGGTTCCGTTTACGGGGGAGCGGAGCGTCAAGCCGTGGCCCGGCGCTGGTTCGGTAGATCTCGCCGATAGCGCTCTTGCGAGAGGTGAGTCGCCGTGGCCCTACCGTTGCCCGGTCGGTGCTTGACAGGGGCGCATCCGTAAGAGAATACTTACCGTTCGTGACCGCTTACCAAGGTGAAGACGGATGGGGCGCACTCGGTGACCCGACCAGGCGCGCCATCGTCGAGTGCCTGGCCGAGCGACCACGCGCGGTGGGTGAGCTTGCCGCCGAGCTGCCGGTCAGCCGCCCGGCGGTGTCCCAGCATCTAAAGGTGCTCAAGGATGCAGGGCTCGTCACCGATCGCGCTGCTGGCACCCGCCGGATCTACCGGCTCAATCCCGCTGGTGTGGCTGCGCTGCGCGATCAGCTCGACACGTTCTGGAACCGAGCGTTGGCCGGCTACAACGACGTCGTTGCACGAACGACAGAGGAGAGGGAATGACCCAGACAGCGACCGCTGTGGTGCGCAGACAGATCATCATCGAGGCGCCGATCGAGCGCGCCTTCACCGTGTTCACCGAGCGGTTCGGCGACTTCAAGCCGCCGGAGCACAACCTGCTTGGGGTAGCGATCGCCGAGACCGTGTTCGAGCCGCGAGTCGGCGGTCACATCTACGACCGCGGCGTGGATGGCACTGAGTGTCGCTGGGCCCGCGTTCTGGCCTACGAGCCACCGCAACGTGTTGTGTTCAGCTGGGATATCGGGCCGCAGTGGCAAATCGAGACCGAGCCGGACAACACCAGCGAGGTCGAGGTCCGGTGGATCGCTGAGACCCCGCAGCGCACCCGAGTGGAGCTGGAGCACCGAAACATCGACCGGCACGGCCCCGGCTGGCAGGCCGTCAGCGAGGGTGTCGCGGACGACGCCGGCTGGCCGCTGTACCTGACCCGGTACGCCGCATTGGTCGCAGAGGACAGCTGAATGCCATCGATCATCGTGAGCACCGAAGTGCAACGGTCGGCAAAGGACGTCTTCGCCTACGCCACCGATCCGACCCGCTTCTCCGAGTGGCAGAAGGGCGTCGTCGACGGCCACATTGAGGAACCGAGCATCCCGAGCGCGGGGACGCGATGTATGACCGTTCGGCGCATCGGCTTCGCCGAGCGGCCGAGCACCTCCGAACTCGTGCATATCGACCCACCAAGGACCTGGCAAATCCTCGGTATCTACGGGCCGATCCGAGCCATGGTCGACGTCGCCGTCGCGCCACTCACCGACAACTCAGCCCGCCTGACCATCGCCATTGACTTCGAAGGCCGCGGCATCGGCAGGCTTCTCGTGCCACTGTCGTCCGCCGGGAGGCTCGCAAGGAGATGCCGGCCAACCTCGCGACTCTCAAGCAGCGCCTGGAACCCCAGACGTAGAACCCCAGGATGGGCAGAAGCGACAGTTGCGCTGCGCCTTCCCGGTTGACGCAGCCAGCAGCGACTCCGATTCGCCCACTCGTTGCCGTAGTCCGGTGTCCGAAGGCGGGTCGTCCTACGGGATGGCTCCTAGTGTTGCGCCAGAAATTAGCTCGATGAGTCTAGATCGGGTATGGCCCGGCCTGGACGCCCACTCTCCAGCTCGGGCGTGCCGGTCGAGGACATTGCGCACCTGGTGGTCCATGCCAGCATGAGTGTCACGAGAAGGTCGATGACAAGGAGCTTCGGCCCGTATTTAAGCCGTGGAGCGACGGCCGTGGATGCGTTGTTCAGTGGCCGTCGAGCTGACCGTTAGACTAGCAGCGCTGCAGGGAGCAAAGGCGTCGAGGCTGTCACAAAGTGCGTCTGACTAGGGATAATGCTGTGGGCGATACTGGATTTGAACCAGTGACCTCTTCCGTGTCAGGGCAGAACCTCCGCCCGGCAATACGGGCGACTGTTGCGTACGGACCGTGTACACAGTCGCTCCTGTCTGCCACTATGCGGGCTCGTTGGCCGACAGTTTGGCCGACAATGAGCAGGTTGCCGTCCGAGTCGTTGTAAGCGCAGCTAGCGAGGGAGGTCATTCGCCTACCGCCGCGGCTTCCGTCCTCGTATCTCTCGACGGTTGAGAAGCGCAGCGGCGTTGTTGCCGTCCTAATGCGAGAGCGTGCTCCCCTGTTCCCACACCGCTACATCGG
>Ga0307319_10000070_pt1 | contig 31035 bp, 27 predicted proteins | sample ER_DNA_368_FD_194491 | JGI IMG/M metagenome (GOLD analysis project Ga0307319, IMG submission 194491) | Bulk soil microbial communities from the East River watershed near Crested Butte, Colorado, United States - ER_DNA_368 | ecosystem: Environmental > Terrestrial > Soil > Floodplain | place...
GACCCTGACGGCCCGCGAGTAGCCGACGGTGGCGACGAACGGAGACTCGGCTGGAACGACCCGCCTCTCCATCGACGTAGTATCGCCTCGTGGAGGTGCTCGCGCAGGTCGAGGCATGGCCGGCGCAGACGACCGCCGTGGGCGTCCTCCGCGGTGGACAGGAGGCAGCGGCTCACGGGCCCCGCGAGCACGTCTTCCGCTGGGCTTCGGTGACGAAGCTCGCGACCGCGCTGGCGACGCTCGTCGCCGCGGAGGAGGGCGTCCTCGACCTCGACGAGCCCGCCGGGCCGACGGGCTCGACGGTGCGGCACCTGCTGGCGCACGCCTCCGGACTGCCGTTCGAGGGCGGCACCCCGATCGGCCGGCCCGGGCAGCGCCGGATCTACTCGAACTCCGGCTTCGAGGTGCTCGCGGAGACGGTCGGCGCCGCGGCGGAGATGCCGTTTGTGGAGTACCTGCGCGCGGCGGTGCTCGGGCCGCTGGAGCTGCGCGCCGAGCTGCGCGGATCCCCTGCGGCGGGGCTGGAGGGCTCGCTCGACGACCTGGTGCGACTCGCGGCCGAGCTCCAGCGCCCGCGCCTCGTCGCGCCGGAAACCCTGGCGGAGGCTACGTCGGTCCAGTTCCCGGGCCTCGGCGGCGTGCTGCCGGACATCGGCCGGATGGATCCGAACGACTGGGGCCTCGGCTTCGAGCTGCGGGACGCGAAGGAGCCCCACTGGACCGGCTCGCGGAACTCGCCGCGCACGTTCGGCCACTTCGGAGGGAGCGGCTCGTTCCTCTGGGTCGACCCCGACGCGGACGTTGCGCTCGCGTGTCTCGGCGATCTCGACTTCGGGCCGTGGGCGCTCGAGGCGTGGCCGCCCCTGGCCGACGCGGTCTTGGCCGCCTAGCGGAGGATGCCCGTGTGGCCGAGCGAGTAGCGGCCCGGCTGCGGCCAGACGCAGACCCCGTGCGGGCTCGCTCCGACCGGGATCTTCGCCAGCAGCCTGCCGTTGCGTGTGTCGATCGCGTAGACGACGTTGTTCCAGCGCCCCGAGAGCCAGAGCACCCGCCCGTTCGCCGAGACGTTGCCCATGTCCGGGCTACCGCCGCCGGGGATCCGCCACTTGGCGACGAGCTTCCGCGTCCGGAGGTCGAGCACCGAGATCGAGCCCTCCCCGCGGTTGGTGATGTAGAGGCGGGTCGCGTCGCGGCTCACGTACAGGCCGTGCGTGCCGGCCCCGGTGCGGATGAAGCGCCGTACCCGGAAGGGCGAGCCGGTGACCACCCAGACGCCACCGCGGCCCATGTCGGCGACGTAGTAGACCTTCCCGTCCGGCGAGAGCTTCACGTCCTGCGGGATGCCGCCCCCGGGCAGCGAGATCAGGCGGACGACCCGCTCCCTGCGGACGTCGACCTTGATCAGCTGTCCCGAGAACTCGCAGGTCGCGACCAGGTAGCGGCCGTCCGGTGAGAAGTCCATGTGGTCGACCCCGCGGCAGGGAACCCGCAGCGAGTGGTGGAGGCGGAAGCTGTGCGGGAAACGGAAGTCGAGGCGCGAGAGCCGTTCCGCGACGACGATCGCGTAGCGCCCGTCGGGCGTGAAGTACAGGTTGTAGGGATCGTCGACCGGGATCGGCTTCGCGGGCAGGCCCGTGCGGGGGTCGATCGGCGTCACGCTGTTGCCGACGTCGTTCAGCACGTACAGCGTCTTCAGGTCGTACGACGGCGTCACGTGCTGCGGGAGCGCTCCGACCGCGAAGTGCCGAACGACCTTGAAGGTCCTGGGGTCGATCTCGTCGACGCTGTCGCTCTGGCTGTTCGGGACGTAGACGAGCGGGCGCGCCTTTCGCACCGCCGCACTGAGCATGCCGGCCGCGTCGGCGGCGTAGACGTTCGTGGCCGAGAGCGGCTTCTGGGTCGCCGAAGCCGCGCGGGCCCGTCCGGCCGGAACGAGCTCGGCGACCTCGCCGGAGACCCCCGTCGCTCGACGGCCGCCCACAAGCAGGATCCGGCCGGTGAGCGCGACCGCGGCGAGATCCGAGCGCGGTGCGGCGAGCGCGCCGGCCCGGCGGACGGTGCTCGTTGCGGGGTCGATCGCGACGATTCGCGCCGTCGGCGTGCCGGTCGTCGGGCCTCGTCCTCCGATCACGTAGGCCGTGTCGCGGAGCGCCGCTGCCGCGGCGTGCGTGGTCGGCGCGGGCAGCCGACCGATCCGGCGGACGCGGTCCCGTCCAGGGTCGAAGGCAAGCACTGCTCCGCTCGCGGTTCCGCTCGGAAGCGAGCCGCCGGCGATGACGAGCTTGCCGCCCGCCGCCGTCACCGCCGCGTAGCGAAGAGCCACGGGAAGGCGAGCCACGACGCGCGGCTTCCCGCCCGGCCTCCACGCGACCACCGTGTCGAGCCAGCGAGCCCCGGTGAAGCCGCCGACGACGTACGCCGTCCCGCCGATCGCGGCGGCGCCGACGTCCGAGGCGGCCTCCGGGAGCCGCGCCGCGATCCTCGTGCGGCCGCCGGGGCCGACCGCGACGATCTCGTCGAGCTGGCGCGTGCCGTCGCCTCCGCCGAACACGTAGGTCGTGCCGCCGAGGCTGACGGCTGCGGCGTCGTGGCGAGCCGCGAGCGACCCACGAGGCGCGTCGCCCCTCACCGAGACGAACCGGATGTCGGCGACGGACGTGTCGGCGGCGTTCAGCCCGCCGACCACGAGGGCGCCGGAGCCGCTCCGCGCGGCCGCCGCGTCCTGCAGCGGCTGAGGAAGCATGGCGACAGTCCGCTCGACGAGGCGCGCGGGCCGCGGGCGGTGACGGATCACGTGGGAGGTGCTCCGCTGCTGCGCCGACGTCGTGTCAGCGGCGTCCTTCGAGCCGGACGAGCATCCCGCTCCGAAGGCAACGGCCGCCATCCCGAGCAGGATCAGACGAGGTGCGCGCACTACGATCGGCAGGATGCCTGAGCACCAGCGAACGGCGAGCGATCAAGCGCCGTCGTCGGCGAAGAGCGGACGCAGCAGCTCGTCGAAGGCCGCACGGTCGCAGCTCGCCACGACGGCCGGGGTGAGGGCGCGCACCGACGCCGTCCGCGGCACGTTCATCGCGAGCCCGACCTCGCCGAAGTAGTCGCCCGGCCGCAGCACCCGCCGCGGCCCGAGGTCCTCCTGGCTGACCGTGAAGAGGCCGGAGAGCACGACGTAGAAGCGCTGAGCGTCGTCGCCCTCGCGCACCACCGCGCGACCCGGTGGCACCTCCTCGCGCTCCATCCGCCGGGCGATCTCGGTCAGTTTCTCGCCCGGGAGCCCCGCGAGCAGGGTGACGCGCGAAAGCTCGGTGACTGTGGCCGGGACGAACCTAGGCATCGCGCTCCTCTCGCTCGGGGCTCCTATTGTTGCGGCGTGGGCGAGCTGACGGGGTGGCGATGGTGTCCGCGCTGCCGCGAGGAGCTTCGCGGAAACGAGTCGCGGGTCGAGTGCGCGGCGTGCGGCTTCGTCGCCTACGCGAGCTCGAAGTCGACCGCGGGCGCCCTCGTCGAGGATGGGAACGGGCGCGTGCTGCTGGCGCGCCGCGCGAAGGAGCCGTTCAAGGGACGCTGGGACATCCCGGGCGGCTTCCTCGAAGCGGGCGAGCATCCCCTCGACGGACTGCGGCGCGAGCTCCGGGAGGAGACGGGCCTCGAGGTCGAGCCGCGGGAGTTCCTGGGCGTCTGGATGGACCGCTACGGCGGTGAGTCGACCGCCGAGGCGACGCTGAACCTCTACTGGACGGCGCGCGTCGAGAGCGGGGAGGCGCGGGCCGCCGACGACGTCGACGACCTGCGCTGGTTCGAGCGCGACGAGCTCCCGACGCCGGACGAGCTCGCCTTCCAGAACGTGCCGCTCGTCCTAGCGGCGTGGCACGCGCGGCAACAGCACCCGTAGCGCGCCGGGCTCGATTCGAAGCTCGAGCGGCGTCTCGAGCACGGCCGGCTCGCCGTCGATCGCGGCCTCCAGCCGCCCGGCCGGCGAGTCGAGCTCGAAGCGCTCGCCTCTGCGCTCCTCCCACGCGTGCGGCAGCAGGCCGTTCGCGGTGTAGAGATGCAGGCGGCCCTCGTCGAGCCGCGTCCGCTCGCCGATCGAGAACAGGCTCAGCTCGTAGGCGTTGTTGGCGACGAGCAGCACGCGTCCGCGGACCGGCTCGCGGTTCAGCGTCGCCCACACCTCCGCTCGTTCACGCAGGCTGATCCCGAGCGCGCGCAGCCCGGCGAGCGCCTCGCGCCGGCGGCGATGGTGCTCGCGGCGGTGGACGAGCGCCGCGTAGGCGCCGAGCGAGACGTTGTTGAGGAAGCGCCGCTCGCCCGCGCGGCCGACGTCGACTCGCCGCTCGTGGCCCTCGAAGGCCTCCAGCGCTGCGAGCGGGTCGTTGCGGTCGAGGCCGAGGTCGCGCGCGAAGTGGTTCCGGGTCCCGTACGGGACGACCACGAGCGGGAGGTCGCGCTCGACCGCGACCGCCGCCACGCTCGCGACCGAGCCGTCACCGCCAGCAGCTCCGAGGACCTCGCTCGCAGCGGCGCGGGCGAGCTCGGCCGGGTCCTCGCCCTCCTGCAGGAAGAGCACGTCGATCCCGCGGGCCCGCGCGGCATTCCCGAGGTCGTCGGTGGTCGGCTCGTCCGTCCCCGCGCGCGGATTGATCAGAAGGAGTCCGCGCACCGGCAGCACGCTATAGGCCCAAAGGACTGCAAGTTAGGCCGAATGGCTCATTGCGGCACCCGGGCTCCGTTCCGATCATTGATGCATGAGCGTTCGCGGCCTTCACCGAGTAGAGGAAGAGCTCGGCGAGAGCTGGCTCGAGCACTGGCTCGAGTCAGGCCTCCAGCAGCTCGAGGCGTATCTCGCGAAGCACGCCGCCTTTCTCGCCTACCTCGAAACCGCCGAGCAGCACTAGCCACTTCCAGCTCGGGCCCAGGCGTCATAGAATCAGGCGCCGCATGAAGCTGAGCTACCTCTGGCGCGGCCTGCCCGGCCACCCGCTCCATCCGCCCCTGACGGACGCGACGATCGGCGCCTACACGGCCGCGACGGTGATGGGCTTCGCGAGCGTGATCGGCGTGGCCCACGTCTCCGCCGCGCACGGCTGGTGGCTCGCGCTCGTGGTCGGCCTCATCGCGACGGGGCTGGCGGCAGCCACCGGCTTCGCCGACTGGCTCACGATCACCTGGCGCTCGCCGCTCTGGTGGACGGCGACGTGGCACATGTGCTCGATGCTGACCGCGACCGTCTTCTTCCTGATCGCAGCCCTCGTCGGCCACTCCGGCTACACGCACGGGGCCGTCGAGCCCGGGCCGTTCGTGCTGACGCTCGTCGGCTTCGGCTTCATGACCCTCGGCGGCTGGCTCGGCGGAGCCGTGGTGTTCGTCCACGGCATGCGCGTGCTGAGCCTCGTCGACGAGCCGCCTGCGCGCGCGGCGTCACCGGTTCCGCACGCGGAGAAGGAAGAAGCCGAAGCCTGAAGCGCTAGGCCGCGGCCTCGGCGAGGCCGAGGCGCTCTTCGAGCATCGACTTGGGCATCGCCCCGACCGCCGCGGCCTGCGGCTCGCCGTCCTTGAACAGGATCAGGGTCGGGATCGACATCACGCCGTAGCGCTGGGCCACGGCGGGCTCCTCGTCGATGTTCAGCTTCACGACCTTGAGCTCGTCGCGCTCCGACGCGATCTGGTCGAGGACCGGCGCGATCGCGTGGCACGGGCCACACCACTCGGCCCAGAAGTCGACCAGTACGGGCTTGTCGCTCTGGAGCACTTCCTGCTCGAAGGTCTGTTCGGTGATGACGTCTGCCATTGGATCCTTTCTACCTCAGGTATCGGCTGGTCCAAACGCGCGGCGGAAAGCCGTTGTTCCCGCTCGCTACGATCGGCTCGTGGCCGAGGTCTTCAAACCGCTCCCGAGCGTACCCGACCACCCGGCGCTCGAGCGCGAGGTCCTGGAGCGCTGGGAGGACGAGCGGACCTTCGAGCGGCTCCGCGAGCAGAACGCCGGCGGGCCGCGCTTCAGCTTCATCGACGGCCCGATCACCGCCAACAACCCGATGGGCGTCCACCACGCCTGGGGCCGAGCGCTGAAGGACGTCTTCCAGCGCTACCGCGCCGCCCTGGGGTTCGACGAGCGCTACCAGAACGGCTTCGACTGCCAGGGCCTCTGGGTCGAGGTGGAGGTCGAGAAGGAGCTGGGCCTGAACTCGAAGCGAGAGATCGAGGAGTACGGGATCGCCGAGTTCGCGCAGCGCTGCAAGGAGCGGGTCGCGCGCTTCGTCGGCGTGATGACCGAGCAGTCGAAGCGCCTCGGCATGTGGATGGACTGGGGCAAGGACTACCTCACGTTCTCGGACACGAACATCGAGTACATCTGGCGCTTCCTGAAGGAGTGCAACCGCCGCGAGTGGCTCTACAAGGGCCACCGCTCGACCCAGTGGTGCCCGCGCTGCGGCACGTCGCTCTCGCAGCACGAGCAGGCCGGCGAGGAGAACCACCGGGAGATGGAGCACCCGTCGCTCTACGTGCGCTTCCCGCTCAAGGACCGGCAGGGCGAGGCGCTCGTGGTCTGGACGACGACGCCGTGGACGCTGCCGGCCAACGTCGCCGCGGCCGTGAAGCCCGACGCCGAGTACGTGCTGAGCACCGGAGGAGAGTGGCGCGCGCGCGAGCTGGCCGGCGAGGTCGAGGTTGTCCGCACGGCGCGCGGCGAGGAGCTCGTCGGCCTCGAGTACGGAGGGCCGTTCGACTACCTGCCCGCGCAGGAGAGCGTCGTCCACCGCGTGATCCCGTGGGGCGACGTCGCGCTCGACGACGGCACCGGCATCGTCCACATCGCGCCTGGCGCCGGCGCCGAGGACTTCGAGCTCTCCCGCGTCCACGACCTACCGGTGCTCGCTCCGATCGACGAGGCGGGGCGCTTCCTGCCGGGCTACGGGCCCTTCGAGGGCAAGGACACGAACGAGGCCGAGAAACCGATCGTGGACGCGCTTCGCGAGCGCGGCGTGCTGGTCGAGGCCGGCAGGATCGTCCACCGGTACCCGATCTGCTGGCGCTGCAAGACGCCGCTCGTCTTCCGGGTCGTCGACGACTGGTTCATCGCCTGCGACGAGATCCGGCAGCCGCTGCTCGACGCCAACGACGAGGTCGAGTGGACCCCGCCCCAGTACAAGAAGCGGATGGACGACTGGCTGCGCAACATGGGCGACTGGAACATCTCGCGCAAGCGCTACTTCGGGCTGCCGCTTCCCTTCTACCCGTGCGACTGCGGCCACCTGAACGTGATCGGCTCGCGCGCCGAGCTGGAGGAGCGCGCGACCGGCGGGCTCGACCAGCTGCAGGAGCTGCACCGGCCGTGGATCGACCAGGTGCCGATTCGCTGCGAGAGCTGCGGCGCGGAGGTACGGCGAATCCTGGAGGTCGGCGATGCCTGGCTCGACGCGGGCATCGTCCCGCTCTCGACGCTGGGCTGGGAGAACCCCCAGTGGATTCCGCGCGGCTACGGGACCGGTGCGGCGGAGGGCCTGACCGGCGCCGACCTGCCCGACCACGCGTACTGGGAGCAGTGGTTCCCGGCCGACTGGGTCTCCGAGATGCGCGAGCAGATCCGACTCTGGTTCTACTCGATCAGCTTCATGTCGATGACGCTCGTCGGCCGGCTGCCGTACCGGTCGGTCCTGACCTACGAGCTCGTGTACGACGAGCACGGCAAGCCGATGCACAAGTCGACCGGGAACATGATCGAGACCGACGAGGCCTTCGAGCGGATGGGCGCGGACGTGATGCGCTGGCTCTACTGCTCCACGCCGACGCAGCAGAACGTGAGCTTCGGGTTCGGCCTCGCAGGAGAGGTGCAGCGCCGGCTGCTGACGCTCTGGAACTCGGTCGGCTTCCTGGTCACCTACGCGAACATCGCCGGCTGGAGGCCGGAGTGGGGAGCCGCGCCGGCGTCGGGGCAGCCGCTCGACCGGTGGCTCGTCGCGCGCACGCTGCAGCTCGTCGACGAGGCCGACGATGCGTACCGCCGCTACTGGACGCCCGCGGTCACGACCGCCTTCGAGCGCTACGTCGACGACCTCTCGAACTGGTACATCCGCCGCTCGCGCCGCCGTTTCTGGGACGGAGAGCCCGAGGCTCTGCAGACCCTGTGGTGGGCGACCGTGCAGGCCCTGCGCGTCGTCGCTCCGGTGATGCCGTTCCTCGCCGACCACCTCTGGCGCACTGTCGTGAGCGAGGCGGCCGAGACGGCGCCGGACTCGGTCCACCTTGCCGGCTGGCCGGAGCCGGCGGACGTGGACGAGGCGCTACTCGACGCCGTGGCGGAGGTGCGCCGGGTCGTCGAGCTCGGCCGGCAGGCGCGCTCGCAGTCGGGGATCAAGCTCCGACAGCCGCTTCGCCGCCTTGTCGTCCAGGGTGCCGACGGCGTTCAGGATCACGCGCGCGAGATCGCCGACGAGCTGAGCGTGAAGGAGGTCGAGTTCGGGCCCGTCAACGCCACCGAGCTGCGAGTCAAGCCCAACCTTCCCTTGCTCGGGCCGAGGCTCGGCAAGGAGCTCGGCGCCGTGCGCGCCGCTCTCGAGGCCGGCGAGTTCGAGGAGCTCGACGGCGGTCGCGTGCGCGTGAACGGCCACGAGCTCTCACCCGAGGAGGTGCTCGTCGAGCGCCGCGGCAAGGAGGGCTGGGCGGTCGCGGGCGAGGACGGCCTGACGGTCGCCCTCGATCTCGCGCTGGACGAGGAGCTCGAGCTCGAGGGCCGGGTACGCGAGCTCGTCCACCGCGTGAACACGATGCGCAAGGACGCCCGCCTGGCGCTGACCGACCGGATCGTGCTCACGCTCCCCGGGAGCGCGTCCGACCTGCTCGCGCACGAAGACTGGATCAAGCACGAGACGCTCGCGGTACGCATCGAGACCGCCGACGCGGCCGAGCCAGCGATCGCGAGGGCCTAGGACCTGCGGAGGATCTCGACGGCGCGGGCGAGGATGTCGCGCAGCGCCCGCTGGTCCGAGGCCGTGAGCGCCGCGATCGCCTCGGGGGGCTCGCTCATGATCGCGAGCACCTCCTCGCGCAGCTCGACTCCCGCGGGGGTGATCGCAAGCGCCTTCACGCGGCGGTCTCCTTCGGCGCTGCCGCGCTCGACGAGGCCGCGTGCCTCCAGCCGGTCGACGATCCCGGTCACGTTCGAGGCATCGCAGAAGAGGCGCTCGGCGAGCGCGCTCATCGGCATCGGCTTCTCCGGCTCGAGCAGGCGGAGGGCGTGGGCCTGAGGGAAGCTGAGGCCGAGCTTCCCGAGCGCGGCCGCGACCTTGCCCCGGTGCGTCATGCCGATCTCGAAGAAGAGCCGCTGCGCCTCGTGGGCGGGAGTGCTTCTGTCCGTCGCCGTGACTGCCACACTCGCATGATACTTGAAACGTTAGGTATTTGACAACCTCAAGCGTCTAGGTAGGCTAGAGCCCGATGAGCGATTCGACTATCCAGGCCGAGAAGCTCGTACGGGAGTTCAAGAAGGGGCCCCGCGCGGTGGACGGGATCGACCTCGCGGTCGCCCCGGGCGAGATCTACGGCTTCCTCGGCCCGAACGGCGCCGGGAAGTCGACGACCGTGCACATGCTCACGACGCTGCTGCCGCCGACCTCGGGGACCGCGCGGGTCGCAGGGTACGACGTCGTGCGCGAGGGCCCGCAGGTACGGATGCGGATAGGCGCCGCGCTCCAGGAGGCCGCGCTCGATCCGCTGCTCACGGGCCGCGAGCACGTGCGGCTGCAGGCGTCGCTCCAGGCGCTCCCGCGCGCCGAGCGCTCGCAGCGCGCGGACGAGCTGCTCACGCGGGTCGGGCTCGCCGACGCCGCCGACCGCAAGGTGCGCGGGTATTCGGGCGGGATGAAGCGCAGGCTCGACCTTGCCCTGGCGCTCGTCCACCGGCCGCAGATCCTCTTCCTCGACGAGCCGACAACAGGTCTCGACGTCCAGAGCCGGACCGCGCTGTGGGCCGAGGTCGGGCGCCTGGCGAGGGAGGACGGCGTGACCGTCTTCCTGACCACGCAGTACCTCGAGGAGGCCGACGTGCTCGCCGACCGGGTCGGGATCATCGACCACGGAAGGATCGTCGCCGAGGGGACCCCGGACGCGCTCAAGGCCGAGGTCGGACAGCCGACGATCGAGGCGATCCCGGCCGACGAGGGCGAGCTGTCCCGCACCGCCGGAGTCCTCGAGCGCTTCGGCGAGCGGGTGTCCTCGACCAAGGGCGTCGCGGTGCGCCTCGACGACGGCGCCGCAGGCCTCGCCGAGGTCGTCCGGGCGCTGGACGCAGAAGGCCTCCGAAGCGAGCACCTCCAGGTGCACCAGCCCTCGCTCGACGACGTGTTCCTCGCGAAGACCGGCCGTTCGCTCGAGGGCGCCGGTGACGACGAGGAGCAAGAGGCATCCGGGCTGGCGATGGAGTCGGCATGAGCCGCTTCCCTTCGTGAAGGCGTTCGCGGACCAGGTCTACCTGCTCGCCCGCCGGTCGGTCGTGCGCACCCTGAGACAGCCAGCGAACGTGGTCGCGCCGCTGCTCTTCCCGATGCTCCTGCTCGCCGTCAACTCCGGCGGCCTGAAGGCGGAGACGAACCTCCCCGGGTTCCCGACGAACTCGTTCGTCGCGTTCGCGCTCGCCGTGCCGTTCATCCAGGGCGCGCTCTTCGCGACGATGAACGCCGGCACCGACCTTGCGCGGGACATCCAGACCGGCTTTCTCAACCGGCTTTCGCTGACGCCGATGCGGGGGGTCGCGCTCCTCGCCGGCCAGCTCGGCGGCGTCGTCGCGCTGGGCCTCGTGCAGGCCGCCGTCTACCTCGGCGTCGGGCTCGCCGTCGGCGTGCGCTTCGAGTCGGGAGTGCCTGGAGTCCTCGTCCTGTTCGCGTTTGCCTTCCTCGTCGCGCTCGCGTTCGGCGCTCTCGGGACCTTCGCCGCGCTGCGGACGGGCTCCGGCGAGGCCGTGCAGAGCCTCTTCCCGGCCTTCTTCGTCTTCCTGTTCATCTCGTCGATGAACATCCCCCGGAACCTGATCGAGGCCACGTGGTTCCGCGACCTCGCGACCGCCAATCCGGTCTCGTACCTGCTCGAGTGCGTGCGCAGCCTGATCATCACGGGCTGGGACGCGGAGGCGCTCGCGCTCGGCTTCGGGATCGCCGCCGTGATCGCCGTCGTCGCGCTCGCGCTCTCGACGTGGGCCCTGCGAGTGCGGATGGCCCGCTCGTGAGGCGACGCTTGCGGCGCCGTCTTCAGGCTGCGCGGGCGTTGCCCGTGCAGCCGTCTGAAATGACCGGTCGACCCGTCGGAACCTCGGAGGCTCGGCTATGAGGACCATCGCCGTGGCCCGGGGCGTCGCGTGGCGGACGCTGCACAACGCACTCACGAACCCGTCGCTGCTCCTGCCGTCGCTCGTCTTCCCGCTCTTCTTCTTCACCGCGTTCGCGGGTGGGCTGTCGCGGATCCAGAACGTCCCTGGCTTCGACTTCCCGAGCGGCTACACGGCGTTCCAGTTCGTGTTCGTGCTGCTCCAGTCGGCGGCGTTCGGCGGCGTGTTCACCGGCTTCGGCATCGCACGCGACTTCGAGAGCGGCTTCGCGCGACGGCTGTTGCTGGCCGCGCCTAACCGCACCGGGATCGTGCTCGGCTACGCGTTGGCAGCGCTCGGCCGCTGGGTCGTGACCGCGTTCGTCCTGACCGTGGTCGCACTCGCAGTGGGCATGCAGGTGGGCGGAAACGGAATCGACCTCGTCGCGCTCTACACGCTCGCGGCGATTCTCAACGGGGCCGCCGTCCTCTGGTCCGCCGGGGTCGCGATGCGCCTGCGGACGATGCAGGCGGGCCCGGTCATGCAGCTGCCGGTGTTCCTCGTCCTTTTCTTCGCGCCGGTGTACGTGCCGCTCTCGCTGCTCCAAGGCTGGATCCACGCGGTCGCGACGGTGAACCCGGTGACACGCGTGCTCGAGGCCGGCCGGGGCCTGCTCGCGGGCAGTCCCACCGAGGTCGCGCTCGCGTTCGGCACCGCGCTGGCGCTGGTGCTCGCGTTCTCGCTCTGGGCTCTCCGCGGCCTACGGAATGCCGAAGCGGCCGGGTGAACCGGAAAGAGCCCGCCGCTCGGGGGGTGGTGGCGACGGGCTCTCCCCATTGCTCGCCGCGGGCCACAAGGCCAGGTAGGGCACCGCGGCTCGCATCGCCCAGTACCAGGGAAGGTAGCCAGCGCGCGCGCAGATTCCAATAGGCCGTCCGGCCTATCTTTCCAACTCGCAGGACGGTGTGTTTCCAACCAGGAAACGCGCGCCGTCTCGACGCCGCCGGGGGGCCTCCGTATCATTGACGTGGCCCAGTGAGCCCTGAAGACCAGGCTGTCTACTTCAATGCGGTCCCGCTGTTCGTGCTCGCGGCGGCCTACCTGGTCGTTGCGGGCGGCCTAGCGCCGACGCTGTGGCGGGAGCGGCGGCGCGTGACTGCTCCCGACGTCGCGCTCTCGGCGATCTTCCTGGGCGTGGGGATCCTGGCCGCGATCTTCGGCGCGGTCGTCCTCCACGACCGCTCGCCGGTCGGCGGGCACGTCTGGCCGCCGTTCGCCGCGACGGTCGTGGCGCTCATCCCGGCGCTGATCTTCCTCCGGCGCGGGACAGCGCCCGCCGGCGTGGTGATGAGCGGCGCCCGCGCGCGCGAGGCGGAGCAGCTCGTCAGCCTCCGCGACCGCGAGCTCGACGCCGTTGCGCGCCTCGTCAACTCACTCGCCCGCACCCAGGAACCCGCCGAGGCTGCGCGGACGCTGCTCGACGAGGTCGAATCGCTGCTCGGGACCGACTTCAACGCGCTCGCGCTCGTGACGGAGGACGAGGACGAGGCGACCGGCCTGCTCGCCCGCGGAGGCGGTGAAACGTTCGCGTGGTTCAGCGAGGTCCGCGTGCACCTGCACAACGAGCCGTCCGGGATCGCCAGCGCGTTCTTCGACGCCGCGCCGGTGGTTGTGTACGACGTGGAGTCGTCCCCGCTGATCAGCCCGCGGCTTGCGAAGGCGGCCAAGGCGAAGAGCGTCGCGTTCGTCCCGCTGATCGTCGAGGAGCGCGTGATCGGCGTGCTGGTCGCCGCCACGACCCCGCAGCGGCGCGTCTTCGCGCCGGAGGAGGTCCGGCTGATGGAGGCGCTCGCGGGCGAGGCCGCGATCGCGCTCGACCGGACACGCTCGGCGTCGGCGCTCGACGAGGCGCTCGCCCGCGAACGGCTCGTCGCCAAGATCTCGCGGCGCGTCCGTTCGGTGCACGACCTGGACGCGGTGACCCGCGTGGCGGTGACGGAGACCGGCCGCGCGCTCGGGGCCTCGCGGTGCTTCATCAGGCTCGGCGAGGCGGGTTCGCCGATGCCGATCCGCGCGGAGTGGTTCATGGACGGCTTCGAGCCGATCGGGGACGCCGCGGAGGCGTTGCCCGTGTCGAACCTCGCCGCTCGAGAGCGCCGGACGGTCGCGGTCGCCGACGTCCTCGCAGCGCCGGAGCTCGACGACCCCTCGCTCGGGAGCGTGGACACGCTGACGCAGCTCGGCTCTCGCTCGGCCCTGTCGACGCCGGTGATCGTCTTCGACCGGATGATCGGGACGATGGCGCTGCACCGCCCCGAGACCGGCCCCTGGTCGGCTGCGGACGTGCTCTTGGCGGAGGCGGTCGCGCGCGAGATCGGGCTCGCACTCCACACCGCGCGCCTGCTCGAGGAGAACGAGCGGCGGCTGGGCGAGCAGACCGCGCTCCTGAAGGCGGCGCAGACGGTGACGAGCGAGCTCGAGCTGGACGCTGTCCTGCAGCGCCTCGTCGACGAGGTCGCGGCCCTCCTCGTTGCCGACGCCGTCGACTGCTTCCTGCTCGATCAGGAGCGCGGCGTCCTGCGCTGCGCCGCGGTCCACGGCCTGCTGGAGGGCATCGTCGGCTTCGAGTTTCCCGCCGAGCGCGGCCTCTCCGGACGGGCGATCGCGCGAGGCCGGCCCGTGCTCTCGGACGACTACGGCAACCTCCCGGACGCGGTTCCGCACCCGGTCTACGAGGGCTTCCGCAGCGCCATCGTCGCGCCGATGCGCTGGTCCGGCGAGGTGATGGGGATCCTCGGCGTGGGCACCCGCGACCCGCTGCGGCGGTTCACGCAGGCCGAGGCCGGGCTGCTCGAGGCGTTCGCCAACCTCGCCGCGCTCTCCCTCCGCAACGCCGAGAGCTTCGCCGAGCGCTCGCGACAGGCCCGGATCCAGCGCGGCTTCTACCGGATCGCCGCCGTGCTGGGCGAGCCGATCTCGCGTGAGGAGACCTTCGACGCCCTCGCGCAGGCGGCGTGCGACGCGTTCGGCGGCGGCAGCGCGGCGGTGCTGATGCCGCGTGACGACGACCTGCGGCTCGCGGGGCTGCACAGTCTTCCTGGCCTGCTCGTCAAGTTCCTGGAGGACGGCCTCGGCGACCCTTCCGGGCCGCTGCGCGCCTGCGCGCGCCGGGGTCGTGTCCTCGCCGCGCCGAGCCTCGAGCTCGACGAGCGCTTCGACGAAGTCTGGCGGAGCGTGATGCGCGAGTCGGGCTACCGCTCGCTGCTCGCGGTCCCGGTCGAGGTGCCGAGATCGGAGGACGGGGCGCTCGTGCTCGTCTTCTTCCCGGACGAGCGTCGCTTCGCCGACGATGATCTCGAGCTCGCGCGCAACCTCGCGGGCGCTGCCCGCGGCGCGCTCGAGCGGAGCGAGCTGTTCGAGGCCGAGCGCCGGGCGCGGGCGCTGGCGCAACAGCTGGCGCGCACGGGTGCGCTCCTCGCCAGGGAGCTCGACCCGGGTGCCTTGCTGGACGACGTCGTCCGTCAGGCCCCGGCGCTGCTCGACGCCGACGCGGCGGTCATCCGGCTCCTGGAGGGGGACGAGCTAGTCGCGGGCGCAGCGATCGGAGACGACGCCGCAGCGGTGCTCGACTCCCGGGTCGCCTCGACGGCGCGTCTGGCCGGCGACGCGGTGCAGTCGCGCTCGCCCGTGGCGATCCCGGACGCGCGGGAGGACCAGCGGCTCCTGCAGGCGGACCCGATGCTGGCTGCAGGCTACGCCTCCTGCGTCGCGGTGCCGCTCGTCGGTCCCGAGGGCGGGGTGCACGGAGTCCTCTCCGTCTACTGTCGCCCGCCGAGGGCCTGGCGAGAGGAGGAGGTAGAGGCGCTCGCCGCGTTCGCGGGCAACGCCTCCGCGGCACTGTCGAGCGCAGAGCTCTACCAGAGCGTCGCGCTCGAGAAGGAGCGGAGCGTGGCGATCCTCTCGAACATCGCCGACGGGATCGTGGCGGTCGACCGCGAGGGCAAGGTCGTGCTCTGGAACTCGGCCGCGGAGCGGATCACGGGCGTCCCCGCAGAGGAGGCGCTCACACGCCCGCCGGTCGACGTGCTCCAGCGCGAGCTCGAGTCCGACAGCGACGCGCCGCTTGGCGAGCGGTTCGTGTCGATCCGTCGCGGCGGGGAGGAGATCTGGCTCTCGCTGACCGAAGCCGTCATGCGGGATCCCGCCGGGGCGGTGGCCGGCCGCATCTTCGCCTTCCGCGACATCTCCGCCGAGCGGGTGGTCGAGCAGATGAAGTCGGAGTTCGTCTCGAACGTCTCCCGCGAGCTGCGCTCGCCGCTGACCTCGATCTACGGCTTCGCGGAGACGCTGCTCCGCGACGACGTCCTCTTCGGCGAGGAGGAGCGCAGGACGTTCCTCGGGTACATCGCCTCGGAGGCGGGACGGCTGACCGCGATCGTCGACCGGCTGCTCGCCGTCGCGCGGCTCGACGGCGGCGACCTGCAGGTGCAGATCTCGCCGACCGACGTCGGCGCGGTCGTCTCCGAGGTCGTCTCGGCGGCGAAGCAGTCGCTCGCGCTCGAGGGCCACGAGTTCGTGCTCGACCTGCCGCCCGAGCCGCTCGCCATCGACGCCGACCGCGAGAAGCTGCGGCAGATCGTGATGGATCTCGTCGAGAATGCCGTCAAATACTCGCCAGGCGGGGGCACCGTGCGCGTGTCCGCGAGCCGCCGCGACGACATGGTGGAGGTGAGCGTGGACGACGAGGGGATCGGCATCCCGCAGTCGGAGCAGGGACGGATCTTCGCCAAGTTCTACCGGGCCGAGACTGGCGGCCGCGACCTCGCGAGCGGCGGTACCGGCCTCGGCCTGTTCATCGCCAAGGAGCTGCTCGCCGCGATGCGCGGCCGCATCTGGGTCCGCTCCCGGGAGGGCGAGGGCTCGAGCTTCGTCTTCTCGCTGCCGCTCTCGGGGCAGCCGGTCCTGAGCGAGCTGGAGTGAACCGCGCCGTGATCGGGTATAGGCACGACGTTCCAGGAGAGGGCTCATGACCAGGGTGTTGGTAATTGACGACGAGGCTCCGATCCGCCTGCTCTGCCGCGTCAACCTGGAGGCGGAGGGGATGGACGTGCTCGAGGCGAGCGATGGGCCCACCGGTCTCGAGAAGGCCCGCAACGAGGGTCCGGACGTGATCCTCCTCGACGTGATGATGCCCGGCCTCGACGGCTGGCAGGTCGCGGAGGAGCTGATCGACAGCGAGCCGACGAGCTCGATCCCGATCGTGTTCCTCACCGCCCGCGCCGAGGCACGTGACCGGGCGCGCGGCCTCGACCTCGGCGGGATCGACTACGTCACGAAGCCTTTCAACCCGGTCGAGCTGGCGCCGCTCGTGCGCGAGCTGATCGAACGGGTCGAGCGCGGCGAGCGCGACGAGCTCCGCCGCGAGAAGATCCAAGAGCTTCGCGACCTGCTCGAGCCGCCGTAGGCCGAGCGGCCGAGCGCCTAGCGGCCGGCGAAGTCGGTCGTGATCATCAGCGCGCCGCGGTGGCCGCCGAACGTGCCGCGGAGCGCTCCCACGCCGACGATGCGGTAGCCCGCGTGGAGCAGGTTCGCCCGATGGCCGGGGCTGGCGAGCCACATGTTGACGATCGCCCGGGCGCGGGAGAGCGCGCCGACGCCCCAGGCGAGGTTCTCTCCGACCCGCGGCGCACGGACACCCACGCCGCGGATCCTCGCGGAGAACGCGCCGTGGAAGAACGTGTCGGTGCGGAGCATGTGCGACGAGTGCCCGCGCGCCGCCCTCTCGAGCCGCCCGTCCGCACGCAACGGATGCAATCCGTGCGCACGGCGCGCCTCGTTCATGGCGGTCAGCAACGACGACTCCGTCCGAGTCAGCGTTGCGGTTGCAGCCGCTTCGGCTGTGCCCGCCAATATGAACACGGTGACGAAGACCGCCACCCCGGTCCTCACTCGCCTGGCCACGAGTGCGGAGAATGAAAGCACATATTGCGGCCGGAATCTCGCGGAAGTTATGAGAAATGTGAGTCGAAAAGCAGAAAAACCCGCGAAAACGTGCTAAGAGCGCGAAACTTCCGCCAGTTACACTCAAGCGAACGGGACGTAGCGCAGCCTGGTTAGCGCGCCTGCTTTGGGAGCAGGAGGCCGGCGGTTCGAATCCGCCCGTCCCGATTCGTCGGCTCCCCGTAGATCCGGCGGCGCGCCCGTCGTACGCTTTCCCCGTGGCCTTCTGCATCGAATGCGGGACCGAAAATCCTGCTCAGGCTCGATTCTGCTTCTCGTGCGGGGCGGCGCTCGCCGCGGCGCCCGCGCCGGCGGCGCCGAGCGAGGAGCGAAAGGTCATCACGGCGATCTTCGTCGACCTCGTCGGCTCCACGGCGCGCTCGGAGCAGCTCGACCCCGAGGACGTCAAGGCGCTGGTGGCCCCGTACCACGCGCGGGTGCGCGGCGAGCTCGAGCGTCACGGCGGCACGTTCGAAAAGTTCAGCGGCGACGCCGTGCTGGCGCTCTTCGGCTCGCCGAAGGCGCACGAGGACGACCCGGAGCGGGCCATCCGCGCCGGCCTCGCCGTGCGCGAGGCGATCGCGGAGCTGAACGCGGAGGACGAGTGGCTCGACCTCCACATCCGCATCGGCATCCACACCGGCGAGGCCCTCGTCATGCTCGGCGCACGTCCGAGCGAGGGCGAGTGGTCGGCGGCGGGCGACGTGCTGAACACGGCGGCGCGCATCCAGTCGGCGGCTCCGACCGACGGGATCCTCGTCGGGCGCGACACCTACCTCGCCGCGAAGACCGCGTTCGAGTTCGTGGAGCAGGAGCCGGTGGCGGCGAAGGGCAAGGCGGAGCCAGTTCGGGTCTGGCGCGTCGAGGGCGAGCGGGAGGAGGGAAGCGGCGCAGGCGACCAGGCGGCGCTCGTCGGCCGGGAAGCCGAGCTCGACGAGCTGGCGGCCTTCTGCGACTCCGAGCTCGACGAGCGCCGCATTGGGATCGCGGCGATCGTGGGCGCTCCCGGGATCGGCAAGAGCCGCCTGCTGCGCGAGCTGGTGCGCCGGCTGGAGGCTCGCTGCGACGTCCACTGGGGGCGGTGCCTGTCCTACGGCGAGGGCATCACGTACTGGCCTGTGATGGAGATGTTCAAGTCGGCGGCCGGCATCCTCCAGAGCGACGACCGAGCGACGAGCGCCTCGAGGCTCGACGCCTTCCTCGAGAAGCTCCCGACCGAAGACATCGACGAGCTGCGGACGATCGCGTCGGCGCTGTCGAACCTGATCGGGATCCCGACGACACCGCGCGGCACCTACACGACGAGCGAGATCTCCCAGGCCGAGCTCCACTGGGGCATCCGCCGGGCGCTGCAGCTCCTCGCGGCCGAGCGGCCGCTGGCGGTGGTGATCGAGGACCTGCACTGGGCGGAGCCGACCCTGCTCGAGCTGATCTCCTACCTGGCGGCCGAGGACGCGGACGCGCCGCTCGTGCTCGTTTGCTCCGCGCGGCCTGAGCTCGAAGAGGTGGCGCCGGGCTTCCTCGGCACCGGCGCCGAGGGTCACCGCCGGACGGTCGAGCTCCAGACCCTCGGGCCGGAGCAGGCTGCCGCGCTGCTGACCGACCTGACCGGAGATCCGGCGCTCGCGACGACCCCCTTCGCCTCGGCGCTGATCGCGAACGCGGGCGGCAACCCGCTGTTCCTCGAGGAGACGGTGCGCATGCTGCGCGAGCAGGGGCTGATCGACCTCGAACGCTGGGGCAGGGAGGACGCCGGCGAGCTGCCGATCCCGACGAGCGTCCAGGGGTTGATCAGCTCCCGGCTCGACCGGCTTGCCACGGCCGAGAAGCAGCTCGCGCACCACGCCTCCGTCGTCGGCGCGATCTTCTGGGCCGGCGCGGTCGCCCACCTCGGGGCCCGGGACGGCCCGCTTCCGCCCGACCCGCGCACCGGGCTCGCGGAGCTGGAGCGCCGGGACTTCGTCGCCCACCAGGCCGCCTCGTCGGTCGCGGACGACGACGAGTACACGTTCAAGCACATCCTGATGCGCGACGTCGCCTACGGACAGCTACCGAAGGGCCGCCGCGCGGAGCTGCACCTCCGCTTTTTCGAGTGGGTGACAGCGCTGCCCGGGAGCTCGGATGAGTTCGTCGAGATCGTCGCCTGGCATCTCGAGCAGGCCTGCCGGCTGTCGCGCGAGGTCGCGAAGAGCCCGATCGAACCTCCGGTCCGCGAGGCGGCGGCCGCTCTCGCCGACGCCGCGCGCCGCGCCGAGCGCCGCGAGAGCCTGCGCGAGGCGCACCGCTACTACAGCCGCGCGCTGCAGGTTGTCCAGGGCGACCACCCCGAGCTGGAGGTCGAGCTGCGGCTCCGCCGCGGCGACATCCTGATGATGCTGGGGGAGCTTGTGGAAGCCGCCGGCGAGCTCGAGTGGGTGGCGGAGTCGGCGGCGGGCCTCGGGCGGACGGACGTCGAGTGCGAGGCGTCGCTCCTGCTCGGGGACATCGACCAGCGGCAGGGACGCGCAGCCGACGCCCGCAAGCGCCTCGACGCCGCACAGACGCTCGCCGCCTCCGCCGACGACCCGCGCCTGCAGAGCAAGGTCGCCTTCGTCCTCGCCGCCCTCGTCGCCGACTTCGAGGGGGAGTACGAGCAGGCGACCGAGCGGCTGCGCACCGGCATCGCCACCGCGGAGGAGATCGGCGACGTCGCGCTCGTCGCCGAGGGCCACCTGCGCCTGGCGGCGATCCTGATGGTCAGCGGCGACCTCGCGGCGGCCGAGACCGAGCTGTGCCGATGCCTGGAGCTGGCGCGCGATCTCGGGAGCCACCGCTTCGAGGCGGAGGCGACCTCGTGGCTCGGCATGATCAGGTACCACCGCGGCGATCCCGCCGAGGGGGAACGTCTCTGCCGCCAGGCCCACACGTGGTTCGAGCGCACCGGCGACTCGTACTTCCAGGTGCAGAACATCGTCCGGGGCCTCGCGATCTTCGCGCTCGCGGACGGGCGGCCCGAGGAAGCGGAGGCGTGGGTGCGCGAGGCAATTCCGGTGGCCCTCCAGATCGGCGGCTGGGTTGCGGTCGAGGCGTACCGCTACCTCGTCGAGGCGCTCGTCGCGCAGAACCGGCTCGCGGATGCCGCGGAGCTCGTCGGCTTCGCCGCGCGCAACCTGCCGGAAGAAGACGTGTATGCGCGCTCGTCGCTGCTGATGGCGGAGGCGATCGTGGCCACTGCCTCCGACGAGCCCGCGGCGGCGGCCACCTCGTTTGCCGAGGCGCTGCGGCTGATCGAGGAGCTGGAGATGCCCCTCGAGCTGGGCGAGGCGCGGATGGCGCTCGGGATGGCGCTTCAGCGCTTCGGCGACCTCACCGGCGCCCGCACCGAGCTCGAGCGAGCGCGCGCGATCTTCGTCCGGATCGGCGCGACCACGCGCCACGAGGCAATCGACGCAGAGCTGGAACGGCTTGTCGAGGGGCCGGCCCCAGCGGGTCCCGCGACCGCCTAACGGTTCTTCACCCGTAAGCGGCGTCTCACCCGGGCTCTAGAAAAATGTCTCCAGTTCCCCTAAGCTCGGCGGCGGACCTGCGGACGCGGCGCCGGAACCCGGGTCGCGAAACAAGGGGAGGGCTTGTGCACGTCAAGGCGATTCTGAGTGTGCTTGCGGCGTTTGTCGCTGCAGTCGTATTGGTATCCGCTTCAGGGGCCGGCACGGGAACGGTGCGCGCAGTACGAATCGACGTCTCCACAAGGGCGGCGGTTGTCCACTACCTGCGCTCGGTTCACGTCAACCCGAGAGGCGTCGTGATCCAGCGCGGCGCCCGGAACTACGCCGGCTCGCGCTGCCCAGGGAAGGCTTGGAGCTGCACTTCCACGAGTCATCCGGTCGTGCAGGTCGCAGCGCCGGGTGGCAAGAACACCTTTACCTGCTCGACTGCCCACTGTGCGGTTGTCCAGGTCGCGACGGCCACTGCCGCGACCAATACCGCGAAGTGCATCAAGACGAGCGGCGCGTTGCAGGCTTGCTTCATCAGCCAGTCGAGCTCCAGCGCCGACAACCGTGCGATCGTCGTCGAGACTACGAGCACGTCCGGACTGGCGCAGCTCGCGGCGCTCGGCGCCGAGATCAGACAGCGCGCAACGGGTGCCTCCAACTCGAATACCGCGTGCGTCTTGCAGACCGTCAATGCCAACGGCTCGACGAGCACGGGCGGCTCGAATGTGAGCGTGGTGATGGAGGCCCACCAGGCCGTCAAGGTCGTTCAGGACTCGGCACACGGCGGGAACTCCGTGCAGAACGCATCGGCCGCCTCGGGTGGCACCTGCGTTGCCGGTGCGCTGACGCAGGGCCAAACACTGACCTCCAACGTGAAGGGCACCGGCTCGATCACGCAGCGGCAGAACGCCCTAAACCTCGGCGCCAACGTGTGGCTCGACATCAAGCAGAACCAGAGCAGCGGCTTCTTCGGGAGCGCGACCGGGCCGAACTCCGCCGTCTTCAACCAGACGAACACGCTGACGGCGGTCGCGAACACGTCCGTCGGACCGGTTAGGCAGACGCAGAGCTCGGTCAACGGCGGGATCCTGGCCAAGGTGAACCAGGACAGCCGCGACGTCTCCACGGCGATCGCGACCCAGGCCGAGACGCAGTGCGAGGACGCCCACCTCAGCGGGGGCCCGTTCACGTGCCATACAGCTACACCAGACCCGCCGGGATACTCGCTGACGCAGACGCAGTTCGGCCCGGTCCGGAAGGGCGGAGGCGACTCCGTCCAGACGGGCAACAGCGGCGACATGTTCACGATCACTCAGAGCTCCAAACAGGACAACGACACCGGGAACGGCCAGACGAACCTCGTCCAAGGCGACTGCCACACGGACGGGAACTGCACCGTCGCTCAGACGACGACGGTCCAGGGCGAGACGACGACGAACGTGCAGTCCGGCCAGGACATCGATACGACCACGAGCTGCATCGGCTCCGACTGCAACACGACCTGCAGCGGATCGAGCTGTACGACGTTCACGGAGAACGGGAGCCAGTTGACCGCGACGAACACCCAGATCAAGGAATTCGGCTACGGCGGCATGAGAGGCGACGGGACGGGGTCAATCGGCGTCACCGACATCACTGGGGTGGTGTCGAAGGCGCTCCTCTACTGGCAGGGGCCGACGAACTCGACCGACCCGACAGCGAATGCCGCCGTGACGTTCAACGGGACACCGATCGTGGGTGCGAACATCGGGTTCGCCAGTAGCAATTGCTGGGGCTTCTTCGCGAACAGCCAGGCGTATCGCGCTGACGTAACGGCACTGGTGACCGGCAACGGGTCCTACAGTCTCGCCAACTTCCGCAAGTCGACGGACGTCGAGATCAACGGCGCAGCGCTCGTCGTCTTCTACAACGACGGGGACGTCACGAACGACCGGAATGTCGTCCTCTGGAACGGCAACGACTCCAACATCACGAGCTCGGGCGCGCCCGACGGCTGGGACGAGACACTGACTGGTGTGCCGTATCCCGGCTCCGGCAGCGCGAGCCTTGATTTCGTCGTCTCCGACGGTCAGGCGTTCACGGACGACGCACTGGCCCTGAACGAGGCCACGATCGTCCCAAGTGGCGCCATCTTCGAGGGAGACTCAACGCCGGCTGGTCCGTTCACCGCCAGCGGCGATCTATGGGATGTGGAGTCGTTCGATATCACGGACTCACTGACGGCAGGTTCGAACACGCTGCATCTGACGACCGGGCTCGCGAACGACTGCCTCTCGGTCGTCGTCGCGGCCGCAAACGTGCCGGTATCCGCACCAGTGGTTATCGGTTCACCGCAGGCTGCCCTCGGGCACCATCCGGCGATCGCGCAGCGGCGGGCTGCTCCCGCTCGAGCTCCGGAGCGAGCACACCTGAGGGCGGAAGTTCCCACGCTTGGTGGCACGACCCGGGCTCTCGGCTCCGGCTGAGACGAATCCTTGCCCGAACTCCGAGCGCCGCTGCCGCTGATTGCGGCGGCGGCGCTCGTTTCGGGGCAGCGGACGCGCGACGCGTAGGGGATTCTCAGACGCTCTCCGGCCAGATTGGCGCAAGCACCCATCCCTCCAACCGTTTCACTGCATCCTCGAGCTCAACTCCAGAGATGAAGAAGGGCTCCGCGTATGGCACCTGCGCGACCGCAGCGGCCGGGTTCCGGCGCTCGACTGCGTCGAGCACGTAGCGCACGGGCAACCCGTGCGCGACGACGAGGACCGTCTCCTCGGGCCGGGCCAGGATCGTACGGTACCCGCTGACGTAACGGGCGACCGTCTGGGCGCGGCTGTCGCCTCCGCCCGGCGCAGGCTCATTCGGGCCGTGCGCGTGCGCCCAGGCGCGGTAGTCGGTCAGCGCGCGCCCCTCGAACTCTCCGAAGCGGATGTCGTTCAGCTCGTGGAGCACGAGCCGCGGCGTGCCGCGCCCCTCGAGCGCGATCTCGGCGGTCTCACGCGCGCGCTCGAACTCCGAGGTGACACAGAGGTCGATCCGATCGGCCGCAAGCTCGCGTCCGAGCTCCTGGGCCTGCGCACGCCCAACCTCTGTCAACCCGACCGCGAGGGAGGGATCGCCGTTCGTCCGGCCGAGCACCGAGAGCGTGCTCTCTCCGTGCCGGGCGAGGATGGCGCGCCTCACGGCATCACCCTAATGGGGGATAAGGAGCAGCCTAGTGTGGCCGATCATGTCAACTACAGGCAACGCGGGCCGTTTCCGAAGTCTCGCCGCAGGGGCTCGGGGAAATTGCTCGCCGCAAGGGCTCGCGTCTCACATAAGGACGGCCTCCAACAGGAGGCCGTCCGCTTTTAGAGGGCTCGGCCGGCACACGCCGACCGAAAAGCGGGCGGCGGGAATCGAACCCGCATAACTAGCTTGGAAGGCTAGGGCTCTACCATTGAGCTACGCCCGCGGAACGGGCCAAGCCTAGCGCTCGGCGTCCGACGGCTGCGCGATGCTGGCCCCGTGATCCCGGAGCGCCTCGTCCGCTTCCGGCTGCGCACCGTCCTGTCGCTGCTGGCAACGATCGTCGCCGTCGCGGTCGTGCTCGAGGTGATCTGGATCGCACGGCACGTGCTGACGTGGATCCTGATCTCGCTCTTCCTCACGCTGGCGCTGAACCCGGCGGTCGAATGGCTCCAGCGGCGCGGCGTCAAGCGCCGTGGCTCGGCTGCAGCGATCACGTACCTGCTCGCGCTCGGTTTCTTCGCGGCGATCGGCTTTACATTCGTGCCGACGCTGGTGAGCCAGGTCAACGACTTCGTCCAGAAGCTCCCGGACTACGCACACGACGTCACCCACGGCCAGGGGCGGCTCGGATTCCTCGAGACGAAGTACCACATCCAGGAGCGGATCGAGTCGGCGGTCAAGAGCGGCGGCGCGACGAAGGTGCTCGGCCTCTCGGGCGTGGCGGTCTCCGTGGCGAAGGGTGTGATCACGATCGTCGTCGCGACCGTGACGATCCTCTTCATGACGTTCTTCATGCTGCTCGAAGGGCCGACCTGGGTCGAGCGCTTCTACGGGCTGCTCCCCGAGCGCTCGCGGCCGCGCTGGCGCAAGGTGGGCCGCGACATCTACCGCACCGTGGGCGGCTACGTGACCGGGAACCTGCTGATCAGCCTGATCGCAGGCGGCTTGACAACGGTCGTGCTCCTGATCATGGGAGTGCCCTACGCCGTCGCGCTGGGGTTGATCGTGGCGATCCTCGACCTGATCCCGCTGGCCGGCGCGACGATCGCGGCGATCCTGATCGGGATCGTCGCGTTCCTGCACTCGATCCCGGCCGGGATCGTGGTCGTGGTGTTCTTCATCCTCTACCAGCAGGTCGAGAACCACCTTCTCCAGCCGATCATTTACGGCCGCACCGTGCAGCTCTCGCCCCTTGCGGTGCTCGTCTCGATCCTCATCGGAGCCGAGCTCGCGGGGATACTCGGGGCGCTCGCGGCCATCCCCATCGCCGGCTCGATCCAGGTGCTGGTCGTGGACTGGCTGAACCACCGGCACGAACGTGCCGCCACGGCGCTCTGACCTGCTAGTCGCCAATCCCTCGTTTGGGGGACTCCGCCCGGTGAGCGGCTGCCGATCGCGCCCAATATGCGCACGAAAGTCATTGCGACCTTCGCTGCGACGCTTGTGGTGGTTGCCGCGCCTTCCGGCGGCTCCGCGAAGAGCCGAGGCACGATGACCCCGGCGACGCAGCTTCAAGCCGCCCTCCTCAACCAGGTCAACAGCTTCCGCGCCTCGCACGGCCTGACCCGGCTCCGCGTCTCGCCGGCGCTCACGACCGCCGCCAAAGGTCACTCCACGCAGATGGCGCGGCTCGGCTACTTCAGCCACAACTCCGCCGGCGGGGCCTCGTTCTCGCGGCGGGTCGCGCAGTTCTACCCGGCGCGGGGCTTCCGCAGCTGGTCGGTCGGCGAGAACCTCGTCTGGGGCGGCCCGGACATCGGAGCCGTGAGGGCCTTCCGGCTCTGGCTCTCGAGCCCCCCGCACCGGGCCAACCTCCTCACGGCGCGCTGGCGCGAGATCGGCCTCGGTGCCGTCCACTCGACGAGCGCACCCGGCGTCTACGGCGGCCGCCCGGCGACGATCGTCACCGCTGACTTCGGCGCCCGCTCCCGGTAACCCGCAGGCACCCCCGGTACCCTGTGGTTCCAGGGCGCCTGTAGCTCAGTGGAAGAGCGACGGCCTTCTAAGCCGTTGGTCGGAGGTTCGAATCCTCCCAGGCGCATGCAGGTTGGAATTCGGCCGCCGGGGGTAGACCGCGGCCGATGGGAATCGTCATCAGCCTCGTTCTGATCGCCTTCGGGGCGATCCTGGCCTGGGCCGTCAACTCAAACGGCGGAAGCGTCGACCCGCAGGTCGTCGGAGTGATCCTGATCGTTCTCGGCTTCATCGTCTTCCTGATCTCGCTCGTTCTCTGGCGCACCTGGTGGGGAGCGGGGTTCTGGGGCCCGTACGACGATGCCGTGCCGGCGCAGGGTGTTCGCAGGCGCGTTTACCGGCCGGCTCGGCGGCGCACCACCTATGTCGAGGAAGAGCCGCCTCCGCCTGCAGAGCCTCCTGCCCCGTAGGCGACACCCGACAACCGAGAGGGGTTCACCGTGGCTGACAAGCTGCAAGGCAAGCGCGTCGCGTTCCTCGCGACGGACATGGTCGAGCAGGTCGAGTTGACCGAGCCCTGGAAGGCCGTAAAGGCGGCCGGCGCGACGCCGGAGCTCGTCTCGCTCGAGGAGGGCGAGATTCAGGGGTTCAACCACTACGACAAGGCCGACACGTTCACGGTCGACCGGACCGTCGAGGAGGCGCGCGCGGACGACTACGACGCGCTCGTGATCCCAGGCGGCGTAGGGAACCCGGACACGATGCGAATGGACGAGAACGCCGTCGAGCTCGTGCGCCGGTTCTTCGACCAGGGCAAGCCGGTCGGCGTCATCTGTCACGGCCCGTGGATGCTGGTCGAGGCCGGCGTCGTGCGCGGCCGCAAGGTGACCTCGTGGCCGAGCCTGCGGACCGACATCCGCAACGCGGGCGGAGACTGGGTCGACGAAGAGGTCGTGGTCGACAACGGGCTCGTGACGAGCCGCAAGCCGGACGACCTACCGGCGTTCAACGCGAAGATCGTCGAGGAGTTCGCCGAGGGCCGGCACGAGGCGCAAAGCGCTTCCGTGAGCGCCGAGGCGCCTCAGCAGCGGTAACGAACGACGTTGTCGAGGATCAGCCGCTTACCGAGGTAGCTCCCGCCGACCGCCCAGGCCTGTCGGCTCCCGGGAACGATCGCGACCTCGCCGAGGCCCGGTCCGGGCGCGGCCATCCGCGACCAGCGGGTGCCGTTCCAGTGAAGGACGAGCGACCGGGTCGACCCGGACGACGTGCGAAAGGACCCGACCGCCCACACGTCGTTCGCACTCCGCGCGGCCACGCCGCTGAGCTCGGACGCCCGCTGAGGGAGCGGCAGTCCGGTCACAGCGCCCCAGCTCGAGCCGTCCCAGTGGAAGACGAGCCCCCGCCCGCTCCCGCGTGGTGTGCGACCGACGATCCAGGCATCCGACGACGAGACCGCGGCGATGTTCCGCCCGGGTCGGTTGTGGATCAGGCCGGGCGCGACGACCGAGTCCGCCCACCCGGATCCTGTCCAACGGGCTGCGCGCCACTGGTCGAGGTCCGAGTCGTACCCGGTGATCCAGACTGCGGTCGTGCCGGGGATCCTGGTGACGGCGAGCTCGCTCCCGCTCACCACGAACCCGGGCGGCCGAATGCGCGACCACTTTCCGCGCCAGCGCAGGACGGTGCCCTCGCCGACGGTCCAGACGTCGCGCGGCGAGACCATCGCGACCGAGCTCAGCCCCGCCCGGGCGAGCGCGCGCGAAACCGGCACCCGGGCCCACCACGTGTAGCCGAGGTGGTCGCGGTAGTGGATGTTCCAGTGGAGCGCCAGCGCACGGTCGCCGATGCGTCCGACCGCCCACGCATCGCCGCCGCTCGACGCCGCCGAGAACAGGGGCGTCACGCGCGCAGTCAGGCCCCTCACCCCGACTCCGATCCACCTCTTCCCGTTCCAGTGCCAGCTCGCCATCCCGTCGTCGACCGAGCTCCGATAGGCGAAGCCGGCCAGCCACACGTTCGATGCCGAACGTGCGGCGACGCTCTCGACGGCCACGACCGGCGAGAGTCGGGGCGGGCCTGCCTTTCGCCATCGACAGAGGGGCGCGGCGGGGGAGCCCGGGGCTGCCTCGACGAGAAACGCTGTTAGCAGCGCCGCCGATGCGACCAGCACCGCTGCCACCGTCGTCCGGCCAAGCCCGACCGGCCAACCTCTGGAGGGCTCGCGCACGGGACAATCTTCGCAACCCGGTTTAGACTTGTGAAGTGACTTTGCGGCGGCGGGCGGCGATCTTTGCTGTTCTCGCATGCGCGGGGGCGGCTGCCGGCGCAGTGCCGGCCCTCACCGCGCGGGACAAGGGAGGCGATCCGCCGAGCGTTCACGGTCCGCTCGCCCTGAAGGGCCAACGGTGCTTCCAGAAAGGGCCGGGGTACCTCTGCGCCTTCGACTACCTGCTCGATCCGGCGATGACGGACGATCCGGCCGACCAGTGGCATGCGTTCTGGGTCTCTTCGCAATCCGCGGAGCCGGCGAGGCGCGGCTTCTGCACGACCGAGGTCGTCGATTCGGTCGTCTGGCCAAGCGCTGTGAAGACGACCCGGACGTTTCCCGTGGCCGGTGCGAGCAAGGCCGGGCCCCGCGTGAGCGCGCATCTCGCGGTCGACGCCGCGGGTCACGCCCGTTCCCCGGCAAGCCTCGACCAGAAGCCTACTTGGCCGGCCGGGCTGGTGACGACGACGCCACGCGCAGGACGGCTGACCGTGCTCTGGCAGGGTGCGACCAGGCGCGGCATGTCGCTGGCATTCGGGGCCGAGATCGTCAATCCGGAGAGCTCGCCGACGAGTTTCGGCGGCGATCAGTACGAGTTGGGCGTGCCGTGCGCCCACGTCGGTCCGCCGGGCCAGGGGTTTCGCGCCCGGATCAGTCCCGCCGTGAGCGCGCCCGGGCGGCCGGCCTACGTACAGGTGCGGATCCCGGGGACCCACATCAAGCCGGGGCCGAACATCAAGCCGGGCCGAGCGACGATCAGGGTCGGAAGCGGGGGCCCCACGGTGCTCGAGGTCGTCGGGCGAGCCGCACTTGGGCTGCCGGCCCACCAATACGGCCTGTACGCAGGCCGGTACGTCGTTCGAGTCACCTTGCGGGGGCCGACCGGAACACGGCGCTACCGTCTCCCGCTTCGCGTCCGCTAACTCTGGGCGGACATGGCCCCGGGAGGAGTCGAACCTCCGCACGCGGATTCGAAGTCCGCCGCTCTTCCGCTGAGCTACGGGGCCTCGCGACCCAGTGTGCCAGACGCGTTGGGGCTATCCTGCGCTGAGTTGGGGCTATCCTGTGCTCGCGCGCGGTGGCGGTAGCTCAGTTGGTAGAGCCCCGGGTTGTGGTCCCGGTGGTCGGGGGTTCGAGTCCCCTCCGCCACCCCTCTGCTCTCAGGCAGAGCTAGGCGACGGCGCCTGCAGGAAGATGGCGCCGAATGAGGGCGTTCACGAGCTCCTGCTGCAGGCGCACGAGCTCGGCGCGGTTGCGCTCGAGCTCTTCGCGACCGGCGCCGACGGCACGCAGGGTCTGGCGCTCGTAGACGACGCCGCGGATCTCGTCGCTGAGCGACTCGACGGTCGGAAGTTCGACGACGGTGGTTTCCATGACCGAGGTAGAGACTGAACGCGGCTCTATTAGTTAGTGGCCTTCGTTTTCCTCCGCGGAGACGGCGCCGGCGGGCAACTGCTCGGTAGGCCTCGGCGACGCTTTTCGGCCTCTATCCTTCTCCGAACCGCGGGCGTGGCGGAACTGGCAGACGCGGCGGGTTTAGGTCCCGTTGGGGCAACGCGCCCCTTAGAGGTTCGAGTCCTCTCGCCCGCACTTCCAGGAGGGATACTGGACCAGTGCTGGCGCACTGGGACGAGGTGGAGAGCCACCGGCGCGAGAAGGGGCCGATGGGCCTGACGCTGCAGCGCCTCGGCGACGCAGCGGGTGCGAAGGGCATCGGGCTCAACCGCGTTCGCGTCGAGCCGGGCCGCCTCTCGACTCCGCCGCACTCGCACGGGCGCTCGGAGGAGATCTTCTACGTCCTCGGCGGCTCCGGCCTCCTCTGGCAGGACGAGGCGGTGTGCGAGGTCGGCGCCGGAGACACGATCGTGCACCTGCCGGACCATGAAGAGCACACGCTGAAGGGCGGCCCCGACGGGCTGGACTCCCTCGTCTTCGGGACGCGCCATCCGGTCGAGCACGGGTGGCTGCCTCGCTCGCGCGCGCTGCGGCTCGGCTACCCATGGGTGGAAGGGCGCGACGACGATCCGTGGGAGGTCGAGGCGGAGATCGGAGAGCTCGAGTTCGCCGAGCCCGGCGAGCGGTTCCCGAACGTCGTCGCCTTCGACGACCTGCCGTTCGACGAGGACGGCGACAAGGTTCTCGCCGAGGCCGCGGGCTCGGAGCGCTCCGGGCTCAACTGGATCCGGCGCCAGGCCGGTCGCCGCGGCTCGGTGCCCCACTGCCACTCGCTCGAGTCGGAGGCGTTCGTCGTGCTGGACGGCGGCGGGACGCTCGAGCTCTGGCCGACGCCGCTCACCGCCTCACGCGGCGCGGCGCAGGAATCGCACCAGCTCCGCCCCGGCCACGTGGTCGCTCGTCCACCGGCAACGCGCATCGCGCACTCGATCGTCGCGGGGCCCGAGGGCATTACCTACCTCGCGTACGGGACGAGGGAGCCGAACGACATCTGCTACTACCCTCGCTCGAACAAGGTCTACTTCCGCGGCGTCGGTTTGATGACTCGGCTCGAGCACCTTGCGTACGAGGACGGCGAGCCCCCGGACGAGGGTCCACCGGCAGGCGAGACACCTTTGCTTGAATGAGCCGGGTCATGGCGACCCAGGTCGAGGAGCTGGCGGACAACAAGGTCCGGCTGACAGTGGATGTCCCGCAGGCCGACCTTCGGCACGCGGTGGAGCACGCCACCCACGACCTCGCCGACTCGGTCAAGGTGCCCGGCTTCCGCAAGGGGAAGGTCCCGCCCCAGGTGCTACAGGCGCGCATCGGCCGCGAGCGGATCTTCACCGAGGCGGTCGAGAGCCACATCGGCGGCTGGTTCCTGAACGCCGCGGCGACGACGCGCATCCGCCCGGTCGCCGCCCCGGAGTACG
>Ga0307319_10000073_pt1 | contig 30764 bp, 33 predicted proteins | sample ER_DNA_368_FD_194491 | JGI IMG/M metagenome (GOLD analysis project Ga0307319, IMG submission 194491) | Bulk soil microbial communities from the East River watershed near Crested Butte, Colorado, United States - ER_DNA_368 | ecosystem: Environmental > Terrestrial > Soil > Floodplain | place...
GGGAGCGCTACGGCTCGGACATCGTCGGCAAGATCTACGGGCTGCACGCACAGGTGCTCGTCTTGCAGGGACTTCGCGCGATCGCCGGGGTGTGGGCGAGGACCGGCCATCCGGAGCTCGCGTCCTACGCGCTGCGCACGGCCGACCGGCTCGACACCGGCCTTCGTGCCGCCGTCGGCGTCGGCCGGACACTGCTCCCGGACGGCTCCCTCTTCGTCCCGGTCTCGCTCGTGGAGGGGAAGGAGCGGCCCTACGACTCGCTCACGACCTCGAAGCGCGGCAGCTACTGGAATCTCGTGATGCCGTACGCGCTCGCGTCGGGGTTCTTCAGGCCCGGCGGGCCCGAGGCGAACGGCCTGCTCCGGTACATCCTCAACCACGGCTCTCGCTTCCTCGGCCTCGTGCGGTTCGCCCCGCACACGGGCGTGACGAACCCCGGCTACCAGACGCCTGGGTCCGACGACGTCTACGGCACCAACGTCGCCCGCTTCCTGGCCGACAACGACCAGCCCGACCAGCTCCTGCTCAGCCTCTACGGCAAGCTCGGCGCCGGGATGACCGAGAACACGTTCGTCGCCGGCGAGGGCGCGACGATCGCACCCGTCCACGGCCAGTACTACCGCACGATGCACCGCCCGCCGAACAGCGCGAACAACGCGTTCTTCCTCGAGGCGCTGCGGCTGACGCTCGTCCACGAGACGACCGACGCAAGCGGCTCGCCGCAGGGGCTCGAGATCGCCTACGCCACCCCCCGGGCCTGGCTCGAGCCAGGCAAGCGGATCGAGGTGCGGCGGCTGCAGACGAGCTTCGGGCCGGTCTCGTATTCGCTCGCCGCTTCCCAGGATGCCGTGCGCGTGCAGCTCGACGTGCCCGCCGGGCTGAACGGCGCCCTCCGGCTACGGCTGCGCCTCCCGGGCGGTGAGCGCATCGGCGACGTCAGCCTCGACGGCGAGCCGTTCGACCGCGTCGCCGGCCCCGAGACGCTCGATCTCTCCGGCCTGAAGGGCCACCTCGAGCTCGTCGTCCAGCGGGCGGCGCCGCACACGCCACGCCGCTAGCACTAGTCAGTGGCGGAAGTGACGGCGGTTGCTGAAGACCATCGTTCCGCCCGCGCGCTCGACCGCCTCGATCACCTCCGCGTCCCGCTTGGAGCCCCCCGGCTGGATCACGCCCGTGACCCCGGCGGCGAGCGCCAGCTGAGGCCCGTCCGCGAACGGGAAGAATGCATCCGACGCCATCACCGCTCCCGCGGTCTCGTGACCGTGCTCGCGAGCCTTCTCCAGCGCGATCCGGACCGAGTCGACACGGCTCATCTGGCCCGCGCCGATCCCGATCGTCTGCAGGTCGTGGGCGAGCACGATCGCGTTCGAGGTGACGTGCTTGCACACCCGCCACGCGAAGAGGAGGTCGCCCCAGGCCATCTCGCTCGGCGAGCCGCAGACCACCTCCATGCCCTCCCGGTCGTCGATGTCCGAGTCGCGCTCCTGCACGAGCAGGCCGCCCAGCACGCGCGTGTAGTCCCGCTCGCCCGGGTTCGACAGGCGTCGTTCGCGGTCGTCGAGGATCCGCGTCGCCGGCTTCTGCGTCAGCCGCTCGAGCGCCGCCGGGTCGTACCCGGGCGCGAAGAGCACCTCCACGAACTGCTCCGCCAGCCTGTCTCCCAGCGCCTCCGTCACCGGCCGGTTGAGCACGACGACGCCGCCGTACGCCGAGACCGGGTCGGACGCGAGCGCGCGGTCGTACGCCTGCTCGATCGACCCGGCGACCGCGACGCCGCACGGGTTCGCGTGCTTCACGATCACGCAGCCGGGCAGCTCGAACTCGCGCGCCACGAGCCGCGCGGCAGAGAGGTCGTTCATGTTGTTGAACGAGAGCTCGCGCCCGTGGAGCTGCTCGACGCGCGAGAGCAGGTGGCGCCGAGCGCCGCGCTCGGAGTAGTACGCCGCGCTTTGGTGCGGGTTCTCGCCGTAGACCAGCTCCATCTCCTTGGTGAAGCCGGGCATGAACGCGTCCGGAAACGGCTCCGGCGCAGTGAACCAGTTCGCGATCGCCGCCTCGTACTGGGCGGTCATCGCGAAGGTCTCCCCGGCGAGCCGGCGGCGGGTCTCGAGCGAGAGGTCGTTGCGGGCGCGCAGCTCGACCAGGATCTCGTCGTAGCGCTCGGGCCGGCAGACGGGCGCGACGTGGGCGAAGTTCTTCGCGGCCGCGCGCAGCATCGCGGGCCCGCCGATGTCGATCATCTCCACCGCGTCCTGCTCGCCCACCGCGCGCCGGGCGACCACGTCCTCGAACGGGTAGAGGTTGACGCAGACGAGGTCGAACGGCTCGATCCCGTGCTCGTCGAGGGCGGCGCTGTCGTCGGCACGGTCGCGGCGCGCGAGGATCGCCGCGTGGATGCGCGGGTGCAGCGTCTTGACGCGGCCGCCCAGCAGCTCGGGCACCTCGGTCAGCTCTTCCACGGGTGTGACCGCGATCCCGACCTTCTGCAGGAACGACGCGGTGCCGCCGCTCGCCACGAGCTCGACCTCCAGTTGCGCGAGCCCGCGCGCGAACGGCTCGAGCCGTGACTTGTCGTAGACGGAGATCAGCGCGCGCCGGATCATGGGTGCGCGATCAGCTCGCGGACCACCCGCGGCAGCAGCCGGTGCTCGACGGCCTGGACGCGCTCCTTGAGGGTCTCCGCGTCGTCCGACGGGAGCACGGGGACGCGCTCGGCGGCGATCACGGGGCCGGTGTCGATGCCCCCGTCGACGTAGTGCACGGTCGCCGCGGTCTCGGACACGCCGGCCGCGAGCACGTCGTGGATCGGGTGCGGGCCGGGAAAGTCGGGCAGCGGCGCCGAGTGGGTGTTGACGACGCGGCCCGGAAAGCGCTGCAGGAAACAGCGGCGCAGAAGGTGCATGTACCCGGCGCAGACCACGAGCTCGACGCCGTGGCTTTCGAGCCACTCCGCCATCGCCGCGTCGCGCGCTTCGCGCTCGGCGTAGTCGTCGAGCTCGAAGGCGGCAGCCGCGATGCCCGCCTGCTCCGCCCGCTCCAGCGCTCGCGCGCCTCCTGCGTTGCTCGCGACCGCGACGATCGGCAGGCCCGCGTCGATCAGCGCCTGCAGGTTGGTTCCCTCACCGCTGACGAGGACTCCGATCACGTCAGCCGCCCGATCACCGAGCCGGCGCCGGCGACGTGCTCCGGCACGACCGCGCACATCCCGATCCCGAGGTTGAAGACCCTGCGCTGCTCCTCCTCCTCGACGCCCTGCCTGTTCAGCCATGCGTACACCGGCGGCCGCTCCCACGCATCCCAGTCGACCTCGGCGCCGACGCCCTCGGGAAGCACGCGCGAGAGGTTGCCGAGGATCCCGCCGCCGGTCACGTGCGCGAGCGCCTTCACGTCGGCCCGCTCGCGCAGCGCACGCACTTCGTCGAGGTAAAGGCGGTGGGACGCGAGCAGCAGGTCGGCGTCGAAGTCCCCCTCGCCGACGAGCCGGCGAACGAGCGAGAAGCCGTTCGTGTGCAGCCCTGAGGAGGCGAGCCCGAGCACGACGTCACCGCGCTCGCAGCGCGAGCCGTCGATCAGTCGCTCCCGCTCGACGATCCCGACGCACGTGCCGGCGAAGTCGAGCTCGTCTTCCCGGTAGATGCCCGGCAGCTCCGCGGTCTCGCCGCCGATCAGCGCGCAGCCTGCCTCGCGGCAGACCTCGGCCGCGCCCTCGACGAGCTCCGCGACCTGCTCGAGGTCGAGCTCGTGCGCGGCCACGTAGTCGAGCAGGAAGAGCGGCTCGGCTCCGGTCGTGAGCACGTCGTCGATGCAGTGGGCGGCGAGGTCGCGCCCCGCGTCGCGCAGCCGTCCGGCCCGCCGCGAGAGCACGAGCTTCGAGCCGACGCTGTCGGTCGAGGCCGCGAGCAGCCTCCGCTCGTCGAGCGCGTAGAGCCCCGCGAAGCCGCCGAACGAACCCTCGACGGCGGGCGTGCGCGTGGAGTCGACCGCCGCCCGCAACCGCCCGACCACCTCCTGCGCGGCCGCGAGCGAGACCCCCGCCGCCTCGTAGGTCCTGCCCCCGGAGCTCACGGAGCGAGTCTAGAACGGCGTACGGCTAGTCGAAGACTTCGGCGTAGAGCTCGGGGCGCCCGCGCGGGCCGCCGTCGAGGAACTGCACGGTGGTCTCGCCGACGACGACCTGAGCGTCGGTCTGGTCGACCTCGAGCAGGCTGCAGAGCGCGTCGGCCTTGGCGTTCGGGTCGTCGGCGCGCAGCTGCAGCTCCGACAGCCGCAGCTCGTCCGCGTTGGCGAGCAGCTCGTCGATCCAGTCGCGCTGCGGATGCACCTCCAGCCGGTAGCCCGCGTCGGTGGCGACGAACGTGCGCCGGCCGGGGTACTCCTGCACGCGAAGCTTCAGCTTCGTCGCCCGCTCGAGCACCTCCTGGAACTCGTCGTCGTCGAGCGCGACCCCGAGATGGTCGACCCGGGGGAGCGGCCACTGACCCGGCTGGACCACGACGTTCACCGCCCCGCGCTCGAGCTCAGAGAGGCGATGGCGGAATCCCGCTCGCTCGAGCTCCTCCCACGAGACACCCGACTCGAAGTGCACCTGGTCCTCGCCGATGCGCCCGTAGCGGGCGACGAGCCGGAAGCCGAGCTTCGCGAGATAGCGCGCCTCGACCTCCCGGACATTGCTCGTCACGAGGTGGTAATGGAACAGCGTCAAAGGCGTCGCATTGTGGCAGGAAGTCCCCGCAGGACGCGGAACGTGGCGCATGGCACATGCACTCGTCCGGCGTCCACCACGTCGACATCGTCGTCTCCTCGATCGAGCGAAGCCTGCCCTTCTACCGGGACCTGCTCGGCCCGCTCGGCTGGCACGGCGTGAGCGAGGTGCAGGGCGAGCGCGGCGAGACGATCTGGTACCTCTGGGGCCCCGGCACCTCGATCGGCCTGCGTGAGGCGCAGACCCACATCGACGGCCCTTACGACCGCTACCGCGTGGGGCTGCACCACCTCGCGCTCGAGGCCGGCTCACGGGGCGCGGTCAACGAGCGCGCCGAGTGGCTCCGGGCCCAGGGCGCCGAGATCGAGAGCGGCCCGGAGGAATATTGGTATGCGCCGGGGTATTACGCCGTGTTCTTCTACGACCCCGACGAGATCAAGCTGGAAATCGTGCACGTCCCCGGCCTCGCGGCCTGAAGAAAGGAGAAGCTGGCATGTCGACGACCCCTCCGGAGCAGCCTGGCGGGACCCGGCCAACGATGGGGATGCCGAGCATCCCGTCCGGTGCCAGGATGCCGATCCCCGGCAACGCGGAGTTCGCGCTCTGGTTCCTGGTCGAGGTGGTCTTCATCCTGATCTGGATCATCGCCGACAGCGTCAACACCCTGATCTGGGTCGAGGTGACGACGGTCCTGACCGCGTTCTACCTGCTCAGCCGCGGCATCGCGAAGGCGAGCAGAGTCCTCGAGCAGTAGCGACGGCGGCGACTAGGTCGTTGCCGGCTCGAACCTGAGCTTCGCGCCTTCACGCGGGACTGCCGTCGGGTAGTCCCGCGTGAGGCAGGCGCGGCAGAGCTCCGAGGGCGGGCGCCGCGTCGAGGCTTCCAACCCTTCCAGCGACAAATACGCGAGCGACGTTGCGCCGATGTGCTCGCGAACCTCGTCGACCGAGCGCGAGGCCGCGATCATCTCGTCCTCCTGGGCCAGGTCGATCCCGTAGAAGCACTGGCCGATCACCGGCGGCGCCGAGACGCGCACGTGCACCTCGGCGGCCCCGGCCTCGAACAGCATCTCGACGATCTTGCGCGTCGTGTTGCCGCGGACGATCGAGTCGTCGATGGCCACGACTCGCTTGCCGGCCACCTCGGCGAGCGGGTTGAACTTCAGCTTCACGCCCTGCTCGCGCAGGCCCTGGTCGGGCTGGATGAAGGTGCGGCCGACGTAGCGGTTCTTGATCAGGCCCTCGGAGAACGGGATCCCGGTCGCCCGCGAGAAGCCGATCGCGGCCGGCGTGCCGGAGTCGGGAATCGGCAGGACGAGGTCGGCCTCGACGGGCGCCTCCTCGGCGAGCCGCTCGCCCATGCGCACGCGCGCGCCGTGCACCTCGACCCCGTCCAGCCTCGTGTCCGGCCGGGCCAGGTAGAAGAACTCGAAGATGCAGAGCGCGCCGTGCTCGGCGGGCTCGACCGCCTGCCGCGTCCGCAGGCCGTCTTCGTCGATCAGGACGAGCTCACCGGGCGCGAGCTCCCGCTCGAGCTCGGCGCCGACGAGGTCGAGCGCGCAGGTCTCCGAGGCGAGGATCCACTCACCGTGCTCGCCGCGGCCGAGGCAGAGCGGACGAAAGCCGTGCCGGTCGCGGAACCCGATCAGCGTGCCCTCGGAGAGCGCGACGACCGAGTACGCGCCCTCGAGTTGCGCCATCGCGCCGGCGACCGCGTCCTCGAGCGGCGCCTCGTCGTTCACGATCAGCGCTCCGATCACCTCCGTGTCGGAGGTCGTGCCGAGCGTCACGCCTTCCGCGGCGAGACCTGCGCGCAGCTCCGTCGCGTTGACGAGGTTGCCGTTGTGCCCGAGCGCGACGGTGCGCCCGCGTCCTCGCTGGATCAGCGGCTGCGCGTTGGCCCACTGGGCCGAGCCGGTCGTCGAGTACCGCGTGTGCCCGATCGCGGTGTCGCCGTGCAGGCCCCGCAGATTCTGCTCGTCGAAGACCTGCGCGACGAGGCCCATGTCGCGCAGGACGGTGAGCCGGCCGTGGTCGGAGACGGCGATCCCGGCGGACTCCTGGCCGCGGTGCTGGAGCGCGAACAGGCCGAAGAACGTCACACGCGCGACGTCCCGCTCCGGCGCGCGGATCCCGAAGACGCCGCACATCAGGCGACCGTCCCGAGCTTGCGTAGTTGCGGCCATTCGAGCTCGAGGCCGGGCTCGCACGCGAGCACGACCGACCCGTAAGCCGCGTCGCCGTCCGCGCCGAACCGGTGCCCGCTCCAACGCGATGCCTCGGCGAGCGCGCGCGGGAGGCCGCCCTCGCCGACGTCGTGCGCGAGCGAGAGCCTCGGCGCGGCGCTCCAGAGCCACGCGATCAGGGCGGCGTCGCCGTCCAGCGTGCCGTCGCTCTCCGCGAGCAGCACGAGGTCCTCGGGCCGCCACCCTCGCGGCACGGCGCGCACGTCGGGCACGAGCCCGACGCAGCCGACGACGGGCGTGGGCGGGATCGCGCGCCCGTCCGTCTCGTTGTAGAGCGAGACGTTGCCCGAGACGACCGGCACGCCGAGCGCCTCCGCCGCCTCGGAGATGCCCTCGATCGCCTCGGCCAGCTCCCAGCCGATCTCCGGCTTCTCCGGGTTGCCGAAGTTGAGGCAGTCCGTCAGCGCGAGCGGCTCGCCGCCGGCGCAGGCGACGTTGCGCGCCGCGCCGAGCACCGCCTGCACACCGGCCGCCCGGGGCTCCCGTTCACCGAGCGCCGGTCCATCCAACGAGACAGCCAAGCCGCGCCACGAGGGCCGCAGCTGCAGCACCGCTGCGTCGAGCCCCGGCCGTCTCACCGTCCGCGAGAGAACGAGCTGGTCGTACTGCTCGTAAATCCACTCCTTCGGCTCGAGGTTCACCGGGTCGGCGGGTGCCCGCGGCCGAGCCGCCTCCAGCCGGTCGACCTCGTACCGAGGGCACTCGTCCGTGAGGAAGGCCGCGGCGATCTCGCCGACGACATCGCCGTCGAAGAACGCGCGCAGCTCCTCGGTGTCGGTCACCTCGCCGATCGCCGCGTGGTGGAGCTCCCAGCGCTCGAGCACGGCCTCGACCTCGGCGAGCCGCTCGGGCTCGACGACAGCGACCATCCGCTCCTGGCTCTCGGAGATCATGATCTCCCAGGGCTCCATGCCTTCCTCACGGAGCGGAACCCGGTCGAGGTGGACGTCGACCCCGGCGCCTCCGCGCGCCATCTCGGCGAGCGAGGAGGCTAGGCCGGCCGCGCCGCAGTCCTGCAGCGACTCGACGAGCCCGGCCTCGACGAGCTCGAGCGAGGCCTCGATCAGCTTCTTGCCCGTGAACGGGTCGCCGACCTGTACCGAGGGGCGCTTCTCCGCGGATTCCTCTGCGAGCTCCTGGCTCGCGAGCACCGAGGCGCCGCCGATCCCGTCGCGCCCTGTGGTCGCGCCGTACAAGAGGATCACGTTCCCGTGTCCGGTGGCGCGAGATCCTAGGAGCCGTAGGCTAGGTAGGAGGCCGACGCACATCGCGTTGACGAGGCAGTTCCCCGCGTACGCGTCGTCGAAGACCGCCTCGCCGCCCACGGTCGGGACGCCGACGCAGTTCCCGTAGTGGCCGATCCCCGCGACGGCGCGGCGAAAGGCCCAGTCCGGCGAGCCGAAGCGCAACCCGTCCAGCAGCGCCACCGGCCGCGCGCCCATCGCCACGATGTCGCGCATGATCCCGCCCACGCCGGTCGCAGCGCCCTGGAACGGCTCGACCGCGCTCGGGTGGTTGTGAGACTCGACCTTGAACGCGACCGCCTCGCCTTCGCCCAGGTCGATCACTCCGGCGTTCTCTCCAGGTCCCTGCAGGACGCCTGCGCCGGCGCTCGGTAGCCGCTTGAGCAGCCGAGCGGAGTGCTTGTAGCCGCAGTGCTCCGACCAGAGCAGCGAAAAGACCGCGAGCTCGAAATGGTTCGGCTCGCGCTCGAGGAGGTCGCCGATTCGGGAGTACTCGGAGTTGGTGAGACCGAGCGCGCGGTGCAGCGACTGTTCCGAGACCCTCGTCAGAGAGTCGAGTCTAGCCGCCGGGCAGGACGCGTCCAGGCCTGGTTTTCGTTGGAATGACCCGATGAACCACCGCCACCTTGTGATGCTGCTCTCGCTCGCCGCCCTGTGGGGCACGTCCTTCCTCTTCATCAAGGTGGCGGTGCGGGAGCTGACCCCGGCGACCCTGATCGTCGGCCGGCTCGCGCTCGCGGCCGCGACGCTCGCGCTGCTGGTTCCCTTCGCCGTCGGAACTTGCGAGACGCTGCGCCAGCTGCGCGAGAACGCCGTCTGGCTCGTCGTGGTGGCGCTCGTCAATACCGCGATCCCGTTCTGGCTGCTGTCGTGGGGCGAGACGCGCATCGACTCCGGCCTGGCCTCGATCATCCAGGCGGCGGTCCCGATCTTCAACGCCCTGCTGGCGTTCGTCGCCTTCCGCGAGGTTCGCGTGACGGGAGGCAGGCTGCTCGGGGTCGCGGTCGGCTTCGTGGGAGTCGCCCTGCTCGTCGGCGCGCAGCCCGAGGGCAAGGTGCTCGGCGCGCTCGCCGTGGTCGGGATGGCGTTCTGCTACGGGGTCGGCGGCCTGCTCACCGGCCGGCACCTGAGCGCGGTGCGCCCGATCGTGGTGGCGCTCGCGTCGACGGCGATCGCGACGCTCGTCGCGCTGCCCGTCGGGGCGGCTCAGGCACCGCACGACATGCCGGGCTGGAAGACGATCGGCTCGGTGGTGGCGCTCGGTGTGCCCGGAACCGCGCTCGCCTACCTCCTGTTCTTCGGGCTGATCACCGGTGCAGGCGCGGCGTACACGTCACTCGTCACCTACCTGATCCCGCCGATCGCGCTCGCTTACGGTGCGATCTTCCTCGACGAGCGCTTCGGTGCCGCCGCGTTCGGAGGCCTCGCGCTGATCCTCTGCGGGGTCGCACTCGGCACCGGCGGAGTGCGCTTGGCGCGCCTGCGGCACGCTCGCTTCACGGGGGAAACCCGGTCTCCCCCGTGAAGCCCCTTTGAGGGGCTCCCTATGTGTTCCAAATCACCTCGATCGGTCGGTCGACGCCTGGAAGCGGCAGGGAGCTGGCCTCGGCCTCGATCGCGTCGCGCGTTCCACGCGAGAGAAATGCCCAGGCGTCGATCCGTACGGTGTGATGAGCCCGTCTCCAGGTTCCGCGGATCTCGCCTTCGACGAGGAGCGCGCCTGGCCACACGCGGGGCGTCCAGAGACGCTGCCGCTGTTCCTCGCGCGGAACGAGAAGCTCCCGCTCTGCTCCGTCGAGCAGGAAGTAGGCATCGCCGCTCGGCAGCAGTCGCGCGGGCGCGGCGACCGTCTCGCCGGCGCGAATCGCCGGCTCGTCTTCTGCGAGCAGCCACTCGTTGCCGAGTGGCGACCGAACCGGCAGCAGCGATGCCTCGAGGGACGCGAATGCGTCAGTCGCCGACCGGCGGGAGATCCCTGCCCAGCGGGCGAACCCGCCGGCGGTCGCGGGTCCGAAAATGTGGATGTAGCGTCGAGCGAGCTCGCGACACGCGTCGGCCGGGTCGACCTCCGCAGCGACGACCGTCCAAACGGTCGGCGCACGCGCACCCTCCCAGCGGATGGCGACCGTGCCCGTCGTCGCGGCGTACCTGAGCGCGTTGCCGACGCCGAGCGCGCGCCCGGCCTCGCGGTCCGTCATCCGCGCCGCGTCGAGGTGGGCGTGCAGCCGCGCAGCCATGCGCTCGGCCCGAAGCCGGCTTTTGGGGTTGTCGGGAAGCCTCCCGAGCGAGAACAGCGCGAAGTCGCGCTTCGCGACGACATAGGTGCTGTAACGAGGGCCCCACAACTGGGCGAGCGAAGGATGCTCCCAGGTCGACGGCTCGACCCCGTCTACCCGCGCGTGCAGCGAGAGCAGCGCGGCTCTCGGCATGCTGTCCTGCAGGCCGGCCCAGGCCGCCCGCCGCAGCGACTGCGAGCCCATCGGCATTCGCGCGTCGAGCGCGCCGACTCGTCGTCGGAACGCCAGGATCTGCTGCCGCGTGACCCTGAGCCGCGATTCCACCGAAGCCGCCATGAGCCCAAGGACCCTAGGTAAGTCTCGGCCGTCTCGTCTGCGCCAGCGTGAATGTCGCCCGCGAGAGAGAACGTCGGCGCTCCTAGGGCAGACGAGGATGGCAGGGAACCAGCCGCCGAGGTTGGGCGGGGCGGGACGGTAGCCTCGGAGGAGTGTCGCGCTCCTACGTGATCTACATCGGCCTGCTCGCCGCCTTCTGGGGCGCCTCGTACATGTTCATCAAGGTCGCGAACCGCGCCTTCGAGCCGGCGACGATGATCCTGCTGCGCCTCCTGATCGCCGCTGCGTTGCTCCTCGCCGTGCTCGCAGCGCAGCGCGGCTGGCGGTCGACGTGGTACGACATGCGCCGGCTCGGCTGGGAGGGCTTCGCGCTCGGCGTCGTCAACGGCGCGATCCCCTTCACGCTGATTGCCTGGGGCGAGAAGCACATCGACTCCGGCGTGGCTGCGATCGCCAACGCCTCGATGCCGATCTTCGTCGTGCTGCTCGCGATCCGCTGGAAGCCGAGCGAGCGCGTGCGCGGGCTGCGGCTCGTGGGGTTCCTGATCGGGCTCGTCGGCGTGGGCGTGCTCGCGGGCGTCCACCCCGAGGGAGGCTGGTGGGGCGCGGCCGGCACGCTGGCCGTGGTTGTCGCGTCCGTCGCGTACGCGGTCGGCAGCCTCTGGGGCCAGCGGCTGGTTCATGGGACGAGCGGGCTCACCCTTGCCGCCGCCTCGATGATCGGCGGCCTCGTCGTCCTGCTCCCGCTCGGCCTCTGGCAGCTGCCGTCGAAGGTGCCCGGCTGGAAGGAGAGCGGCTCCGTGCTCGCGCTCGCCGTGATCGGCACCGCCCTGGCGCAGATCATCCTCTACCGCGTCCTGCGCAGCGACGGCGCCGCCCGCGTCAGCCTCGTCACGTACCTGCTGCCGGTGACCGCGCTGTTCTACGGGGTGACGTTACTCGGCGAGCCGCTGACCTGGGAGGAGCTCGCCGGGATGGTGCTGATCCTCGGCGGCGTGGCGCTCGGCTCCGGCGCCGTTCGCTTCCCGCGCCGGGAGCCTGTGGCCGCGCCCTCGCCATGAGCGAAGGGATTGCCCTGCGCCGCGCGGAGCCGCACGACGCCGACTTCCTGCTCGAGCTGATGACCCACGAGGAGGTCGACCCGTACATGGCCGTCATCCGCCCGCGCGACCGCGACGGCATGCTTGCGGAGATCGGGCGCTCGCAGGCCGAGCCCAACGAGTTCGGGCGCTTCGTGATCGAGGTCGACGGGCAGCCGGCCGGGCTGATGGGCTTCGAGGTCGCCAACCGCCGCAGCCGGATCGCCAACCTCGGCTCGCTGGCGGTGCACCCCGACTTCCGCGGACGGCGGCTCGCAGACAAGGCCGCGCAGATCTTCCAAAGGCACCTCATCTTCGACCTCGGCTACCACCGGCTCCAGCTCGAGATCTACGGCTTCAACGAGCGCGCCCAGCGGCACGCGGAGCGCGCAGGCTTCGTCCGCGAGGGCGCGCGCCGAAAGGCGTACGACCGCCACGGCGAGTGGGTCGACGGGGTCATCTACGGCCTGGTGCGAGAGGATCTCGAGTCATGAGCTTTGCTCGCCGCTGGGCCGAGGGCTACCGGATCGCGTGGGAAGCCGGCGACGCCGAGGCGGCGGCCGCGCTCTACGACCCCGAATGCGTCTTTCGCTCGGCCCCGTTCCGCGAGCCGGAGGCGCCGCTCTCGTACACGACGCGCGTGTTTCCGGAGGCGCGCGCCGAGGACGTGCGCTTCGGCGAGCCGGTCGAGGAGGGCGACCGGGCCGCGGTCGAGTGGTGGGCGACGCTGATCCTGCCCGACGGGGAGGAGCAGGCGCTGGCCGGCTGCTCGATGCTGCGCTTCGACGACCAGGGCCTCGTCGTCGAGGCTCGCGACTACTGGCACGTGGAGCCGGGACGGCGCGAGCCGCACGAGACCTGGGGGCGGTGAGGTCAGGATCGTGCGGTCGTCGCGCGGGTACCTGACCGCGCCGCTCGCCGCCGCCGTCGCGATCGCATTCGCCGACTCCTCGATCGTCGTCCTCGCCCTGCCGGAGCTGTACGGGCGCTTTCAGACGTCGATCGAAGGGGTCTCCTGGGTCGTGACGGCCTACAACCTGGCAGTCGCGGTGACCGCGCTCGCGCTCGTGCTGCTCGTGCACCGGCTCGACGCGGCGCGCGTCTTGGCGGTGGGCCTCGCGGTCTTCCTCGTCGCGTCGGTCGCCTGCGCGCTGGCGGGGAGCCTCGGGTTCCTGATCGGCGCGAGGGCGGTCCAAGGCGTAGGCGCGGCGCTCCTGCTCGCAGGGTCGTTGCCGGTGCTCGGTGCCCTGACAGGCTCGGATGCGACCGGCGCGAGAGTCTGGACGCTCGCCGGGACGTTCGGCCTCGCGGTCGGGCCGGCGCTCGGCGGTGTCCTGACGCAGGCGTTCGACTGGCGCGCGATCTTCGTCGCGCAGGCGCCGGTGGCCGCGCTCGGGCTGCTCGTGGTCGTCCGCTCCCCGGCGCATCCGGTCGCCGCCGAGGGCTGGCGGTCGCCGCTTCGCCGCACGCTGCCGGCGAACGCCTGCCTCGGCTTGCTCTTCGGAGCGCTCGTCGGCGCGCTCTTCCTGGCCGTGCTGCTCGTGATCAGCGTCTGGAGCTACTCGCCGATCGGTGGCGCGGCGATCGTCAGCGCTCTTCCGGCGGCGGCGCTCGCGGCGCGGCCGCTCGAGCGTCGGCTCGGTCGCCTCGCCGCCGTCTGCGGCGGGGCGGCTCTGCTCGCGGCCGGCCTGATCGGCCTCGCCCTCCTGCCCTCGGCGAGCGTCGCTCTCGCCGTCTGGGCGCTCGCGCTCTGCGGCGCCGGGATCGGGCTCTCCGTCCCGGTCCTCTCGAATGCGGCCCTCGACCCGAGCGCCGGGCTGACCCGCAGCGGGACGCTGACGGTCGGTGCCCGCCACGTGGGCCTCGTGCTCGCGCTCGCGCTGATCGCCCCGCTGCTCGCGTCGAAGGTGCCGGCCGCCGGTGACCGGGCGCTCTTGAGGGGGACGGCCGTCCTGCTCGACGCGCCGGTCGGGCTCGACAAGAAGGTGCCGGTCGCACTCGACCTTCGCGATGCCTTCGACCGTGCGCAGGCCGGCGAGACCCCCGACCTGGCTCAGCCCTTCGATGCGCATGGGGCCGACCACGATTCCGCTCTCGCGGCCACGCGCGACAGGCTTCTCGGCACCATCGAGGCGACGATCACCCGCGCGACGCGGTCAGCCTTCTTCGTGTGCGCCGCCTTCGCGGCGCTCGCCCTGCTCGTGGCCGGCCTGTTCCGGCGCGGGGTGGTGCCGTGAGGGCCGCCGTCTGGATGCTCGCCGCGCTGCTCCTCAGCGGCGTCGCGCTGTTCGGCGTCGAGCTGGGCAAGGGCGCCCTGAGCGAGCCCCCGCCGAAGCTGGCCGATCCGTGCCTGCCGCGAGCCGGCCGGACGGGCGGGATCGACGCGACGATCCAGCGCATCGTGCTCGACGGCCTCGACGGCGCGGCCTGCCGCCTGCACACGACCCGCGAGGAGCTCGTGCTCTCGCTGGGCAGCGGCGGGCACCGCCGGTGGGACGAGCACACGATCGAGGTCGCCCTGCGGTCGGGCCTGCTCCGGTCGCTCGACGAGGCGGAGCGCCGCGGGGACATCCCAGGTTTCGCGGGGCCACTCCTACGCCGCCTCGTCGAGCGCGCCCCGCTCGACCGCCTGATCCGGGGAGGGTTCAGCCTGCGCGACCTGCTCGGCTAGCCGTCGGTGACGGACCCAGGCGCCTGTTCGCGCTAGTTTGACGGTTTGCACGCATCTTGACTGGTAGTGGGGGGAGTGAGAGCCTTCTCGAAGGGCAACGAGAGGCGGCCGCCAATGGGGTCCAGTCCGTTGCTGCGGCCAGCAAGTCTCCTGTCAAGCGGAGCCGGTAGCCCCTGCTCACAGCAGCGCGTGGCGGAGGCGGCTCGGTGATTCGCCCGAGGGGCATCGTCGTCTTCGCCTTCGTCGTGGTAGTCGCGGCCACGGCTGCGCGCGTGGCGGCCCCCTCGGAGACGGGACGTGCTCGATCGTCCGCAGCCGTCTCCTGTGGCAGCGAACGCCGGGCGGTGAGGACGCTCGCCGACCGGCCACGGCTTCTTCCTCTCCGCAAGACGACGATTGCCCAGCTGGTTGGTCGGCCCCGACCCCGCAGGCTGCGAGCAGCCCGCCTTCCGTTCGAGCGGCACGTCTTCCGCGTGACGGCCGCAGTGACGCTCATGCGCGGCAAAGCAGGATCCGACCTTCGGCTGATCATCCGAAAGGGCGCGGCGCACATGACCGCAGCGGTGCCCTCGTCCCGGTGCACGACGCGGGCCGTTCTCAGTCGGCGCCGCCAGATGGAGCAAACGAGGAAAGCGGCGCGACGTTGCAGGAACGCCCTTGTGACCGGGGTCGCCTTCTTCACGAGGCGCGGGCATTCGACCGCGATCGAGCTTCGCCCGTTGCTCGGATTTCGCTGCCAACCGTCGTCGGCGCCGCCTCCTCCTCCACCGGCTCCGCCGCCACCGCCCGTTCCACCGCCTCCGCCGCCCCCACCACCGCCCCCGCCCCCGGCGCCGCCCCCGTCCGACGCCGTGGTCGCGGCCGCCGGCGACATCGCCTGCGATCCCTCCGACTCGTCCTTCAACGGCGGGAACGGAACGAGCGAGGAATGCCGGCAGCGCTGGACAGCCAACGTGATCACGGGCATGGGCGCCGACGCCGTCCTGCCGCTCGGCGACAACCAGTACTACTGCGGCGGCTACAGCGCCTTCCTGCAGTCCTACAGCCTGAGCTGGGGCGCATTCAAGTCGATCACGCACCCGAGCGCGGGCAACCACGAGTACCTGACCTCCGGCGGCACGGGCTGCAACTCCGGGAACGCCGGGGCAAACGGCTACTTCACCTACTTCGGCGCCGCCGCAGGGCAGAGGGGACAGGGGTACTACAGCTACAACATCGGCGCCTGGCACCTGATCGCCCTGAACTCGAACTGCGGCGACGCAGGTGGCTGCTCGGCCACCAGCCCGCAGGGAACGTGGCTCGCGGCGGATCTGGCCGCGCATCCCGCGACCTGCACGCTCGCGTACTGGCACATCCCGCTTTACAGCTCGGGCGGCCGCGCAAACGGAAACTCGAGGCCGTTCTGGCAGCTGCTCTACGACCACAACGCCGACCTGATCCTCTCCGGGCACGACCACACCTACGAGCGCTTCGCGCCCCAGACGCCGAACGGCACCGTCGACCAGGCGCGCGGCATCCGCGAGTTCATCGTCGGAACCGGCGGCGCAAATCACACCTCCTTCGTGACGATGGCGGCCAACAGCGAGGTCCGGAACGCGACCACCTTCGGCGTGCTCAAGCTGACGCTGCGTGCCTCGAGCTACAGCTGGCAGTTCGTTCCTGAGGCGGGGCAGGCGTTCACCGACTCGGGCACGACGTCGTGCCACACCTGAGCGAGGCCCCTGATCCCGCCTAGGATGTCCGCCGTGACCCGCTTTCTCCACACGATGTACCGAATCACCGACCCGGAGAGAAGCCGCGCCTTCTACGACGCGCTCGGCTTCACCTTCGCCGGCGATTTCGACATCGTCCGCGAGGGTGAGCTGGAGGCCACGAACTACTTCTTCTCGATCGGCGACCAGAAGTCCGTGCTCGAGCTGACGTTCAACCACGACGGCCGCACGTACGACCGCGGCACCGGCTACGGCCACATCGCGATCGGCGTCGATGACCTCGACGGCACCCTCTCGCGACTGAAGGAGCAAGGGATCGAGCCCGAGCGCGCGCCCTATTCCGTGCGCGAAGGAGGCTCACGCCTCTGCTTCGTCCAGGACCCGGACGGCTACCGCATCGAGCTGATCGAAGCGCGCTGAGCTCGCGCTTCGACGATGCGACGAAACCCGTTCGACTTCTCCGGGCGCAACGCGCTCGTGACCGGTTGTGGGAGCGCTGAGGGAATCGGCTACGCCGCCGCGAGACTCCTCGCCCGGCTCGGTGCGCGCGTGGCGATCACCTCCACCACGACGGAGAGGATCGAGGCTCGGGCTGCCGGGTTGCGAGGTGACGATGCCGAGGTGTCCGCCCACGTCGCCGATCTCACCGATCGCACGCAAGCGTTCGACCTCGTCTCGGCGGCGCGGGCGGCGCACGGGCCAATCGACGTGCTCGTCAACGCAGCCGGGATGGTCCAGACCGGCACGCGCGTCCTGAGCGCGCCGTTCGCCGAGCTCGAGCCCGAGGAGTTGCAGCGGGAGCTGGAGATCACGCTCAAGACGGCGTTCCACGCCACGAAGGCAACGTTGCCGGGCATGACCGAGCGCCGCTACGGGCGAATCGTGATGGTCTCTTCGGTCACGGGCCCGCTTGTCACCGCGCCAGGCGCAGCCGCCTACGCCACGGCGAAAGCGGCCATGGACGGGATGATGCGGACGATCGCGCTCGAGTACGGCCGCCTCGGCATCACCGCCAACTCCGTCGCCCCAGGCTGGATCGCCACGGCCTCGTCGGCACCGGACGAGCTCGAGGCGGGCCGGCACACGCCCGTCGGGCGTCCGGGAACTCCGGACGAGGTTGCCGGCCTCATCGCCTACCTGGCTTCCGAAGACGCGGGCTACGTCACGGGGCAATCGATCGTGGTCGACGGCGGCAACGTGATCCAGGAGCCGCACGGGATCGACCTCTACGGCCCGGATCCGTCCTTCGACGGTTAGCGCGTTCGGACGAGATACGCGACGCGGCCGTTCGCGCCCGAGGCCCAGCAGGCGGTCGGGCGTGCGCAGTCGACGGTGTCGAGGCTGCCGTCGTCGAAGCGCTGCCAGGTCGTGCCTGCGTTCGTGCTCACATCGCTGCCGGACGGGCCGACCGCGATCGCGGTGTGGCCGTCGACCCAGGTCGCACCAGAGCGGTACTCGGACGGCGCGGCCGGGAGCAGGCTCCAGCTCGCGCCCCCGTCGCGCGTGCGAGCGAAGTTGTCGGGCGAGGCGGTCTCGGCGAGGAAGTCGCCGCCCACGGCGAGCCCATGCTGCTGGCCGCGGAACGCCAGCGCGAAGATTCCTGCGGTCGGCCCGCTCGCGAGCGGAGTCGGCGCCACGGTCCACGACGCACCGCCGTCGTCCGAGCGGAACACGCGGGCCTGGGCACCGCCGCCGGTCCCGAACCAGGCTCGGTGGCCATGATCGGAGGTGATGCACTGGCCGCTGGCGGCGAACGCGAACTCACCGGGAAGGGCCTCCGGCATCTGCGACCCGGTGACGTGCCACGTGAGCCCGCCGTCGTTCGTCGCAATCACCCGGAAGTGGAGGCCGTCCGGTGGGTCCGACAGCGCCAGGCCGCGGCGGCTGTCGAAGAAGGTCATGCAGTCGTAGAAAGCGGTCGGCTCGCTGTTGAGGAAGGTGAGCGCCCACGTCTGGCCGCCGTTCGCGGTGACGTAGATCCGGAAGTCGCTCGGGTTCGCGCCGATCGACATGATCACCGCGTGGTCGGCGTCGAAGGCCTCGATGTCGCGGAACTGCAGGTCCTGGGTGCCGGGCGGGCCGACCTCCTCCCAGGTGGCGCCTCGGTTCGTGGTCCGGAGCACCGTCCCGAGGCTGCCGCTCGCCCAGGCCGTCGTCGCGCTGACCGCCGACAGGCCGCGCAGCCGAGCGGCGGATCCGGTCGGCGTGTCGTGCCAGGCGAACCCGGCCCTGCCCGCCGAGGCGAGCGAAACCACCATCAGACCGGAAAGGGCCGCCAGCAGGAGGATCCGCGTCCGCACGGCGCAACCCTACCCTGTTAACGGCCGAGACAAACGGACTATCATCGTGAGGCGATGACGACCGTGATGGTCCGTGTCCGAGCGGCACGCGCATGGTGCGCGCCGGTCGGGGCGCGCTCGTAGTCAACACTTCCTTCGCACACAGGCGCTCGCCGCGGAGCTTGTCCGCGACGCAGGGATCGGTTCCCGCGACGTCGTGCTCGAACTCGGCGCCGGCAGCGGGCGCCTGACGGCCGAGCTCGCGCGCGCGGCACGACAGGTGATCGCCGTCGAGCTCGATCCCCGCTGGGCCCAGCACCTGCGTGGGCGATGGCCGAACGTCGAGATCGTGCAGGCCGACGCGGCGGCGGTGCGGCTTCCGCGCGAGCCGTTCCGCGTCGTGGCGAACCTTCCGTTCGCGGGCACGACCGCGATTCTCCGGCACCTTCTGGACGATCCGCGCGCGCCGCTCCTCCGGGCCGACGTGATCGTCGAGTGGACCGTCGCGCTGAAGCGCTCGCTGCCGTGGCCGAGCACGCTGAACGACGTCGTCTGGGGCGCTTGGTACTCGACGAGCCTTGCGCGCCGGCTGCCGCCGAACGCCTTCGACCCGCCCCCGTCGGTCGACGCGGGCGTTCTCGTGCTCGAGCGGCGCGCATGCCCCCTCGTCCCCGAGCGCCGCGCGAGGGAGTACCGCCGTTTCGTGGCGGGCGGTTTCCGTCGAGGCCCGCGTAGCGTCGCGCCCGCGCGGCTGCTCCGCCGGCTCGGCCTGACGCGGGCCGCGCCTCGGGAGCTCGACGCGCATCAGTGGGCGGCGCTCTACGCCGGTTGCCGGGGGCTTGAGCGGACGGTCGGGTCGCGTTCGGACTAGGCGAGCTGCGGGCATCGCCGGCCGCTCGCCTTGCCCTCTCCAGATTCGGCACGAAGGCGTCACACACGCGTGACGAGTGCCTCGGTACGGTGGCTTGCATGGCGAAGGCGGCCACACCCTGGGGGCCTGCGGAGCTTCTCGAGGAGCTGAAGGTGGCTCAGCGCGCGGGTGAGAAACGCTTCTCCTCGGTCGTGCAGCTGCTCGAGGTAGACGGCGGCGAGAAGCTCGTGCGCTTCGCCTACACGACGAATGGGTCCGCGCGCCGCGGGCCTGTGACGTTGCGGCTGCGGGACCTCGAACGGCTGCGCGCCGGGCTCGCGGAGCGGCCGGCGCTCGCGGAGGCGCTGGGGCTCAGGCCGCCGTAAGGATGCGCTCGCGCGCGGCGTCGACGAGCGAGCCCAGGATCACGGCACCGTCGGCCGAGCCGAGCAGCGGATCGACTGCGTGTTCTGGGTGCGGCATCAGCCCGAAGACCGTGCCGGTGTCGTTCGTGACCCCAGCGATCGCGGCCACCGAGCCGTTGGGGTTTTCCTCGTAGCGCAGGATGACCTGTCCGTTCCGTTCGAGCTCGGCCAGCAGCTCCGCGTCGGCGAAGTAGCAGCCCTCGCCGTGTTTGACGGGGACGGTCAGACGCTGTCCGGCCTCGGCGCGGCTCGTGAACGGCGTGTCTGTGCGCTCGACGCGCAACCCGACGTCGCGACAGACGAACGAGAGCGACGCGTTCGGGCGGAGCGCTCCGGGGAGGAGTCCTGCCTCGCAGAGCACCTGGAAGCCGTTGCAGATGCCAAGGACGAGCCCGTCTGCGTCCGCGAACCGTCTGACCGCCCCCATCACCGGCGCGAAGCGGGCGATCGCGCCGCAGCGGAGGTAGTCGCCGTAGGAAAAGCCGCCGGGCAGGACGACGGCCTTGACCGCGGGCAGCTCGCGCTCGGCGTGCCAGACGAGGGTGGGCTCGGCGCCGAGCCGGTCGAGGGCGAGCGCTGCGTCCCGGTCGTCGTTCGACCCCGGGAAGACCAGCACCGCGATCTTCGGCGGCGGCTCCTCGCTCATTCGTCCAGCGCGATCTCGAAGGACTCGATCAGCGGGTTCGCCAGAAGCTGCTCGCACATGCGCCCGAGCTCGGCGCGCGCGTGCTCGGGGTCGGCGGCGCCGTTGCCGAGCTCGAGGTCGATCAAGCGTCCCACGCGTGCGTTGTCGACGTCGAAGCCGAGCTGGCGGAGCGAGCTCTGGACAGCCTCGCCTTGGGGATCGAGGATCCCGGGCTTTGGCCGGACGAGGATCGTCGCCTTCACGCGAGCACCACCTCTGGGCGCGCCAGGTAGTCGTCGAAATCGATGCCGGTCAGGCGCTCGAACGCCTCGACGTAGCGTGCGCGCGTGCCGGCGACGACGTCCTCCGGGAGCTCGGGCCCGGGCGGGCTCTTGTCCCAGCCGAGGCTCTCGCAGTAGTCGCGGACGAACTGCTTGTCGAACGACGGCTGTGCCCGGCCGGCCTCGTACTCGTCGGCCGGCCAGAACCGCGAAGAGTCCGGCGTGAACGCCTCGTCGGCCAGCACGAGCCTGCCGTCCGGGTCGAGGCCGAGCTCGAACTTCGTGTCGGCGAGCAGGATCCCGCGCTCCGCGGCATGCTCGGAGGCGAACCGGTACAGCTCGATCGCGACCTGCTCGACCTCTTCCAGCCGCTCGGTTCCGACCAACTCCGCGGCGCGGTCGCGGTCGATGTTCTCGTCGTGCCCCTCCTGCGCCTTCGTCGCCGGCGTGAAGATCGGCTCGGGCAGCCTGTCGGAGTCGCGTAGGCCCTCTGCGAGGACGTGGCCGCAGACCGCGCCCGTCGCCTGGTAGTCCTTCCAACCCGAGCCGGTCAGGTAGCCCCGCACCACGCACTCGAGCGGCAGCATCTCCAGCCGGCGGCACTCGGTCGAGCGGCCGTCGGGCCGCAGGCCAAGGAGGTGGTTCGGGACGAGGTCGCGCGTCCGGGTGAACCAGAACGCGGAGAGGCTGGTGAGAACGCGCCCCTTGTCGGGGATCTCCGTTGGGAGAACGACGTCGAAGGTCGAGATCCGGTCGCTCGCAACGAGCAGCAGACGATCGTCGTCGAGCTCGTAGAGCTCTCGGACCTTCCCGCTCCCGACGTGCGTGGCTGCTTCAGGCATGAACCGCTTCCTCCTTTCGGGCGAGCTCGCCCAGCCGCTCGAAGACGGCGTCGACGTGACGTGTGTACCAGCCGAGGTGGAAGATCCGGTCGAGGTCGACGCGATCGGCGATCTCCTCGTCGGCGCGCACGAGCTCGCGGAAGTCCTGCTCCTCCTCGTGCGCCTGCAGGGCATGCCGCTGCACGAGCCGGTACGCCTCGTCCCGGGACACGCCGGACTCGACGAGGGCGAGCAGCAGGCGCTGGCTGAAGAAGAGACCGCGAGCCGCCTCGAGATTCCGTCGCATCCGCTCGGGCCGGACGTCGAGCCCTTCGACGAGCCAGGCGAAACGCTCGAGCATGTAGTCGAGCGCGAGGAACGAATCGGGGATCACCACTCGCTCGGCGGAGGAGTGTGAGATGTCGCGCTCGTGCCAGAGTGCGACGTTCTCGAGCCCGACCAGGGCATTCGCGCGCACCACCCGCGCGAGCCCGCAGATCCGCTCGGCCACGACCGGGTTGCGCTTGTGCGGCATCGCCGAGGAGCCCTTCTGGCCCTTGCCGAACGGTTCCGCGACCTCGCCCACCTCCGTGCGCGCGAGGTGACGAATCTCGACCGCGAACCTCTCGAGCGATGCGGCGACCAGGGCCAGCGCGGCGAGGAGCTCGGCGTGGCGGTCGCGCTGGACGATCTGGGTCGAGACGGGATCGGGCTCGAGCCCGAGGCGTTCGCAGGCCAGTCGCTCGAGCTCGGGATCGGTCGCCGCGTAGGTGCCGACCGCGCCGGAGAGCTTGCCGACGCGCATCGTCTCGAGGGCGTGGGCGAGGCGCTGATGCCCGCGCTCGAGCTCGAACGCCCAGCCGGCGAGCTTGAGCCCGAAGGTCGTCGGCTCCGCATGGATGCCGTGTGTCCGGCCGATGCAGAGATCGTTCTTGTGCCGAAGGGCCCGTGTGACGACCGCGTCCTGCGCGCGCTCCAGGCCGCCGACGAGCAGCTCGCCGGCCTCTCGCACCTGGAGTGAGAGCGCTGTGTCGACGACGTCGGACGAGGTGAGGCCGTGGTGCACCCACCGTCCGGCCGGCCCCACCTCCGTTGCGACCGCATCGACGAACGCGGCGACGTCGTGCTGCGTCGCCTGCTCGAGCTCGGCGACGCGCTCGGGGGTCGGGGGCGTCGCCTGCGCTCGGATCTCCGCGACCGCCTCGTGTGGGACCGCGCCCAGCTCGGCCCATGCGTCGAGGGCGGCGAGCTCGACGTCCAGCCAGCGCGCGAGCTTGCTCTTGTCCGACCAGACCCCGGCCATCTCGGGTCGGGAGTAGCGCGCGATCACCGTCTGCAGTCTAGAGCGCGCGCAGGAGGTCGGCCCGTGGACGAAGAGTCACACCTCCGGCGCACCCGCGACACACACTCGTGCGCCTTTTCCAGGCACCCTGGAGGTCCCCCGGGTGGGTGGGGGTTAGGGATGGGTCCCGTCCCCGACGCGTGGTCCCAGCGCGTCGAGCCGTCAGCTGCCGAGGATCCGAGCCGCGAGCGCGGCTGCGTTCTTCGCGTTGTCCACGCCGACCGCCGCAACCGGGACGCCCGGCGGCATCTGGGCGATCGAGAGCAGCGCGTCGAGCCCGTCGAGCACGCTCATCGCCGAGCGAAGGGGCACGCCGATCACCGGCAGGTCGGTGTGCGCCGCCACGGCGCCCGGCAGGGCGGCCGCCAGCCCGGCGCCGGCGATCAGCACGCGGATCCCGCGCTCCCGCGCACCGCGCGCGTACTCGGCAACCGCGTCGGGATTCCGATGGGCCGATCGCACCTCCAGCTCGTGCGGGATTCCGCGCGACTCGAGCTCGTCGAGCGCGGGCTTCATCCGCTCGCGGTCCGACTCCGAGCCGACGAGGATGCCGACGAGCGGCCCCTCAGCTACGGACATGCCCCTCCGCCGCGGCGAGGGCGATGTCGTGCCGGAGGCGCATCCCGGCGAACGAGATCCGACTCACTGCCTGGTACGCCGTCGCACGCGCGGCCGCCACGTCCTCGCCGGTCGCGGTGACGTCGAGAACCCGCCCGCCGTTCGTGACGAGCTGCCCGCCCTGCCTCGCCGTGCCCGCGTGGAAGACAAGCGCGCCGGTTGCCTGGGCGTCCTCGACACCCTCGATCGGCGTGCCGCTGTCCGAGCTTTCCGGATAGTCCCCGCCGGCGAGCACGACGGTGACCGCCGCCTCGTCGCCGAGCACCACCTCCCCGTCGAGGTTCCCCGTCGCCGCGCCCCACAAGAGCGGCAACAGATCGCTCTCGATTCGCGGCAGGATCGACTGCGTCTCGGGATCGCCGAAGCGGCAATTGAACTCCAGCACCTGCGGCCCGTCGGCGGTCAGCATCAGGCCCGCGTACAGCAGGCCCGAGAACGGCGTGCCTCGCCGCGCGAGCTCGCTCAGCACCGGCCGGTGAACCGTCTCGAGCAGCTCCTCGGCCTCCGGCTCGCGGAGCCCCGGCACCGGCGAGTACGACCCCATCCCGCCGGTGTTCGGGCCGGTGTCACCGTCGCCGACCCGCTTGAAATCCTGCGCCGGCGCGAGCGGAAGGGCCCGGGTGCCGTCGGTGATCGCGAACAACGACACCTCCTCGCCCTCCAGCAACTCCTCGATGAGCATGTCTCCTCCGAGCCTCGCGGCGGCGCGCAGGGCGGCGTCCAGCTCGCCCTGGGTATGGCAGACGAAGACGCCCTTGCCGGCCGCCAGCCCGTCCGCCTTCACGACGCACGGCGGCCTCGCAACTGACAGACGCCTGGCCGTGGGCACGGCGGCAGCCTCGAGCACGTCCTTCGCGAAGGTCTTCGAGCCCTCGATGCGCGCGGCCGCAAGCGTGGGCCCGAAGGCCGCGACTCCACCGCGACGGAGGGTGTCGACGAGCCCGACGACGAGCGGCGCTTCGGGACCGACGACGACGAGGTCGACTCCGAGCTCACGGCAGAGCGAGAGCAGGCCCTCGCCGTCCTCCGCCCGCACCGGATGGCACTCGCCGAGCGCCGCGATGCCCGGGTTTCCGGGGGCGGCGTGCAGCTGCTCGACCGCCGGGCTCCGGTCGAGCTTCCATGCGAGCGCGTGCTCGCGGCCGCCGGACCCGACGATCAGCACCTTCACGGCGGCGAGTCTACTGCGGCCGTCGGCGTCCCCTGGCCGGCGTCACTGGCAGCGGCGTGTCGATCGTTGCGCCGGGAGTAAGGTTCGCCCGGCCTCCTCCCCAAGGCGAGCGTATCCGTGCCCGCCGCGCGTGTCTGTCACGGGATCGTGGCGAATGTGTGAAGGGGACCGCGGTACGCTCCGGCCATGAGCGCCGAGGAGAACGCGCTCGAAGCGCCGCCGTACTCGGCCGCGTCCGTCGACGTGCTGCGGCTGCCGGCCGGCGAGCCCGAGCGCGACCGTGTCGCCGTCGAGGAGCCGCTCGAGATCCGCATCGGGGGCCGTCCGGTGGCGGTGACGATGCGGACCCCCGGGCATGACGAGGAGCTGGCCCTCGGGTTCTGTCTCGCGGAAGGGCTCGAGCCGGCCGGGGCCTCGCTGCCGCCGGACCTTGCGGCGAACACCGTCGAGATCGAGGCGCCGGGCTTCGACCCCGAGCGGCTGCGGCGGAGCTTCTACACGAGCTCCTCGTGTGGTGTCTGCGGAAAGGGCGCGCTCGAGGCGGTGGCCGTCGATGCCCCGCCCGTCGAGAGCCGGCTCCAGGTCGCCGCGAGCCTGCTCGCGGAGCTGCCCGAGCGGCTCCGGGTCGCACAGCCCGCCTTCGCCGCCACCGGGGGCCTCCACGCGACAGGCCTCTTCGAGCCCGACGGCGAGCTGCTCTGCCTCCGCGAGGACGTCGGCCGCCACAACGCGATGGACAAGGTCGTCGGCTGGGCCTTTCGCGAGGGCCGGCTGCCGCTTGCCGGCGAGATCCTGTGTGTCAGCGGGCGGCTCTCGTTCGAGCTCGTCCAGAAGGCGGCGGTCGCGGGGTGCCCGATCCTCGTCGCCGTCGGCGCGCCGTCGAGCCTGGCGGTCGAGCTCGCCAACGATCGCCGGCTCACGCTCTGCGGGTTCGTCCGCGACGGCCGCCTGAACGTGTACACGGAAACGTGGCGCGTCCTCGTCTGACGGGCGTCCTGCTCGTCGGCGGCGCGAGCTCACGCTTCGGCTCGCCGAAGGCGCTGGCCAGGCTGCGCGACGAGACCCTCGCGGAACGCGCCTGGCGCACGCTCGGCGCGGTTTGCGACGAGCGGCTCGCGGTCGGCAAGGCGGCCGACGCGCTCGAGCTTCCGTTCGAGCTACGAGACGACGGCAGCGACGTGCGCGCGCCGCTCGCCGGAGTCGTCGCCGGCTTACGCGCCGCGGCCTCGGACATCGTGGTCGTGCTTCCCGTCGACGCGCCGCTCGTGACACCGGAGCTCCTGCGCGCGCTCGCAGACGCGTGCGCAGATGCGGCAGTGACGCACACCGGCCCGCTCCCCGCCGCATTCCGGAAGACCGCCCTGTCGACGCTCGAGCGTCGCCTCGACGAGCGCAGGCTCGCGCTGCACGAGGCTCTCGCCGAGCTCGACACGAGGCGGATCGAGGTTGACGAGACGCTGCTCGCCAACGTGAATACGCCGGATGAGCTTCGACGTCTCGGGTGACGCCTACGACCGCTTCATGGGTCGCTACTCGCGCGAGCTCGCGCCCGTGTTCGCCGACTTCGCGCGGGTTGAGCGCGGTCTCACCGCGCTCGACGTCGGCTGTGGCTCGGGCGTCCTCACCGAGGAGCTTGCCCGCCGGCTCGGCGCCGATCACGTGGCCGGCGTCGATCCCTCGCCGCTCGTCGAGGCCTGTGCAGCTCGCATTCCCGGGGCCGACGTCCGCAGAGGCGCGGCCGAGGCGCTCCCCTGGCCGGATGTCTCCTTCGACACCGCGCTTGCCCAGCTCGTGATCCACTTCCTCGACGACCCGGTCGTAGGCGTGGGCGAGATGCGTCGCGTCGTCCGCACACGCGGGCTCGTCGCCGCGTGCTCGTGGGACTTCTCCGCCATGCAGCTCCTGTGCACGTTCTGGGAATCCGTTCGCCGCCTCGACCCGGCCGCCCCGAGCGAGACGCTCCCATACGCATCGCTCGAGGGGCTGGCAACGCTCGGTGACGACGCGGGGCTGGAAAACGTGGAGACCGCCGCTCTGGAGGTATCGAGTGAATACGAGGACTTCGACGAGCTGTGGGACTCCTTCCTGCTCGGCGTCGGCCCCGCCGGCCAGTACTGCCTCTCGCTCGACTCGCAGAAACAGGAGGCCGTCCGCGACGAGTACCGCAGACGCATCGGCGACCCCTCCGGGAGCTTCGCGCTGACCGCGACCGCGTGGGCGGTGCGCGGCACCGCGCCCGGCGCCTAGGGTCGAGCGAGCGCCTCGAGCGACCCCGGCGAGAGCACGCGCTCCCTTTCGGCGCCGGTACCGATCAGCGAGACGGGCACCTCGAGCTCGCGCTCGACGAACTCGACGTAGCGCCGCGCGTTCGCCGGCAGCGCGTCGAGCTCGGTCACCTCGTCGAGCGGCTCCTCCCAGCCGGGAAGCTCCTCGTACACCGGTCGGCAGTGGTGGAAGTCGCTCTGGTGCGCGGGAAAGTCAGGAGTCTCGGTGCCGTCCCGCAGCCGGTAGCGCACGCACACGGGCAGCTCGGCGAACGACGAGAGCACATCGAGCTTCGTCAGCGCCAGCGAGGTGATGCCGTTCAGCCGCACCGCGTAGCGCAGCGCAACGAGGTCGAGCCAGCCGCAACGGCGCTGGCGACCCGTGGTCGTGCCGAATTCCGCGCCGAGCTCGCGAACCCGCTCCTGGCCGGGTCCCTCGATCTCGGTCGGGAAGGGCCCCTCGCCGACGCGCGTCACGTATGCCTTCGCCACGCCGATGATCGCGTCGATCCGGTTCGGGCCGATGCCGACGCCGACGGCCGCCGCGCCGGCGACCGTCCCCGACGAGGTGACGAACGGGTAGGTGCCGTGGTCGAGGTCGAGCAGCGTGCCCTGCGCTCCCTCGAGCAGCACGAAGCGGCCCTCGCGCAGCGCGCGGTCGACGAGCAGCGAGGTGTCGGCGACGTACGGTCGCAGCCGCTGGGCGAAGCGTTCGTAGCGCGCAGCGAGGTCCTCGAGCTCGAGCGGCTCCGAGCCGTAGACGCGCTCCAGCCACACGTTCTTCTCGGCGAGCGCGACCTCGATCTTCTGGCCCAGGATCTTGGGCTCGAGCAGGTCCTGGACTCGGATCCCGAGCCGCGCGGCCTTGTCCGCGTACGCCGGGCCGATCCCGCGCTTCGTCGTGCCGATCTGGAGGTTGCCGAGCCGCCGCTCGCTGCCCTGGTCGATCGCGACGTGCCACGGCATGATCAGGTGCGCCTCGCCGGAGACGCGGACGCAGCCGGTCGAGATGCCGCGGCCCTCGAGCTCGTCGAGCTCGCGCACGAACACCTCTGGGTCGATCACGCAGCCCGCCCCGAGGATGCATTCCTTCCCGTGGAGGATCCCCGAGGGCATGTGGTGAAACTTGAACTTCTCCCCGTCGGCGACGATCGTGTGCCCCGCGTTCGGCCCGCCCTGGTAGCGGCAGACGAGGTCGGAGTGCTGGGCGAGCAGGTCGACGATCTTGCCCTTGCCTTCGTCGCCCCACTGCGCCCCGACGATCACGGTCGCGGGCACGAGCCGGAGTTTGCCTGATGCCGTCGGCTGGCAGAGGCCGGCCGAGGCTCGGCGGGACGCATGGCCCGAATTCGGGACGCTAGGTTGGCGCGGTTACCAGAGGGGGGAGGTTGCTTCCGCGGCGACCGCGGAGCCCGCGCGGATGATCCGGATGCGATGGCCGCGGGGGCACGTCGTCCAGCCGAGATCCTGCTCGAGCCGCAGCGCCCCCTGCGCGGTCTGGCCGACGTACTCGCCTCGGGAGTCGATCTCGGCACACGCCTGGCAGACGACGGTGAACGCGGTCGCGCGAGCGAGGAGGACGACGGTCTGCTCGTACATCTAGATCAGCGCTCGCACTCCTAGGTCGACGGAGCCAGGTCGGCGAACTTCGCGTAGCGCTTCAGGAACGAGAGCTTCATCGTGTCAGTCGGCCCGTTGCGGTGCTTCGCGAGGTGCACCTCGGCGATGCCCTGCTGGTCGGATTCCTCGTTGTAGTACTCGTCGCGGTAGATGAACATGACGAGGTCGGCGTCCTGCTCGATCGAGCCGGACTCGCGCAGGTCGGAGAGGATCGGGCGCTTGTCGTGGCGCTGCTCGACCGCGCGGGAGAGCTGCGACATCGCGAGGATCGGGACGTCGAGGTCCCGCGCGAGGATCTTCAGCGATCGCGAGATCTGCGAGACCTCCTGCACGCGGTTCTCGACCGTCGAGCCCGAGGTCATCAGCTGGAGGTAGTCGACGATGATCAGGCCGAGGTCCGGCTGGCGGGTCTTCAGCCGCCGCGCCTTCGAGCGGATCTCCATCATCGTGATCGAGCCCTGGTCGTCGACGTAGATCGGCGCCTTTGCGAGTCGGTCGCACGCCGCGGTGAGTCGAGGCCAGTCGTCGGCCCCGAGCTTGCCCGTGCGCAGACGCTGCGACTCGACTTTCGCCTCGCTGCACATCAATCGCTGCGTCACCTCGGACTTCGACATCTCGAGGGTGAACATCGCGACGGGGACCTCGGCACGCACGGCCAGGTTGGCGGCCATGCAGAGGCCGAGGCCGGACTTACCCATGCTCGGGCGGGCGGCGACGATGATCAGGTTCCCGGGTTGGAACCCGGAGGTGAGGCGGTCGAGGTCGCGAAACCCGGACGGAGTTCCAGTGACGTCTGCCCCGGCCTCGTAGAGGGCAGTGATGCGCTCGAAGCTGTCCTTCAGCAGCTCCTCGATGTGGCTGAACTCGGTCGTCACGCGCGCCTGCGAGAGGTCGAAGACGACCTGCTCTGCGCGGTCGACGAGGTCCGTGGTCTCTCCCGGCCGCTCCCAACCCAACTGGGCGATCTCGCCGCCCGCCCGAATGAGCCCGCGAAGCGTCGCCATCTCGCGCACGATGCGCGCGTAATGGCCTGCGTTGGCGCTCGCGGGGACGAGTGCCGCGAGCTCGTGGATGCGGACGCGGCCGCCCGCCGCCTCGAGCTCGCTGCGCTCTTCGAGCTCGTCGACCAGGGTGATCGCGTCGACGGGCTCGCCCTTCGCGTACAGCGCAAGAGCCGCGCGGTAGATGATCGCGTGGCTCTCGCGGTAGAAGTCGCTTGCGTCAAGCGCTTCGCTGACCGCCCCGATCGCACCGGGGGAGAGCATCATCGCGCCGAGGACTGACTCCTCGGCTTCGAGATTCTGCGGCGGGACCGGGGCGGTCGGCGTGGCCTGAGCAAGCTGGGCCATCGGGTTACCCAAGCACGATCGGCCCGATCGGGGAAGGTCTGGACGACGCGCTTTTCGACAGGGCTCGCGCGACCGGATAACGGCGGTTTACAGGCACAAGAGAACGCATGTTCTCACACGTCCCGGACACGCCTGTGGGTGAAAACGCCGCTCGGAGCGAGAAGTTCTTCCTGAATTCCACAGGGTCCCCCCGCCTTGTGGAGAAACCTGTGCGCCTTTGTTACTGCTCGGGCTCGGCCGGAGGCTCCTCGGCGGCGTCTGCTGCAGGCTCGGCCTCGTCGCCCTCGTGCTCCTCGGCTTCGGCCTCGGCCTCGTCCTCCGCCACGACCGCCTCGATCTCGGCCTCGACCTGCGCCTGCTGCGCCTCCGCCTCGGCCTGGGCGGCGGCCTCGGCCTCCGCCTCGGCGGCGGCGATCGCGTCGAGCTCCTCCTGCGGCGGCAGCTCGCCGCCCTCGGGGACGACCGCGAGACGCAGCGTCGCCGTCACGTCGGCGAACAGCTCGACCGGAACCTCGTAGCGCCCGATGCGCTTGATCGAGTCCGGGAGGTCGAGCTTGCGCCGGTCGATCCGCACCCGCAGCGACTCCCAGGCGCGCTCGGCGACGTCCGTCGCCGTGACCGAGCCGAAGAGGGTGCCGGTCTCGCCCGCGGGGACGTCGAAGCGCAGCTCCTCGCCCTCGAGCCGCTGGGCGATCTCCTGTGCCTGCTCGAAGGTCTGCGCCTCGTGCCGCGCGCGCTTCGCCTCCACTTTCTGCAGCTCGGCAATCCTGGCCGGCGTCGCCGGCTCCGCGAGGCCGCGCGGGAGCAGGTAGTTGCGCGCGAAGCCGCGGGCGACGTCGACGACCTCGCCGCGCAGGCCGACCTTCTCGACGTCCTGTCGCAGGATCACGTCC
>Ga0307319_10000075_pt1 | contig 30227 bp, 33 predicted proteins | sample ER_DNA_368_FD_194491 | JGI IMG/M metagenome (GOLD analysis project Ga0307319, IMG submission 194491) | Bulk soil microbial communities from the East River watershed near Crested Butte, Colorado, United States - ER_DNA_368 | ecosystem: Environmental > Terrestrial > Soil > Floodplain | place...
TGGCCCGCCGGCACCGAATGCCTCCACCGCGAGATCGTTCAGCGAGCGCGCGCCGGCACGCGCACCCGCAACCAGTAGCACCGGCCCGTCGGCAGGCAGTCCAAGCTGCGCGCGCGCCTCGTCGCGCGCGAGCGCGCGCGCGTTTGCGGGTAGCGGCCGCCCGACGACCTGGTACTTCGGCGGCTCGCGACCCGGGATCGGAAACGACAGGAACACACGCTTCGCAAAGGGCGCAGCGAGCCGGTTGGCGAGCCCGAGGTGCGCATCCGCCTCCGTCAGCGCCGCCGGGATGCGTCGGCGCGCGGCCGCGACGACCATCGGCCCCGCGACGTAGCCGCCCCCGCCGAGCACGGCATCGGGCCGCCGCCGCGCGAGGATCCGGTCGCACGCCGCCGGCGCGGCCAGCGCGCGGAGCGCCGCCCGGGCCTGCGCGAGCCCCGGCTGCCGCGGCAACCCGCTCACGCGAAACGTGTCGAGCTCGAAGCCCGCGTCAGGAACGAGCCGAGCCTCGGCGCGATCCGGCGACCCGGCGAAGGTCACTCGTGCTCCGCGGGCGCGAAGCGCCTCGGCGATCGCGATCGCGGGCAGTACGTGCCCGGCTGTCCCGCCGGCCGCGATCAGGAACGCTGGCGCTCTTGGTTCCCGCATTGCCCGCGATGTTAAGGAGGATGCCGACGCAGCCGAGCGCCACCACCAGGCTGGACCCGCCGTAGGAGACGAACGGGAGCGGGATCCCGGTCAGGGGAGCGAGCCCCATCACGGCGGCGAGGTTGATCGCCGCCTGGCCGCACACCATCGCCGTCAGACCCGCCGCAAGCCGCTTGCCGAATGGATCGCGGCACCCGAGCGCGATCTTCAGGCCCGCGTAGGCGAAGGCGCAGTACGCGACGATCACCGCCGTCGCACCGACGAGGCCGAGCTCTTCGCCGATGATCGCGAAGATCATGTCCGTGTGTGCTTCGGGCAGGTAGTTCGCCTTCTGGACGCTCTGGCCAAGGCCCACGCCGAAGATGCCGCCGGAGCCGAGCCCGATCATCGCCTGCACGGTCTGGAAGCCCGCGCCCTGCGGGTCCTGCCAGGGGTTCAGGAAGCTGAAGAGTCGAGCGCGGCGGTACGGCTCCAGCCAGACGGCGACGAGGCCGAGCGTGCCGGCGATGCAGACGCCGGCTCCGAGCGTGCGCGAGGGCGTGCCCGCCACGAGCAGCATCGCGGCCAGCATCACGACGATCCCGATCGCGGTGCCGAGGTCCGGCTCGACCAGGATCAGGCCGCAGAAGACGACCGTCAGGAGGCCGAGCGGACGCCAGAGCTCCGCGAGGGTTTGGGGAGGGCGTCGGCGCGCGAGGTAGGACGCGGCCCAGACGGCGAGCGCGAGCTTGGCGAGCTCGGACGGCTGGAAGGCCGCGGGCCCGAACGAAATCCAGCGGCGGGCCCCGTTCGCGGCACGGCCGAGGACGAGCACCGCGAGCAACAGCGCGAGGCTCGTCACCACCAGCGCGGGCGCGAGCGCGCGGAGAGCACGGAAGTCGACGCGCGAGAGGACGACCATCAGGGCGAGCCCGAGCCCGGCGTAGACCCCCTGCCGCTTGAGGTAGTACGCCGGGTCGCCGTTCGCCAGCGCGGCCGAGGCCGAGGTCGCGCTGTAGACCATCACGAGGCCGAACGCGACCAATCCCAGGGTCACCAGGATGAGCACGCTCGACTCGAGACCGCGCTTCACGCGGACAGGTTCTGCACCAGCCTCCTGAACTCCTCGCCCCGCTCCTCGAAGTCGCGAAACTGGTCGTAGCTCGCGCACGCGGGCGAGAGCAGCACGACGTCGCCGGGCTGGGCGTCCACGGCCGCGAGAGCGCTCGCGAGGTCGCCGTCGCGCCGGGCCTGCGGGATCGCCGCGGCCAGCTCGTCCGCGGTCTCGCCTATCAGGTGGATGCTGCGCACGTTCGGCCCGATCGCGGCGGCGAGCGGCGCAAAGTCTTCGCCCTTGCGCGAGCCGCCCAGGATCAGGTGCACCGGCTCGTCCTCGTAGGCCGCGAGCGCGCGCAGGGCCGCGGCGACGTTCGTCGCCTTGGAGTCATTCACGTAGGCGACGCCGTTCACCTCGCCTACGGGCTCGAGGCGGTGCGGGACGCCGGGAAAGCTCCGGAGCGCCTGTGCGATCTGGTCCTCGGAGACACCGACTGCCCGTGCGGCGGCCGTGGCGGCTGCGGCGTTCTCGCGGTTGTGGGCGCCCCGGATCCGCGGCTCGGCCGGTAGGGGATCGTCGGCGGAGAACTCGAGGCCTTCCAGGCCGCTTCCCTTTGGGACGATCTTGACGCGGGCGCGCTCGAAGATGCGCAGCTTCGCGTCACGGTAGTCGTCGAAGGTCGCGTAGCGGTCGAGGTGGTCCGGCTCGAGGTTCAACAGCACGGCCACCTCGCAGGCGAGCTCGTGCACGTCCTCGAGCTGGAAGCTCGAGAGCTCGCAGACGACGAGCGTGCCCGGATCGATCGCGCCGTCGAGGTCGGTCAGTGCGCGGCCGACGTTGCCGGCGACCGGTGCTTCGAGCATCACGCCAAGGAGCTCTGCCGTCGTCGTCTTCCCGTTCGTGCCGGTGACGCCGACGAGGCGGGGCTGCAGGAGCCGGTAACCGAGCTCGACCTCGCTCCAGATCGGGACGCCGCGGCGCTCGGCCTCGGCGACCAGCGGCGCGTCGCGCGGGACGCCGGGGCTCTTCACGAGCATGCCGGCGCCGTCGAGGAGCGACAGGTTGGCCTCATTCCGGAGCTCCCGGTCGGCTGCGACGACCTCTACGCTGCGCCGCTCGAGTGCTGCGGCCGCCGCCTTCCCCGAGCGCGCGAGCCCGAGCACGAGCACCCGCTCAGGCAGCGTGCTCAGCGGAACCCGGTGAAGTAGCGGTAGTAGAGCGCGAAGCCGAGCGCGCACAGGATCCCGGTGACGATCCAGAAGCGCACCATGATCTTCGTCTCCGACCACGCCTTCATCTCGAAGTGATGGTGGATCGGAGCCATCAGGAACACGCGGCGCTTGAGGTACTTGAAGGTGAAGACCTGGATGATCACCGAGAGCGCCTCGATCGCGAAGATGCCGCCGATCAACAGCAGCAGGAAGATCGTCTTGGTAAAGATCGCGAAGGCCGCGAGCGCACCCCCGAGAGCCATCGAGCCCGTGTCGCCCATCATCACCTCGGCCGGCCAGGCGTTGTACCAGAGGAACCCGATCGCGCCTCCGATCAGTGCCGCTGCGATGATCCCGAGGTCAAGCTTGGTCTCGAAGCGGTGGCCGGGCGTGCCGGAGCGGATCCACGAGATCACGATCATCGCGGCGAAGGTGAAGAGCGCAATGATCACCGTCCCGGCGGCGAGGCCATCCAGGCCGTCGGTCAGGTTGACGCCGTTCGCGGCCCCGGCGATCACGAGGAAGAGCAGCCCGTACCAGGCGTACGAAAGCTGGATCTCGGCCACACCGGGGACGTAGACGCTCGTCGGCAGGTTCTGGTGCTGAGCGGCCACGCCGACGCCGACGGTGATCGCGGCCAGCAGGATCAGCTTCCAGCGACCGTTGAGCCCGAGCGAGCGGCGGTGCGTCAGCTTGATGAAGTCGTCGAGGAAGCCGATCGCGCCGCAGGCGAGCGTCACGAAGAGCACCGTCAACGCGGGAACCGTGTACTTGCTGAGCGCGAGAAACCCGGCCGCGGCCGCGAGCAGGATCAGCAGGCCCCCCATCGTCGGCGTGCCTTGCTTGGTCACGTGGTGCTCCGGCCCCTCCTCGCGGATGTGCTGGCCGAACTCGTTCCGGCGCAGGAACTCGACGAACTTCGGGCCGACCAGGATCGAGATGAGCAGGGCGATCACGCCCGCCAGCAGAACTCGGCTCAAGCGTTCACCGCCGCCAGCGCTTCCGCGACCTGCTCGAGCCCTACGACCCGCGAGGCCTTGACGAGAACGCAATCACCCGGCCGGACGACCTCGACCGCCTCGGCGGCGGCGGCAGGGGCGTCCGCTGCCCAGCGCGTGATGGGGACGCTGGTCGCGCCTGCCAGGTATCCGCGCGCGAGCTCGCCCACCGCGACGAGCGCCTCGACCCCGTGGCGCGCGACCTCCCGGCCGATCTCCTCGTGAAAGGCGGGAGCGCCGGGCCCGAGCTCCGCCATCTCTCCGAACACGACGACCCGGCGGCGAACCCCCGCGGTCTCCGCGAGGTGTGCGAGGGCGGCGCGCATCGAATCGGGGTTCGCGTTGTAGGCGTCGTTGATCAGCAGCCCGCCGCCGGGCAGGGGCACCTCTTCGCCGCGCCAGGGCGAGAACTCGACGTCGACCTGCGCGGGCCGCGGCAGGCCCAGGGCGTCGAGCGCCGCGAGCGCGGAGGCCGCGTTCGCCGCCTGGTGCTGCGCTGTGAAGTTGAAGCTGACGCCGCCAACGAGAGTTCGCCCGTTCTCGCGCTCAGCCGGTTCGACGGGCCGCACGACCTCGACGTCGGCGCGTCCGACCGGGAACTCCTCGGGCACGATCGCCGTTCCCCTTGGCGGCAGGGCTGCAACGAGCTCTCCCTTCGCCCGCAGCACACCCTCGAGCGATCCGACCAGCTCGAGGTGAACCGGGCCGACGTTGGTGACGACGCCGATGTCCGGGCGCGCGATCCGACAGAGCTCGGCGATCTGCCCGAAGCCCCTCATCGCCAGCTCGAGGATGCAGACCTCGGTGTCCGGCTCGAGCCGGCACAGCGTGAGCGGGACCCCGATCTCGTTGTTGTAGCTCGCCTCCGCAGCGACGGTGCGGGCAGTGGTGGCGCACAGCGCCGCGAGGATGTCCTTCGTCGAGGTCTTCCCGGTCGACCCGGTGATCCCGACGACGCGGGCGGACGAGAGGTCGCGGACGAGCCTGCCGAGCGCCGCGAAAGCCTCGAAGGGGCGGGCCGGAACGAGGGTTGCAGCCGCGCCTCGGGCGAGCGCATCGTCCCGAAAGTCAGTCCCGCGTCCGACCGCCACGAAAAGGTCGCCGGGCTCCACGCGCCTCGAATCGACCTGGACGCCGCCCACCTCGTCCGCGCGTGCGTCGAGCTCGCCGAGCGCGAGTGCCGCAATGTCGTCGAGTCGGAGCGGGATCACGCCGGCGCTCCGAGCCGCCGCAGCGCCTCGCGCGCCACCTCGCGATCGTCGAACGGGATCGTGCGATCGGCGAACTGCTGGCCCTGCTCGTGGCCCTTGCCGGCGATCACGACCACGTCGCCCTCGCGCGCTGCCGAGACCGCTTTCGCGATCGCCTCGCGGCGGTCCGGCTCGACGTCTGCCTCGCCCGCCCCCGCGAGGATCTCCGCGATGATCGCCTCGGGGTTCTCGCTGCGTGGGTTGTCCGAGGTGACGATCGCGAGGTCGGCGAGCTCGGTCGCGATCCGCCCCATGAGCGGTCGCTTGCCGCGGTCGCGATCGCCACCGCAGCCGAAGACGCAGATGACGCGGTTCTGGGCAAGATCGCGCGCGGTGCGCAGGACGTTCTCGAGCGAGTCGGGCGTGTGCGCGTAGTCGACGAGAACCGCAAACGGCTGCCCCTCGTCGACGGCCTCGAAGCGGCCGGGAACCCCGCGCAGCTCCCTCACCCCGTAGGCGATCGCGTCGCCGGGGATGTCGAGAAGTCGCGCTGCTGCCACGGCGCCGAGGACGTTTTCGACGTTGAAGCGACCCCGCAGACGAGTCTCGAGCTCGATTCCGCCGGTACGGAAGCGGGCGCCGCGCGGGCCTAGCTCGAGGTCCTCGGCTTGCAGCTCGGCATCGTCGGCGAGACCGAAGGTGACGACCTCGTCGCGCCCGCGCAGCTCCTCGGCCAGGCGCCGTCCGTAGGGATCGCCCACATTGATCGCCGCTGGCGGTGTCGTTTCGGTGAACAACCGCCGCTTCGCCGCGAAGTACTGCTCGATGGTGCCGTGGAAATCGAGGTGATCCTGCGTCAGGTTGGTGAAGACGAGTGCGCTGAAGCGGACGCGGTCGAGGCGCCCGAGCTCCGAGCCGTGCGAGGTGGCCTCGACGGCGGCGCTGCGGTCGCCCGCGTCGAGCATCTCGCGGAAGGTGCGCTGGAGGTCGATCGCCTCGGGCGTGGTGCGGATCGCCGGGCGCCGCTCGCCGCCGACGCGGCTCTCGATTGTGCCGAGCAGCCCCGGGCGGCGGCCCGCCGCCGCGAGGATCGAGTAGAGCAGGAAGGCGGTCGTGGTCTTGCCGTTGGTCCCGGTCACCCCCGCGACCTCGAGTTGCTCGGTCGGCCGCTCGAAGAACTCGTCGGCTGCGACGGCCATCGCACGGCGCCCGTTCTCGACGAGGATCTGCGGCACCTCGAGCTCGAGTGGCCGCTCGACCACGAGCGCGACGGCCCCGCCGGCAACCGCCGCGGGCGCGAAGTCATGCCCGTCGGCCCGGCTCCCGGGGACGCAGAAGTAGAGGCTGCCGGGCCCGGCGGCGCGGGCGTCGTAGGCCAGGTCTGCGATCTCGACGGGAGCGCGTCCCAGGACGTCCACGGGTGCGAGCGCAGCGATGACGCGCTCGATGTCCATCGCGGCGCGAGTCTAGCAGGGGTCTCAGCCGGAACAGCGGCTGATCGTCGGCCGAGAACGGCTCGTTTGCAGCGCTTTTGTGTCACATCTGTCACAGACACGCGCGCCCCCGGCCAATACGATCGCCTTGGGGAGGAGGCCGGGCGAACCGTACTAAGACCAGGTAGTGGTTGAAGCGTGCTCGCCGCCCGGTCGCCACCGGGCAGCGCCCGACGCCTAACCGGATAGCCAGCCCTCGCGGTACCGGGTTCGTTCGCGCTCGGGGAAGCGCGCGTAGGCCTCCTCAGGGTCGGTCGTCTCCTGCTCGACCCCGGCGCCGTGGCGCACCGCGGCTGCGTCGACGGTGTAGGCGCCCCAGTCCGGCCCGGTCGAGCGTTCGCGCGCGCCGATCGCGAGCACCACGCAGGGCTCCTTTCCGGCGCCCACGATCACGTGGTTCGTACCGGCCGGACAGTGCACGAAGTCCCACTCGCGCAGCGGCCGCTCCTCGCCCTCGGCGATCAGCAGCGCCTCGCCGGCGAGCACGAGGAAGTCCTCCTGGTCGTTCTCCCGGTGGTACATCGCCATCGGCTCGCCGGGCCCGAGGCGTTGGAGGTTGACTCCGAGCTGCGGGAAGTCCGCGTCGCCTTCGAAGCCCTCGAACTCGCAGTAGGCGCCGCGACCCTTGCGGTCGAACCACGGCGCTTCGCGCGCGTTGAGGACGAACCAGCCCTGCCCCCTGGGCACGAGCCCGTGCTCGGTCGACTCGAGCGGCGACTCGGAAACCATGTGGCGAAGGACCCTACGGGCTCACAGCAGCCGACGGGGCGTCCGGTTGCACGCCGCCGTCCAGGTACTGGAGGTCGAACTTCGCGATCTGCGCGAAGGCCGGCGCGGCGACGACGCCGCCCCAGATGGCGCCGCGGGGCTCGTCGACCGAGACGAGGATCACGAGCCGAGGCCGCGAGGCGGGAACCACCCCGACGAACGAGGCGACGTAGCGCGTGTCGGAGTAGCCGCCGCGCGAGTCGGGCTTCGCCGCCGTCCCTGTCTTCCCCGCAACCTGGTAGCCCGGAACCGCCGCGAGCGTCCCGGTGCCCTCGGCGACGACGTTCTTGAGCATCCCCAACAGCTGTGAGGCGACCCACCGCGGCACGACCCGCCGGCGTGCGCGCCGTAGCGTGTTCCCGTCGCCGACGTGGTCGACGAGGTGCGGCCGCACCCAGACGCCGCGGTTCGCGATTGCGGCGTACGCGGAGGCCATCTGAATCGGCGTCACCGCGATGCCCTGGCCGATCGGGATGTTGCCGATCGACGAGCCGGACCAGCGGTTCTCGGGCAGCACGATTCCGGCGCTTTCGCCCGGGAAGTCGATCCCGGTCTTCCTTCCGAAGCCAAACCGCGAGATCCACTGTGCGAGCCGGTGCTGGGTCAGCCTCTGCGCGAGCGTGATCGCGCCGACGTTGGACGAGTGCGAGAGGATCTGCGCGACGCTCATCGTCTCGGTTCCGCGCGGCTCGGCGTCGTGGATCCGCCGGTCGGCGACCTGGATCTCGTACGGCAGCGTGAAGCGCGTCGACGGCGAGACGATTCGATCCGAAAGCACGCCGGCGACGGTCACGAGCTTGAACGTCGACCCAGGCTCGTAGGTGTCCGTGACCGCGCGATTCCGCTGCAGCGCCCGCCAGACCTCCGGGTAACTGTTCGCGTCGAACCCGGGCGCCACGGCCATGGCGCGCACGGCGCCGGTCGCGGGGTCCAGCACGATCGCGGTGGCGCTCTTGGCGTGCCACCGGCTCACGGTGTCCCGCAGCACTGCCTGCGCGTTCGCCTGGATGGTGTGGTCGAGCGTCAGGTAGACGTCCTCGCCGTCGCGCTCGACGCGCGAGACGAGGGTGTTGATCACCTGTCCCGACGCGTCCTTCACGATCCGCTCGCGGCCGGGCTGCCCCGCCAGCTGCTTGTCGAGCGAGAGCTCGAGTCCGGCGAGGCCGTGATTGTCGACCCCTGCGTAGCCCAGCACCTGCGAGGCGAGGTTGAACTGCGGGTAGAAGCGCCGCTCCTCCGGATAGAAGAAGAGGCCCGGCAGGCCCTTGCGCGCGAGCTTGGCCGCCAGCGCCGGGTCGGCCTTGCGCGCCACGTAGACGAAGCCGCGCGTGCGGTCGGTCAGTTGCCGGTAGACCTGGTTCGGATCGAGCCGCAGAATGCTCGCGACGGTCACCGCCTCGCTCTTCGGATCGGTCACCAGGCGCGGGTCGGCATACACCGTCTGCGCCTGCTCGCCGATTGCGAGCTGGACTCCGCCGCGGTCATAGAGCGTTCCGCGCGCCGCCGGAATGACGACGTCGTCGCTGTGCTGGCTCGAGGCGAGCCGGCCGAACGACGCCGCGCGCACGCCCTGGAGCCAGGCCGCCCGGAGGAACGTGACGCCGAATGCGAGCACGAAGACCGCGAGCAGGAGGCGGATCCGGCGGTTCGCGGCCTTCGCGCTCACCGCGCCCGCGGCCCCAGCCGCACGTACGTCGTCTCGGCGGGGTCGGCGGGCACGAGCCCGAAGCGCTTCAGCGCCAGCTGCTGGATCCGAGGCGAGGCCGCGGCCATCGAGATCTGCGAGGCGAGCGCCTGCTTCTCGGCGCGCAGCTGGGCGCGCTGGGTGTCGAGCTTGTCGAGCTGGACGTTCAGGCGCAGGACGGCGACGTTCAGCGCGACCACGCCGGCGAGCAGAACCGCGACGACGGCGATCCAGACGACGCCGCCGGCCACACCGCGGCGGGCGCGGGGGCGGCGCTTCGGCGTAGGCCGGGGACGCGGCCGAGTCCGTGGTCGAGGGGACGGAAGCGCCGGGGCGGCGTCGCTCCAGGAGGCCATGGGCTACTCGTCTCCGGCCTTGACCGCTGCGCGCAGGCGCGCCGAGGACGCGCGGGGATTCGCCGCGAGCTCCTGCGGCGAGGGCTTGACTGGACGTCGCGAGAGCGCGCGGAGCTCCGGCTCGTGTCCGCACACGCAGATCGGGAAGTCGGGCGGGCACGTGCACCCGCGCTCCCGCGCGCGCAGGAAGCGCTTCACGATCCGATCCTCGAGCGAGTGGAAGCTGATGACGACCAGCCGCCCCCCCGGGCGCAGCATCTCGAGCGCCGAGGGCAGCGCGGCATCGAGCGAGCCGAGCTCGTCGTTCACCGCGATCCGCAGGGCCTGGAAGACGCGTTTCGCCGGATGCCCCTCGCCGAAGCGCGCCGGAGCCGGGAGCGCAGCCTTGATCGTCTCGACGAGCTCGCCCGTCCGCTCGAACGGCTGCTCGCGACGGCGTCGCACGATCGCCCGGGCGATCGGGCGCGCGTAGCGCTCCTCGCCGTACTCGCGGAAGATCTGCGTCAGCTCGCGCTCGCCCGCCTCGTTCACGAGCCCGCGTGCCGACACGTCGGCGGCCGGATCCATGCGCATGTCGAGCGGCGCGTCGGTCGCGTACGAGAACCCGCGCTCGGGCCGGTCGATCTGCATCGAGGAGACGCCGAGGTCGAAGAGGATCGCGTCGGCGCGCGAGCCGTTGGCCGCGAGCTGCTCGAGCACGTCCGAGAACTCGCCGCGCAGGAACCGCCCCGGCACGCCCGTGCGCCTGCGGAGACGGTCGAAGTACGTCCGCACCGAGGGGTCGCGGTCGATCGCGATCAGCTTGCCGCTGCCTCGCAGGTCCGCCGCGATCAGCTCCGCGTGACCACCGGCGCCGAAGGTGGCGTCGACGACGGTCTCGCCCGGGTGCACGGCAAGCGCCTCCCGCACCTGGTCGGCGAGGACCGGGACGTGGTCAGTCGTGTTGGGACGCGAGACGTTCGGCAACATCCTCCGCACTCCCTTCGAGCTCCTTGACGTGGGCGCGCCAGGCGGCGCGGTCCCAGATCTCGAGATGGTCGCGCACCCCGGCCACCACGACGTCGCGGCCGATGCCGGCGTTCTTGGCGAGCGACCCCGGCAGCATCACACGGCCCTGCTTGTCGGGCTCGGCCTCCGACGCACCGGCGAAGAAGAATCGGTGCATCATGCGGCCCTCCTTGCTGAGCGGATCGAGCCCGGCCAGGCGACTCTCGACGAGCCGCTCCCACTGCGCCTCGGGATAGCAGTAGAGACACCCGTCCATACCGCGCGTGATGACGAGCCCGCCGGAAAGCGCTTGGCGAAACTTGGCCGGTAGCGTGAGGCGGTTCTTGTCATCGATCGTGTGCTCGAACTCACCTAGCAGCATGCTCCACTGCGCCCCACTTTAGACCACGATCCCCCACTCCGCAACCCCCGGGACCCACCGGGCCGTAGCCGGCTACTGCAGGAGCGAGGCGACCGTGTTGATCGCAAGCGCGAAGATGACCGCGACGAAGACGAACGAGAGCAGGGCGTGGCGAATCGCGGTACGCCGCATCGGCTTCGAGGTCAGGCTCGTGTCGGAGACCTGGAACGTCATGCCGATCGTCAGCGCCAGGTAGGCGAAATCGTGGTAATCGGGCGGCTCCTGGTCGTTGAAATCGATGCCGCCGACGGGGTCGCCGTAGTAGAGGTCGCCGTAACGAACGGTGTAGAGCGTATGCACGGTTGCCCACGACAGGGCGACGACGGCGACCGCGAGGAAGATGAGCAGTGCCTTGTCGGCGCCGTGATCGTTTCGGGCCTGCAGGAGCGTGTAGCCGATCGCGATGAGGCTGGCGACACTGGCCGCCAGCACCGCGAGGTCGGCGGTCGCATGCGAGAAGTCCTCTGCGCGTGCGTGGGTCTTCGTCTCTGATGCGTCCATCGGGAAGATCCGCAGCCACACCGCCAGCAGAATCACGAGGGCCGCCGTGCCCCAGGCGCCGGCGACCGCGACTGACCACGGCGCGCCGACCGCTAATGCGACGACGAGGACGACTGTGCCGGCCGCGACCGCCGACACCGTGCGGCGCATCGCCAGGCCCTGTCGATCGGACTTCCGTGCCATCGCGCGGGAAGCATCGCACCGCCGTCTCACACGCGGGCGGCGCTCGTCGTTTGTAGAGATGATGGAAGCCGTGGCTCTCCCCCCGTTCGAACGCTTCTACGAGGAGCAGCAGGGCCCGGTGCTCTCGCAGCTCCGGCGGATGCTCGGGCGCGACGCGGCGGACGACGCGTTCCAAGAGACGTTCCTCCGGGCGCTGCGTGCGTACCCGTCGCTGCGGCACGGGCGGCACCTGCGAGCCTGGGCGCTGCAGATCGCCCGGAACGTCGCCGTCGACACGCTCCGGCTCCAGCGGGTCACGTCCGCGGAGGTTCCGGATCTCGAGTCCGTCGAGGAGCCGCTCCCCTACGAGGAGCTCCGCCGCATCACCGCCGACCTGCCGCACAAGGAGCGCGCCGCGGTCTTCCTCCGTTACGGCTACGACCTGAGTTACGAGGACATCGGCGCCGCGCTCGGCTCGTCCCCCGAGGCAGCGCGCCAAGCCGCATCGTCCGGAGTCCGCCGCCTGCGCCAAAAGGAGCTGCCATGACCGTTTCCGCCGAGCTCGACCGCCGCTTCCGCGAGGCCGCCGCCGCGGAGGGACTTCTCGACGTCGCCTACGAGCTGCACGACACTCCTGTCGGCCGGCTCCTCGTCGCGGTCACCGACCAGGGCCTCTGCGAGATCTCCTATGACGCCGATCCCGAGGCCGAGGCGGAACGGCTCGCCAGGGCGTTCGGCTCGCGCGTGCTGCGCTCGTCCCGTCCGACCGACGAGGCTCGGCGCCAGCTGGACGAGTACTTCGCGGGCAAGCGGCGAGAGTTCGAGCTGGACATCGACCTGCGCCCGGCGCGGGAGTTCGGCCGTGCGGTGCTCGAGGAGCTCGCGCGTGTGCCGTACGGCGAGCTCACGACCTACGGGACGCTCGCCGAGCGCGCGGGACGACCCCGTGCCGCCCGGGCGGTCGGCACGGTGATGAACCGCAACCCCGTCCCGATCGTGCTCCCGTGCCACCGCGTGGTCGGCTCGACCGGCTCGCTCGTCGGGTACGGCGGGGGGCTCGACCGGAAGCGCATGCTGCTCGAGCTCGAAGGGTCGCTCCTCCCGGAAGCTTGACTCCTGTGCGCCCCGCGCGTTAAGACGAGTCGTCAATCCGGGCCGAAAAGGAGAGGAATCATGAGGCAGGCACTCGGCGTCGCCACTGTCGCGGCCGTCGCACTTCTCGTCGCGGCACCTCTCGCGGGAGCAGGCGCAGCCAAGGGACCGACGCTCCGATCGCTGCAGAGGCAGATCACGTCGCTCCAGAAGCAGGTCAAGACGCTCAAGAAACGGGTCGTCAGCGATGAGGACGGCATCCTCGTGTCCCTCGCCTACTCGGCCTGCTCCACCGCCGCCATGGCCGACACCTTCCAGGACACGTGGACAGGCCTGGACGGGTACTTCGCCGCGCATTCGCTCCCGGCCTACTTCGGAGCGCAGACCCCCGTCAGCGACTACCAGGCGTGCGAGGTCTTCTCGGTCGTCCGCGCGCACAACCAACACCCGCCGACGACGTCGGTTCAGCGGGCGCTGCTGGACCTCTTCAAGCCGTCGGGCTCAGCCGCGGCGAATCAGGGCTTCGTGAATCTCCCGCGTCAGCCCGGCTACCTGTTCGGTCAGCTCTTTGTCCTGCCGCGTTAGCTCGGTGTTCGATTGAAGCAGCTGCTGTAGCTTCTCCGTCTCGGCCTTCACCGCGGCGACCCGCTGTCCCGCACGCCGCTCGGCTTCTTCGTGCCGATGCTCGGCCTTGTCCACGGCCACCTTGTCCCGCTCAGCCTGACGTGTCTGGGCGAGCAGGATCAGCGGCGCCGCGTACGCAGCCTGGGTCGAGAAGGCGAGGTTGAGGAGGATGAACGGGTAGGGATCCCAGTGCAACGCGAGGCCGACCGAGTTGATCGCGATCCACAGGATCACCATGACCGTCTGGCCGAGGATGTACTGCGGCGTCCCGAAGAAGCGCGCCGCGTGCTCGGCGCCGCGCCCGAAGGCATCGTGGCCGAAGGTGCCGTGGTGCTGCATGTGATCTCGCCGCTTGGCCACCCGGGGCTCAGGCTAGGCCTGGTGGCGGACGGTTATTGCTCGTTCAGGAGCGCGCGGGCAGCCTCGAGATCGCTCGGGTGGACGAGGATCTCGCGCATGCCGTCGGGCCCGAAGTTCTCGAACGCGGAGTCCTCCTCCTCGGTGAGGCGGTGCGCGCACTCGATCCCGTTCTGGCGCAGGAGCTGGCAGAAGGCCTCGGCCTCCGGCTCGCCCTGAACCGTGATCACGCGAACGCCTTCGTCCACGCGCGCAAGCGTACCGGGTCGACCTACGCGCTTCGGGGCACCTCCTCGTCGTCGGCAAGGAGGCGATACCCGACGCCCCAGACATTGAGGACACAGTCCTCGGCGCCGGCCCGGCCGAGCTTTCGACGCAGGCGCGAGGCATGCGAGTCCAAGGTGCGGGTTCGACCCAGGGAGCGGAAGCCCCAGACATCTCTCAGCAGCTCGTCCTTCGTGAATACCCGTCGCGGCTGGGTAGCGAGCTTGACGAGCAGCTCGTACTCCTTCGCCGCCAGAGCCACCGCGAAGCCGTGCACGGTGACGCGCCGAGTCTCGCGGTCGATCGCCAGCGGGCCGGCGGCAACCCGTTCACGCGATCCCGGCTGCGTCCGCCGCAGGACGGCATGGATCCGGGCCACGAGCTCCTCGTAGTGGAACGGACGCGGCACGAAGTCGTCGCAGCCGCGCTGGAAGGCGTGCACGCGGTCGACCGGATCCGAGGAGCGGGCTTCGCCCAGGACGATCACGGGCACGTCGCGGTCCCACGAGCGGCCCGGCTCGCCTTCGCGCAGGAGGCGGCAGACCTCGAGCGCCGGCGCGTCCGGAAGGCCGCCGACGAGCACGAGGTCGGGCCGCTCCCGCTCGACGAGCTCCAGCGCCTCTCGCCCCGCGTCCGCGCCGAGCACGGAGAAGCCGTCGCTCGCCAGGTGCCGCTCGAGAAACGCCCGCGTTCCCGGCTCGGTCTCGGCGAGAAGCAGCGCTCGCGACATGCGATCGAAGCTACCGGCGGCTTCTCGACGCCGCCAGATGTCCTTTCGAACGGAACTGCGCCGAGCTTTCTACAGCTTGTCAGCGTCGGTTCCGGTAGGGCCCGTGCGGAGTCGCCTCGCCACCGGCAGCGCACGCCTGGCTCTGCGCGAGCAAGATCTTCGACTCGAAAACGGGTCGGCCCTCGGCGTCGAGCGCGACGAACCGCGGCTCCCACCTCCCGCGCGGGCAGCGCACTCCGTTCGGAGTGACCATTGCCGAGAAATCGAGGAACTTAGCCCGGACCGCCGCGACGTAGAACCCGCCCGCTCCAACCGGACGCTCGACTACCGCGCCGGCTGGATCCTCAAAACGGATTCCACGGGCAGCGGCACTGTCCACCCGACCCGCGACGACGATGGTTGCGACGCCGTCACGCGAGGCGGCGGACATCCCGAGCAGCCCTGCGGTGACCGGCTCGTCGGCCTTCGCCTTCGACGCGCAGGTGCCGCCGTCGCCGCCGGCGTTCGCGGGCTTCCACGGCTCGTCGACGAGGTAGCAGATCCCACCCTCGCGGTTCGCCGTCGCGTAGAGCTTGATCGGTCCGTCCTGGGCGACGAACTGCGCCTTGCCGGCCTTTGGATGGAATCCGAGCTGCGGCGTGTACTGCTTGAACCCTTCGACAACGTTCGGTGGGGCCGGCTCGCCGGTGAGCCAACCGTTGGTCGTCGCGGCGATCGCGAGACTTCCCGTCACGACACCCGTGAGGGCGACCGCGACCGAGATCAGCAGCCGTCGCCGGCGGCGAGTGCGGACGCAGCGTGTCGCGGCTGCCCGCAACTCGGCTCGGTAGGCGGAGATCGGATCCGCAATCGTGCTCATGGTCTTCCTCCCGAAAGTCGGACGCGGAGAGCGCGCAGCCCGCGCGAGACGCGCGCGCGCATTGCGCCCTCGTTTGTCGCAGGCTCGGCGAGCTGCCGGTAGTCGCGGCCGAGAACAACGCGACCGACAACCGCCTCCCGTTGCTGGACCGGAAGCGCGTAGAGCGCCTCGGCGAGGGCCTCGTGCAGCTCCTTCGCGTCCAGGCGCGCGATCAGCTCGTCGACCGCCTGCTCGTCGTATGCGACCGAGGCAATGCCGAGTCGGTCGCGCGCTGTCCGGTCGACGGCGTCACGCCGCTGCCGGTCTCGTAGCAGGTTCCGCGCGACCGTCCACAGCCACGGCCATGCCGAGCCGTCCTCGGAGACGCGGACGCGGTGGCCGTGCTCGAGGGCACGCGCGAACGTCTCCTGAGCGATGTCCAGGGCGAGCTCCCGATCGCCACACGCCGCCGCGACGGTCGCGACCAGGCGAGCGACGTGGCGGTCGTAGAGCGCGACGATCGCGTCGCGATCGCGGCGCAACCGGCGCAGCGCCTCGGCGTCGGAGAGGGCAACGCTCACATCACGTAAACGAACGAGCCCGGGGCCTGTGACAGGCCCTACAGCCGCCCGGAGCGCAGGACGCCCCACAGGAGCCACAGGCCGAGCGCGCCCGAGAGGACGAAGCCAACGAACGAGAGGAAGTTCACGCCTGCGATCTGCGGGCCCTTCGTCGAGAAGATCCCGATCAGGCTCGAGCCGATTAGGCCGCCGCCGACGATCAGCGCGATCACGAGCCGGTTGAACGCGACGTCGAGCTTTCGCATGAACTCGTCGAGGCCCTTGTGCACGAAGCCGACCTCGATCTGGCCGTCGCGGAACTCCTCGAGAATGTCGTGCATCTGGTACGGCAGGTCGCGGGCGATCCGGGCGAGCTCGATCCCCTCGCTGCGGGCTCGCTTGAGCACGCGCTGGGGCGTGTAGCGCTCGAGCATCAGACCTCGCGCGTAGGGCCTGGCGATCTCGAAGACGTTGAAGTCCGGGTAGAGCTCGACGCCCACCGAGCCGAGAGTCGCGATCGCCTTGTCCAGCATCACGAAGCGGGTCGGCAGCCGCAGGTTGAGGCGGTAGATGAGCTGGAAGGCCTCACGGATCACCTGTAGCGGATCGATCTCGGCGAGGCTCGCGCCGTAGTAGCGCGAGTACATCTCGCGCAGCTCGGCGACGAACTCGTCCTCGCGCTCCTTCGGGTAGCGGACCCCAAGCTCGGCCAGCCGGCGCGGCAGCTGCTCGATCCGCTCGCTGGCGGCGTCGATGAACAGCCGCGTCAGCTTCGACATGTCCTCGTCGCTCAGCTTCCCGACCTGGCCGAAGTCGACGAGGCCGATGTGCTCCGGGTCACCGAGGACGAAGATGTTCGCCGGGTGTGGATCGCCGTGAAAGAACCCGTGGCGGAAGATCATCGTCATCCAGGTCTCCGCCATCAGATACGCGAGCCGGCGGCGCTCCTCCATCTCCCACGCGTCGAGCGGGAGGTCGGCGAGCTGGATGCCCTCGAGCAGCTCGAGCGTCAGCACGCGCGTGCGCGTGTAGCTCCAGTAGACGCGCGGGATGTGGACGTGCGGGTGGCCGGAGAAGCGGTGGTGGAAGGTCTCGGCGTTGCGCCCTTCGAGGCGGTAGTCGAGCTCCTGGCGGATCGAGCGCGCGAACTCGTCTACGAGCTGGCGCGGGTCGATGAACTCGAGGGCGCGGACGCGCTCCTTGATCAGGCGAGCGGCCTGGTAGAGGAGCGCGAGGTCGGCCTCGACCTGGCGGGGCGCGTTCGGGCGCTGGACCTTGACCGCGACGCGGCGGCCGTTCGGAAGTGTGGCTCTGTGCACCTGGCCGATCGAGGCGGCGGCTTCCGGGGTCGGGTCGAATTCGGTGAAGAGCTGCTCGACCGAAAGGTCGAGCTCCTCGCGGATCACGCGCTCCACGTCCTCGTAGGGGAACGGGCGCACGTCGTCCTGCAGCTTCTGGAGCTCGCTGATGATGTCGGGCGGGACGACGTCCGGGCGGGTCGAGAGGAGCTGCCCGAACTTGACGAAGGTCGGGCCGAGCTCGTCGAGCATCTCGCGCAGGTGCTGGCCTCGCTGCGACGGGGTCGCCTCCGCGTCGAGCTTCGGCCGCCCCGGCAGCAGGTCGGTCAGGCGATGGGTCTCGAAGAAGTAGCCGAAGCCGTGCCTGACCGCGACCTGGGCGATCTCGGACATGCGACCGAGGTTCCGGCTGGTCGTGCTCGCCATCGGTCTCAGTGTGACAGTCGGTTGGGGCGGCACGCGCGCAGGGGCAGCCGGACGCGCCGGCGATGGCGCTTGGCCGGTCCCGCCGCCGCGTCTGCGGTCGATGATGGCATCGTCACACGCCGGCTGGGCGATCCGTGGACGACTCGGCACGCTCTCGTGACCTTCGACATGTCCCGGTCGGCCACGGCCGGGGACAGTCCCCGGACTTGGCCCCTCCGCTACCGCCGCGGGTTGATGCCGCTGCGGCGAGCGCCGTCCGGCAGCTGCTTGGGCAGGCCGGCGGCCGAGGCTTCCGCGGCAAGGCGCCACAGGCGCACGATCTCGGCGCCGACGCGCTCCGCGGCCTCCGCGTAACCCTTGCGGTTCCGCGGCAGGCCGTCGACGCTCATCGGCTCGCCCCACACGACCGCGCACTTGCGCCGGTTCGTGGGCGACCAGCCGAAGGTGTCGAGCCCGATCGGGATCACTGGCACGCCCTCCTGCATCGCGATCATCAGCCCGCCCGGCTGCATCCGGCCCGGATGGCCGAACCGCTGCCGCGTGCCCTCGAGGTGGACGCAGACGAGGTTCCCGCCGCGCGCAAGCTCGCGGGCGCGCCGCAACGCGTCGCGGTCACCCTCACCTCGACGTACGCCGAAGACGCCGAGCCAGCGAAGACCCGGGCCGACGACGGGCACCTCGAGCAGCTCGGCCTTCGCGAGGAAGTACAGGATGCGCGGGCAGAACGCCCCGATCAACGGATGGTCGATCGCGGAGAAGTGGTTCGCCGCGACCACCGCCCCGCCCTCGAGTGGCACCCGCTCGATCCCGTAGCCCGCGGCCGGGGCAAGCGTGACGGCGATCCTGGGAACGAACAGACGGCCGATGAACCAGCCCGTCTCGGCCCGCTTGAGCGGCTCGAGCAAGGCTCACGCCTCGAGCAGCCGCAGCCGGTGCTCGAGCTGCGCGACCCGAAGCTCGAGCTCCTCGAGCTCGTCGCGCGTGACGAGCCCGACCTCGCGGAAGAACCCGGCCATCCCGACGCCGGCCCGCTCACTGAGACGGACGCTTTCGCTCCGCCAGCGGCCGACGAGCTCCTCGATCAGCGAGCGCGCCTCGTCGCGGCCGATGCCGCCCCGCGCCGAGAGCTCCTCGGCCAGAGCATCTGCCCGCTCGGCCGTCAACGCCACCGCCCCGACGCCGGCGAGCACGAGCTTCTCGGCGATCTCGCGAAGGTCAGCGGGCGCGGCCATGGGGCCTCGCTCGCCGTCGCTGGCGGCGGCGTTCCCGCTTCGCCTGCGCCGAGCCGGCGGGCTGCGGCAGCACGTCGCCGAGAGACGGAGCGGGCTCCGAGGCCGCTGCCTGCGTCGCATCCTCGAGAGCGAGGGTTCCACCATCCACGACCGCCGGCCCGCCGCCGGGCAAGCGCGGCCGCAGGCGTCCTGGGATGCCGCCGTCCGGACCGGCCTCCGGCTCCTGGCCCTTCCGCCGTGCGTACTCGGGCTCGCGCTCCTTCCAGATCGTCAGCAGCGGGGCCGCGATGAAGATCGACGAGTACGCGCCCGAGGCGATGCCGACCAGCAGCGCGAACGCGAAGTCCTTCAGCGTCGCGCCGCCGAAGATCAGCAGCGAAGCGACCGGCAGCAGCGTGATGAACGTCGTCGCCAGCGAGCGGCGGATCGTCTCCCACAGCGAGACGTTCGCGATCGTCGCGAACGGCGCCCGCCGCATCAGCGGGATGTTCTCCCGGATCCGGTCGAAGATGATGATCGTGTCGTAGATCGAGTAGCCGAGCACGGTCAGCACAGCGGCCACGGTCGAGTTCGACACCTCCCTCCCGAGCAGCGCATAGACACCGACCGTGATCACGATGTCGTGCACAAGGGCGACGATCACCGGCACCGCGAACTTGAAGTCGAACCGGATCGCGATGTAGAGGATGATCAGGAGCAGCGAGAAGAGGATCGCGATGATCGCCCCTCGCGCGATCTGTCTCCCGAAGCTGGCGGAGACCGTCTGGATCTGGCTCGAGATCTGCTGTCCGAAGCCGAATTCTCGCTGGATGCCACTGGATAGAGCGTTCGTCTCCGCACGATCGAGCGTGCGCAAGCGCAGCTGGAAGCTCTGGTAGCGGTCGCCGCCGAAGCTCTTGCCGCGGCCCTGGACGATCGGCTCCTTGCCGAACTTCGTCGTCTCTTCACGCACGGCCGCGAGCGAGACCGGCTTGGGCGTCTTGAAGGTGACCTGCGTGCCGCCCTTGAAGTCGATCCCGAGGTTCAGCCCCTTGGCGCCGAGCGCACCGATGCCGATCGCGACGATCGCGCCCGAGATCGCGAACCAGAGGTAGCGGCGCTTCATGAAGTCGATCTGCAGCCACCTCGCCCCCTGCTGGCCTTCGGCGCCCATGAAGCGCGGGTTCTCGAACCAGCGGAACCCGGCAAGCAGGCCGAGCATCGCGCGGGTCGCGCCGACCGCGGTGATCAGCGAGATCACCACCCCGATCATCAGCATCAGCGCGAAGCCCTTCACACCTGCCGTTGCCACGGCGAAGAGCACCAGCGCCGTGATCACCGTGACCACGTTCGCGTCGATGATCGTATGGAAGCCCTTCCCGTAGCCGGCCGAGATCGCGGCGCGCACGGACTTCCCGGACCGCACTTCTTCCTTGATCCGTTCGAAGATGACGACGTTCGCGTCGGCCGCGACGCCGATCGTGAGGATCAGGCCCGCGAAGCCCGGCAGCGTCAGCGTGACGCCGAAGATCAGGATCGCCGCGTAGAGGAACGCCGCGTAGATGCCGAGCCCGATCACCGCGACGACGCCGAGGAAGCGGTAGAGCAGGAGCAGGAACGCGGCCACGACGAGCAGGCCGATCAGCGCGGCGGTCTTGGCCTCCCTGAGCGAGTCCTTGCCGAGGGTCGCGGAGACGTCGGTGCGCTCGATCTGATGGAACTCCACCGGCAGCGCGCCGGTCTGGAGCACGAGCGCCAGGTCCTTCGCCTCGCCGAAGCTGTTGATGTTCGAGATCTCGGCGCCGGTGCCGCTGGGGTCGATCCCGTCCGGGTTCTGCTTGTAGTCGATGTACGGCGTCGACTTGAGCTCCCCGTCGAGCACGATCGCGAAGTGCTGGGCGAACTGGAGGACCGTTTGCTGGTCGCTGCCCGTCTGGCCCGCCGCGTTCGCGGCCTCCGCGCCGCGCCGCGCCTCCTCCCGAGTGATGTCGTGGAACTTCCTCGCGCCCTCGCCGGTGAAGCCGAGCTGCACGACGTTTCCCTGGCCCTGCGTGCTGATGTCGGCGCGGATGGCCGAGAGCTTCAAGTCCTCGCCGGTCGCCTCGGGTACCGGGTTCGAGGCGCTCTCGGGATCGAACTTGAACAGGTAGTAGAGCGTCGGCGCTGTCTGCCCCTGTTGCACTCCCGGGCAGCCCGTGGTTGCGTCGCAGCTGATGACGGTCGTCTTCTCCGGGACAGCGAGGACGGTGAAGCCCTTCGGCACTTTGCCCCTGAGCGTGGGCGTGTCGAGCAGCTTCTTGACCGTGTCTTCCGGGCCCTGGACCGGCCGCTTCTTCGCGTTGAAGAGGTAGTACGCGGTCGGCGTCCCCTTCTTCGCGTCGCCCTTCACCTCCGTGAGGAGCTGGAACAGACTGCCCGTCGCGACGACCTGGCCGCCGTTCTTCGACGGGCCGATGACGTCGTTCTCGAGGTCGTAGAACTGGAGCTGGGCGGTTGTGCCGATGATCTTCGCCGCCTTGTTGACGTCGTGGACGCCGGCCAGCTGGATCACGATCTGGTTCGAGCCCTGCTTGCGGATCTCGGGCTCGGAGACGCCGAGCTTGTCGATCCGGCTGCGCATGATCGAGACCGAGCGGTCCATGCACGAGGAGTCGCAGGTCTTGCCGTTCGGCGGCACCGCCTTGAGCACGACCTCGAGGCCGCCCTGCAGATCGAGGCCGAGCGTGACCTTCTTGTGCACCGGCGAGCCGGGCACGCCCAGCGCGGCCACGCCGGCAAGAGTGGCCACGATCAGGCCGACCAGGATCAGATGAGAGCGTCGAGATGCCACGCGAAGATTCGGGACAGATTAGCTTTCGGTGCTCGAGACCGGGCTTTCGGTCTCCGCCTCGATTTCGGCTTCGGGCTCGGGTTCCTGCGCGACGGCGGCCACCGCGCGGCGGTCGAGGCGAACAGTCGTGCCCGGCGCGATCTCGACGTGCACGATCTCGTCCTCGATCTTCCGCACCGTGCCGTGGATGCCTCCGGCGGTCAGGATCTCGTCGCCGACGTCGAGCACGCCCTGCATCTGCGCCTGCTCGGCCTGCCGCCGCCGCTGCGGGCGGATCAGGAGCAGCCACATCAGGGCGAAGAGCGCGACGAGGATGATCAGGTAACCCACGTTGGTGCCTCCTTGGAGGCCTGGAGCCGGGCCAGCGCCTCCTCCTTGTACGACCGCAGCTCTCCCCGTTCGATCGCGGTGCGCGCACCGGCGACGAGGTCGAGCACGAAGCGCAAATTATGCAGGCTCAACAGGCGCAAGCCGAGAATCTCCTGTTGGTTGAGCAGGTGCCGCACGTACGCGCGCGTGAACCTGGCGCAGGCGGGGCAGCTGCAGTCCTCGTCGAGCGGGCGCTGGTCACGGGCGAAGCGGGCGTTCTTGAGGTTCAGCTGGCCCTCCCAGGTGAGCGCACCGCCGGTGCGCGCGTTGCGAGTCGGAAGGACGCAGTCGAAGACGTCGATCCCGCGCTCGATCACTTCGAGGATGCCGACGGGGTCGCCGATGCCCATGAAGTACCGCGGGCGCTCGTGGGGAAGCAGCTCGGTCGCCCAGGCCGTGGTCTCGAGCATCTGCTCGCGCGACTCGCCGATCGCGAGGCCGCCGAGCGCGTTCCCGTCGAAGCCGAGCTCGGCGATCTCTTCGCAGGAGCGGCGGCGCAGCTCCGGGTCGGTGCCGCCCTGGGCAATGCCGAAGAGCAGCTGCCCCGGCGCGCGGGCTGCGTCCTTCTGGCGGCGGGCCCAACGCGTCGTTCGGCGTACGGCCTCGGCCAGCTGGCGTCTCGGTACCTCCGGCGGGGGAACGACGTCGAGGCACATCGCGATGTCCGAGCCGAGCTGTGCCTGGATCCGGGCGGCCAGCTCCGGGGTGAAGCGAGCCTCGGCGCCGTCGTAGACGGAGCGAAAGGTGACACCGTCGTCGTCCTGCCGGAGAATCGTGTGCCGCAGCGAGAAGACCTGGAAGCCGCCCGAATCGGTGAGGATCGGGCCGTCCCAGGCCATGAAGCGATGGAGGCCGCCGAGCTCCGCGATCAGCTCCGGGCCCGGCCGGAAGTGCAGGTGGTACGTATTGCAGAGGAGGATCTCGGCCCCGAGCTGCGCCAGCTCCTGTGGGTCGACCGCCTTCACGGTCGCCTTGGTGCCGACTGGCATGAACGCGGGAGTCCGGAGCTCACCGTGCGCGGTGCGGACAACGCCGGTGCGAGCGGCGCCGTCGGTCGCACGGAGCTCGAAGGAGCTCGCGCTCACGCGCTCGCGGCCTCGAACCAGGCGGCGATCTTCCCGGCAGCTGCGGCGTCGTTCGCGGGAGCGGGCTCCAGCCCGAGCTCGTCCCTGCGGATGCGGCCGAGCTCGCCGGCGATCGCGGCCGTCGAGGCGCGACTGCCGAGCAGCGAGGCGACGCGGAGCGCGTGGCCGTCGTACTCGGCGACCGGCGCGCCGCCGATCGGGTCCCAGGCCGCCCAGAGGAGCAGCCGCAGCTCACGCATGCCTCGGGCGCGCCAGAACTCCCGCCATTCGCGAGCCGACATGGCCGCCATGCCCTCAGCCTCCAACCGCACCCCCTCCCTCCTGGGTGGGGTGGCCGGGCCACCCTCGCTCCCGCTGCGAGCGTACCCGTGGAATCGGCGCGCGTCTGTCACGGGTTCGCGCCGAGGCTGTGCCGATTCGTCCCCGGCGCGGCAAGGTTGGCCCAACTCGTCCCGCGCAGCGTGACGGAGCCGTCCGAAATCCGTTTGCGCGCACTCGCGGTGCGAGGCTCACGCGCGGCATCGCCGCTCGTACAGCGCCGAGGTGAACTCATCGACGGGGACCTCGCCGCGCGGCTTGAACCCCTGCCGCTCGTAGTACCGGCGCAGCTCCCCGTTCTCGGCGCGGCAGTCGAGCCGGAGGTATTCCCGGCCTGCGGCCGCAACCTGCGCCTCCGCCCACGCCAGCAGCCGCGCGCCGAGACCGCGGCCGGCGTGCCCGCGCCGCACCGCGAGGGCGTGGACGTATCCCGCGTCCGCCGGCCGCTCGCCCCAGAAGGTCGGGTCGCTCCATTGCAGCGCCAGGGTCGCCACGGTCTCGCCGTCGAGCCTGGCGAGCTGGAAGTCGCCCCGCTCCATCAGGGCCGCGACGCGGTCGCGCGGGAACGGGTCGGGCCACTGCGAGATCCCGCGCGCGAGCAACCAGCGAGCGGCCTCGGACAGGATGCCGACGATCTCGTCGACGTCGTCCGGCCCGGCTCGTCGCACCTCGAGCCCGTCGTTCACAGAAGGAGCATCGCGTCGCCGAACGAGTAGAAGCGATACCGCTCGGCGATCGCCAGCCGGTAGAGGTCACGCGTCTCCTCGACGCCCGCGAACGCCATCACGAGCGCGAGCAGCGTCGAGCGCGGCAGGTGGAAGTTCGTCAGCAGCGCGTCGACCCGCCGAAACTCGAAGCCGGGCATCACGAACAGGTCCGTTCGCCCGCTCAGAGGAGCCCCGCGCGCGAGCGACTCGAGCACGCGGACCGTCGTCGTGCCGACAGCCAGCACGCGATCGGCGGCTCGGATCCGCTCCCACGCCTCCGGCGCGACGTCGTACCGCTCGCTGTGCATCGAGTGCTCCTCGAGGTCGTCCGCCCCGACCGGCCGGAACGTGTCGAGCCCGACATGCAAGGTAACGCGCTCCACGTCGAGTCGTGCCAGCAGCTCGGGAGTGAAGTGCAGTCCCGCGGTCGGTGCCGCCGCCGACCCTTCGTGCTCCGCGTACACGGTCTGATAGCGCTCGGGATCCGCGAGCGGCTCGTGAATGTACGGCGGCAGCGGCGCCTCTCCCGCCGGGCCTCCCTCGAGCCGAAGCCGCCAGCGCCCCTCGCCGAGCGACTCGAGCAGCTCCACCGGCCCCAGCCGCTGGCCGGACCGCAGTTTCCGCGAAGGCCTGGCAAGGCCCTCCCACGTCCCGTTCGAGCCGAGCCGCTCGAGCAGCAGCACCTCGGCCTCGCCCCCGCCCGGCCGCTCGAACCGGAGCCGCGCGGGGAGCACGCGCGTGTCGTTGACCACGACGAGCGTGCCCTCGGCGAGCTCGTCCGGTAGATCGTCGAACCGCCGGTGGCGAGTCTCCCCGCGAGCGCGCTCGTGGACGAGCAGCCGCGAACGGTCACGCCGCTCGACAGGGTGCTGCGCGATCAGCTCCGGCGGGAGGCGGTAGTCCAGCTCCGCTGTTTTCATCCGGCACAAACGCTACCCTTGACACCCATGACCGACGAAGCGATCGAGAAGGCACGCGAGCGGCTGCGCGAGGCTGCCGAAGGGCGCCCCGACGCCGCCGCGGTGGATGCCGCGCTCGAGCGGGCGCGGGCACAGGTAGAGGAGCTGGCGCAGGCGACAGCCGAGCTCGAGGCGACGATCCCCGCGAAGGTCGAGGACGCCGTCACCGACGGCCTCCGCGAGCAGGTCCGGCCGGTGGGCCGGAACCTGGCGGAGATCCGCGGCCTGACGAACCAGGTGATCAGGCGGCTCGAGCGAATCGAGGGCGACCTGCTCTCCGAGCGGCACGCCCGCGTGGATGACCTTGGCCTGCTGGTCGACCTGATCACGTCGAGCTGGAAATCCGTCGAGCGGCGCATGTCGGCCCTCGAGCGGGCGCTCCAGAACGGCGACAGCGCGATCGTCTACCGCATGGAAGAGCGCCGCACCGGCTAAGGCGCTTTGAGGCGCCGCGCGAGCCGCGCCTCCACCGCGAGCCCGACCAAACCGAGCGCGACGGCGAACCAGAGCGTCGCGAGCCTGATCAGCACCGTCGCTGCGGCCGCGGCGGCTCTGGGCACGTCGCCGAGCACGCGGATCAGGCCGGTCATGCTCGTCTCCGCGACGCCGAGGCCGCCGGGCAGGAAGGACAGCGCCCCGGCGAGGCTGCCGAGCGAAAAGACGACGATCGTGTCGGAGAGCGAGAGGTCCAGCCGCAAGCCGCGAACGCAGACGTAGGCCGCGAGGCACTCGCAGAGCCACGAGACCGCCGAGACGAGCGTCATCCCGGCGAGGAGGCGCGTGCCGAGAAGCGCGCGTGCCGCGCCCGGCGCCTCGCCGAGGCGCGCGAAGCGCTCGAGCACCGGGCTGCGCACGAGCGCGACGACACCCGCCACGGCGACGAGGGCGAGCAGCACCAGCGGCCAGCTCCTCGTCCCCGCCCCACCGGCCACCACGAGCACGACGACGCCGGTGGCGTCCGTCACGCGCTCGGCGAGCACGACCGGCGCGGAGCGCCTGACCGGAACCGCGAACGACCGCTTCAGAAGCCCGCACTTGAGCAGCTCGCCTAGCTTCGCGGGCGTGATCGTCATCGCCAGCCCAGCCACGAAGATGGCGAAGCTGTGCCAGGGCGGCACCTCGATCGCAAGCCGCTCGAGGTAGCGCTGCCAGCGGAAGAAGCGGATCAGGTAGTTCAGCGCGGTCAGCGCGAGCGCGAGCGGGAACAGCTCCCAGCGGAAGCTTCCCAGCTCGTCGCCGAGGCGACCGAAGTCGGCGTAGAGCCCGAGCCCCACCGCCACCGCCGCCGCCAGGACGGCCACGAGCACGAGAGCCCTGAGAGCGCTTACTCTCGGGCTCACCGGGTTCGATCGGTCGTTTCGGACGGACGCGCGCGCGAAGCACGCACGTCCTGAAAACGGCATCGCAAGCGATGCCTCAGCTCAGCGCAAGGATCGTCGCCGCGGTCGCGATCCAGCCGGCCACCGCGAGGAGGATCGGCACGTCGGTCAGTAGAACGTGCTCGGGCTCCTCGCCGACATGGTCGCGGTGCATCAGCAGCAGGTAGCGGAAGACGCCGAAGACCACGAAGGGCACCGTCGCGAGCAGAAAGCGCGAGTGCTCGGCGCTGAGCGTGTAGATCGCGTACGAGATCACCGTCGAGGAGGCGACGATCCCGATCAGCTGGTCGACGAGCTCGAGCGAGTACCCGTCCAGCACGGGGCGGCCGGGCGTGCGTTGCGCGCTGACGAGCACGAGCTCCCCGCGCCGCTTGGCGAGCGCGAGGAAGAGTGCGAGCAAGGCAGTGCAGAGCAGCAGCCACGCGGAGATCGGTACGTCGACGGCCTGTGCTCCGGCGGCGGCGCGGATCACGAACAGTGACGAGATCGCCAGCACGTCGAGCAGGACGACGTGCTTCAGCCGGAGCGTGTAGCCGGCCTGGAGCGTGGCGAACGCCAGCACGAGCACGAGCGAGGGCACGTCGAGCACCGCGGCCAGCGACAGCGCCAGCACGGCCAACACGCCGGCGAAGGCAAGCGCCGCGCGTGGAGAGAGCTCGCCGCGCGCGATCGGCCTCGCCCGTTTTACCGGGTGCAGGCGGTCGTCCTCGCGGTCGCGCACGTCGTTCGCGAGATACGCCGCGCTCGAGATCGCGCAGTAGGCGACGAAGCACGCACAGGCCTCGGCCCACCGGACCGGGTCGCCGAGCTTCGCTGCAAAGACCAGGCCCGCGAACACGAGCAGGTTCTTCGACCATTGCCGCGGCCGCAGGGCGACGAGCGCGGCCCGCGGGACCGAGCGGCGGCGCGGAAGCTCGAGGACCTCGGGGGCGGCGGCCACTCGGGGATTCTGCCGGGTTGCGACTAAGTGCGCGTGGGAAGGACCAGCTCGAAGCGGCTTCCCTTCTCCGCCGAGCTCTCGAGGCTGATGCGCCCGCCCAGCGCAGCTGCGAGCTCGCGTGCGATCGCAAGACCGAGGCCGGTGCCGCCCCCGTCGCGCGACCAGAAGGGCCGAAAGATCCGCTCGCGCTCCGAGGGCGCGATCCCCGGGCCGCTGTCGCCGACGGTTACGTACACCGTCCCGTCCGTCGCCGTCAGCTCGAGCTCGATGCGCCCGCCGTCGGGCGTCCAGCGGAAGGCGTTCGAGAGCAGGTTCGAGATGATCTGGAGCACGCGGTCGCCGTCCGAGACGATCACCGGCTTCGCCTCGACGTCGCAGCGGTAGTCGATCCGCCGCCGCCGCGCCTCCTCGCTGAACGTCGCGTAGGCGCGGTCGACCAGACGCTCCATGTCGACCTCCTCCCGCAGGACGGTGAAGCGGTGCGCGTCGAGCTTGGCCAGGTCGAGCACGTCGCCGACGAGCCGCTCCAGCCGCTCGGCCTCCGCGGCGATCACCGCGAGCGAGGCGGCGCGCGTCTCGTCGTCGGTGACCACACCCTCGCGCAGCGCGTCGACGTGTCCACGGATCGCGGTCAGCGGCGTGCGCAGCTCGTGGGACACGGTCATCAGGAAGTTGCGCTCGAGCTTCTCCGCCTCGGCCAGCCGTGAGGCCATCTCGCCGAAACGGCCGGCAAGCACGCCGATCTCACCCGCGCCTCCGGCCGGCACGTCCACGTCGTACTGGCCGCGGGCCACCTCGTCCGCGGCACGGGAAAGCTTCAGCACCGGCGTCGTGATCCTCCGTGACAGGTACCACGCGAGCGCGCCGGCCACGATCACGCCCGCGGCGAACGCGAGCAGCAGGCGCTCGATCAGCGCCAGCCATTGCTGGGTGAGGACGGTCTCGGGCTTCGCGACCACGATCGTCCCGAAGAACTTCTTACCGACCTGCAACGGAAGGGCAGCGGCGAGCAGCGTCTTGTCGCTCCCGCGGGGCCGGAAGACGAAGAACAGCGGTCTGTTGCGAGCGCGCACGAGACGCGTATCGACCGCGTCCTTCGGCAGTACCGTGAAGGCCGGTCCCTGGCCGGGGAAGAGGTTGAGACCGCGATAGTAGATCCGGTCGCCGGTCGCGAGCTCGAGCCGCTTGGCGGAAAGGAGCTTGAAGCCCGCCTGCTGCTCATAGAGCTGCTTCAGGCCCTGGGCCTCGCGCCCGACCTCCTGGTACGCCTGCTCGCGCGACCGGTTCTGCGCGTACTCGCGGAAGAGCCGCAGCGCGATCGCCGCCGAGACGAGCCCGGCCACGACGACCCCGAGCAGGAAGAGCGCCGGGAGCTGGAAACGCAGAGACCGGAGCATCGCGCCGGTCCGGTCTAGTGCTCCGTCCGGTAATGCCGCCGAGTCTCTGGGTCGGGAGCACCAAGCCAGAGTTCGCACTTGACCGCAGCAAGGCTGGCCTGCCTTGCTAAGGGCAAGGGTGGGCTCTGGCGCCGCATGATCGCGGGCCAGAGGTCGGCATGTATTGCCGGATGGGGCACTAAGCGCTCACCGCCGCGGCGGGCGCGGGAGCGACCTTGTAGCCGACCCCCCAGACCGTGACGATCGGCGAGGCGTCGCCGAGCTTGCGGCGCAGCTGGCGGACGTGCACGTCGACCGTGCGCGTGTCGCCGGCGAAGGTGTAGCCCCAGACGCGCTCGAGCAGCTGGTCGCGCGTCAGCACGAGGCCGCGGTGGTCGAGCAGCTCCCAGAGCAGGTCGAACTCCTTCGGAGCGAGCTGGACCTCCTCCCCGGCGACGCGCGTCTCGCGCCGGCCCGCGTCGATCTCGAGCTCGCCGTGCTTGATCTGCTTGGACTCGACCTCACGCCGGTCCGGCACCGAGCGGCGCAGGATCGACTTCACGCGCGCAACGAGCTCCCGCGGGTTGAACGGCTTGGTGAGGTAGTCGTCGGCTCCGACCTCGAGGCCGATGATCTTGTCCACGTCCTCGTCGCGGGCGGTCAGCATCAGGATCGGTACGTCGGAGCTCTGACGGAGCCGGCGGCAGACCTCGATCCCGTCCACGTCCGGGAGCATCAGGTCGAGCACGATCAGGTCCGGGCGCTCGGACTCGGCCTCGGCGAGCGCTTCCTTCCCAGTTGCAGCGGTACGGACGCCGTAGCCCGCGTTCTTCAGATAGAGCGCGACGAACGACGCGATCGAGGATTCGTCCTCGACGATCAGTACCGTCTGCGCCTGGGCTGCCATGACCTCAGGATGCCAGAGACCGCGGTCAGGACCGGGTCGGCGGCGTCCCGAGGAAGAAGGTCGTCGAGAAGTCCGGCAGCGACTGGTACGGCGCGGAGTCGATCGAGAACTGGCCGTCGACGAGGCCCTGATCGCCCACCCCGTCGAGCGAGACCGGCCCGCGGCCGACAGCGGAGATCCAGATCCCGCTGCCGAAGACGTTCACGTTGAAGCGGCCGTCGGCGACCCGGAAGCCGATGTTGCGGCCCTTGCAGGTCCACACGCCCGTGGTGATGTTGTGCCGGAGCCGCGACCTGCAGGTGACCTGTGGGTCGTTGGGATCGAACGGCCGGAAGTCACGGATCTGAATGCGGCCGTTCCTGACCCGCCCGATCACGGTGCCCTTGAGCTTGAGCATGACCGCGCCGCGGCCGCGTTTCACCGACAGCGTCCCGTCCCCGGGGGTGTCGGCCGCCAGCGCGAGCGGTACCGTGAAGGCCGCGAGCAGCGTGGTGAGAAGCAA
>Ga0307319_10000083_pt1 | contig 29125 bp, 25 predicted proteins | sample ER_DNA_368_FD_194491 | JGI IMG/M metagenome (GOLD analysis project Ga0307319, IMG submission 194491) | Bulk soil microbial communities from the East River watershed near Crested Butte, Colorado, United States - ER_DNA_368 | ecosystem: Environmental > Terrestrial > Soil > Floodplain | place...
TGGGTTCCGCCGATGATCAGCGCGGTGTTGTCCAGCACGAAGCCGGTCGAAGCGGCGGCGAGACCGGTGAAGGCGTTCAGAAGCGAGATCACGACGGGCATGTCGGCCCCGCCGATCGGCAGCACGAACAGCACGCCGAGCACGAGCGCCCCGACCATCACGACGGCGAGCCAGCCCCCCTGCTCCGTGATCGCCGTCAGCGCGATCGCGCCGGCGAGCGTGAGCCCGAGCAGCGCGTTCGTCAGGTTGTGGGCCGGAAAGACGATCGGCCGGCCGGGTACGAGCTCCTGCAGCTTCCCGAACGCGACGAGGCTCCCCCAGAAGCTGACCGACCCGACGAACGCCGAGAAGAGGATCCCGACGAGCTCCTCGCCTGCCAGATGCCCCGGAAAGGGCGCGGCGCGGTGGAACTCGGCGGCCGCGATCAGCGCCGCGGCGCCGCCGCCAACGCCGTTGAAGAGCGCGACCATCTGCGGGATCGCCGTCATCCGCACCATCCGCGCCGCCGCGACGCCGATCACGGTCCCCACCGCGATCCCCGCGAGCATCAGCCAGTAGGTGTCGATCTCCTTGATGAGGAACGTGAACCCGACCGCGATCGCCATCCCAACGGCGGCGATCCAGTTGCCGGAGCGCGCCGTCCTCGGATGTGAGAGCCGCTTGATCCCGAGGATCAGGCAGATCGCCGCGACGAGGTAGGCGAAGTCGATCCAGGCTCTACTCATCGGTGCGTTCGCCGTCGCCCGTCCGCCGCTCCTTGAACATCTCGAGCATCCGGTCGGTGACCAGGAAGCCGCCGACGACGTTGATCGTGCCGAAGACGACGGCGATGAAGGCGAAGACCTGCTCGAGCGTCGAGTCCGCAGTGCCGGCGATCAGCATCGCGCCAATCAGGACGATGCCGTGGATGGCGTTCGTGCCGGACATGAGCGGCGTATGCAGCATCGTCGGAACCTTCGAGATCAGCTCGAAGCCGAGGAAGACGGCGAGCGCGAAGACGGTCAGCTCCGCGACGAGCTGCGCGCTCACGCGGCGACCACTTCGCGCGTGACACAGGCGCCGGCCGTGATCTCGTCCTCCCAGTCGAGGACGAGGTCGCCGTCGGGCGCAAGGTGCGCGAGGAGCGCCTGCACGTTCCGTGCGTACAGCTGGCTCGCGTGCACCGGCACGGTGCTCGGAAGGTTCGTGAGACCGATGATCGCGACCCCCTCGCGGACGACCTCCTCGCCCGGCTCGGTCAGCTCAGTGTTCCCGCCCGCCTCGGCCGCGAGGTCGACGATCACGGAGCCGTCCCGCATCCCGGCGATCGCCGCCGCCGGGATCAGTTTCGGCGCCGGCCGTCCGGGGATCAGCGCGGTCGTCACGACGACGTCGAAGTCGGGGATCCGGCGCTCGAGCTCCTGCTGCTGGCGGCGCTGATCGTCCTCGGTCAGCTCCCGCGCATAGCCGCCCTCGCTCTCCTCTCCGATCACGCCGAGGTCGAGGAAGGTGGCGCCGAGGCTCTCGACCTGCTCGCGCACGACGGGGCGGACGTCGAACCCGGACACGACCGCGCCCAGCCGGCGCGCCGTCGCGATCGCCTGCAGCCCCGCGACCCCCGCGCCCAGCACGAGCACCTTCGCGGGAGGGACCGTGCCCGCTGCGGTCATCAGCATCGGGAAGAAGCGAGGGAGACGCTCGGCCGCGAGCAGCACGGCCTTGTACCCCGACACCGTCGCCTGGGAGGAGAGGGCGTCCATCGGTTGCGCGCGCGTGATCCGGGGGACGGACTCGAGCGCGAACCCGGTGACGCCACGGCGCGCCAGCCGCTCGACCCCTTCGCGGTCGGTGAGCGGCTCGAGGAAGGCGATGAGCACCTGGCCGTCGCGGAGCCGCTCGACCTCCGTTTCGGTCGGCTTCCGCACCTTGACGACGACCTCCGTGTTCCACGGGCCGCCGACCTCGGCGCCCGCCTGGCGGTAGTCGTCGTCCGACCAGGACGCCTCCCCGCCTGCGCCGCTCTCCACGATCACGTCGAAGCCGGACGCCGCGAGCTTCTTCACGACCTCCGGAACGAGCGCCACCCGGCGCTCGCCGGGTGCGGTCTCCTTCGGAACAGCGATCCTCACGGCCGTGGAACTCTAAAGAGGAAGACCGCCCGTCGATGCGAACACGATCACGTGGTGCTCGCCGGACTCTCCAAGGCGATCGAGACCAGGGACCCGTACGCACGCGGCCACTCCGCGCGCGTCAGCGCGCTGGCGGAGATCGTCGCGCGCAGGCTCGGGTGGCGCAGCTCGCGGATCGCCGGTCTGCGCCTCGGAGGCCTGCTGCACGACGTCGGGAAGCTCAACCTCGACGCGGCCGTGCTCCGGAAGCCCGGGCCGCTGAACGAACGGGAGTACGCGGAGATCAAGCGTCATCCGCAGGCGGGCGCGCGGATGATCCGCGGTCTCGTGCAGCTCCGGCCGGCCCTGCCGTACGTCCTGTTCCACCACGAGCGGTGGGACGGCCACGGCTATCCGAGCGGGCGTTCGCGGGAGCAGATCCCGGCCGGCGCAAGGATCGTGGGCGTGGTGGACGCCTTCGACGCGATGATCTCGAGGCGGCCGTACCGCGCGCCGCTGCCCGTCGGCACCGCTCTCGCGGAGATCGACCGCAACGCCGGCTCGCAGTTCGATCCGGGGGTCGTTCGCGCCTTCCTGGCCGCCTGGGCCAAGGGAGAGCTCGACCGCTTCCTCCCGGACCACCGGCTCAGCGCCTAGGCGATGGACATCCCGGACAGGACCGCGCTCGTCACGGGCGGCTCGGCAAGCATCGGCCGCACGATCGCGCGACGCCTCCTACGCGAAGGTGCCCAGGTGGTAGGCGACCGGAATCGCCCCGAGGACGACGGCGTCGAGTTCCTCGAGGTGGACGTCACCGATCACTCCTCGGTCGAGCGAATGATCCGGGTAGCCCAGCCGACGATTCTGGTCAACAACGCCGGCGGCTTCACCGAGCCGGTGTTCCCCGACGTGCCGCTCGAGCACTCGGAGCAGCTGATGGAGCTCAATCTCGGCTCGGTGCTGCGGGCGATCCACTTCGCCGTGCCGGTGATGGAGCGCGAGGGCGGCGGCGCGATCGTGAACATCGCTTCCACGGCAGGGGTAGGTCTCGGCGCGTACCCCGCGCCCGAGTACGCCACGGCGAAGGCCGCCGTGATCCGCCTCACGGCGTCCCTCGCGACCCTCGGCGAGCGCGGAACGACGCGACTAGCCCGGCGCGTCAGAGCGCTTCCCAGACGTCGAGCTTCTGCTTCGTCCGGCGGATCACCTCGTCGGTGTACTCCGAGCTGGAGGCGTGGCCGCCGAGGTCGGCGGTGCGCACGCCGTCGGCCACCGACTCAAGCGAGGCCTCGCGGATCGCGCGGCCGGCGCGCTGCGCGCGCTCGTCGCCGTAGCCCAGCAGCGAGGCGGCGGCGAGGATCATCGCCATCGGGTTCGCGACGTTCTTGCCCTGGAGCGCCGGCGCCGTGCCGTGGGCGGCCTCGGCCATCACTGCATCCGGCACCTGATCCTCGTCGAACGCGACGAGGAGCGATTCGGCGCCGGCGATCGACCCGAAGAGCGGCAGGACGAGGTCGGAGAGGACGTCGCCGTCACGATTCAGCGACGGGATCACGAGCGGCGCCCCGCTCGAGGTGACGAGGTAGGCGAACGTGGCGTCGATCAGCTGCGGGTCGTAGGGAATCTCGGGGTGGCGCTCGGCAGCCGCGTCCATCTCCTCTTTCAGCATCCCCTCGTAGATCGGGCTGACGGTGTACTTCGGGCCGCCGAAGACCTTCGCGCCCGTCCGCTCGGCGAGGCGGAATGCGAACTCGGCGACGGCTCGGCAGACGCTCCGCTCGATGCGCTCGGTCCGGAACGCGACCTCGTCGTCGCCCTCGCCCTCGCGCCACTCCTTGGCGCCGTAGGCGTCCCCGACGGCCATGCGCACGACCGAGATGGGGGCGTGGACGCCGCCGAGCGGGACGACCCCGGGAATGCGCCTCCCCGTTCGCACGATCACGCGGCCCCCGATCTCCTCGCGCAGGATCCGGTTCGGCGAGCCGACGTCACCGGCGCCCTCCGGCGTGATCGTCGCGGCCTTCAGGCCAAGGCCGTGGTCCTTGATCGCCGCCGCGGCCTCGTGGACGACCGCGTTCGAGGTTCGCCGCCGCGATTCGAGCGAGAGGTCGAAGCGCGGGAGGTCGAGCTCGAGCCCGATCACATCCGGCTCGAGGACGCGCAGCGACTCCTCGAGCAGCTCCTGCCCGGTCTCGTCTCCCTCGAGGACGACGATCGTGTCCGACTTCATCGCGCGCGATTGTAGGTGTGGATTGAAAACAGGCCGAGTCGGAGACAGAAGTCTCCCAATGGCGAGAACGGGAGGGTGGACACGCGAAGGTTCGCCGCGGCGCTTTCGCTACGTCGATGCGAAGGGGCGTCGGATCACGGACCGGGACAAGCTGGAGCGGATCGAGTCCCTCGTGATCCCACCTGCCTGGAAAGACGTTTGGATCTCTCCGCGGCCGGGCGCAAAGTTGCAGGCGACGGGGGTCGATGCCGCTGGCCGGCGCCAGTACCTGTACCACCCGCAGTACCGCGCCCAGCAAGAGCAGGCGAAGTACGACAAGCTGATCCGGTTCGCAGAGCGCCTGCCGACGATCCGGAAGGCGATGGCGGAGCATCTGGACGGCGAGCAGTTCACTCGCGAATGGACAAGCGCCCTCGCCGTCTGGCTGATCAATCTCGGCTGGTTCCGCGTCGGGTCGGAGAAGTACACAAAGCGCCATCGGACCTTCGGGATCACGACCCTCAACAAGAACCACGTGACGGTCCGCGGGAGCCGGATCAGCTTCCGCTACCGCGGAAAACACAAGATCTGGGTACACACCGCGGTCGTAGATCCACAGCTGGCGGACGACATGAAGACGCTCCGTGGGCTGGAAGGTGGGCGGAGGCTCTTTCGCTACCTGGTGGACGGGGAGCCCTGCAACCTCGACTGCCGAAAGCTGAACGAGTACATCCGTGAGCACATGGGTGAGGAGTTCACCGCGAAGGATTTCCGCACGTGGGGTGGCACGCTGACGGCGGCGATCATGCTGGCGGAGAAAGGCGTGGAGGAGACGGAGACAGCGGCGAAACGAACGGTCGCCGCCACGATGCGCGCCGTCGGGGCGAAGCTCGGAAATACGCCTGCGGTTGCACGCGCCTCCTACGTCAGCCCTGCAGTCGTCGAGCAGTATCTCGACGGCAGAACCGTCGATGACTTTCGTCCACGCCATTTGCGCGTCGTCGGCGCACGGGATATCGAGCTCGACTTCGAGGAGCAGGCGCTGCTTTCGCTGCTGCGTTCCTGGCGAATTCGCCAGTCGCGCGCGGCGGCATAGAATTTCATCGCTGATTCTTGTACCGTCAGCGATACTCGCTGTGGAAATGGGAGGTCGAACTTGGCTCGAAAGACCGTGCTCGTTTGCGACAACTGTGGCAAGGAAGTCGGCGAGGGCAAAGGCGCGACGATGCGCCTGACGTACGCCGACGCCCGTCGCGGCGCGAAGCAGGCCGATCTCTGCGACGACTGCGCCTCGAAGACGGCGGGCCGCGCCGTCGCCCGCAGAGGCCGGCGCCCGAAGTCCGCCGTCGCAGCGGCGTAGTAACCACCGTCCCGTCGGGCCGTGTCCTGGTGCCTGGCACCGCGACACGGCCCTGCAGGGCGCTTCCTGTGGACAACTAGGGCGCTCGAAACGGCCCTCGGGAGCCGTCAGAAGCCAGGTCTACGATAGGCCGATGGCCCTGACGCTCCTCGTCGGGCCGGCGAACGCCGGCAAGGTCGAGCGCCTGCTCGACCGGTACCTGGCCGCGCTCGACCGGGATCCGATTCTCATCGTGCCCAACAGGCCGGACGTCGAGTGGGCCGAGCGCGAGCTGCTCGCGCGGAGCCCCGCGCTCCTCGGCGGGTGGATCTGCACCTTCCCCGATCTGTTCCAGCGGATCGCGGACGGCCACTCGGGCTACCGGCGCGTCCTGACCGAGACGCAGCGGGCGCTCGCACTCCGCGCCGCCGTCGCCCGCACGTCGCTCAACGGCCTCGGCCAGTCCGCGCGCTCCGCCGGCTTCGCGGATGCCCTGCGCGACGCGATCGCCGAGGTCGAATCCGGCCTCGTCGCCGCCGACGAGCTCCAGGGGCCGCTGCAGAAGCTCTACGGCTCCTACCGTGAGGAGCTCGACCGGCTCGACCTCTGGGACACCCACCTCCTCCGCGCGGCGGCCGCGGAACGCCTTGCCGGCGACCTCTCCTCCTGGCGTGGGCAACCCCTCTTCGCGTACGGCTTCGAGGACCTGACCGCCGCGGAGTGGGCGCTCCTGGATGCGTTCGTCGGGCGAACGGACGTCACGGTTTCCCTGCCCTACGAGCCGGGACGGCCGGCGTTCGAGTGGCTCCGCGACACCTCCGAGCAGCTCCAGCGCCTCGCCTCGGGCACGGTGGAGGAGTTGGCGCCGCGGTACGAGGACGTGGCGCACCCGGCGCTCGCGCACCTCGAGCGTGCGCTCTTCGGCGGCCGCGCCGAGGAGCAGACGCCGATCGAAGGCGCCGTCCGGTTCTTCGAAGGCGCAGGTTCGCGCGGCACGCTCGAGCTTGTAGGCGAGGAGGTCCTCGCCCTGCTCCGGGCCGGCACGGATCCCGCCCAGATCGGCGTCGTCGTTCCGTCGCTCGACCGCTGGCGGGCGCCCGTCGAGACCGCGTTCGGGACGCTCGGGATCCCCTACGCCGTCGATGCGCCGCGCCGGCTGGCGCAAACAGGCTTCGGCCAGGCGCTGCTCTCGCTGCTCCGCTTCGCCTGGACCGGGAGCGACCGCACCGACCTCTTCCGCTACCTCCGCTCGCCCTACTCGGGCCTGAAGCGGAGCAGCGTCGACTTCGTCGAGGGACGCCTCCGCGGCCGCGCGATCTCGACACCCGGCCGGGTGGAGGAGGAGCTCGAGGCCCTGCGCGAGGCGCGCCTGCCTGCCCTCGACGCCGTGAAGGCGGCAGAGACGCCGATCGAGGCCGTGCGGGAGCTCTCCCTCTCGATGGTGCGAGCCGCCTACGGTCTGGAGCAGCCGCCTGCCGACGAGTCGTCCCGCGATGACCTGCGGGCATACGAGGGGTGCCGGCGAGCACTGACCGAGCTCGAGGGTTGGGAGCAGATCGCCGAGCCCGTCTCGCGCGAGGACGTCGTCGCCGCACTCGAGCGCTACTCCGTCCGCCAGCCTTCCGCGACCGACGCCGGCCGGGTTCCGGTGCTCGACCTGATGCGCGCCCGAACCCGCCGCTTCGAGCACGTGTTCGTGCTCGGCCTCGAGGAGGGCAGCCTGCCGCGGCGCTCGCAGGCGACGCCGTTCCTCGACGACGACGAGCGGCGCCGGCTGGGCCCGCGCCTGCGCCGCGCCGACGCCGTGACCCGCGATCGCTACCTCTTCTATACCGCCTGTACACGCCCGACGGAGCGTCTCTACCTCGTCCGGGAAGCCGCCACCGACGACGGCAGCCCGCGCGAGGCGAGCGCGTTCTGGGAGGAGGTCGCCGCTGCCTTCGATCCTCAGGACCTCGCACGCTGGACGACCCGGCGGCCGCTCTCCTCGCTGACCTGGCGGCTCGAGTCGGCGCCGACGGAGCGGGAGCGCCTCCGCGCGCTCGCGATCCTCTCCGCGGACGACACCCGCCGTGACGAGGCCGACGCACTCGCGAACGCGAACGGCTGGGAGCGGCGCCTGGACCGTGCCCGCAGCGCCCCCCGCCGGCACACCCGCCTCACGCACCCGCTCGTCCTCGAGCAGCTGCAGGGCCGCTCGGTCTTCAACGTCACGGAGCTCGAGCGGTTCGCCGACTGCTCGTCGGCCTGGTTCATCGACCGGATGATCGACCCGAAGACGATCGACCCAGAGGTAGACCCCCGGCTGCGCGGCTCGATCGCCCACAACGCGCTGTACAAGTTCTTCACCGGCCTGCCGAAGGTGCTCGGAGGCGCGCGGATCCAGCCGGAGCAGGTCGAGGACGCGGTCCGCTTCATGCGCGAGTGCCTCGACCAGGCGCTGAACGCCGTCCGCCTCGAGATGACCGAGCTGCAGCGCCGGGAGCTCGAGCTGACCCTCTCGCGCGACCTGGAGCGTCTCGTCCGCCTGGAGGCGGAGAGCGAGTCGCCGCTCGAGCCGCGCCAGTTCGAGGTCTCGTTCGGCCTCGAGCGCTCGGCGCCGGAGCTGCAGCGCGGGCTCGAGCTCGGCGACGGCGTCGTCCTCTCCGGGAAGATCGACCGGATCGACGTCGAGCCGCTGAGCGCGCGCGGGATCGTCCAGGACTACAAGGCGGGCAAGCACGCGCCCTCCGCGCGCGAGATGGAGAAAGAGCTCCGCCTGCAGATCCCGCTCTACATGCTCGTCCTCCGCGACCTGGTCGGGATCGAGCCACTCGGGGGTCTTTACCGCCCGCTCGCCGGCGGCCGGAAGCCGCGTGGCCTGCTCCGGGAGGATGCAAAGGCAGACGTGCTCGCCGGGTACTCGAAGAACGACTACCTGGACGAGGACGAGTTCTGGGCGAAGGTAGAGACGGCACGCGCGACCGGCCGGGAGCTGGCGGGCCGGATCCGCTCGGGCGACGTGCGACACGACCCGAAGGGCGGCGAGTGCCCGTCCTGGTGCGACCTGTGGCCGATGTGCCGCGTGGAGCGCGCGTGAGCTGGGCGCCGAACCCCGAGCAGCAGGCCGCCGTCGAGGCGACCGGCCGCGTCTTCGTCTCCGCCGGCGCCGGCACCGGCAAGACCGCGGTGCTCGTCGAGCGCTTCGCCCAGGCCGTGTGCGACCAGGGCGTCGACGTCGACTCGATCCTCGTCATCACCTACACGAAGCGGGCGGCAGGCGAGCTACGGGCGAGGATCCGGAAGGAGCTGCGGAGCCGCGGCCGCGCCGACCTCGCGCGGGAGCTCGACGCCGCGTGGATCTCGACGATCCACGGGTTCTGCAACCGGCTGCTGAAGGCGTATCCGTTCGAGGCCGGGCTCGACCCGCGTTTTCGCGAGCTGGACGAGACCCAGGCGCCGGTGCTCTCGGGCGAGGCCTTCGACGAGGCGCTCGAGGGCTTCTGCGCCGGTGAGCACCCGGAACGGCTCCAGCTCCTGACGACGTACGGCGCGCGGAGCCTGCGTCGGATGATCACCGGGATCTACGAGACGCTGCGCTCGGCGGGTCGCGACCTCGTGCTCGAGCTGGGGGAGGGATCCTCGCTGCCCGAGCGGCTCGAGGAGCTGAGGACGGCGGCGCGCTGCCTCGTCGACGACCGCGCCGCGACCGACCTCCAGCGCGCCAGCGCAGGGGCGCTGCTGGAGCTCGTCTCGTCCGACCCGCGGCCCGACGACCTGCTCGACCTGAAGGCGCACCGCGCGAGCGGGGAGCGCGCGGCGAGCTACGAGGAGGCCCGGATCGCGACGCAGAGAGCGGCGCTCGACCAGCTCGCCGTGCGCGACCGCGACCTCGTCCAGGAGCTCCTCAACCGCTTCGCCGACGCGTACGCGGCCGCCAAGCGCCGCGAGTCGGCGCTCGACTTCGAGGACTTGCAGCTCGTCGCGCGCGACCTGCTGCGCGAGCACCCGGAGATCCGCGACCGGGAGGCCCTTCGCTTCCGCGCGATCATGGTCGACGAGTTCCAGGACACGAACCGCCTCCAATGCGACCTCATCGATGCGCTGGCGGGTGCGCCGGGCGAGCGTGACCTCTTCTTCGTCGGCGACGAGTTCCAGTCGATCTACGGCTTCCGCCATGCCGACGTCCAGGTCTTCCGCGAGCGGCGCGAGGCCGAGGACGGGAGCCTCGTCCTCTCCCGCAACTACCGCTCGCGCCCGGAGGTGCTCGCCGCCGTCAACCACCTCTTCCGGAGCGACTTCGGCGACGACTTCCAGCCGCTGACGGCCTCGGGCGAGTTCCCGGACCCGGTATTCGGCCAGCCGGTCGAGCTGCTCGTCACCGACAAATCGAGCTACGCCGACACCGGCACCCACTGGCGTCGGGCTGAGGCGCGGCACATCGCGCGGCGCGTCCGCGAGCTGATCGACTCGGGCGCCGCCACCGCCGGCGAGATCGTGCTGCTCTTCGCCGCCGGGACCGATGCCGAGTGGTACGAGCAAGAGCTCCGGCTCGAGGGCATCCCCACCTACCGCGCGACCGGCCGGGGCTACTTCGGCCAGCAGCAGGTCGTGGACGTGCTCTCATACCTGCGGCTGCTCCAGAACCGGTACGACGACCAGGCGCTCGTCGGCGTGCTGGCCTCGCCCTTCGTCGGCGTGTCGAACGACGCGCTGTTGCTCCTCCGCCGCGCTGCCGGCCGCCGGCCGCTCTACACCGGCCTCGAGCGCTCGCTCCCGGAAGGGATCAACGCCCAGGACGGGCGCCTGCTCCTCGCCTTCAAGCAGCGGTACGCGCGGCTGGTCGAGGCTTCGGCCCGCATCTCGCTCGAGCGTCTCTGCGAGCTGATCCTCGTCGAGCACGATTACGACCTGGCCGTGCTCGCGCAATGGGACGGTCGGCGCCGGTATGCGAACATCCGGAAGCTGGCGCGGCTCGCGCGCTCCTATGAGGAGCTGCGGGGCCGCGACATCGAGGGCTTCCTCCGCTTCATGCGCGACCAGGAGGCCGTCGGTGCGAAGCAGCTGGAGGCCGTCGCCGAGGAGGAAGGCGCCGATGCCGTCCGCCTGCTGACGATCCACGCCGCGAAAGGCCTCGAGTTCAAGGTGGTGGTCGTCGCCGACGCAGGCCGGGACCGGCCGGCGCCGGCGGCCGACGAGCTGCTCGCCCTCTCCGACGGCCGGTTCGGCTTCCGCGTCGTCGATCCGCTGACGAGCGAGCGCCGCGGCGCCTTCGGCTACGACGAGGTGCGGCAGGCGAGGGAGGAGCAGGATCGCGCCGAGCGGCTGCGTCTCTACTACGTGGCGATGACCCGCGCGATCGACCGGTTGATCGTCTCCGGCGCCGTCGACCCCGAGAGCACCGCCGACGCGTCGACGCCGCTTGGCTGGGCCCTCGGCCGGCTCGACGCCGACGAGGCGATCGCGGCGGCGGGCGCCGACCCCGTCGAGCTCGAGCGCGGCGATGGCCGGATCCTGATCCGGGTCGACCGCTTCCGGCCCGCGCGCGAGACGGGGCCGCGGCCCGCCGAGGAGATCGTCGGCGAGGCCGGCCAGCTCGAACTCTTCGCGGTGAACGGCGGCGGGGCCCTGCCACCGCCGGCGCCACGCCTGCCAGAGCTCGCGCCCGTGCCGACTCCGCCGCTCCACACGCTTCGTTCGCTCTCCTACACGTCGCTCTCGCTCTTCGAGCGCTGCTCGTACCGCTACTACGCGGAGCGGGTGGTCGGAATGCGGCCAACCGATGCCTCCTACCGGCTCCCCGGCCAGACGGGCCTGGCGGCGACCGAGATCGGCGACGCAGTGCACAAGCTTCTCGAGCTCGTGAGCCTCGCCGAGCCGGTGGCGCCCGACCTGGAGCAGGTGCGGGGGTGGTACCCGGGCGTCACGGAGGAAGAGCTCGCGCGCATCGGCGCCTTTGTCGACTCCTACTGCCGCTCGGAGCTCGCGGAGCGGATCGCGGGGCTGGACGGCACCACCGTCGAGCGGCCGTTCGCGTTCGAGCACGACGCCGTCCTGCTCCACGGACGGCTCGACGTCTTCCACCGCGACGGCGACCAGGCCCTCGTCCTGGACTACAAGACGAACTCCCTGGAGGAGGCGACGCCGGAGGAGATCGTCGAGCACGACTACCGGGTGCAGCGCCTCGTCTACGCGCTCGCCTGCTTCCGGGCATGCGCACAGGAGGTGGAGGTCGTCTACCACTTCCTCGAGCGGCCCGAGGCCGTGGTCTCGACGACCTTCGAGCAATCCGAGCTCCCGTCGCTCGAGGCCGAGCTGACGGCCGCGATCGACCGCATCAAGGCCGGCGAGTTCCGCCCGACGCCGAGCGAGTTCGTCTGTGCCGGCTGCCCGGCGCTGGACGTGGTCTGCGCAGGCCCGCGCCTGCCGCGCCCGGCATCCGCAGCGCCGCCCGCGGCCGCCGTTGGCGCGTAGCTACGTCGCGGAGGCGCGCAGGCGGGTCGGGCCGAAGCGCGCCAGAATCGTCCCGATCATCGAGCGCCTGCTGGCCGAGCACGCAGACGCCGCGATCGCGCTCCGGTTCCAGAGCGACCTGGAGCTCCTCGTCTCCGTGATGCTCTCGGCCCAGACGACCGACGTGAACGTGAACCGCGTCACGGAGCGGCTCTTCGTCAAGTACCGGCGGCCCGAGGACTACCTCGCCGTCCCGGTCGAGGAGCTCGAGCGGGACATCTTCGCGACAGGCTTCTACCGGCAGAAGGCGAAAGCGATCCGCGGGACGATGGCGATACTGATCGAGGAGTACGACGGAGTCGTCCCGAGCCGGCTCGAGGACCTGATCCGCCTGCCGGGGGTCGCGCGCAAGACCGCGAACGTCGTGGCCGCCGAGCTGGGGGAGCCGCAGGGGATCGTCGTCGACACGCACGTCCGGCGCCTGGCACAGCGGCTCGGCCTGACGAGGGAGAAGGATCCAGTCAAGATCGAGCGCAACCTCCAGAAGCTCGTCCCACGCGAGTACTGGGGGATCTTCCCGCATCTCCTGATCTGGCACGGCCGACGGGTGTGCGACGCGCGCAACCCGCGGTGCGACGTCTGCGTGCTGAACGATTTGTGCCCCTCCAGTCGGGTGTTGCACGCTTAGGACGATGGACTTCGGCGGAGTCCTCATCCTCATGCTCGCGGGCCTTGGGCTGTTCTGGATTCTCAGGCCCCTCTGGCGGCGCCTGCCCATGCGTACCTCGCCGTCACGCCCGAGTCGGCGATCGAGGAAGCTCGCGCCGCCGGGCTCAAGCTCAACTGGGACGAGCTCGGCGTCGACCAGCTCGAGGCCAACCGCGAGTTCCAGCGCCACGTCGAGCGGCTCAGCCGCTCCGACATCCCCTTCCAAGAGCTTTCGCAGCTCGCGCAATCCGGCTCGCCCGGCATCGCCGCGCTCGGGCTGTCGGCGATCGCGCGGCGCGACGACGTCCCGGAGAAGTGGATCTCGGACGCGATCCGATCCCTGCCGAACTGTCCGTACGTCCTCGAGCCGCTCGTCTACCGCGCGCTCCTCGAGCGGGAGCCGAGGCCGGTAATCGGCCGCGTGCTCGCAAGGCTGAGCGAGGAGATGGACTGGGACGCGCTGGCCCGCTTCGTCCAGGAGCGGCGTGCGCAAGGCGAGGCGGTCGACGTGGGCACCTTCCGGGGCAATGTCCCACCCGGCCAGTCCGAGGTGCTCGAGGCGTTCATCAACCGGTTTGAGACCTACCTCGGCGACAACTTCTGCGGCTACTTCGAGGAATGGCGCCGCACCGCCGTCGACCTCGAGTTCCTGCAGCAGATCGGCCGGATCGTCGAGCGTCCGTACGACGACCCGCCCGCGTATCTCGCCGGGCGTCGCGAGGAGCTCGTGGAGGTGATCGTCGACGCTCTCGCCGAGCAGCCGCGGCGCTCGCTGCTGCTCGTCGGCGAGCACGGCGTCGGCAAGACCGCGCTGCTGCGCGCCGCGCTGGAACGCCTCCCGCCGCAGCGGATCCCGTTCGAGGCGACGGCGGCCGAGATCAACGCCGGCGCGATGTACGTCGGCGAGCTCGAGGGCCGCATCCGCGACCTCACGACGAGGCTCGAGGGCCACCCCGTCGTCTGGATCCTCCCCGGCTTCAACGAGGCGCTCTACGCCGGACAGCACTCCCGGAGCCCGAGCGGCATGCTCGACGCGATGCTCCCGCCGATCGAGCGCAAGGCGCTGACGGTGGTCGGTGAGCTCGACCCGGCGGGCTACGAGCGGCTGCTCGCCGAGCGCCCGCGGGTCGCCGGCGCCTTCGAAGTGCTGCGGGTCCGGCCGCTGGACGAGCAGAGCACCGTCGCGGCCGCCGAGCAGACGGTCGAAGGGCGCGCGTCCCACGCGACGCTGGTCGAGGCGTACGAGCTGGCGCAGCAGTTCCTGCCGGGGCTCGCCGCGCCGGGGAACCTTCTGCGGCTCGTGCAGGCGACCGCGGCCTTTGTGGAGGAGGAGGGGAGACGCGAGTTCGAGACGTCGGACGTGCTGGCGACGCTGGCGGCGTCATCGGGCCTGCCGCTCGCGATGCTCGATCCGAACGCGCCGCTCGAGCTCGACCAGGTGCGCACGTTCTTCGAGAGCCGGGTGCTGGCGCAGCCCGAAGCAGTCGAGTGCGTCGTCGAGCGGATCGCAATGATCAAGGCCGGCCTCAACGACCCGAGCCGGCCGCTCGGCGTCTTTCTCTTCATCGGCCCGACCGGGACGGGCAAGACCGAGATCGCGAAGTCGCTCGCGGAGTACCTGTTCGGCTCGCCGCGCAGGCTCATCCGTCTGGACATGAGCGAGTTCCAGACGCCGGACGCGCTCGAACGGCTGCTCCTGGACCCGAGCGTGGAGGCACGGGGATCGGTGCTGCTCACCTCGGTCAGGAAGGACCCGTTCGCGGTCATCCTGCTCGACGAGTTCGAGAAGGCTGCACCGCCGGTCTGGGATCTCTTCCTCCAGGTGTTCGACGACGGGCGCCTCACCGACCAGCAAGGCCGGACGGCCGACTTCCGCCGGAGCATCATCATCCTCACCTCGAACGTCGGCTCGGCGCTCGCGCACCGGCCGGGCGTCGGTTTCAAGGCCGAGCAGGGGCGGTTCCGCGCCGAGCTGATCCAGGACGAACTGAAGCGCACGTTTCGCCCCGAGTTCCTGAACCGCATCGACCAGGTCGTGGTCTTCCGGCCGTTCGAGCGGGCGCAGATCCGCGCCCTGCTGGAGAAGGAGCTGGCGGCGGCGCTCGACCGGCGCGGGCTGCGGACACGCCCCTGGGCCGTGGAGCTGGACGAGTCGGCGATCGATTTCCTGATCGAGCAGGGCTTCAGCCCCTCGCTCGGCGCGCGACCGCTGCGACGGGCGATTGAGCGGTACCTGCTTGCGGTGATCGCCCGGCCGATCGTCGAGCAGGCTGTTCCCGAGGGCGACCAGTTCCTGCTGGTCAGCGCTGCAGGAGACGGGCTGGTGGTCACCTTCGTCGACCCGGACGCTGCGGAGGCGCCCGCGCGCGACGCAGACGTCGGAACTGGGGCCGCGCTCGACCTCCGGTCGCTCGCGCTACGGACGCACGTCGACCAGCGGGCCTCGCGGTTCCTGCTCGAGGAGCTCGCCAGGATTCGCAGCACGGTCGACGGGTACGTGAGCCCCCGGAAGAACGCCGGCCTCGCCGCAATGCAGAGCCCGGGCTTTTGGGACGACGACGAACGCTTCGACGTTCTGGCGGAGATCGAGTACCTCGACCGACTCGAGGCGGCGTTCGCCACGGCCGAGAAGCTCGGCGTGCGGCTGGAGCGCCATGCACGGACGGCGCGCAACGGCACGGGCGAGCTCGCGGGGCTGCTCGCGCTCAGGTTGCACGTACTCGACGCGGCGGTCACCGCGCTCGACGAGGGACAGGCCGGCGACGTGTTCCTCAGCGTGCGGGCAGCGGGGATGGAGGACGGTGCCGGAGCCGCCTGGGCGGACGCTCTGGCCGAGATGTACGCGGCCTGGGCCCGCCGGCGCGGTATGCGGCTGGAGCGGCTCGCCCCCGCCGAGCACCTCTACGCCGTCAGCGGGCTCGGCGCGGGAGTCCTCCTGGCCGGAGAAGCCGGCCTTCACGTGCTCGAGGTCCCCGAGGAGGGGCGGGAGGACGGCCGGGCGGATCGGGTTCACGCGATCGTGCAGGTGGTCGCCGCGCCCTCGATTTCCGCCGTCGATGCTGAACCGCCGGTCGACCGGGCACGCTCGCTCCTGACCGAGCTGCCGACACCGGAGAACGTCGTCCGCCGCTACCGCGAGGAGCCCGCGCCGCTCGTGCGCGACTCCGTGCGCGGCTACCGGACCGGCCGCCTGGACCGCGTGCTGGCCGGCGACTTCGACCTCTTCTAGCCGACGCGCTCGAGGAACCCGAGCACGCGCTGCTTGAGCTGCGTCGCCGCTTCCTCGTCGTACTGCGGGAGGCTCGAGTCGGCGAACAGATGCTTGTCGCCCGGGTAGAGGAACAGCTCGGCGCCGTCCTTCTCTGCGAGCTCCCGCGCTGCGGGGAGGTCCTCCTGCGCCCACTCGTCGTCTTCCATCAGGTGGATCTGCAGGGGGACGCCTTCGGGCCATTCGCCGCCGAACTCGGAGGGTGGCATGGCGGAGTCGAAGAACAGCGCCCCCTTGGCGCCCGGCCGCGTCTGGGCGAGGTTCTGCGCCGACATCACGCCCAACGAGAACCCGGCGTAGACGAGTCCTTCGGGCAACCCCTCTGCGGCCTGCTCGCCCCGCTCGCCGATCGTCGCGAACCCTGTCTCCCGCGCATACCCGACGCCCTCCTCGATCGCGTCGAACGTCTTGCCCTCGAAGAGATCGGGCGTGTACACCGTGTGGCCGGCGGCGCGCAGCTCTTCGGCGAACGCCTCAACCCCGTCCGTCAGACCCTGGGCATGGTGAAAGAGGAGAACCTCGGCCACGAGGCCGAGAGTTTAGGCAGGCGCGGGGTCGCGGGGCGCGGTGAGGGCATCGAACGGATGCCCCTCCCGCGCGGTCAGCCAGCGCTCGGCGTCGAGCGCGGCCATCGTGCCCATGCCGGCCGCGGTGATCGCCTGGCGGTACGTGTGATCGACGACGTCTCCCGCCGCGAAGACCCCCTCGATGTTCGTCGCCGTGCCGTCGTGCGCGAGGATGTAGCCCGCGTCGTCGAGCTCAAGCCAGTCGTTGAAGAGCTTCGTGTTCGGGTCGTGACCGATCGCGACGAAGAGGCCGTCGGCCGGGATCTCCGTGATCTCGTCGGTGTTGACGTCGCGCAACCGCACCGCGGTGACGACGCCGTCCCCGACGACCTCGTCGACGACCGCGTTCGTGATCCACTCGATCTTCTCGTTCGCCTTCGCGCGGTCGACCATGATCGGCGAGGCGCGGAAGTCTTCGCGGCGGTGGACGATCGTGACCCGGCTGGCGAACTTCGTCAGGAAGGTCGCCTCCTCCATCGCCGAGTCGCCCCCGCCGACGACCACGATCTCCTTCTCGCGGAAGAACGCGGCGTCGCAGACGGCGCAGTAGGAGACGCCGCGGCCCTGAAGCGTCCGCTCCGACTCGAGCCCGAGCTTTCGCGCCTCGGCGCCGGTGGCGACGATCACGGCCTGTGCCTGGTACTCGTCATCGCCGACGTAGACCTTGAACGGGCGCTCAGAGAAGTCGACGCGCGTGACGTCGTCGGAGACGAACTCGGCGCCGAAGCGCTCCGCCTGGCGCCGGAAGTCCTTCATCATCTCAGGCCCGAGGACGCCTTCCGGATAGCCCGGATAGTTCTCGACGTCGCTCGTAATCATCAGCTGGCCGCCCCACTGGAAGCCTTCGATCACGAGCGGTTCGAGATTCGCGCGGGCAGCGTAGAGCGCGGCGGTGTAGCCCGCCGGGCCGCCGCCGATGATGATGACCTCGCGAACGCTCTCGTTCATGACCTCTCCATGCGTGAATCGAGCCCCTATAGGGCTCGTCAACAGTATTCAACGAAGCGGACGAGACGAAACTTCCCAACCCGCCCCGCGTGCGGTAAGAATTCAGTCGCCGTGCGGCAACTGCGGTTGGGGGTCTCAGGGCTGATCGCCTGCCTGCTCGTCTCTGCGAGCGGGAGCGCGCTGGCCGCGAAGCCGAGCAGTGCACGCTTCCGCCTCACGCTCACGGCGACACTGACGAAGACGTGGAACGTGACGCGGAGCGAGGGCGAGCCCGATTGCATCCGGACGACGAAGAGCTCCGGGAGGTGGCAGGCGACGCTCGCGACCAAGCGCGTCAGCCCGGTCCGGGTCGTCGCGGCCGGACGGGGGAGGGTCCGGTTCGTCGGAGGCACGATCAAGGCGATCGCAGGCGCGGCAGCGCAGTCGGGGACGAACGGGGTCGTCGGCCAGGGGTCGCCGCCGTGCAGCCGCCAGACGAAGACCGTGAGGTGCGCCACGCGACGCCGGTCGTTCCGCGGCGCGACGACCATGCTGGCGAACCCGCGCAAGGGCGTCCTCGCGCTCGGCCGGCTGAGGGGCGCGAACGCGGTCCGGTCGTTCTCGCCGCAATGCCCCGACGAGCCCTTGGCAGTGCGTGCGGTCAGGACGGATCTTCCGCTCGCCACAGGACCGCTCGACGGCGCCGACGCCTTCCGCCGCGACATCCCGAAGTTCTTCGTGCGAGGCGACGTTCAGCAGCAGACGTCGATCACCGGTGACCTCGAGGGAACCGTGAACGAGCGCGTTCGCTGGACGGTCACGTTCACCCGTGTCGCGTAGCGCGGACCGCGCATAGACTCAGCGTTCTTGGCCAGCACGGTGACGTGGGAGGTGCTCAAGCAGCTCGCGGCGTTCCGCGCCGAGAACGGCTGCGCGATCAGCGTCTACGTCGACCTCGATCCCAGCCTGTCGCCGACGCCGGCAGATGCCCAGACCCGGTTCCACTCGGTGCTCGACGAAGGCCACAAGGCCGCCGAGAGGACCCGCAGCGATCTGACGCACGAGCAGCGCGTTGGGCTCGAGGCCGACTTCCAGCGGATCCGCGAGTTCTTCGACGAAGAGTTCGAGCGCGACGGCGCCCGCGGATACGCCGTCTTCTGCGCGGGCCTCGACAACCTGTGGCAGACGCTGCCACTGAGCGAGACCGTGCCCGACGAAGTGCGCGTCAACCCTCAGCTCTACCTCGCGCCGCTCGTGCCGCTCGTCGGCCGCGGCGACGGCGCCGTCGTCGCCGTCGTCGGTCGGGAGCAGGGCCGCCTCTACCAGCTACGCGCCGGGCGGCTCGACGAGATCGCCGACCTGTTCGAGGAGCAGCCGAGGCGGCACGACCAGGGCGGCTGGTCGCAGGCCCGCTTCCAGCGCCACGCCGACGAGCTTACGAAGGACCACCTCAAGGACGTCGCGGAGGAGCTCTCGAACCAGCTGCGCCAGCTGCGGTACCCGAGGGTGATCGTGGTCTCCCCGGAGGAGCTGAAGAGCGACTTCACGGAGACCCTCGCCTCCGATGCCCGCAGCGCGATCGTCGGGTGGGCGACTGCTGAGGCCCACGCCTCGCCGGTCGAGCTTTTCGACGTCGCCATGCCCGTGCTCGAGCACTGGCGCGAGGAGCGGGAGAGTCAGTCCGTCGAGCGCTGGAAGGAGGCGGCCGGGCGCAACGGCCGCGCGGCCTCCGGTTGGGAGGAGACGCTGGAGGCGGCCTCCGACGCGCGCGTCGACTGCCTCCTCTTCCAGGAGGGAGCGGGGAGGACCGCCTGCGTGTGCCCGGCCTGCGGGCGGGTCAGCGTCAACGGGGGCCGGTGCCCCCTCGACGGCACCGCGATGGAGGAGCGGAGCGACGGCCTCGATCTGGCGGTCCACCAGGTGCTCGTTCACGGTGGGCAGGTGCTTGCCCTCCGCCACCGTCAGGATCTCGAGCCGGTCGGCGGGATCGGCGCACTCCTCCGCTTCTAGGCCGCTGCGACCGTTCGAGCTCGTCATCTTCGACTGCGACGGCGTGCTCGTCGACACGGAGCGCGCGACGGTCGAGGCCGAGTCGGAGTTCCTGACCGAGCTCGGCTGGAAGCTGACGCCGGCACAGGTCGCTGACCTCTTCCTCGGCCGGACCGACGACTACATGCGACGCGTGATCACGGAGCGGCTGCCCGATCTGCCGGCGGACTGGGAGCAGCTGCTCGACGAGCGCTACCTCGCCGTGCAGGGCGACCTGCTGTCCGTCGACGGCATCGTCGAGGCCCTGGACACGATCTCGATTCCGACCTGCGTCGCCTCCTCGGGAACCCACGAGAAGATGAGGAGGACGCTCGGCGCCACGGGGCTGTGGGACCGGTTCGAGGGCCGGATCTTCAGCACGACCGAGGTCGAGCACGGCAAGCCGGCGCCTGATCTCTTTCTCCACGCCGCAGCGCGAATGGGAGCCGACCCGGGCGCGTGCGCGGTCGTCGAGGACAGCCCGTTCGGGATCGAGGCCGCGAACGCCGCCGGGATGCGCTCGTTCGCGTACGCCGGTGGGATCGTGCCGGCGGAGCGGCTTCGAGAGGCGGACGTCGTCTTCGACGACATGCGCGAACTCCCGCGGCTGCTCGCCGCCGGCGCCTAGGCGGCCAGGAGGCGGCGCAGGACGTACGGGAGGATCCCGCCGTGGCGGACGTACTCCCGCTCGCGCGGCGTGTCGAGCCGGAGCCGCGCCTTGAACTCCTTGTCGTTCGCGCTCACCGTCACCTCGCGCGCCTCGCCGTTCTCGACGCCCTCCACCGAGAACTCCTCACGCCCGGTCAGGCCCAGTGTGTCGGGTGTCTCGCCGTCGAGGAACTGCAGCGGCAGGATCCCCATCATCAGCAGGTTTGAACGGTGGATGCGCTCGTAGCTCTCCGCGACCACCGCCCTGACTCCGAGGAGCTTCGGCCCCTTCGCCGCCCAGTCGCGTGAGGAGCCGGACCCGTACTCCTTGCCGGCGACCACGATCAGGGGCGTGCCCTCCTCCTGGTAGCGGACGGACGCGTCGTAGATCGTCAGCTCCTCGCCGCTCGGAACGTGGGCCGTCCACGTCCCCTCGGAGCCCGGTACCAGGAGGTTCTTCAGCCGCACGTTCGCAAACGTCCCGCGCACCATCACCTCGTGATTCCCGCGGCGTGAGCCGTACGAGTTGAAGTCCTTCCGCTCGACCCCGTGCTCGATCAGGTACTTCCCGGCCGGGCTGTCCGGCCTGATCGCGCCGGCCGGCGAGATGTGGTCGGTCGTGACGGAGTCGCCGACGCGAACGAGGACGCGCGCACCGTGGATGTCCTCGACCGTGCCGGGCTCCGGCGACATGCCGTCGAAGTACGGCGGCCGCCGGACGTAGGTGGAGTCCTCGCGCCAGTCGTAGAGGTCGCCCTCGGGGATGTCGAGCGAGCGCCACCGGTCGTCGCCGGTGAAGACGTCGGCGTAGGTGCGGCGGAACATGTCGCCCTGAACGGCGTCGCGAACCGTCGCGTCGATCTCCTGCGAGCTCGGCCAGATGTCGGTGAGGTAGACGTCCTCGCCGTCGGAGCCCTGGCCGAGCGGCTCCGACGTCAAGTCGACGTCCATCCGCCCGGCGAGCGCGTAGGCCACGACCAGCGGCGGGGAGGCCAGGTAGTTCGCCTTCACCTCGGGGTGGATCCGCGCCTCGAAGTTCCGGTTGCCGGAGAGCACGGAGCAGACGACGAGATCGCCCTGCAGCACGGCCGCGGAGATCTCCTCCGGCAGCGGGCCGGAGTTCCCGATGCACGTCGTGCAGCCGTAGCCGACGGTGTGGAAGCCGAGCTGCTCGAGGTACGGGGTCAGCCCGGCGCGCTCGTAGTACTCCGTCACCACCTTGGAGCCGGGCGCGAGGCTCGACTTCACCCAGGGCTTGCGCTCGAGCCCGCGCTCCGCCGCCTTCTTGGCCAGCAGGCCGGCGGCGACCATCACGCTCGGGTTCGAGGTGTTCGTGCAGCTCGTGACCGCCGCGATCACGACCGCGCCGTGCTCGAGCTCGAACCGCTCGCCCTCGAGCTCGACCGGCACCGCGGAGGCGCGCTCGGCGACGACGACCGCCGGCACCTCGACGGGATCGTGCACCGTGATCGGCTCGTGGCCGGGCGAGCTGTCCGAGATCGGATCGCTCGCCGGGAAGGTCTCCGCCACCGCCTCGTCGTGTGCGTTCCCGTAGTCGACGCCGAAGCTCTCGAGCGCCGCGAGGAACGAGCGCTTCGCGTCGGTCAGCGGCACCCGGTCCTGGGGCCGCCGCGGCCCGGCGAGGCTCGGCTCGACGTCGCCGAGGTCGAGCTCGACGATCTGTGAGTACGTCGGATCGTGGTCGGGGTCGTGCCAGAGCAGGTTCTCCTTGCAGTACGCCTCGACCAGTGCGACACGCTCCTCGGGCCGGCCGGTCAAACGGAGGTAGTCGAGCGTGACCTGGTCGACGGGGAAGAAGCCGCACGTCGCGCCGTACTCCGGCGACATGTTTCCGATCGTCGCGCGGTCGGCAAGCGGCAGGTTGGTGACGCCGTGGCCGAAGTACTCGACGAACTTCCCCACTACGCCTGTCTGCCGGAGGATCTGCGTGACGGTCAGGACGAGGTCCGTCGCGGTCGCGCCCTCGCGGAGCTCGCCGCTGAGCCGGAAGCCGACCACCTGTGGGACGAGCATCGAGACGGACTCTCCGAGCATCGCCGCCTCGGCCTCGATCCCGCCGACGCCCCAGCCGAGGACGCCGAGTCCGTTGATCATCGTCGTGTGCGAGTCGGTGCCGAGCAGGGTGTCCGGGAAGGCCTGGCCGTTGCGTGACTCGACGACGCGCCCGAGGTACTCGAGGTTGACCTGGTGGACGATGCCGGTGCCAGGCGGGACGACCTTCAGGTCGTCGAAGGCCTGCTGGCCCCAGCGGAGGAACGCGTAGCGCTCGCCGTTCCGCTCGTACTCGCGGTCGATGTTGACGTCGATCGCCATCCGGTTCGCGAACGCGTCGACCTGGACGGAGTGGTCGATCACGAGCTCGGCGGGGAGCTCCGGGTTCGTGCGGGAGGCGTCGCCGCCGAGGTCGTGCACCGCGTGCCGCATCGCGGCGAGGTCGACGATCGCAGGGACGCCGGTGAAGTCCTGGTGGATCACGCGCGCCGGCCTGAAGGAAATCTCGCGCGACGGGTCGTCCTTCGCGACCCACTGCGCAACCGCCTCGACATGCTCCTCGGTGGAGGTGCGCAGGACGTTCTCGAGCAGGATCTTCAGCGTGTAGGGGAGCCGCTCGACGTCGTACCGTTCCTGGAGCGGCGCGAGCCGGAAGATCTCGTAGCCCTCACCGCCGACCTCGAGAGTCGACCGAGAACCGAAGGCATCGGCGGCGGCCATGCTTCGATGCTAACCGAGGCTAGGCGGCGTCCAGCGCCCGCGGCAGCTCTTGCGCGACGGCGGGTTGCGTCTCGGCGTCCGTCTCGGCGGCGCGCTCGAGCTTCGTGTCGAACCTGTCGAGCCTCTTCTCGGCCTCCGCGAACTTCGACTGCGCGTTGCCGATGTGCTTCCCGACGACCTGGAAGTCGTCGCGGAACCGGTCGAAGTCCCCCTGGAGCTGCGCGACGTAGCCCATTACCTCGTGCGCCCGCTGCTCGATCTGCATCCCCTTCAGCCCAAGCGCGATCACCTGGAGCTGCGACGTGAACGTGGTGGGCGAGACCGGGAAGACGCGCTTCTCGTGCGCGTACTGGAGCAAGGCGCCCGTCTTGCCGCAGACGAGCTCGTAGTAGACGCCCTCCGACGGCAGGTACATGAGCGCGAAGTCGTACGTGCCCTCGTCGGGCCGGATGTACTTGGACGCGATCGCGTCGACGTGGATCTTCAGGTCCCGCGCGAATGCCTTCTCGTGCAGGAGCCGCTCGTCGTCGCTCTCGGCCTCGGCGAGCCGCTCGAAGTTGTCCAGCGGGAACTTCGCGTCGATCGGGACGAGTCGCTCCACTCGGATCACTGCGTCGACGCGCTCGCCGGTCTTGAACCCGTACTGGAGCTGGTAAGCGTCGGGCGGCAGCCGGTCGCGGAGCAGGTTTCCGAGCAGCAGCTCGCCGAAGCCGCCGCGCGCCTTTGGCGGCCGCAGGGCTTGCTCCAGCCGCTTGAGGTCGTTGGCGCGCGCCAGGATCTCGGCGTTCGCCTGCCCGAGCTGGCCGAGCTGTTGGTGGATCGCGCTCGTCGTCTTCGTCGCCGTCTCCAGGCGGCGGTCCATCGTCGCCGTCATCGCCTCGAGCCGCCGGTCGACGTCGGCGTTGCGGCTGGCGAGGTCGGCAGCCGACTGCGACCGAAGCGCGGAGAGCTCGGCTCGGAGCACGCGCAGCACGTGGACGCCGGCGAACGCGAGGCCGGCGGCGAGCAGCACGAAGAGGACGACCGTCACGACCATGGACCGATGAACGCTAGTGGCCGCGTCGGACGGCAGAGGGGCGGGCGAAAGCCCCTCTGCCCGATCGAGCCGGCCTACGGTGTCTCGCGCTCGGCGCGGTGTTCGGCGCGCTCTTCGCGCGACTGCTGCGCCATTTCCTCGGCCTGCTCCGCGCGTGATTCGGCGGCCGCTTCGGCCTCCTGGTGCGCGCCTTCTTCCTTCATCTCCGTGTCGCCCGTGACGTCGCCTGCCGCCTGCTTCCCTCGTCCGAGCAGCTTGTCCAGAAAACCCATCTGACCTCCTGACGGTGTGACGGCCAAAGGCGAGTATGGGGGATCGGACGGCCGGTGGCCACCGCTACCATGGCGCGCGGGTTGGCCAAGAAAGCTCGCACACCCGCGCCGCCGAAGCGCAAGGTCCAGGCCCCACAGGTGCGAAACGCCCCGCGCACGCCGCGCGAAGAGGCGCGTAGCCGCATGATCCTCTATGCCCTCGCCGTCTCGGGGATCGTGATGGTGGTGATCGTCGGTGCGATCTTCCTGCTCGCCGGCGGCAGCAACAGCACGGCGGCCACGAACGCCGACGAGGCGGTGCGGAACGCCGGCGGCACGATCCGGACGATCAACGCGGCGCCGAACTTCATGCTGAACGGCAAGAAGCTGCCGTACCGGCATCTGCCGACGGATGCCCTGCCGCCAGGGTTCAAGTACAACACCAACCCGCCGACGAGCGGTGTGCATACCAACAGCACCGTGATCTACGGGATCTACGACCAGTCGGTCCCGGCGATCTCGACCGTACACAACCTCGAGCACGGTGCGGTCGTGATCCGCTACGGGCCGCAGGTCCCGCAGAGCGAGGTCGCGAAGATCAGCGAGTGGTACCTCGAGTCGCCGAACGGCCTTGTGGTCGCGCCGATGGCCGGCCTCGGGGACAAGATCGCCCTGACGGCGTGGACGTACGACCAGAACCGGCAGAACGACCGGAACTACGAGGGCGAGGGTCATCTCGCCGAGCTGACGAAGTTCGACGCGGACGCGTTCAACGCGTTCGTCGACGCCTACCGCGGCAAAGGACCGGAGCGCTTCAAGGTGACGGACCTGCAGCCGGGCGGCCCGTAACCCAGCGCTATCGTTTCACCCGCCGGGGTGGCGAAACTGGTCATACGCGCCTGACTTAAAATCAGGTGTCCCCTTAGGGGGCGTGCGGGTTCGACTCCCGCCCCCGGCACTCTTGTTCCCCCATGCTGCTCCTACTCGCGATCCTCGCCGCGGTCTTTCTGCTCCCGTCGCCGTGGAACTACGTCGCGGTGATCGTGGCCGCCGCCGTCGAGCTCGCCGAGGTCAAGGTCTTCCTCTGGTACTCGCGCCGGCGCGGCGCGACGACTGGCGCCGAGGCTCTGGTCGGCGAGGAAGGGCGGGTCGTCGCGGCGTGCCGGCCGGTGGGCCAGATCCGCGTCGTCGGCGAGCTCTGGCGGGCCCGGTGCGAGGACGGCGCCGGCCCCGGCGACCGTGTCGTCGTGGACGAGCTCGGGCCGGACCTGACGCTGCTTGTACACAGGGTTTCGCCCTAATAGGAGGGCTCGGCAGGGCGGCGGCCGTGTCGCAGGGCCGCGCTGCTCGCCCCGAGGACGGCGTCCTCAGTCGCACCCGTATCTCAGTCGATACGGGCGCTCCCTGCGTCCTTGCCTCGGTACGACCATCGCACCCCTGCGACGAGCCCCACCCCGCCGATCCCTCCTAGACTGCGGGACGTGGCCAAGCTCGACGAAACGTCGGTCGAACAGCTTGGGTACGAGTGGGACACGCCGCTCTATCGCACGGCGCTCGGCCAGTTCGAGCAGGCGCTCGAGCACGCGGACGTGCCCGATTTCGTCGCCGAGCGGCTGCGCATTCCGGAGCGATCGACGATCGTCGGCGTCCCGGTCCGCCGCGACGCCGGGAACTTCGAGATGTTCCCCGCCTACCGCGTCCAGCATTCGACCGTGCTCGGCCCCAGCAAGGGCGGCATTCGCTACGACACCCATGTCGACCTCGGGGAGTGCGCGGCGCTCGCGATGTGGATGACCTGGAAATGCGCGCTCCTCCAGCTGCCCTACGGCGGTGCGAAGGGCGGCGTCCGCTGCAATCCGAGGGAGCTGTCGATCGGCGAGCTCGAGCGCCTGACGCGCCGCCTGACGATCGAGCTGCTCCCGGTGATCGGGCCGGAGGAGGACATCCCCGCGCCGGACATGGCGACGAACGAGAAGACGATGGCCTGGATCATGGACACCTACTCAATGCAGGTCGGCCACGCAGTCCCGGAGATCGTCACCGGAAAGCCGATCGCGATCGGAGGCTCGGTCTTCCGTCGCGAGGCGACCGGCGCCGGCGTCGTGATGGTGATCGAGCGCGCGTGCGGCCGCTTCGGCTGGAATCTCTCCGACCAGCGCTGCGTGGTGCAGGGGTTCGGGAACGTCGGGGGCGTCGCCGCCCGGGATCTCGTCGCGCGCGGCGCCACGGTCATGGCCGTCTCCGACATCTCCGGCGGCGCCTACAACGAGGACGGGCTCGACCTGGACGACGTACGGAAGTGGATCGACGAGAACGGGTCGCTCCGGGGCTACCCGAAGGCGGAGCACGTCACGAACGCAGAGCTCCTCGAGCTGCCGTGCGACATCCTCGTCCTCGCCGCGCTCGAGGACCAGATCACCGCCGAGAATGCGGGGCGGATCGAGGCGAAGATGATCGCCGAGGGCGCGAATGGCCCCACCGCGCTCGAGGCCGACGAGATCCTTGCCGAGCGCGGGATCCACGTGCTCCCGGACATCCTCACGAACGCCGGCGGCGTGACGGTCTCGTACTTCGAGTGGGTGCAGGACCTCGGGCGCCTCTTCTGGTCGTCGGACGAGATCCGCGCCAAGCTGTCGGAGAAGATGGGCGACGCCTTCGACCGCGTCTGGCACCTGTCCGAGCAGCTTGCGCTCACGCCTCGCCGCGCAGCGATGGTGGCGGCGATCCGCGAGGTTTCCGGCGCACTGACCGCCCGCGGGATCTACCCATGACGCTCGTCCGCGAGGCGATGCTCATCGATCCGAGGTCGCTCGGCGTGGACTCCACCGCGCAGGAGGCTGGCCAGCTGCTCGGCAACGAGGATGTCCGCGCTGTGTTCGTCTGCGACGGCGACCAGCGGCTGGTCGGCGTGCTGACGCGCAAGACACTCGTGCGGGAGGTGGTCGCTCCCGGAAAGGATCCGCGCTCGACTCGCCTGGGTGAGATCGCGGAGGCACCGCACTGGACGTTCGAGGCCGAATCGTCGGTGGAGGACGCCTTCCGGTTCATGGAGGAGCAGGACGCCGAGCGCGTGCCGGTCGTCGAGGACGGGCGGCTCGTCGGGGTTCTCTCGCGCGCGGTCGTCCAGCGCCGTCTGGCCGAGGACGAGTCGGTCGAAGAGCCGGTCTAGCCCTAGCAGCAGGTGTAGGCGCCGGGCGGCGCGGCACCCTCGGCGGGGGCTGGAAGCTCCGACGCCGCCAGGGCGGCGCCGTGGAGGATGTCCCGCTCACTGACCTCGAGCGCGTCGAGTCCGAGCCCGTCGAGCACCTGCTCCACGAGCACGGCGCCGGCGACGATCACCGGAGCCCGCTCGGGGTGGAGGCCCGGGATGCGTCGCCGCTCCTCGAGCGGCAGCGAGGCCAGTCTCTCCCGCTGCGCCCGCACCGCGTCGAGCGTCAGGCGGTGACCATCGGTCCCGAGCCCTTCCGGCTCGTCGAGCCCGAGGTCGAGCGCCGCCAGCGTCGTGACCGTTCCGGCGACGCCGACAGCACGGTCGGCGGGCTCGAGCCCGGGAAGTGACGCGCGCACGCGAATCGCGGCCGTCGTGAGCTCATCGATCGTCGGCGGGTCGCTCCGGAGGTAGCGCTCGGTCAGGCGGACGGAGCCGACGTCCACGCTGACCCGGGCGTCGACCCGCCCGTCCTCGCCGCGCACGAACTCCGTCGAGCCGCCGCCCGGGTCGATCACGAGCGTGGAGCCGGGCCGGCCGTCCGCGGCGCCGCGGAAGGTCAGCTCCGCCTCCTCGTCGCCGGAGAGGAGCTGCGTGGCAAAGCCGTAGCTCCACTCGACCTCGCCGAGGAACGCCTCGCCGTTCTCGGCGTCCCTAACCGCGCTCGTCGCGGTCAGCAGCACCCGCTCTGCGCCGAGCGACTCGGCTTCCCGACGATAGTCCGACAGCACGTTCCGGACGCGGGCGATCGGGAGGGGCAGGAGGCGGCGCCGCTTGTCCACGCCCTCGCCGAGGCGAGTGATCTCGGTTCGCCTGGCCACTTCCTCGACCTCGCCGTCCTCGACATCGGCGACAAGCAGCCGGGTCGTGTTGGTTCCCTGGTCGACGGCGGCGACTCGCATGGCCGAAGGTACGCTAGTCGCATGTTCCTGTTCAGAGAAAAGAACGTCGAGATGGTCGAGTCCGAGAACGCGCTTCCGGGCCGGGAGGCGACGATGCCGGTGCCGGAGCGCCACGAGGTGCTCGGCACGCCGATCGCGCCGCCGTTCCCGGAGGGCCTCGAGCGCGCCGTCTTCGCCCTCGGCTGCTTCTGGGGCGCCGAGCGGGTGTTCTGGCAGGCCCCCGGCGTCTACACGACCGCCGTGGGATACGCCGGCGGCTACACGCCGAACGCAACCTACGAAGAGGCCTGCAGCGGCCAGACCGGCCACGCGGAGGTCGTCCTCGTCGTCTTCGACCCGAAGCAGACGAGCTACGACGAGCTGCTCCGGCTCTTCTGGGAGAACCACGACCCGACCCAGGGCATGCGGCAGGGCAACGATGTCGGCACGCAGTACCGCTCCGCGATCTACTACGAGAACGACGAGCAGCGCGAGGCGGCGGAGCGCTCGAAGGAGCTGTTCCAGAAGGAGCTGCAGGACGCCGGCTACGGGGAGATCACGACCGAGATCGCCGAGGCAGGCCCGTTCTACTACGCGGAGCCGTATCACCAGCAGTATTTGGCGAAGAACCCAAACGGCTACTGCGGCCTCGGCGGCACAGGCGTCAGCTGCCCGGTCGGCCTCGTCCGTTCAGCCTGAGCCGCGCTACAATGCACGCACGCCGCGGGGTGGAGCAGTCAGGTAGCTCGCCGGGCTCATAACCCGGAGGTCGCAGGTTCAAATCCTGCCCCCGCTACTTACAAG
>Ga0307319_10000089_pt1 | contig 27956 bp, 29 predicted proteins | sample ER_DNA_368_FD_194491 | JGI IMG/M metagenome (GOLD analysis project Ga0307319, IMG submission 194491) | Bulk soil microbial communities from the East River watershed near Crested Butte, Colorado, United States - ER_DNA_368 | ecosystem: Environmental > Terrestrial > Soil > Floodplain | place...
CGAACGACGCGATGAACCTGATCGCGCAGGGCGGTCTGTACCGAGCCACTTTCCTCTACAACCCCTCGATGTCGGGGTCCGCGGTCTCCATTGCCAAGCTGATCGCTGAGCACAAGGGCCTGAGTGAGCTGCTCGAGCCCGAGGTGCCCAGTCGCATCCAGCTGCCCGCCACAACTGTCACGAAGGAGAACGTGGCTTCGGTGCAGAACTTGGGTTACTGAAGGTGTCGCGTGTCCGGCGACTGCGGAGAATGTGCAACACGATGGCGGCCGACCAGCTGAACCCGTAGGTGCCATGACCGGTGCCGGCGACCGGGTTGAAGTACTCCCGGAGTCCCGAACGGTGTGCCAGCACCAGCAGGTCGTTGTCCAGCTTGGCCGCCAGCTCGACGAAGCCGTGCCGGCGGAGGCCGGTGGCGATCAGCCATGTCGTGTTCATCCAGGTCGGACCCCGCCAATACCTGCTGGCGTCGTACTTGGCCGAGGTCCGGTCATAGCTCGGTACGCCGAACGTTGCGGTTGAGTCAATGCCGAATTGCGGTCCGGTCAGGGCTGTTGCGATCCGCTCCACGATCGTCCGGTCCAGGTCCGGCAGCAGCAGTGGCAGCGCACCGCCCACAGTCACCTCCGGCTGCAGCGTTGCGCTGCGCATGTCGTAGGCCTCGGCCAGCTCAGACCCGGCTGCCCAAAGCTGATCGTGCAAGGCGGTGGTGATGCGCGCGGCGTTGTCCAGGTGCGGAGCTGGATCGAGCTGAAGTCGTCGCACGATCTCCGCCAGAGCCCGCTCCGAGGCGGCCCACAAGGTGTTGAACAGCGGATCCACCACCGCGAACTCGGCTTCGTCATGGGCCCAGGCGTCGTCATAGCCATGGTCGCGGTAGGCCAGGGCAAGCCGTATGTACCGGGCGTAGTCGCCGTCCGTCGGACGCTCATGCTTCCCCGCATGATCAAGATCGCGCCGGGTATACCGGTCGAACAGCGATAGGTCAGCCGGTACGGCCGCCAGCGGAGCATCCCAGGACGGGCAGTTGTCCAAGCCCGACTCCCAGGGATGGAGGATGAAGGCCAGCCCGGTTCGGGGATCGATGCGACGCCGCGCGACATAGTCGTTTTGCGCCTTCAGCAGCGGATAGATGCGCGCCGCAAATCCGGCCGGATCGGGCAACTGGTCCAGCATCGCCAGCGCGGCAGAGGCGTGCACCGGAGGCTGAATGATGCCCGACGTTGCCACCGGCGGCGAGCCGGGGACCTGGCTCGATCGCCAGAAGCGTGGTCCCGGAAAGTACGCCTCCTCCGACACTGCCGGATTGAACACGATGTGAGGCACCCGGCCGTCGCACCACTGACCGCCGAACAGGCTGAGCAGTTCCGCGGCTGCTCGACGAGGCGCCCAATGCTGCATGCCAAATGCGATGAACGCGCTGTCCCAGCTCCATTGGTGGGGATAGAGGCTTCCCGATGGCACCGTTGCGTGTCCGTGCCAGTTATTGCCCAGCACACGGATGGCGGCGCGCTCGAGCGCTCTGCGACCCGACTCCGTCAGCTCCATGCCAGTTGCCGGATCCGCTGTACCGACACCGGAAGAACGTCGTCGACCTCGCCCGACAGGCGGCACTCGTACGCGAGCTCATCGGTGTAGCCGATGGCGGCGATCGCGGGCAGCGTCATTGACCAGTCGATGTGTCCCGCGGTGGGTTCGAGTCGGTTGCTGTCGCTGAGCTGAATGTGTCTAATCCAGCCCGATGCATCGAACAGCGCCTTGACCGGATCCGCCTCTTCGATGTTCATGTGGTAGGTGTCGGCTGCGATCCCGAACCACGGCGAACCGATTTCAGCGCACAATGCGGCCGCCTGTGCCAGCGTGTTGATCATGTGGTTCTCGTAGCGGTTCAGGGGTTCCAGAGCGATCACGACGCCGACCTGCTCTGCGTGCGCGGCAAGCTCGCCGAAACCCTCGATCAGCACAGCATGGTCGTCGGAGACCGAGCGTGGCGAAACAAAGGGCGGCAATCGGGTGGAGAACATGCCGTACGACGCCGGAGTCATGGCCAGCCGGCCGCCGATGTGGGCCATCACGGTCAGCTGCGACTTCAGCTGCTCGATGGCGTCGCGACGCTTCGCGAGGTCGAAGTCGCCGACAAAGTGCAACATCTCGACGCAGACCGTTGGCATCGCTACGCCGGCCGCGGCCGCCTCCCGGAGCTCTGGCAGACGAGCGGCGAACCGTCCATCGCCGGCTCCGCGCAGCTCGATGGCATCGAAGCCCAGGGCCTGTGCATGCTGCCACTTTTCGATCATGGTCTCGCCGCGCAGATACTGCTCCTGCACTGCCAGTCGCACAATCTGGTTCATGATCGCTGGTTCATGATCGTTTGGGGGCGGAAGTCCAAGATCACCTGCAGCAGATCGTCGGGCGGGGCATCCAGCAGGGCGTACGCCCGAGCGGCATCGGGTGCGTCGATCAGGTGGCTCACCAGTGGCAGCGGATCGAGCCGGCCCTCGACGCACAGCTTCATGACCGTCTCGTGCAGCCGCTCACGCGTCCAGCGACCCTGCAGATGGGAAGGCACGCCACCGATCTGGCAACTGATCAAGGTCACTCGGTTGAGGTGGAACTCCTCCCCGAGAGTCAGAGCGCCAATCGGTCCCTGATAGAGGCCGGCGGCGACCACTGTTCCGCCGGGGCCGGCGATCCGGATGGCCTGGTGGAGGGCGGCGTACGATCCGCTGAGCTCGATCACCCGGTCGACACCCTCGGGTACGCGGTCGCAGATGTTCACCGCCAGGTCGCCCTCCGTCGCGTTGAAAGGCACGGCCCCCCAGGGCTCGGCGAGCGCCAGCCGAGCAGGCATGGCATCCACCGCCAGAACCCGACAACCCAGCGAGAGCAGCAGCTGAGTGGCGAGGAGGCCGATCACTCCCTGGCCGAAGACGGCGACGGTCTCGCCAGGGTTGGCCTGAGCCGTGAGCACGGCATTGAGGGCAACGGCGCCCACCCGATCGAAGGTCCCGATCAGGGGATCAACGCCAGCGGGCAAGACATGCTTCGCCAGCACGTCGGCTGGCAGCACGGCGTGCGAGCGGTGACCCCAGACGCCCCAGACCACCTCCCCGACGATCGGGGCCTCGGTGGCTGCACCGGCCTGATCAACAACACCGACCTCGGAGTAGCCCCAGACGTCGATCGGATAACTCAGAGTGGGCGTACCGGACCGAAAGACGGCGCGATCGGCGTCCCACTGCTTGTCCAGGTAGGGATTAGTGCCGCGGTACTGGGTGAGTTCGGTACCGGCCGATATGCCTGAATACAGGGTGCGCACCCTCACCTGGTCGGGGCCGGTGGTTGGGTCTGGATAGGTGCGCACGCCCACCTGACGTGGAGCGGTCAGTTCGACGAGGTAGGCCAAAGTGGTGCTCCATCAGTAAATCCGAATTGTGACAACAATATCGGTATTTATGACTTGCACCAATCCATAAATAGGTGATTTGCTTGGCAGAAACCTGCCCGTTGCCCGCCCCTGGCGCGGCCCATCACGTGAGGGAACAAGGTGTCCAACTTGCTCAATTGGCTCGGTCCCAGAAGGACCGGAGCGCTCGCCCTGACCGCCGCACTGTGCACGGTCGTCTCCTTGACCGCATGTGGCTCCAACAACGACAACTCCGGGGGTCAAGCCAGCGGCGGTGCCGAAACAGTGACGATGTGGACGCTGGAGGACGTCCAGGCCCGCATCGACGCCACCAAGAAGATCGCGGCCGACTACACCGCCAAGACTGGCACCAAGGTTGATGTGGTCCCGGTCGCCGAGGACCAGTTCCCGCAGTTGATCACCTCCGCTGCTGCCGCCGACAAGCTGCCGGACGTGATAGCGGCCCTAGGTTTGTCCGGCGTCCAGGACCTCGCGGCCAAGGAACTGCTCGATTCGGGGGCATCCAAAGAAGTGGTCGACAAGCTCGGCACCGGGACGTTCGCCGAACGGGCGTTGAAGCTCACCCAGGACACCAAGGGCAACCAGTTGGCCGTACCGAGCGACGGCTGGGCCCAGCTGCTGCTCTACCGCAAGGATTGGTTCGAGCAGGCGGGTCTTACCGCTCCCAAGACTTACGACGATCTTGAGAAAGCGGCGGCCAAGCTGAAGACCGGCGACCACGCCGGAATCACGCTAGCGACTGCGCCAGGAGACTCGTTCACCCAGCAAACCTTCGAGCACCTCGCCCTAGCGAACGGCTGCCAGCTGGTCGACGCTGCGGGCGCCATCACGCTCACCTCGCCGAACTGTGTGCAGGCTTTCCAGACCGTCGGAGACCTCGCCAAGAAGTATGGGCCGGCTGGCAACCAGGATGTTGACTCGACCCGAGCCGCCTACTTCGCCGGCAAGGCGGCGATGACGATCTGGTCATCCTTCATCCTCGACGAGATGGCCGGGCTGCGTAAGGACGCGCTGCCCACCTGCAAGGAATGCCGCTCCGACAAGGAGTTTCTGGCGAAGAACACCGGCATCGTGTCGGCACTCTCCGGACCGATGGGCGGACCGGCGCAGTACGGCGAGATCACCTCGTTCGCTATCACCGACGGCGCAGCGGGCGCGACGAAAGACTTCGTGCAGTACATGATGAACGACGCGTACCTCGACTGGCTGGCGCTAGCGCCCGAGGGCAAGGTTCCGGTCCGCAAGGGGACCGCCGACGCGCCGACGAAGTTTAGTGACGGCTGGGCCAACCTGGAGGCTGGTGTGGATAGCAAGGCCAAGCTCTCCAGCATCTACGGCCCGGAGGTGCTCAAGGAGCTCACCAACAGCCCCGACACCTTCCAGCGCTGGGGCATCGAGCAGGGTAAGGGTGCGCTCGCCGGTGCCATGCTGGCTGAGCTGCCAGTCCCGAAGGCGCTCAGTAATCAGCTGAACGGCAAGGTCGACGCGGCGGGAGCAGCAGAGGAGGCTCAGAAAGCGGTCGAAGAGATCAACAAGGGCTTGGAGTGATCTCATGGCAACACTGACCGAAACCCCGGGGGCCCAACTAGGGCCCCCGACCCATAAGAATCGCGGCCGTACGCTGGCCGCGCGGGATGCCCGAGCCGGCATCGCGCTGATCACCCCCACGGTGCTGATCGTTACCGTTATCGTGCTGATCCCTATCGCCTGGACGGTGATGATCGCCTTCCAGAAGATCAAGTTGATCAACCTGCGGCGGACCGGCCTCTTTGGCCGCTACACGCTGGACAACTTCGTCAACGTTCTCACCTCAGCGGGCTTCGGTAGCTCGCTGGTCACCACGTTCATCTACACGATCGGCGGAACTGTGGGTTCTATCGCCGCGGGTTTGATCGTGGCGCTTGCGCTGCGAGAAAGGTTCCGTGGCCGCGGGTTAATACGCGGGGCGATGCTCCTGCCCTACGTCGCGCCCGTGGTCGCCGTGACATTCCTCTGGACGACCATGCTCAATCCGGAGTACGGGCTGATCAACGCCTGGGGTCAGAAGTACTTGGGTTGGGACGCGGGGATCCCGTTCCTGTCGCAGTCGAGTACGGCGCTCGCCACAGTGATCGTCTTCGAGATCTGGCGGTATTTCCCGTTCGCGTTCTTGTTCATCACCGCGCGGCTCGGCGCTCTGCCGGGAGATGTGGAGGAGGCGGCCCGCGTGGACGGCGCTACACCGTGGCAGCGCTTCCGTTTCGTGATCTTGCCCCAGCTGTGGCCGGTGATATCGGTGCTGTTCATCCTGCGATTCATCTTCACCTTCAACAAGTTCGACGACGTCTACCTGCTCACGGGGGGTGGCGCCGGCACGGAGGTTGTCGCCATCCGGGTCTACAACTACCTGGTCTCACGTGGCGACCTCGGCGCCTCCGCTGCTCAGGCACTCGTGCTTGCCATGACCTTGGTGATCTTGATGATCATCTACACGCGGGCCAGCAAGCGCAGTGAAGAGTCCCCGCTGTGACCACCATGACCACCGCCCCCGTCACTCCGGCCCGTACCAGCGTCGCCCCGACCGGCTGGTCGCGTGACGCGGTCCAGACCCGCGTCTTCGGGATCGGCCGCTGGGTTGTGATCATCTTCGCGCTCTTGGTCACGGTCGTGCCGTTCTACTACATGTTCGTGCTCAGCCTGCGCCCGATCGAGGAGGTGTTGCTGAAGCCTGGATCGCTGCTGCCGCAGCTGTCAGAGATCAACTTCTCCGCGTACGGGCGGGTGCTGAAGTCCCCAGACGCCGGGGGCCAGGGCTTCCTGGAGTTCCTGCGCAACAGCCTGATCGTCTCGCTGATCACTGTCCTGTTCACACTGTTGGCGGCTATCCCGGGCTCGTACGCGATCGCCCGGCTTCGCTTCAGAGGGCGTCGGACAGTCAACTTCATGTTCCTGGCTGTCTACCTCTTTCCGCCGATGATCTTGGCCATCCCGCTGTTCACCGCGTTCACCATTCTGGGACTGCGCGGCTCGCTGCCCGCGTTGGCTCTGGTCTACATCGCACAAACGGTGGCGGTGGCGATCTACATGCTCCGCGGCTACTTCGACACGATTCCCGAGAGCCTCGAGGAAGCCGCCGTGGTGGACGGCTGCAGCCGCTATCAGGTGATCACTCGGATCAGCCTGCCACTGGCCCTGCCATCGGTCATGTCCACCGGCCTGTACGTGTTCATGATCGCCTGGAACGAGTTCCTGTTCGCCTTGCTCTTCTTGGTCGAGCGCCGCGACCGCTGGACCGTGTCCTTGGGCCTGAGCCAGCTGTCGGGGAGCATCGAGGTGCCGACGACGATTTTGATGGCCGGGTCGATCGTGATCACCATTCCCGTGATCATCTTGTTCTTCATTGCGGAGAAGGCGCTGGTGGAAGGTCTCACTGCGGGAGCGGAGAAGGGGTAGGCCATGGCGACGGCTGTCGCCACCAGTTCGGGACAGCTGTTTCAGCTGTTCCGCTCGGGCGAGGTGCAGACCCGCAGCGACCTACAGTCGGTGACGGGCATGGCCAGGTCGACCGTGGCATTCCGGGTCGATCCGCTGCTCAGAGCCGGCTATCTGCTCGAGGACGGTGTCACCAGCGAGCCCGGCCGCGGACGCCCATCGATTCGGCTGCGCGTCAACGACGCCCAGACCACCATGCTGGCCGCTGACCTCGGAGCGACCCATGGGCGGGTGGCGGTGTGCACGGCCGCCGGTGAGGTCCTTGTCGAACGGATGATCGAGAGCGCCATCAGGTCGGGACCGAAAGTCGTACTGGACAGGGTGCACAAGCTGTTCGAAAGTCTGCTCCGGCGAACAAGTCGTGAGCGCGGCGACTTGCGAGGTATCGGGATCGGCGTGCCAGGGCCAGTTGATCAAGAGACCGGCCGGATCGCCCGGTCGATCAGCATGCCTGGCTGGGACGACTATCCGGTCGCCGACCACATGGCTGAGCTCTACGGCGTCCCCGTTGCCGTTGATAATGACGCGAACCTGCTCGGCCTGGGGGAGCAGTCGGTGATCTATCCGGACGCGCATTTACTGCTGTTCGTCAAGGTGGGGACCGGCATAGGAGCCTCCATCGTGCTGGACGGTCAGCTGCTCCGCGGCCGGGACGCCGCCGAGGGGGACATCGGCCACGCCAAGATCGTCGGCGTACACGAGGTATGCAGCTGCGGTGCGGTCGGCTGCCTCGCGGCCGCCGCCAGCGGCCGCGCCATGGTGCGCGACTTGAACCGGCTTGGTCACGAGTTGCGCACCAGCCGGGATGTCGTCGCGCTGGTACGGCGAGGAGATCCCGAGGCGGTGCGCATCATCACCGACGCCGGCCGGGCCCTCGGATCGGTGCTGTCGACCGCCGTCAGTCTGCTGAATCCCGAGGTGGTGGTGATCGGCGGCGACATCGCCCACGCTCACGAGCAGCTGCTGGGCGGAATTCGGGAGACCCTGCTGCCATTGACCCAACCTCTTGCTACCGCCCATCTCACCGTCGCGCCCAGCCGGCTCCGGGATCATGCTGGCATTGCCGGCGCGGCGTTGGCAGTCCGGGAAAAGATCTTCAGCGCCGCGGCAGTCGATGCCGATCTTGATCGCCGCGTCCTTGCCGGAGGTGCGCCGCTATCGCGGCCGACAGGGTCTCAGCCAAGGGCGGCACCGAACACGCGGCCCAGTAGATAGGTGGCGGCGGCGGCGCCGTATCCGATGCCGAGCTGACGTACCGCTCGCTTCAGCGGCGACGCGCCGGACAGAATGCCGACGATCGCGCCGGTGCCGAGCAGCGCGATGCCCACCAGCGCTGCGGCGATGCTCACTGCGGCCAAGCCGGACGCGCCGAACAGGTACGGCAGTACCGGCACCAGGGCACCCGAAGCGAAGAAGCAGAAGCTGGAGATAGCCGCGTTCCACGCGGAGCCAACCGCCTCGTGTGGGTCCACCCCAGCCGTTTCCGGTGCGACCGCGTCAAGGCGCAGCGTGGCCAGCACTGTACGCGCGTGTTCCTCAGCCTCTGGCGGCTGCATGCCACGAGCCCGATAGACCAGCGCAAGCTCGTTCGCGTCCACATCCAGATACGGCAGTGCCGACTGCGATTCCGGATCGGGTTGTGTCGATTGCAGTAGCTCGCGCTGCGACCGCACCGACACGTACTCTCCGGCAGCCATCGACAGCGCCCCGGCCAACAGCCCCGCCAGGCCGGTGAACAAGATCGTTTGAGCATCGACCCCGGTAGCCCCGATACCGAGGACCAGGGCCAGGTTGCTGACCAAGCCGTCGTTGGCGCCGAAGACCGCCGCGCGGAAGGTCCCCGAGAGCCGTTCCCGGCCGCGGGCGGCAAGACCACGCAGCACCTCGCCGTGAATCCGCTCGTCGGCCGCCATCTGATCAGTGGCGTGCGGGTCGCTCTTGTAGGGCGAGCGTCCCTCGGCACGTTGCATCAGGGCGAGGACGAAGACGCCGCCGAAATGAGCGGCCAGAAAGACCAGCAGTCGGGTACGCACGCTGCTGCGGCGTGGCTGTCCCAGGTCGTCGCTGAGGAGGTCCAGCCAGTGCGACTCGTGCCGCTTCTCGGCGTCGGCCAGCGCCAGCAGGATCTCGCGCTCCTCACCGGTGCGACGCCCGGCCAGCCTGCGGTAGCCGGCGGCCTCGGAGCGCTCATCGGCAAGATATTGCCGCCAGCGTCGGATCTGACCCGGTGTGCGGGTCGGAGAAGTCGTCACGTCAACATCATGGCTGCTCGCCTCGCGCCGAGAAGCCGTGGAAGGTTCGGCTTCAACAGTCGAACACCGACCAGCAGATGTCGTTGCGCAACCTCTGGTCATCAAGTACGAGCTCGCGGATCGCCTCCGGGAGCTGAGCGCGCTGCCACTGGCACTCGAGTCGCCCTGCGGCCTCGCTCAGACCTTCCGCTGCCGCTGCACGTGCAGCCTTGATCGCGTAGGCGGCCGCGCCGAGCTCGTGCGCGGCGACGTGGGCGACAGCCCCGGCCTGGCCGGCGGCGTACGCGGCATGCCGTGCTGCCCCACGCAGGTCTCTGGCTGCCCCCATCGCACGGCCGCCCGCCGCGCGAGCCTGCATCATCTTGACCTCGCCACGCACCCAGGCCCTGGCATACTCGATCGCCTGGCGCGGTCGCGGGTCCCCAGGCTGGGCCGACTCGAAGAGGCCAAGGACGTGCGCTGCACACGCGGCGGCCCAAAGAGCGAGGAGATGGTGATCCGCATCAGTGAGAGTCCCACCACGGCGGATCGTCACGAAGCGAGGGTCCCGGACCTTCGAGAGGATCATGACTTGCACTCCGGCCTGCGCGCATCGGCGCGACTCACTACGGTGTGCCCTGGCGACCGGTCAGCCGCCTGGCGCAGGGAATGGTCCAGAGTGCTCATCAGCCGGGCGACACGATTGCTGCCGCTTGTCGTGGGCGGGTAGCGGCGGAGCACGTCGATGAGCACCGGTGTCGCACGCTGCCGCGACCGTTCCAGCAGGGCATCCCCGATCGCTGGGTCACCGCCCGCCTCTATCTCGCCGATGCGCGCAGCGCTCGCGGAGGCTCGCAGGATGTGGCCGACCTGGCCGGCCTGGGCAATGGGGTGCAGGTATGCGGCCGATGCGGCGTCACCGGCGGATCGCGCGGCCAGTCGCGCAGCTTCGGATGGTGCGCACCGGGCGGCTCGATGAGCGTCGAGGGAAGTGACGCGTTGCAATTTCGTCCTGTTGGCACCGTTGATGAACGCCCAGGCCGCGTCGATCGCTGCACGGGGGCGCGGATCATCGGGAACAGCCTGCTCAAAGACCGACAGGACGTCCGCTGCGTGCCGAACCACGTAATGCGCCACGACGCGCAGCTCGTCCATCGTCAGGTCGAAGTCTCCGGACACGGTGTGCGTGCTCTGTGCCATGTCCCTGAATCGTATCCTTGAACGCTCGGTGGAGACCCTGCGGCTAATCCTCCACTCAGCTGCGTCGGAAACCCTCAATCGGAGGTCACCTCGGACGCCTCTCACCCGCCGTCGCACGCCGACCGGCGCGCCGCTCACCCCCAAAGGAACTCAGAAGAGCCCTGATTGATCAAGACCTCGCAAGGGTAGATCAGCTACGCGTCGTAAGAAGAACGACGTGGTGCCTCTGTGAGAGGACTGAGCGGTGATAGTCGCAAGCCGTGTTTCCGCTAGCCGCCTGGATCGGGATAAGCCTTTCAACATCGCGATGCTGGCTCCACCCTGGATTCCGACACCGCCACCCGGTTACGGAGGCATCGAGCACGTCGTCGCCTCGCTCTGCGACGGCATGGTGAAGCTTGGTCACCACGTGACGCTCTTCGCGGCACCGGGCTCACGCTCTTTGGCCACTGTCCATGAGGTGCTACCCCGTAGCTATCCGAACGCAATTGGACAGGCGCTCCACGAAAGCGATCACGTCTCCCGGGTGCTCGACGTGCTTGACGAGGCGGCCGAAAAGGGCGAACCCTTCGACATCCTCCACGACCACTGTGGTTTCACCACGGTGGCAGTCGCCGACCGCATTGCGACACCTGTGATTCACACTCTGCACGGACCGTTCACCTCAGACACCGGGGCTTTTTACCGCCAGCACGGCGACAACGTGTTGTTGGTCGCCATCAGCGAAGCTCAACGAGCCTCAGCGCCTTCCGGCGTACAAGTCGCCGGAGTGGTCCCAAACCCGATCGACGTTGACGATTGGCCCTTCAGGCCCGAGAAGGAGGATTACGCCTTCTGGGCCGGCCGGTTCAACGAGTTCAAGGGAGCGCACCGCGCCATAGCCGCCGCCCACAAGGCTGACATTCCGCTGATTCTCGCCGGCCCAGTCCAGCCTGGCCAGGAGGAGTATTTTCAGCGCGAGATCGAACCGCACCTCGACGACAAGCAGGTCCGCTACTTGGGCGAGGTAGGCGGGAACGAGAAGAAGGAGCTGTTCGCGAACGCCCGGGCGCTGCTGATGCCGATCACATGGGACGAGCCCTTCGGCATGGTGATGGTGGAAGCGCTGGCGTGCGGTACGCCGGTCATTGCATTTGCCCGAGGGGCCGCGACGGAGATTGTCCAAGATCAGGTGAATGGTTACCTGGTGAACGACGTGGAATCGATGGCAGCCGCGATCGCCGCTCTCGACCACCTCGATCCGGCAATCTGCCGGGAGTCGGTTGCCAAGCGATTCACACCTGAGATCGTCTCCAAGGGCTACGTGGACATCTATCGGCAGGCCTTGACGCCCCCGCCACCTCGATGGTCGCTGTCTGAGCCTTCCCAGAAGAGGCGACTGGAGATAAGCCGTGGAGGTTGGCGTTCGGGAGTTACGCGACGGCCTCAGTCGACACCTCGCTGAAGTCCGTCGCTTGGCAACTGCCGCCGTTGGTGCGCGAAGACCTCAATAAGTCAAGGAGCACGTTTCAGCCACCTGACAACGTTCCCGCTGGAACGTTGCGGCTGTCGGCTGCTTTTGATTAGCGTCGTGTTCCAGGTCGAGAAATTCTGGGCACCGGGGCGCATGATCGCACTATGACCTCCACTGCGGTCGCGGAATCGCCAAGGCAACGGCCAAAGAAGCGATCTCTGGTATGGCTTCGGCGGATTCTGCTCGGCTTCGTCGTTTTCCTGGTTGCGATCGCCGGCGCGGGTTTGATCTATCAGGCCGTGGCGGAGCGGATCGACCAACGCAACTTTCCGCCACCCGGTCAGCTCCTGGATGTTGGTGGTTACAAGCTGCATATCAATTGCATCGGCCAGGGCAGCCCCACTGTGATTCTTGACGCCGCCGGCGGCAACTCGTCGGCGAGCTGGGGCCTGGTCCAGCCAGACCTTGCACGCTCGACGCGTGTTTGCGCTTACGACCGCGCGGGCATGGGCTGGAGTGAGCGTGGCCCATTGCCTCGTGACCTGAAGCAGCACGCGGGCGAACTGCACGCGCTGCTCTCCGGAGCTGGGATCGAAGGACCATACGTCATGGTTGGTCATTCGTACGGGGGGCGCGTTGCCCTCGTGTATGCGAAGGAGTACCCAAGCGAGGTCGTGGGTATAGCCCTCGTTGACCCCGGCAAACTCGATGACGATTCGCGCTTTCCGCCAGAGAATCGGGCGGATCTCGCGACCGAACGACGTACGGTTGCCGTTGCTCGCTGGCTGGCTCCGTTTGGCGTAGTGCGCTTGCTGTTGCCACAGGGCGATTACGCCGACCTGCCAACACAGGAAAGGGCCGCCAACAATGCGTTCAATGTGACTACTAGGTTCTTTCGCACCATCCGCGACCAATATCGAGTCTTGCCGCAAACATATCTGCAGCAGCGCGATGTCACGGACTTGGGATCAATGCCCCTGATCGTGCTGAGCGCCACGATCCCAGACGACGAAACACGTCGCGTCTGGACCGAGATGAATGGAGAACTCACCAGACTCTCAACGGCCGGCGCTCATCACGTGGTAGACGGAGCGACCCATGCCGAGCTGCTGTACAAGCGGGAATATGTACGGATGACGATCGATGCAATTCAGCAGATCGTGGACACAGCACGAGGTCGACAACGATAGATGAGTGCATCGACAGTGGGAAAAGTGCATCGACAGTGGGAAATGGGTAAGGTCGTGCGGCTCTACTCACGTGTCGCGTCTTGTGCATCCATCGAGTGCTGAGTAAGTCACCTTCATTGCGAGACACGTCCTGGGAAGGCGACATCGACCCGGTGCTTACGGCGCCCCACGGCTGCGGTTCCTATGCGGCGCGCTACGTGGAGCTGGCCGCCCGCGGTTTACGGATCAAAACTGTCGGCACCGGTGGTTACGTTTTCCTTGTCAAGACACGTTTCTCGGGGGGAGGACACAGATTGTGAGCCGGATGATTCATGACGGTCCGGGGGTGCTTCCGGGCCGCTATGCGGGTGAAGCAATACCGATTCATCGCGGGCCGACACCGCAACAGATCGGCTACGAGGAAGACAACGCGCACGCCGATGTGTTGGCGGGCAGGATTTGCGGGAATGCTCGGCCGTCCCCAGGGCTGCGATGTTGACCAGTTCACGCAGTGATCTTGAGCATCGCACCACCCTCTAGTTGCAGCCACGGCGACATATCGGAGTCGCGCGCTCGAGAGCGGGTGATGGAGGCTCAACCACCTTTCTGCGGTGTTCATACCTGGCAAGTAAAAGTAAATTTGTTGGCCACATCCGCTACTCGGAAGGACGAGCACGCATGAGTGACCAGACGACTGGCGGGGGCCTGAGTGACTACGACGTCGTTGGCGGGGGACCTGCCGTAAGCGTTGTCGTGAACGATTTTTATGAGCGCGTTCTGGGCGATCCGCAGCTTGCCCCGTACTTCGAGGGGGTCGACCTTGCGCGACTTAAGCGCCACCAGGTGCTCTTGATATCGCAGGTGCTCGGTGGCCCGGCAAACTACGACGGACGCCCGCTTGACCAGGCCCACGCCGGCCTCGGAATCAGCCATGATGACCTCGCCGCGGTCGCTGGACATCTGGTGGCCGCCATGCGGGAGGCCGGACTCCCCGAAGACATCATCATGAGGGCAATTGCGGTGGTCGCCTCCACCGAGCCCGACATCGTCGAATCTCGGTCGCCCTGATGGACACCGCCGCCCTGAAGGCTAGGTGGGGGAAGGTCGTGACCGCCTGCGACGATGTCCCACTGTACTTTCTACTCTCTGCTTCTTGAGGAACCCTGAGCTGAACTCGATGTTCCCGATCCAGATGTCGGGGCAGCGCGACAAGTTGGTGGGCGCCCTGGGTGCTGTCCGCTCGAACGGTGACCAGCTCGACAATGTGGTGCCCTTCCTCGAGCAGCTGGTCGTGACCACCGTCGCTTCGGTGCTGACTGGGCACTACAACGCCGTCGGGGGCCAGTCTGCTGGCCGCTCTGAAGCACTTCGTTGGCACGTCGTGGCTCACCGAGCTCGCCGACACGTGGGCGCAGGCGTACGGCCTGGTCGCCAGGGTGATAGTTGCCGCCGCCGTGCAGCACAAGGACATCGTGCCGGCGTACGGTCTCGCGATGGGGACTTCAACGACGAACCGCTCGACACCTCCCTGGTTCTGCATGCACTCAGCACCCCGGCAGTGGGCCAAGGTCACCTCAGCGCGGGAGGAGCCACTGCTGTGGAATCTGATGTGGCTGATCGCCGGCGCGCCCGATGGCAGCTTCTACTTCGACAACCAGCCCAACATGCTGGACCAGTTGTTCGTCAACAAGAGCATGGCGATAGGTAATACCGCGATCAAGGTCAACCCACCATGGAGATCTTCAGGCTGCCGGTCATGGTCAATCCAGGGGTCCACCCGGAGCCGATCCCGTCGGCGGAATGGGCATGCCGATCACAACGGACCTCCGATCACTTCCCAATCACCGTGACGGTCCCCGAGGTCGAGTAGGTCAGCTACGAGTGTTGTGGTTGCCACCTTGAGACTCCGTCATCGATTCCCCGACCGCCAGCCGATGCGTGTTCGCGCCGGAACGGCGATCTGAGGCATTGCGCGAACGCTCGGCACTGCCCAAAGAGGCCTTCACACAGTTCTTTGGAAGGCGCGAAAATGCAGTAATGGAAGAAACCGCACCTGCGGCGGACGTTCATATCTCGTTGCTCGGTGGTTTTTCGGTCACAATCGGCGGACGGCCCGTCGAAGATCATTGGCGGCTGCGTAAAGCCAAAACGCTGGTGAAGCTGCTAGCTCTCGCGCGAGGACATTGGCTGCATCGCGATGTCGTCGCCGCATTCTTATGGTCGGACGCCGAGCCTCAGGCGGCCTTCAACAACTTGCATCAGGTCATACACCGCATTCGGCGCATGATGGGTGCAGAATCCATCGCACTCCACGACGACGTCGTGCGGCTCTCCCAGTTGCCATGACTCTTTACGCACAGCTCCAGGTCAACTCCGAGATTCGGACGGCCGTCTGACCTGCGGATGAGCTCTAGGAAAAGGGCACCGCCGGGATCGGAGTCATCGTGTCGCGCCAGCCAGTCGTGGTCGCAAAATCCGCTGGATCGGTACCTCCACAGGTGATAAATGAAGAGTCCGGTCCAGATGGCGCCGTATCCAGCTACTGTCCAGACAGCGGCCCATACTGCCTGCGCCGCCGAGCCATCCCACCGCGCCGGCAGCAGGGAGGCGACGATCGTTCCGACGGTTGCCGCCGCGCAACCCGAAGCGACCTGCCGAGCGAAGGGGCACCTGCACGCTGGGCGGCGCGTCTGACCTCTCGGATCCAAAGCCGTTCCATCAATGAGCCTCCTCGCGCCAACATCGACCCATTGCCCAGGCATCCTGCCACCCCGGGCCTGACGGCGTTGGAGATACTCAAAAGAGAACTGGCGAGCCACCGAAGTAACCCGGAGTTGAGTTTTGCGGACCTGAGAGTCTTCCACTCCCGCAGCCGGTGAGCTGCCCGTCATCGCCAAGGCTCCAAGTCCGCACACTCCGTGCTACCTATCACCGCCACCCCTCGCCGGGGAGGAGCAGGAGCGCGAAACTGGTCGCCCATCTGGGCGTTGGACGCGGTAGCCCATGCATTGTCGATCTGAGTCGGCCCTAAGACCGGACTAGTCATGCGTACGCTGCGGCGTGATCATCATTGCGGCGCTGTCGCGGATTCTTCGAAACAACAGATCGGCGTATCTGCAACCCAGCCAAACCAAGATCAATTAAGAGGAGACGATCATGCCAGGCAGAAGAAGCCGCTGAGGATCACTGACGAGCTGATCTCCGCGCCGGCGCCTAGACAGCCACTCGCTGCCAGACGTGGACGATTGGAGGGGACCACCGCCGAGTCGACTGGTCGGCCTGAGTCGCTGAGGGCCGGCCCCGGGGGTGGTTGGCCCGGAGGCTTGCTATCACCAGGTGATCACTGCGGGAGCCGCCGCGTGTTGACGATCTCGTGGCAGATCATGATCAACTTGCGATTCTCGCTCTGAGAGACCCGTCGCAGGTACGCGAAGGCTTGGTCGGCATCGATGCCGAGTTTCTCCATCAAGATTCCCTCGGCCTGCCCGATGATGGTGCGGCTCGTCATGGCGATGCCGCGTCCACGGATCTCCCGGTGCGCGGCCAGCACGACCGAGATCTGCGCAGCCAAGGCCTGAGCGATCCCGTACTCATTCGCCCCGAAGGGATCGACCGAGTCCGAATACAGATTGAGCGCTCCATATGAATTAGTACCGTCAGGGTTATCGCTCGTGTTGAGCCAGAGCGACATCATCGCCTTGACGCCTAAGACGGACACCGCGCGTGGGGTCCACTCCGGCCACCGAGCCTCCTCGCTCAGATTCCGGCTGATCACGGTCTCTTGCCAGCGCACGGCGTCCAGGCACGGGCCCTCCTTAAGCTGGTACTGCAGGGCGTCGCCCCGCCGCGCCACATCATCGGACGCTACCGGTGTGGAGAGCTCGCGACCCTGTACGACACAGATGCCAGCATGATCACCACCATCGATGATCCTCACGGCAAGATCAACAGCGACCTGCCGAAGCTCTGTTTCGTCTGGGGCCGCATACAGCGCTCTCGCGGCTCGAGCGAAGCCTTCGACCCCGCTAATCTCGGTTGTTGCCATCAGGCCTGCCGTCCCACACGTTCGGATGCCAAACAACGTGCCCGTTAGCCTCGCGCATACGCGATGCTGCGTAAAGCGATTTCACGTATGGGCTAAGTAAAAACTTCGTTACGTCCTTTGGCTACTCGGATGCGCTATTGGGATATTTTGGCCGGAGCTGGCTGAGGCTCGGCCCCAAGCCAGGTCTCGGCGGGCCTCCGATACGTCATCGCTCCCAACTTCGAAGAGTGCTGGATTCACCGAGCGGTCAGGCAGGTGGTCGCGTAGCTCTTTGGAACTGGCAGCAGGCTGCGCCCGGCGGTCAACCCAACACGCACCGCAGAGAACACGCGGAAGATCCGGCTGCCTTGAAGATCGGTGAGGAGGCGAGAGACCCGATGTACATGAATGCCAAATTCATGTTGGCTAGCCCTGGGAGGCGCTGTGATGGCAGACGGTGGCCGGTCGGCACATTCGTTGAGATGGTGCGGGATCGCTTTGGTGGCTGCTGTGTGTTGATGGTGGTCGCGACACTGCTGCACCCGAGTCGTGAGACCGCGACAACGATCGTTGCCAGCGAGTCGAGGCTGGTCGCGGCACACGTGGTTTACACGCTTGCCTGATTGCTGGTGCTGTTGGGCCTCCCCGGACTCTATGCGGCCCAACGTGGCCAGATGGGCAGGCTCGGATTGGCGGGCTTCCTGACCGCTTTCACTGGCACTTACCTGATCGCAGTCACCGGAAACTTCGGTTTCCTCGCCCCGGTTTTGGCCAAGCAGTCGCCTGCAGTCGGGCTCGGCTGCGCGGGGCTATCGGCTCTGGCAGGCACCGAAACCCTCGGACGTGGTTGCTTCAGATAAGGCAGCGGCCGTATGAGCACGGCATGTGCGGCGAGGCCCGTAGCGAAACCACAGGCACTGCGCACCGCGTACCGGTGATCATCTTCCGGGTGGCCGCCGCACTCGCCGGGCTTTCCTTTGTCGTGGCCGTGGTGGTTGATGGCGTCGGCGCCCAGGGTGCTGCTGCAGCCCGATCAGAAAGTCCGTACCGGCAGGTGGCCGCCCTACCGTCGCATGTGGTGCTCGAAACTTTCATCGACTCCGATAGACGTATTCGTATCGTCGGCGATATCGCTGGAGAGCTGATCCACCTGGGGCAGTCGGTCATACACGCCTGGCGAGACGATAGACCGGTTCATCAACACGACGTTCGCCGTCCCGACTCGCACTGATGTTATAAATCCGTGGCGTATGGCTGGCTGCAACGGCTAACGGCTGCACACTGCAAGGACTTATGCGCTCCTCTTCGGTTCCGGTTTCATCGCCCCACATGATGAGCCTGCAGCGTGTTGACGCCATTGCCGCTCGGACCCGATGCTGAAATCGGGACAGTCGAGCAGCCTAGAGGAGCAGGTGATGCAGACCGATGCGGCGACGTCTGTGGCCGGGCAAACCCAGGCTGGTTCAGTTGTGGCGCTGTGGCGGTATCCGGTGAAGTCGATGATGGGAGAGGAGTTGAACTCCTCGGAGGTGACCGATCGTGGGCTGCTCGGGGACCGGCAGTTCGCGATTGTGGACCGAGCCACCGGCAAGGTCGGGGGCGCCAAGAATCCGAGGAAGTGGGGCAACTTCTTTGACTTTCGGGCGAGCTATGCCGAGGCTCCAAAACTTGGAGGGCGGATTTCCCCGGTTCGGATCACGCTCCCTGACGGGGAGGTGGTGAGCAACGATCGAGCTGATCTAGAGCAGATTCTTTCTCGCGCATTCGGCCGGGCGATCGCCTTCGTGGAGGCGCGGGCCGAGCAGATGGCTTCAGGCGTCGCGGAGGAATATTGGCCCGACATGGCGGGTCTGGAGCACCGAGACACCGTGACCGACTTTGAGATGCCGGCCGGGACGTTTTTCGACATTGCCGTCGTGCACCTGCTGACCACTTCGACCATTGACCGTCTCCGGGAGCTGTATCCGCCAGGCCGCTTCGAGGCTCGCCGATTCCGCCCCAACATCGTCGTCTCGACTGGCAGCGAGGATCCCGGCTTCATGGAGAACGACTGGATCGGCCGCACGGTCGTCATCGGCGACACCGTTCGCCTGGCCATCACCGAGCCATGCCCCCGTTGCGTGATGATCACCCTGCCGCAGGGAGACCTACCCAAGGACTCAGGAATCCTCCGCACGGCCGCTCAACACAACGCAGTAAACGTCGGCGTCTATGCCTCGGTTGTCCATGGCGGAACCATCTGCCGCGACGACACTGTCGTGCTCGCCTGAGATGGGATTGACCCGCCGCCCTGCCGCAGACTGCCATCAGCAGCTGTCCAGAACGTCGCGGGCTTCCAAAAGATCAGCTGTCGCAAAGCCTTCCGTGAAGGTTCCTAGAGCGCCGTGCGCCGGAGACTGCAATGGTCGCGTGGCGTTGGGCGGCCATGTAGCCGGCCGAGAGCGCGAGCCGGCGTAGCCGGCAAGCTGGTCGGCCGCGGAGAACCTGGCGCTCGAACCGCCCGTGCCGGCGACGAACTCGGCGCCGAGAGCCCTGGAGTGCCGGTCATCCTGGTGATAATGATGGCGTCGTGCTGGGCCCGAGAGCCCGAAAGATGGTGGCGACCTGTGCGTCGCCGAGCTGCCGGTTGAGCTCAAGCACTGCTGGGTGAGACGGGCGATCAGTGGGGTCCTCTTGTCCAGCAGGAAGACCCTCACGGCGCGGGCGATCTGTAATGCCATGGCCGAGCACCGTGGAGCAACTGGCTTGCCTCTGACGGTGTGGCGCTCCAAGGGCCGCAGTGTGTTGTGCTCTGGGAAGGCTAAGCGATCGAGTCGGAACGGACTGGCGAGACATGCGGAGTCCGAGATCTGCCAACATGGCCGCGCTGAGTGTCGTGCCGTAGGCTGGTGGTGCTGTGGTTCCCCCGCATGAGGGAGCGAACTAGTCGATCGTGCTGGCCCTGGGTGAAACAGAACTGCCCGCACAGTGATTCGGCCCCGAGGGGGCGGGATCTCACTGCAAGCCGGTCAGCCCCGTTTGGGGGTTGGGACGCATGCCTGATCGCTATTGGTCCTCCTACATGGACGCTGAACTCTTCGACCCGCGCACCGCCTTTGCTGAGCTGGGCAGGATCATGTTGGGCGTTCAAGATCTGAACCAAACGCTCCAGCGCATCGCGGATCTGGCCCGGAGGACCATTCCCGAAATCGATGAAGTGTCGGTGACCCTGGTGGATGGCGGCCAGCCGAAGACGGTTGTGTTCACCGGCCAGCTAGCCGTGTGTCTCGACGAACGCCAGTACGAGACCGCAAACGGGCCGCATCATGTATCTGGCGCCGTACGCCGGCGTGTCTACCTAAGCGGTGACACACTCACCGGTGAGCATCTCGACGAGATCCGCGAGCGGCATCCTGAGATCGACACTGCGGTAGTCCACCTCGGGGGTACGCGCCTACTGTTCTGGACCGTCACGATGGACGCCAATCAAGGCGTGGATTTTCTGCGACGGATCAGGCCCCGTCTGGCGGTTCCGGTGCATTACGACGACTACCGAGTCTTCCTCTCTCCGCTGTCGGAATTCCTTTCCGCGATGAAAGGTGACTTACCTGGTCAGCTACTCAAGGCACCGGCCCGCGGAGAGACGGTGCCCCTCGGCGAGCGATGACTGCTGTCTTCAGCGTGGAGCCGGCTCTGGCGAGCTGGCCCGGGCAGAGGCGGTCGTCCGCTTGTACCAGGCAAACCCACCAATGGCGGCGCCGCTGGGCTGGCCGGCCGTAGCGGTGATGACCGCCGGCGAGAAGATTGAGCAGGCAGTGACGAAGCGGCCTGATTCCTTGGTCCCGGCACGTGCGCTACTGACGCTGCTCGGACGCCATCCTGCCGACGACGACCAGCCGGCCGTGTGGAACCACGTTATGCACTGGAGTACCGGTGCTTTCCTGGGGCGGCCTGCGAGGAGTGTGGTCAGTGACGGGTGTGCGAGGACCGCTGGCGAACGTTTGGCACAGCGCGACGCGCCTAGCCTTCGACCAGACAGGCGAGAATGTGACCGGAGCTGGTGCGCCACCGAGGTCGTGGCCGGTTCAGGAGCAGGTGATTGATGTGCTTCACAAAGCCGTGTACTCGGTTGTGACCGGGATCATCGCCGACCGCTGGATTACGCCTATTCTCGAGTCTCATTGCGGGAGAACCAGCCACTGACGAGCCGACTTCGTACGGCGCGGACAGCGTTTCCGACATCTTCCCCGTCCCTGCTGAAGTTTTCGAGACCTGCGCGGCGACGGCTAGCGGCCGGCCACATGGGCTGCTATGCCGCCATCCTTGGGTTGGCGGTGGCCAGCAACAATGCGCAACGCCGACCAGCTGTGCTGGTCTGCACGGAGTTGCCGTCCCTGCGTGTGCAGTCGCCCGCGCACGACACCCAGCATGCCGTTGTGCACACTCTATTCGTCGACGCCTGCGCCGCGCTGGTGCTGGCTCCATCGCAGCTCGCAGGCGAGGGGCTCGACGTCATCGCGGTTGAAACGTAGGCCCCGTCCGATCTGGGCTACTTACCTTCGGTGATGGTCGTGTTCGGGTGATGAAGCAGCGCTGGCGCTGCTCAGGAACCGACCGGTGATAGTGGACGAATTGCCGGTCGGCTTACCAGACGTCGAGGCGACGATCATGTCGGCGGACTGAGCGCAGGCCGCCGTCCGGCATCAGGGTTCAGTCTTCGACCGGCCCGATCTGATGAGGGATCTCGCGGCGAGGAAGACCACACCGCCTGCTAGGAGCCATGGGCCGGCGACAATGATCGGATCCATCATCTGATGCACCACATCAGCGCGGTGCTTGCCGATCCGTGAGTCGATGCCGTGGCGGTGAAATTCGGTCATGACGCCGGTCTGGGTGATCGGATTGTCTGGGTGAAGAGTTGCCAGAGAGCGGAGATGGCTTTCAGCCGCATCGACCCGGTCGGCCGCTATGAGGATGAGCCAATGCGCCGCCCGGCCCTCGCTGTAGCGGCGATAGGCGAGCTTTCGCATTCCGCCGGAGAGCCCTTTTGGCGGGCAGGAGGTGCCGAACACCGGGGTCAGGAACTTGTGCTCGATGGAGCGCTCCCGTGGCCACTTCTCCGGTTGTCGCTCGGGGAAGTCCCAATGGGCACCGGTCGCGGATGGGTCGTACCGCTCCTTGGGCACTGACGGCCGGTCCTTGGGGTCGAGATCAACTCCCCAGCCCGGTATCCGAGCTCGCAGTTGGTCGGCGGTGTCGGTGAGCGGCGGCTTTTCTGATGTGTAGGGCATTTGATCTTCCTCCTGACTCAGCGACCGTTCGGCACGATGAGCGGCTTGATGCAGTTGTCCAGCTTCGCCGAGAAGGTGTGGTACGCCTCGTTGATGTCATCCAGCGGAAACCGGTGAGTGACGATCTCGCTGGGCTTCAGGTACCCGTTGCGAATGTGCTCGAACAACCGCGGCCATTGCCGCTTCATGTGGCATTGGTTCATCCGCAAGGTGAGGCCCTTGTTCATCGCATCACCGAACTTCACCGCGCTGAACATGGGGCCGTACGCGCCCATCACCGAAACCGTGCCGCCCTTGCGGACGGAGTCGATCGCCCAGTTCAGCGCGATCGGTGATCCGCCCTGCAACTTCAGCTTGGCCGAGCTGATGTGCTGCATCAGGTTGCCGTCGGCCTCCGCGCCGACCGCATCGATTGCCACATCGGCGCCGAGATATTCGGTGATCTTTTTCATATGCACGACGATGTCGTCGTACTCGGTGAAGTTGTAGGTCTCCGCGTGCGCGAAGCTGCGTGCCTTCTCGAGCCGGTAGTCCAGGTGATCGATAACGATGACCCGTCCAGCACCCATGAACCAAGCCGACTTTGCCGCAAACAGACCGACAGGACCGGCGCCAAACACGACGACCACCTCGCCTTCGGCGATGTCACCTAGCTGAGCGCCGAAGTAGCCGGTGGCCAGCGCGTCGGTAAGGAGCACAGCGTCCTCATCGTCCATCCACTCCGGAATCAAACTGGGCCCAACGTCGGCGAAGGGCACCCGCACGTACTCGGCCTGCCCACCGTCGTAGCCACCGCAGGTGTGGGAGTACCCGTAGATGCCGCCGACCGCAGTCGCGTTGGGGTTGACATTGTGACAGTTGGAGTACAAGCCGCGAACGCAGAAGTAGCACGAGCCGCAGTAGATGTTGGCCGGCACCATAACCCGGTCCCCGGGTTTGAGGCTCTGTACGGACGGGCCTACCTCGTGCACCACACCAATGAACTCGTGACCGAACGTCATGCCGACCCGGGTATCGGGCATCATGCCGTGGTAGAGATGCAGGTCAGACCCACATATTGCTGCCAGCCTCACCCGCACGATCGCGTCGTTGGGGTGCTCCAACGCGGGAATGTCTTTTTCCTCGACGCGGACCTTGTACGGTCCGCGGTAAACCATTGCCCGCATAGCGCCTCCCGGCACACTGAAATGACCTCGTCGATGGCTCGGTGTACCCAGTGAGGCGTCGCTGACCCACCGCGCGGCAAACCTTTTTCCGCTTCTGTGACCAAGGACTCACAGCCGGCGGGCTCAAAGCCGGTCAGGATCAAGCCAGTTAACTTGCCAGCCACTGGTCGCACGGTTGGTTTGCTCCGGCCATCCGGTGGCTGGCTGGTCCATGCCCGACCTACCAAAATTCCCAACATCGTGGAGGGGCTGATCGACCATCAGATACTTGGCGTCCATTATGTGCGGGACGATCTTGGTGGGCCGATTTCTTGGGACATCGGGTTTCTGATCTTCGGCGTTGTGCTCATCGTCCGCGGGTGGTCACTGCACAAGGCCGGACTCCGCGCTCTTCAACGTCGGGCCCCTCACCACCCGGTAACCCGGCGTTCCGCCTAGGTGACCGGCTGGCCGCCGGTGACGGCGAGCATCTCTGCGGTGATGTAGCTGGACTCTTGGGAGGCGAAGAAGACGTAGGCCGGCGCAACCTCCGCCGGTTGCCCAGCGCGTCCCAACGGTGTGCTCTCGCCATGGCCCTGCGCCTTCTCCGTCGGCATGGTGGCCGGGATCAACGGCGTCCAGATCGGGCCCGGCGCGACTGCGTTCACCCGGATGCCCTTCTCCGCCAGCTCCTGCGCGAGGGCCTTGGTGAAGTTGTGGATGCCGGCCTTGGTGGTGGCGTAGTCAAGCAGTTGTGGCGACGGGTTGACCGCCTGCACCGAGGAGGTGTTGATGATCGTGGCGCCCGCCTCCATGTGCGGAATCGCCTTCTTGCACAGCCAGAACATGGCGTACAGGTTGGTCTTCATCACCTGGTCGAACTGCTCGGTCGTGATGTCGGCGATCCCGCCCATCTGGGCCATCTGGTACGCCGCGTTGTTAACCAGGACGTCGATCCCGCCCAGCTGCTCGACGGCGATGTCGATGATCTTCTGGCAGGTCTCCTCGCTCCGGATATCGCCGGGGCAGCGGATCGCCTTGCGGCCCTCGGCCTCCACCAGGCCCACAGTCTCATCCGCGTCGGCTTCTTCGGCCTCCAGGTAGCTGAGCACAACGTCGGCGCCTTCCCGGGCGAAGGCCAAGGCGACGGCGCGGCCAATCCCCGAATCCGCCCCAGTGATGACCGCTCGCTTGCCGGTGAGCCGACTGCTGCCGCGGTAGGAGCCCTCGCCGTGGTCCGGCTGATCCTGCATGGTCTGGGTCAGCCCGGGATGGGGTTGCTGCTCATCGGTGTGCTCGGGTTGGTCGTACCGCTCGATGGGATCGGTCTGATCGGTCTGGTCGCCCATGGTCAGCTCGGTACCCCGCCATTCGCAAAACAAAACGCTGACCGGTCAAGGCGCCGCATAACTGCTAGCTCCATGATCCGCGTGGCGAAGTTGCAAAGGTTTCCACGTTTGCGCGTTTCCTGGCGCCTTCCGAGGAGCGGATGGCAATCGGGCCGGCCTGGCGGGAACATGACTTGATATTTCCGAGCGCCTTGGGGACACCGCTGGATCCGGACAACGTGTCGCATTGGTTCTCCCGGATCTGCCGACGGGCCGGTCTCGGCCACTGGCACTTGCATGAGCTGCGCCACTCAGGGGCGTCGCTGATGCTGGCTCAGGGAACCGATCTCTACGTGTCTCGGAGGTTACGGAGTACTACGAATTGAGACCACATTTGAGACCACAGCCAAAAACGCCGGGCGCCCAGATTGCGGCAGGGCCGGCGTTTGGCCGGGTCAGGCTGGCGGTGGCGGCGGGATTTGAACCCGCGGAGGGTTGCCCCTCACGCGCTTTCGAGTTCTGCGGCTGCCGGTTCAGACCCGTTCGGTTGGGTCTGGTCCCGCCTGAGCCGGGGCTCAGCAGCCCACTGCGGACGCCCCTGAACCTACACGAATGAGACCACAAGTGAGACCAAGAGAAATCGGAATGCAGCCCGCAGTCTTGATCGGCCCAAAACAACCAGCCAGCGGTCACGCTACCCAGGGGCTAGGCAATCACTAAGATAGGAGGTGATCACCCAGTGCCGAAAGTACTCGTGTCCAGCTTGCCGCTGGCGACATCGCTCCGAGTGTCTCGCTCGCTGTCTGGCTGACCCGCACCGCTGACGAACGGGACCGAATCACGATCATGTGGCCATCGCGCTCGACTGTGGCGTCCGCGCCCAGGTATCCCGAGTTGATCACTTCGATCACTCGACTGCTAACCAATTCGGTGCTCGAACTGGCGCGCCTTGATGCCGCCGACAAGCGGCATTGATCAACCGCACATCATGATCAGAAGGTTCTGATCATGGCCATCCCCCCTTCGCACGGCCGCAACGCTTCCCTAACGCCGCGAGCGAGATCGCGAGACTTCTCGCCAAGAGCGGCAGACTGAGCTGACCCGGCTGAAGGCACGCCGACTTTGATCTTGTATTGAGTCAGTTCGCAAAATCTGCGTTGACCTTCGGCGGCGCAAAGTTGCAATGCGACAGCATTCGCAGAGTCAGGTCATTCTCATCCTCCTGGCACAACCACTTCTTAGTTGTGGCTCGGGTGCACTGCTCGAATCCGAGTACCGCCGGCACGGCACCTTGGCCTACCTCGCCGCCTACGACGTCCACCACGCTCGGGTGATCGGCCACTGCGCCGCCAGCACCGGCATTGGACCCTTCACCGCCTGGTGACCAAAAGTGATGACCCGCGAGCCTTACGCCAGCGCCAAACGGGTGTTCTGGATTGTCGACAACGGTGCCTCCCACCGGGGCTGGACCGCCGCCGCCCGGCTCTGTGACGCGTTCCCCAACGCGGTCATCATCCACACCCGGTGCACGCGTCCTGGCTGAACCAAATCGAGATCTACTTCTCAGTCGTCCAGCGCAAACTCCTCACACCCGACAACGCCGCTAATCTGGACGCCCCTCACCGAGCGGCTCACCGCTTCGAGGCTCGTTACAACCAAGCCGCTCAACCCTTCGACTGGACATTCAACCGTGCCGACATCGACCGGCTCCTCCAGCGCATCGCCGCCTGACCCCCGACGAACTAACGGGCGCGACCACTAGTTCAGCGGAGCCAATCGCCGCCAATCCGAGAGTCTCCGGCCACTGGGAGAGGGCACGCGGAGCGGTACCGACGTGTCGGTGAAGTGGTTCCGCGGGTCTGTAGGGAGTGCCACCGGTATACCGAGCCTGGTGCTTGCCGCCAGCTGTAGCCGGTTCTGCCACTGGGCCAGCGTCCTGGCGTCGTCGGCGGCCCCGAATCACATTGAAGTGGGTCAGCTGCTGGCCCTTGACCATGTATTCGGCGCTGTTGACTCCAAAGGTCGAATTGGGCTCAGAAAGATCACCGGACCCGACAACGATCATGGTCTGGAACAACCTGCCGGCCTTCTCGGGCGAAGGTCATACGGCTGAGGAGATCGTCAACCCGCTAATCCACGCCGAACGTCGGGTTCTGCTGGATCATCCCGGGAGAGCGAATGCTCGCCTAGTCGAGCCCTGCCGGATGTTGCTCCGGATGGCGCACCGAATGTGGCGCCACTTTGGCGTGCATGTCTTCGAGCTGCATGCCCTTGGTTTCATCGATGAATCTGGCGACGAAGAAGAACGACAGCACAGCGAACCCGGCGTACAGCCCGTATGCCAGCGCCAAGGAAACGTCCTTCAGGCCTGGGAAGGTCACCGTGATGATCCAGTTGGCCACCCACTGACCCCCGGCCGCGAGGGACAGCGCGGCGGCACGCATCCGGTTCGGGAACATTTCACCGAGGAGCACCCAGACGACTGGACCCCACGACATGCCGAAGGCGACGACGTAGAGGTTGGCCGCAATTAATGCGATCGGCCCTTGCGCGCCTTGCAGATCTGGAGCCCCCTCGACCACCCTGGCGGTGCCGAAGACGATCGCCATGGTCGCGAGCGTGATGGCCATGCCGACCGAGCCAATGAGCAGCAGGGGCTTCCGGCCGAACCGGTCTACGGTCGCGATGGCGATAAACGTGGTGAGGACATTGATTGTCGCTCCGATCACCGTGGTGACAAAGGCCTGCTCTTCGGTGAACCCGACGGCCTCCCAGAGGATGTTCGAGTAATAGAAGATCACATTGATGCCGACGAACTGCTGGAAGATCGAGAGCAGCAACCCGGCCCAGACAATTCCGGCGATCTTGCCTTCAGGTGTTTTCAGATCGTGCCAGGACGGCTCGGTCTCGCGCTCCATCGTTTTCCGGATCCGCTCGATCGTCGCATCGATGTTGGCTCGGGTACCGCCCAGCAGCTTGCTGAGGATCTCCCTGGCTTCGTCGGTCCTGTGCTTGGCAATCAGGAAGCGTGGCGACTCCGGAATGGTCAAGGAGAGGACGCCGTAGACGATCGCCGGAATGGCCATGATGAGGAACATCCACCGCCAGGCGGCGAGTCCGAACCAGAAGGGTTCGCCGGAACCGCCCGCCCCCAGAGCTAGCAGGAAATCAACCAGGAGTGAAATGAAGATGCCGATGACGATCGCCAGCTGCTGCAGAGAACCGAGCCGGCCCCGGA
>Ga0307319_10000094_pt1 | contig 27187 bp, 22 predicted proteins | sample ER_DNA_368_FD_194491 | JGI IMG/M metagenome (GOLD analysis project Ga0307319, IMG submission 194491) | Bulk soil microbial communities from the East River watershed near Crested Butte, Colorado, United States - ER_DNA_368 | ecosystem: Environmental > Terrestrial > Soil > Floodplain | place...
GGCGCCTCGGTCTGGCACCGGTGGACTGCGCCGGCGAGCGGGAAGGCGACGATCTCGACCTGCGACAGCGACTTCGACACGCTGCTCGCGGTGTATACGGGCAGCGCGCTCAACGCCTTGACCGAGGTCGCCGCCAACGACGACGCGACGTGCGACCTGGCGAGCTCCGTCTCGTTCCAGGCCGCGAAGGGCGAGACGTACCGGATCGCGGTCGACGGCGTCGCCGGCGATGTCGGGACGTACCACCTCCTGCTCCGGCTCGCGCCGCCGAACGACGACTATGCAGACGCGGTCACCTTGTCCGGTGACCAGGGGGCCGTTGACGGCACGACGGCCGGCGCCTCCCGCGAGCCTGAGGAGCCGGACTACCTCACTCGCTCTGTCTGGTACCGCTGGACCGCGCCCTCGACGGGGTGGGCGACCTTCGAGGCCTGCGGAGGTGCGCTACGCCCCGGGCTCGCGGCGTACACAGGCACCACGCTCGCGACGCTCCAGTGGGTCGACTCGCATTACAACGAGTGCGCCGACGGGGCTGCCCGGATCGCGTTCGCCGCGACCGAAGGCGTCATCTACAGCCTTGTGGTGGACAGCTACGAGGACACCGGTGACTTCGCGCTGGCATGGAACCGGAACGCGCCACCGCCGGATGGACCTTTCAACGAGGTCGAGCCGACGATCACGGGCAGCGCCCGCGTCGGTGAGACGCTCACCGGTTCAGACGGAGAATGGTTCGGGACTCCGCCGCTCTCGCTCACCTACTCGTGGTGGCAGTGCGGTACCGGCGGGTGCAATCGAATCGCCGGTGCGACGGCGAAGTCGTACGTTCCGACGAACGCTGACATCGGCAGGCGCCTCTACTTCCAAGTGATCGCGTCGAACGCGGCCGGCTCCGACTACGCCTTCTCGGAAGGCACCGCGCCCGTGCGCTCCCGTGGTCCGGCGCTCGTCTCCCCGCCGAGGGTGAATGGGGTGGCGCGAGTCGGTCTCCTGATCGACGCGGCCTCTGGCGCCTGGAGCGGTATGCAGCCGATCCAGTACGGGTACCAGTGGCAGCAGTGCGATGCCGCCGGGGCCAACTGCCGCGACCTCCCGAACGAGATCGGCATCGTGTTCGAGGTCGGGCGGGCGCACGTCGGCTCACGGCTGCGCGTCGTCGTCACGGCGACGAACGTCGACGGTTCTGTGTCGGCCACGTCCGAGCCGACCGCCGTCGTGCCGAAGCCGCGGGCGACACGGGCGGCCCGCTGTCTCGTGCCGAACGTCCGCGGACGAACCCTCTTGCGGGCCAAGGCCCTAATCCGGCGCGCAGGTTGCGTCACTGGATCGGTCAGACGCGCCTTCTCGAGCTCGATGCGCCGCGGTCGGGTGCTCTCGCAGACACCTCGGGCGGGAGCCCGGGCCCGCCGCGGCGCCAAGGTCAAGCTCGTCCTCAGCAAGGGAGCTAAGCGATGAGTTGATCATCGGCGTCTGACCGCGCCCCTCGCCGGAGACCCGGGTGCACCTGGGTCTCCGGCGTCCACGTGGTCCGACCCCGTGCCCTCACCGCGGCGCCCGCGACGAGCGCCATCACACCGGTCTGCACCGCGGCGCAGAGCGCGAACACCGGCGCGACGCCGACGAGGTCGAGCAGCGGGCCGGCGCCGAGGATCCCGATCGGCATCGCGAGGGCCATGATCGTCATGAAGCTCGAGAGGACGGTGGCGCGGAGCTCGGGCGGGATGCGCAGCGTGATGATCGCGTGGAGGCTCGGGTTGATCAGGCCGTTGGCGAGCCCCGAGGCGCCGAGGACCGCGACCGCGGCCCAGGCCGGTACGTGGAGGACGAGTAGCCAGAGCGGGAGCGCCTGACCGAGCGCGACCCGTGCGATCAGGGTCAGGCCGTCCATGCGCTTCACCAGCCGGTAGGCGACGGTGTTCCCGATCACCGCGCCGACGCCGAACGCGGCGAACATCGCGCCGACGATGCGCGGGTCGGCGTCGTAGCGCGTCACCACCAGTACCGGCAGCGCGATGAAGATCGCCTGCCAGGCCATGTCTCCGACGATCAGGCTGAAGCGCCAGGCGCGGACGAGCGGGTCGCGGGCGACCCACCGCAGCCCGGCGCGGAAGCCGCGATCCTCGTCGGTCGCCGGCAGCGGCTTCGTCGCGGGGACGAAGAGCCCGAGGAGCAGGACGGAGACGCCGTAGGTCGCGGCGTCGACGAGGAGCACCGCCGGCGCGCCGATCAGGCCGATCAGGACGCCGGCGAGCGGGGGGCCGAGCAGGAGCGTGATCCTGTTCGCGCCCTGGAAGAGCGCGGAGGCCTGGCTCACGACCCCCTCGTCCTCGCCGAGGAGCTCCGGCACGATCACGCGCTGCGCCGCAAAGTGCGGCCCGGTGAACGCGCCGATCGCGAAGGCCACGCCGACGATCAGCCCGAAGGGGAGCGCCCCGGCCCAATGGCAGACCGGGATCACGAGCATCAGCGGCCCGCGACAGGCGTCGCAGAGCAGCATCGTCCGCCGCGCACCGACGCGGTTCATCAGGCGGCCTCCAACCAGGCCGGAGAGCGCAATCCCGATCGCCTCGAACGCGATCACGACGCTCATCCGCGTCGCGGAGCCGCTTCCGATCAGGACGAACCAGGGCAGCGCGACCCAGGTCATCTGCGCCCCCGAAGTGGAGATCGTCTCCGCCGCGAGGAGCGCGCGCACCGGTCCGCGCCTGAGGACGCTCGTGTCCATCAGGCGGCCTCCGCCGGAGCCTCGCGCAGGCGCGGGATCGGCGAGAAGACAAGGAAGATCACTCCGGCAAGGGCGCCGAGCACCCCGATCCAGAGCGTTGTGTGGAGCCCGATCGCGGTCCCGAGCGCCCCGCCCAGCAGCGCGCCGATCGGCCGGATGCCGTAATTGACAAACCGGAACGTCCCGCTCATCCGTGCCCGCAGCCGATCAGGCGTGCGGAAGAGCATCAGGCTCCCGGCGTTGACGTCGAGGATCATCACGCCGACCGAGCAGAAGAACTCCGCGGCACCGAGCATCAGCGCGATCTGGAGGTCCGAGCCCGCCGCGAGCGGCACGAGCACGAGCGGCAGCGGGAAGAGCACCGCGCCGAGCGTGAACGCGGCGCCGAGCCCGATCATCCGAGCGACCCAAGGCGAGATCACGGCGCCGACGACACCGCCCACCGCGCCCGCGCCGAGAATCAGGCCGAGCAGCGCGGGGCTCACGCCGAGCTCGCGCGTCGCGTACAGCACGAAAATCGCGTGGAAGACGAAGTTGAAGAGGTTGATCGTCGCGACGCACAGGAGCTCCGGCCGGATGAACTCGTCCTTGAGGACGAAGGCGAAGCCGGCGCGAAGGCTGCGGAGGACGCTCTCCTGCCCGTCCCGCTCGACCGGCGGCTCCGGCGCCCGGATCCGGCTCAGGAAGAGCGCCGACCAGAGGTACGAGACGCCGTCGACGAGCAGCGTGACCGGGGCGGTCAGCACTTGGACGAGGACACCGGCGACCGACGGGCCGACGACGAACGAGAGCGACCGGCTGAGGCTGAGCTTGCTGTTCGCCTCGACCACGTCGCGCCTCGGGACGACGGCGATGAAGAGCGTCGACCAGCTGATGTCGAACATCACCGCGAAGGTCCCGACGCCGAACGCGACACAGTAGAGCTGCACAAAGCTGAGCGCGTCGAAGGCGGCGGCGACCGGGATCGAGACGAGCAGCGCAGCGCGGGCGAGGTCCGCGGCGATCATCAGCCGCCGCCGGTGCTGGATCCGCTCGATCGCGACGCCGGCGAAGAGCGAGAAGAGCAGGTGCGGCATCAGCTCCGCCGCGACCAGCAGGCCCATCTGGGCCGCCGAGGCGTCCAGGGTGAGCACGGCGGTCAGCGGCAGGGCGAGCAGCGTCACCTGGTCGCCGAGCATCGAGATCGACTGCGCCGACCAGAGCTTCAGAAACTCGGGCTGCCTGATCAGCCGGGGTGGCTCTTCGGCCTGCCCCGCGGTGCGGAGGTCAGTGTCGGTCATGCCCGCCTGACGGCGATGTCGCCGCTGAGCGTTCGCGCCGTCAGCTCGACGAGCGGGCCTTCGTCGGACTCGATGGTCGCGCCGGCTTCGAGGTCGATGTCTGAGGACGTGTCGCCCGAGAGCGACTGCGCCTCGACCCAGAGCCGGGATCCCTTGGCGATGCCCACCTCGATGTCGCCGGAGGCGGAGTTCAACTTCAAGGCGCCCTCGCGAACGGTCTTCAACTCGACGTCGCCGGAAGCGGTGTTCACGTCGCCGCCGTGCAGAAGGTCGTCGACCTGGACGTCGCCCGAGGCCGAGTTCAGCTTGAGCGAGCCGGCGCGCTCGACTCGGACGTCGCCGGAAGCGGCGTCGATCCGAACGAGCCCGCCGACGTCCTCGAGCTCGACGTCGCCCGACGCGGTCTGGATGCGGACGTCGCCGAAACGGCCCCGTCCCTCGACGTCCGCCGACGCGATCTTCGCCTCGACGTCCGTGTCAGGCGGCGACGTGACGCGCAGGCGGTAGTCCCGGCCGCGGATGAAGTTGAAGCCTCGGTTCTTGGCAGCGGCGACGACGACCTCGTAGCGATCGCCCCGCTGCCGCATCGCGATCTCGGTGTCGCGCTCGTGCTCCTCACCGTCCCGGCCCTGGACCTCGAGCTCGACGGTAGTGGTCTCGCCGGGGACGGTCTCCAGGTCGACGTCGCCGGACGGGAGGCTGATCTCCAGCTTGACCTTGCCCGGGGTGGAGAACGTCTCTGTCCTCATGACGTCTTCTTTCCACGGCGGCGCCGCGGCGGCCGAGCGTCGTCCTTGACCTCGACGTGTCCGAATGGGAGTGGGTAGAAGGTCATGTCTCCTCCTCCTAGTTGCGGCCGTAGCCGGTCAGCCGGTTGCCGGAGCGGCGAACCGGCGGGGCAGTGCTCCGGGACAAAGCCCGGACGATCCAGGTGTTCAGCGAGACGCCCGCGGCGTTGGCGGCGGAGTCGAGCTCGCGCTTGAGGTTCTCCGGAAGCCGGAGCGTGAGGCGGGCGGTGAGCCCATCCTCGCTCGCGACTGCGGACGCCTCGACCGCCTCGCTCCCGACGTAGACGAGCTGCGGGTCGGGGCCGGCGAGACGAACCTCGATGTGGCCTTCGGGCAGCTGCGCGCTGATCTCCAGCGCCGCCTCGCCCAGGGTCTCGAGCAGGCGCATGCCGGCCGAGCCGCGCAGCGCCTGGATCAGACGCTCGGCGGCGGAGGCCGTCTGGTCGTCGCCGACCGCGGCGACGGCCGTGAGGTCCCGCTCGAGAGCACTGGTGAATCTTGCCGTCTCCATGGTGTCATTATGACACCACACTGGCATCTGTCAAGCACCACCGTAAGATCAAGCCATGAGGCGCTGTTCCAACTGTGGCCAGGAGAACCCGGACGGCTTCCGCTTCTGCGGTGCCTGCGGCGCGGAACTGACCATCGTCGAGCGGCCACGGGAGCTCCGCAAGACGGTGACCGTCCTCTTCTCCGACGTCACCGGCTCGACCGCCATGGGGGAGCGGCTCGACCCGGAGTCCACGCGGCGGGTGATGGGCCGCTACTTCGACTCGATGCGCGCGGCGATCGAGCGGCACGGCGGCACCGTGGAGAAGTTCATCGGCGACGCGGTCATGGCCGTCTTCGGCGTGCCGACCGTCCACGAGGACGACGCGCTGCGCGCCGTTCGAGCGGCGGTGGACATGCGCGCCGCGCTTGAGGTGCTGAACGAGGAGCTCGAGCGTGACTGGGGCGTCCGCCTCGCGACCCGGACCGGGGTCAACACGGGCCAGGTCGTTGCGGGCGAGGGCGACTCGCTCGCCACCGGCGACGCCGTCAACGTGGCGGCGCGGCTGGAGCAGGCGGCAGGGCCGGACGAGATCCTGGTCGGAGAGAGCACGTACCGCCTCGTCCGCGAGGCGGTCGACGCCGAGCCGGCCGAGGCGGTCGACGCCAAGGGCAAGAGTCAGCCGGTCGCGGCATACTCGGTTGCGGCCGTCAGGGAGGCCGCGGAGACGATCCCACGCAGGCTCGACTCGCCGATGGTCGGTCGCGAGAACGAGCTGGCCCAGCTCCAGCGAGCCTTCGACCACGCGGTCTCGGAGCGCGTCCCCTACCTCTTCACGGTGCTCGGCTCCGCCGGGATCGGGAAGTCACGGCTCCTTCGCGAGTTCCTCGGCCGGGTCGACGCAACGGTGCTGACGGGGCGCTGCCTACCGTACGGCGAGGGGATCACCTACTGGCCGCTCGTGGAGATGTTCGGCGGCGACCCGGAGGCGGTCGACCTCGACGCGAACCGCGACGAGATCGCGCTCGCCACCCGGAGACGCCTGGAGGCGAGGGCGAGGGAACGGCCGCTTGTCGTGCTCCTCGACGACCTCCAGTGGGCGGAGCCGACGTTCCTCGACCTCATCGACCACGTCACGGACCTCGCTCGCGACGCGCCGATGCTGCTCGCCTGTCTCGCCCGGCCCGACCTGCTGGACGCCCGGCCGTCCTGGGGCGGCGGGAAGCTGAACTCGACCACGATTCTCCTCGAAGCTCTCACGGAAGAGGAGTCCGAGGCCCTCGTGGACAGCCTGATCGCCGTCGGGCTGGACGCGGACCTCCGGCGCAGGATCGCCACGGCGGCCGAGGGCAACCCGCTCTTCGTCGAGGAGATGCTGTCGATGCTGACCGAGGATCTCGGCGAGATCGCGGTTCCCCCGACGATCCAGGCGCTCCTCGCGGCGCGCCTCGACCGGCTGACGCGCGACGAGCGAATCGTCCTCGAGTGCGCGGCGGTCCAGGGCCAGGAGTTCGACCGCTCCGCCCTCGTCGGGATGGTTCCGGCGAGCCTCGGCGACAGCCTGAGCACACACCTCCAGGCACTCGTGCGCAAGGACCTGATCCGCCCGATCCCCGGCGAGGAGGACGAATACCGCTTCAAGCACCTGCTCCTGCGAGATAGCGCCTACGACGCGCTGCCGAAAGAGGCGCGGGCGGAGCTCCACGAGGCGTTCGTGGACTGGGTCGCCCAGCTGCAGAGGCCGGACTTCGACGCCATCATCGGCTACCACCTCGAGCAGGCGTACTACGCGCGGGCCGACCTGGGGCCGCTCGACGAGCGTGCGGCGGGAATCGCACGCCGAGCGGCGGCGGCGCTCACGGCGGCCGGCCACCGCGCGAGGCAGCGCGCCGACGTTCACGCCACCCTCAACCTGTTCGAGCGGGCGATCCGCCTGCTTCCGGAGGACGATCCCGGCGCCGTCGCGCTCCTGCCCGACCTCGGGGGGGCGATCGGCGAGAGCGGAGACCTCCGGCGCCCGATGGAGCTCTACAGGAAGGCCGAGGCCCTGGGTGACGAGCGCACGGCGCTTCGAGGCCGGATCCGGCGGCTGTTCCTGGAGCTGAACCAGGGCGACGAGATGGCGCCGATCGTGGCCCCGATGGAAGAAGCGGTCGAGGATGCAAAGCGGCTCGGGCAGCCGGATGTGCTGATCGAGGCGTACCGCAAACTCGCGATCCTCTACATGTGGGTCGGCGACAACCCGCGGGGCGAGCAGCTCCTCTGGGCTGCGCTGGATCAGGCAGCCGAATCGGGGGAGCCGGAGGTCGCGGAGACGCTGAACTGGATCGGGATCCTGCTGCTCTGGGGACCGGTCCCGGTCGGCGAGGCATTGCAAGAATGCCGCCGGCTGAGCGAGGTCGCGGACAAGATGGGCAGGGCGAAGGCAGAGCTGCTCGTCACCGAAGGGACGCTGCTGGCGCTCACAGGCGAGTTCGAGTCCGCGCGGTTGCTCGCGGCGGACGGACGCGCCGAGCTGCGCGAGCTCGGACTCGAGGTGCAGTACGCGGCGATCGGCATGCCGGCCGCCATGATCGAGCTCCTCGCCGGCGACTTCGCTGCCGCGGAGGAGATCCTGGCCGAGACGAGGGAGATCCTTCGCAACGCCGGCGAGCGCGGGTACCTGTCCACGGTCTTCGGGCTGCTGGCGCTCGCGCTGGCGAAGCAGGGACGCTTCGACGAGGCCGACCGGATGGCGGACGAAGGGCGGAAGATCGGGGCCGACGATGACCTGATCACCCAGATCTACTGGCGCGTCGGGAAGGCTCACGTCGCGGCCGCACGCGGGAATCGCGATGAGGCCCGTGCGCTCTCGACCGCGGTGGTCGAGCTGGCGACGGACTACGACAGCTTCGACGGGCCGCTGGCGCTTGTCGAGGTCGCGCCGCACCTCCCGCCGGACGTGGCGCGCGCCGGCCTCGAGAACGCGCTGGCCGGCGCCACCGCGAAGGGCAACGCCATCACCGCGGCGGCGGCGCGGGAAGCGCTCGAAGCTCTTCCATCACCGTCGCGATGAACGCGTCGAGCTCTTCAAGCGAGCCCGCGTTCACGTACGAGTAGTCCGCGCGGTCGACCTTCTCGATGTCCGGCAGGAGGCGCTCGGTGCGGCCGGCGAAGGGCACGTTCGCCCGCGCCTCGCGAAGCTTCTCCGGCGCCGTGATCACCACCACTTTGTCGAAGCGGGCGTCGCCGCCGACCTCGTAGAGAAGTGGCACCTCGGTCACGGTGGCGGGCGGGGGCTCCGGCAGCTCGGCGAGCTGCTCGCGCCAGCGCAGGTATTCCGCCGAGACGCGCGGGTGCAGCAGCGCCTCCAGCCAGGCCAGCGCCTCACGGTCGTTGAAGACCTTCGCGCCGACGAAGCTCCGCTCGATGTCGCCGTTCTGGTCGAGGATCTCCTCGCCGAGCCGCTCCACCATCGCCGCCTTCACCTCGGGGTCGTTCTGAATCAGGTGGTGGACGATGTCGTCGCTCGAGACGACGGCGGCACCGTGGCGGGCGAACGCCTTCAGCGCCTCGCTCTTCCCCGCTCCGATGCCGCCCGTGATGGCGACGGAGACAGGTCTGGCGGTTCGTCCGGTCACCGGGCCGAGGCTCGGTGGCCGGGCGAGCCGCTCTTACTGCTGTTCGTCGTCAGTGTCGGCCGACGCCTCGTCGGCGGCCGGCTCATCCTCGGGCTCCGGCACGGCGGAGGCCTCGGGCTCCGGCACGGCGGAGGCCTCGGGCTCCGGCACCGCGGAGGCCTCAGGCTCCGGAACGGCGGAGGCCTCAGGCTCCGGAACGGCGGAGGCCTCAGGCTCCGGAACGGCGGAGGCCTCGGGCTCGAGCGGCGCCTCCTCGGGCGCCGCGGTCGGCTCCGGAGACGGCTCCGCGCCGGTGTGCTCCGAGAGTTCCGACGGCCCTGCGCCGAACACCTCGTCGGAGAGGCCGAGCTCGGAGGCCGGGGTCGGGCCCTCGCCCTCGACGCGCTTCAGCGACAGCGAGAGGCGGCGGCGCTCCGGGTCGACCTCGATGATCTTGGCCTGGACGGAGTCGCCCTGCCCGACGACCTCGCGTGGATTCTCGACGTGGTGCTGCGCGAGCTCGGAGATGTGAACGAGGCCCTCGACGCCGGGCATGATCTCGACGAAGGCGCCGAAGGTGACGACCTTCGTGACCTTGCCCTCGACGACGTCGCCCTCGTTGTACTGCTCGAGCACCTGCTGCCACGGGTCGCTCTGCGTCTGCTTGAGGCCGAGCGAGATCCGCTGGCGGTCGCGGTCGATGTCGAGCACCTTGACCTTGACCGTCTGCCCGATCTCGAGCACCTCCGAGGGGTGGTTCACGTGGCTCCACGAGATCTCGGAGATGTGGATCAGGCCATCCATCCCGTCGAGGTCGACGAAGGCGCCGAAGTCGACGATGTTGGAGATCTGGCCCTCGACGACGTCGCCCGGCTGGAGCCGGTCGAGGATCGCCTGGCGCATCTCCTTCCGCTCGTCCTCCAGGACGGCGCGGCGCGAGAGCACGACGTTGTTGCGCGAGCGGTTGAGCTCGATCACCTTGCAGCGGAGCGTCTGCCCGAGGAACTCGTCCAGATCCTGGACGCGGCGGATGTCGACGAGCGAGGCGGGCAGGAAGCCGCGGACGCCCAGGTCGAGGATCAGGCCGCCCTTGACGACCTCGATCACTCTCCCGTCGATCGGCTCTCCGGTCTCGGCCTTCTGTTCGATCGTCTTCCACGCGAGCTCGAAGCGGGCGCGCTTCTTGGAAAGGATCAGGCGGCCTTCGGCGTCCTCCTTCGTGAGGACCAGGGCATCGATCTCCTCCCCTATGCCGACCTCGTCCTCGGGGTTGACCGAGCGACGGATGGACAGCTCCGAGACGGGGATGACCCCCTCCGACTTGTAGCCGATGTCCACGAGCACCTCGTCCTTGTCCACTCGGACCACGGTGCCGTGCACGACCTCGCCTTCGTTGATCGTCGGGAAGGTCGACTCGTAGTCGGGGATCAGCTCGCCCTCAGGGCCTGTCGTCCAGACCTCGGGGTCGTCCACCTGCGGTTTCTCCACAATGTCGTTCGCCAAGAGCGGCGCAGTATATCTGCGGTTTTCGCTTATCCCAAGGCGCCGACTAGGCGGCGCCGACCGGCTATTGCAGTGTGCGGAGAAACGGCTTCACTGCGCTCAGATAGGCGTCATGAGCTTCGATCATGCTCATGTGCCCGGCGCCCTCCAGCTCGACCAGCTCGCTGCCCTCGATGCCTTCGTGGAGAACGTGTGCGGCGCGGGGTGTGGTCGTTCGGTCGTGGGCCCCGACGATGACGAGCGTCGGCTTCGAGACCCGGCCCAGGTCGGGCGTGTAGTCGAAGTCGCCGTAGCCGGCGGAGGCGAAGTACCGGAGGACGTCGGCGGTATAGATCGTGTCGGCCGCGAAGTTGGCCGGCGGCTCCCCGCAGAAGTGGAACGGCGTCTGGATCCTCATCAGCTCGGCGGACTCCTCGGCCGTCTGGACGGTCTTCTCCCACTCCCACGAGTCGGCGATCGCCTTGCCGGGGTCTCCCATCGCATCCAGCGACGCCTGGACGTCGGCGCCGAGCGCGGCGCTCGAGTCGCCTCCACCGGAGATCACGTAGCCCTCGGCGGTGCCGAGGTTGACGGCGTGCCAGGTGGTGATGATCGCGCCGAAGGAGTGGCCGAGCAGCGCGAAGCGGTCGAGCTCGAGCGCGTCTGCCAGCTGGTCGACGTCGCGGGCGAAGACCTCGAGGGTCAGGGTCTCCGGGTCGACGCGCTCGCTGCGCCCCTGGCCGCGCTCGTCGACGTAGATCACACGCGCGACCTCGCTCAGCGGGTCGAGCCACGGCCGCAGGTGGGTGTGGTCGAGCCCGGGCCCGCCGTGAAGCACGATCAGCGGGATCCCGTCGCCGCCCAGGTTCTCAACGGACATCGAGTACCCGTCGGGCAGTGTGACGTTCACGCAGCCCTTCGAGCCGGTCCGGTCACGACTTCGCCTCGTTCCAGTCCTCGCCGACCCCGATGTCCACCGCCAGCGGTGGATCGAGGTCGTAGGCGCCGCACATCTCCTCCCGGACGAGGTCGCGGATCGACGAGACCTCGTTGTCCGGCACCTCCAGCAGCAGCTCGTCGTGCACCTGCAGAACGAGCCGCGCGCCTCTCCCCTCGGCGCGCAGGCGATCGTGGATCGCCACCATCGCCTTCTTGATGATGTCCGCGTTCGACCCCTGCATGACGAAGTTGACGGCGAGACGCTCGCCGAGCGAGCGCGTCTGCCGGTTCGAAGCCCGGAGCTCGGGGACCGGCCGCCGCCGCCCCATCAGGCTCGTCGAGTACCCGTCCTCCCGCGCCTGCTCGATCGTGCGCTGGATGAAGTCCTGTACGTGCGGGAAGCGCGCCAGATACGCGTCGATCAGCGACTGCGCCTCCTCCCGGGAGATCTCGAGGTTCTCCGAGAGCCCGAACGACGAGATCCCGTAGACGATCCCGAAGTTGATCATCTTCGCCGTCGACCGATCGGCGGTCGTCAGCGACGCCGGATCCTTCCCGAGCACCTCTGCCGCGGTCGCCGTGTGGATGTCCTCGCCGCGCGCGAACGCTTCGCGCAGCTTCGGCTCGCCCGAGACGTGGGCCAGGATCCGCAGCTCGATCTGCGAGTAGTCGGCCGAGAGCAGCTTGTGCCCCGGCTCGGCGACGAAGGCCGAGCGGATCTCCCGCCCGAGCTCGGTTCGGATCGGGATCGCCTGCAGGTTCGGGCTGGTCGTCGACAGCCGGCCGGTCGACGCGACGGCCTGGTTGATGGTCGTGTGAAGGCGCCCGTCCTCGCCGATCAGCGACGGCAGCGGGCCGAGGTAGGTGTTCAGGAGCTTCGAGTACTCGCGCCACTCCTCGATCACTCCGACGACCTCGTGCTCGTGGCGGATCTTCCTGAGGACGCGCGTGTCCGTCGAGTAGCCGGTCTTGCCCTTGCGATCCGGGGTCAGTCCGAGCTGCTCGAACAGGATCCGCCCCACCTGCTGGGTCGAGCCGAGCATGAACTCCTCGCCGGCGAGCTCGTGCGCGCGCGCCTGCAGCTCCTCCACGCGCTCCGCCAGCCGTGCGGTGATCTCGCCCATCCGGTACGTGTCGATCTTGACGCCGGCCACCTCCATCGCCGCGAGCACCGCCGTCAGCGGCAGCTCGACGTCGCGGTAGAGCGACTCCTGCTCGCGCTCACGCAGCCGCGCCAGCAGCGGATCGACGATCCGCAGGGTCGCCGCGGCGCGCCGAACGAGCCCCTCCGTCTCCTCGTCCGCAGACGGCTCGGGGACGAGCTCGACGCCGTACTCCGCGGCGAGATCGTCGAGCTCATAGCCGGCGCGCGCCGGGTCGATCAGGTACGCCGCGATCAGCGTGTCGTCGGCGGCCTGGACGCGCTGCGCCTTCGCGTCGTGCGCGACGAGGTCGCCCTCGAGCCGGGGCGGACGCGCGGCCACGACCACCTCCTCCGGTGTCGCGATGGCGACTCGGTCGGCCTCCGCGGCAACGCCCACCCGCCCCTCGACCACCGGCAGGCCCTCGCGCCACGGCACCGAGACCCCCTCGACGACCAGCGCGGCGGCAGGCACGGTCGCATCCAGCTCGTCGACCCGATTCAGCAGGTTCCTGAACTCGAACGTCCGGAACATCTCCGTGAGCTTCGACCGGTCGGGCGGTGAGAGCACGAGCTCGGCGGGGTCGCAGTCGAGCTCGAGGTCACGCCGCATCGTCGCGAGCCGCTTCGAGACTTCGGCCTGCTCCGCGTGCTCGGTGAGGTTCTTGCGCCGCGCCGGGGTCAGCTCCTCGACGTGCTCGAGGACGCCCTCGATCGAGCCGTACTGCTGGATCAGTTGCGACGCCGTCTTGTCGCCGATCCCCGGAACGCCGGGGATATTGTCGGACGTGTCGCCCTTGAGGCCGATGAAGTCCGGGATCTGGTCGGGCGTGATCCCGAGCCGCGCCTCCACCCGCTCGGGCGTATAGACGTTCACGTCCGCGACGCCGCGCGGGGTCATCATCAGCGTGACGTTGTCCGTCACGAGCTGGAACGCGTCGCGGTCGGTGGAGACGACCGTCGTCTTCACGCCGGCCTGGTCCGCCTGCGTGGCGAGCGTCGCGATCACGTCGTCGGCCTCCCAGCCCTCGAACTCGAGGTTCCGGTAGCCGAAGGCCTCCACGATCGGCCGGAAATACGGGAACTGCTCGCGCAGGAGGTCGGCCATGGGCCGGCGTTCCGACTTGTAGTCCTCGGACAGCTCCATGCGCTCGACGGGGCGGGTGTCCCACGCGACGGCGACGCCCTTCGGGCGGTAGTCCGTCAAGAGCTTGAAGAGCATGTTCGTGAACCCGAGCAGGGCGTTCGTCGGCATTCCCTCGCTCGTCGCGAGCTCCTCGGGCAGGGCGAAGTAGGCCCGGTAGGCGAGGTTGTTCCCGTCGACGAGGAAGAGCTCGGAATCGCGCGCCGGCGCGTCGTCGAGCTGCAGCTCCTCGCCTGTGAGCGTCTTCGGCATTTCGCTTCGAGTCTAGGCGAGGAGCGCTGACGCAAAGCTCGGCAGGGCCGCCCGCGCCGCCGTCGCCCGCCGGGAGCCGCCCACGACGGACAACGCGTGCTCGCAACGAGCGGTGTAAGCGACGATGTACACCGAGTATGCGAGCGCTGCTCGCCGGACCTCGAGCGGAAGCCCGCCGCGCTCGGCCTCGTAGGCGTTGACGAACGCGAGTGTGTCCTCGACGGACGGTTGGTAGACCCGCGCGTGGAGCGCCGCGGTGTGGGTCGCGGCGGCACCGCCGAGCGCGACGGACTCGTAGTCGATCGAGAGGCTGTCCCAGTCGTAGACGATCGTGATCTCGCCGCCGCCGCCGAAGCGGAAGTGTTTGATGCTGAAGTCCTGGTGCCCGAGGACGAGGGGACCGGCCTCCATCCGGGCAGCCGCGCGAGAGGCGATCTCGTCGATCTCCCCGGCGCCCTCACTGGTCGCGTCGAAATCGAACTTGTGGGGCTCGGGCCAGAGGCCTCGCCGCCACTGAAACGCCTCCAACGCCGACAGCCGGGGGGAGCTCGGCGCCGAGCTGCGCGATCCGAAGCTGCGCGGCGGCCATCGCGCGGCGCCTGGCGCTGGTGACGTTCAGCATACCGGCGGCCGTCCGTGCGCCACTCCTCGGCGGAGCACAGCCCGACGAGAAACGGCGTCGGCCCGAGGACAGGGCGCGGGCACGGAAAGCCGCGTTCCGCCAGATGCGCGTGCTGAGCCTCGAGCTCAGGCGCGCCGACCTTGGCCTGATGGACCTTGCGCGCGACGCGGCGGCCGTCGCGGAGCTCGAGCCCGAGGAGCGCGCCGACGCTGATCTCGAGATGGAAGCAGCGACGGATCTCCAGCGGGAGCCCGAGCAGCGCCGCCTCGACCTCAACCGGGTCGGCGGTTCCAAAGACCTGCTCCACGAGGACGCGGTACGGCCGGCGCAGTCGCCGCGCGAGGCTCAACATGCCGCTGAGTATCGTGCTCGCACCATGCCCGACCTCCGAGTCGAGCCGTTTTCGAAGGCTCATCTGGACGATGCAGCAGAGTTGCTTGCCCGGCGCCACGAGCGGCATCTCGCAGAGGGGACGCTGCTTCAGCGAGCGCCCGATTTCCGCGCGGAGGTCGAGCAGGCGGCCGGCGACGACGGCGCAAGCGGATCGGTCCTGGTCGACGACGGCCGCGTCCGGGGCTACGTGATCGGCTCTCCCAGACCGCTCACGAACACCGGCCTCACCTGGCAGGTCGTCGGCTTCGCAGGGCTGGCGTTCGAGGGCGATCCCGAGCTCCTGCGTGACCTGTACGCCCACGCCGCCTCGCGGTGGGTCGACGACGGTCACACTCGCCACTGCGCCTATGTGCCCTGGCCGGAGCAGGATCTGATCGACGCCTGGTTTCGCCTCACCTTCGGGGCCTCGGGCATCACCGCGGCACGTGAGACCGCCGTCGAGCCGTTCGGGGCCGGCGTGACGGTCCGGGACGGGACGCCCGACGACCTCGAAGCCGCCGTCAAGCTCGATCAGGACATGGCCGACTCGATGCGCCCGGCGCCGAGCTTCTCGGGCCAGGAAGCGCGCTCGAACGAGGAGCTGCTCGACGAGTGGCGCGACACCTGGGACGACGAGGAGTTCAAGCACTTCGTCGCGGAGTCCGAGGCCCGGATCGTCGGCCACGCGGTGCTCTACACCGGCCGGAGCGGGATCCGGATCCCGGAGGACAGCATCGACCTCGCCGCGGCCTCGACCGAGCCGGAGGCGCGCGGGACGGGGGTCGGCCGCGCACTGACCTCCCATGTCCTCGGCTGGGCACACGAGCAGGGCTACGGGTCGATGACGACGGACTGGCGGATGACGAACCTCCTCGCCTCGCGGTTCTGGCCGAAGCGCGGGTTTCGGCCGACGTTCCTTCGGATGTACCGCTCGATCCCGTGAACGTCCGTCGCGCCGAGCCAAGCGACGCCGGCCGCGTCCTGGCGCTGATGGAGGGACTGACGCGTCCGGCCGTCGCCGACGACCCCGCACCGCAGCGGGATGTCTTCCTCGCTCACCTCGACCGCGAGGACGCGGCGATCTTCGTCGCCGAGGCCGACGGCGAGCTCGTCGGCGCGGTCAGCCTCTGGATCCAGCCTCGGCTGAACTGGACGACGCCGCAGGGCTGGATCCCGGACCTCTACGTCGACCCCGCCTTCCGCCGCCGCGGCGCGGCTCGGGCGCTGCTGGACGCCTGCGCCGAGCTCTGCCGGGAGCGCGGCTGCCACGTGCTCGTGCTCGAGTCCGGCCACCACCGCGCCGAGGCGCATCGGCTGTACGAGTCGTACGGGTTCGAGCACTACGCGCGCGCGTACTCGCTCCGCCTCTGATGCGCGTCCCCCTCCTCTCCGGCTCGCGACTGCAGATCGTCGAGCTCCCCGACGACGCGATCGTGCTCAGGGCGCGACCTCCGGGCGAGGCCGTCGCGAACGCCGGCGCCGCGGTGCAGGAGGCGCTGCGGTTCCCGCTCGACGGCCCGTCGCTCGAGGAGCTCGTCCCGCGCGGCGGGCGCGTGACGATCGTCGTCGAGCCGCCGGCGCTGCCGGTGCCGAGCGCGCTGCGCGATCCCCGCCGCGCCGCCCTGTCGGCGACGGTGGAGGAGCTCGAGCGGATCGGCGTGCCGCTTGAGCGGCAGACGCTGCTCGTGGCGGGCGGCCTCACCCGCCGGGCGGGCCAGCGTGAGCTCGAGGCGCTCGTGCCCCCGATGCTCGCCCGGCGCTTTTCGGGCGGCGTGGAGGTGCACGACGCCGAGCGGCCCGACCTCGTCGACCTTGGCGCCGAGGGCAACGTGCCCGTCCGGGTCAACCCGACGCTCGTCCAGACCGACGCCGTAGTCGTCGTCTCCGCGGCCGAGAGCCTGCTGCACGGCGGCGCGGCGGCGTTCCTCTCCGCCGCCGGCCCCGAGCCCCTGCGCGCGGCAGGCGCCTACTCCTTGCTCGAGACGAGCGCCTCGCAGGGCTGGCAGCTCGCGGTCGGCGTCGAGCGGCGGCTGGCCGAACGCGTACCGCTCTTCGGCGTGACGCTGACGCTGAACCCGCCCGCCGTCACCGGCGCCTTCCACGGCTACCCGCACGACGATCGCGCGCTCGACCGGATCGCCACCTCACCCGTCCGGCTCGCCTTCCGGCTCGCCCCGGGGATCGTCCGCTCGCGCCTCCTTGCATCGATTCCCCGGGAGCTCACCGCGACCGGCGCGCTCGGCGGGCGGCCGTCGGCCGCCCACGTCGAGTCGATCCTGCGCAGTCTCGACGGACGGGCCGCGACGCTGGAGGCGCCGCTCGACGTCGCTGTAATCGGGGTGCCGGCGACCACGCCGTACCTCCCGCGCGAGCGCCCGAATCCCGTTCTCGTCGCCTATCAGGCGCTCGGCCTCGCCCTACGCCTCTGGCGCGACCGCTTCCCGCTCACCGACGGCGGGACGGTGATCCTCGTCACGCCGCTCGACCGCCACTTCCCGCATCCGACGCAGTCGCCCTACCGGACGTTCTTCAACGCGCTGCGTGCGCTCGGCACGCGGGCCGGACACGAACCGGCGAGCTGGGCCGAGGCGGAGCGCGCGGCGGCGGCCGACCCGCGGGCGGTCGAGGCCTATCGCCGCGGCCACACCGTCCACCCGCTGCTCCCGTACGCGGACTGGTCCGCCTGCCTGCCGGTGCTCCAGCGGGCCGGCGCCGTGCTGGTCGCCGGCTCGAGGGACGCGAGGGCCGCGCGCCAGTTCGGCTTCGTGCCGACGAGGAACCTGTCCGCCGCGCTCGCGATGGCGCGCGCCCGGGTGGAGGGCGTGCCGCGCGTGGGCTACTTCGTCGCCCCGCCCTACTTCCCGGTCAGGGTCGCGCGCTAGTCCACGCCCAAATACGTCTTCCGAACCTGCTCGTTCTCCTGCAGCCGCTTGGCGTCATCCGCGAGCGCGATCGTGCCCGTCTCCATCACGTAGCCGCGGTCGGCGGTGTCGAGCGCCATCAGCGCGTTCTGCTCGACGAGCAAAATCGGCGTCCCCTGGTCGTTGATCTCGCGGACGATCTCGAAGATCTTCTCGACGAAGATCGGCGCCAGGCCCATCGACGGCTCGTCCAGGAGCAGGAGCTTCGGCTGCGCCATCAGCGCGCGTCCGATCGCGCACATCTGCTGCTCGCCGCCGGACAGAGTCCCCGCCTTCTGGTTCTTTCGCTCGGCGAGCCGCGGGAAGAGCGCGTAGACGCGGTCGAGCGACTCCTTGATCGCGCCGCGGTCGGAGCGCTGGAAGGCCCCCATCTCGAGGTTCTCGAGCACGCTCATCCGCGGGAACAGCCGTCGGCCCTCCGGCGACTGGCTGATCCCCATCTTCACGACGTCATGCGGCGCCTCGTCCGTGATGTCGCGGCCCTGGAAGCGGATCTTGCCGGTGCGCGGGTGGTTGAGCCCGTTGATCGAACGAAGCGTGGTCGACTTGCCGGCCCCGTTCGCGCCGATCAGCGTGACGATCTCCCGCTCGCCGACATCGAGCGTGACGCCCTTCAGCGCCTGGATCGAGCCGTAGTAGGTGTGGACGTCCTCGAGCTCGAGGATCTTGCCGCCGCCGTCCGTGCGGGCCGGTGCCCCCTGCTCGCTCATCCTGCCTCCACCGCCGCCGAGCCGAGGTAGGCCTCGATCACCTTCGGGTCGCGCTGGACGTCCTGCGGCGAGCCCTCGGCGATCTTCTCGCCGTAGTCCAGCACCGTCACCCGGTCGGAGATGCCCATCACGACCTTCATATCGTGCTCGATCATCAGTACCGTCAGTTCCCGCTCCGTGCGGAGCCTCGCGACGAAGGAGGTGAAGTCCGCCGTCTCCTGCGGGTTCATCCCCGCCGTCGGCTCGTCCAGCAGCAGGAGCTTCGGCTCAGTCGCGAGCGCCCGCGCCACCTCGAGCCGCCGCTGGTCCCCGTACGAGAGGTTGCGCGCATACTGCTCCCACTGACGGCGCTCGAGGCCGGAGAAGGCGAGCAGCTCGCGCGCCCGCTCGACCGCCTGGCGCTCCTCGCGCCTTACGCCCGGCGTGCGCAGCACGCTCTTCACGATTCCCCCCTTGAGCCGCGCGTGCATCCCGACGAGCACGTTCTCTCGCGCGGTCATGCTCTGGAAGAGGCGGATGTTCTGGAACGTCCGACCGACACCCCGCTCCGTGATCGCATGCGGGGGCTTGCCGGTGACGTCCTCACCCGAGAACACGATCTGGCCCGCGGTCGGCTTGTAGACGCCGGTGAGCATGTTGAAGAACGTCGTCTTCCCGGCCCCATTGGGGCCGATCAGGCTGATGATCGAGCCCTCGGGGATCGTGAAATCGACGTCGTTGACGGCGACGAGGCCGCCGAACTCCTTGCGCACGGCCAGGGCTGTGAGCAGGTCAGCCATCGGGCGCGTGCCGCACGTCGTAGAGGGGCTCGTCCGCGACGCCCTCCTCGAACTCCATCTTGCGCCGTTCGCTCGGAATCAAGCCCTGCGGCCTGAACAGCATCATCACGACCAGGATCACGCCGAAGATCCCGAACTGGTAGAGCGGCACGTCGATGTTCGTGCCGAGGTTCTTGTTGATCTCCTGGCCGATGTTCCCGAGCCCTTCCTGGTTCAGGTACGCGAGGAAACCGCCGCCGACGAGCACGCCCCAGACGTTCCCCATCCCGCCGAGGATGACCATGCAGAGGATGAAGACCGAGATGTTGAAGAAGAAGTCGTCGGGGAACGTGCCGCTCTTGAAGGCGGCGTAGTAGGCGCCCGCGATCCCGCCGAAGAAGGCGCCGGCCGCGTACGCCCAGGTCTTCGTCCGCATCAGCGGCACGCCCATCGCCGCCGCCGCGGTCTCGTCCTCGCGAATCGCGATCCAGGCGCGGCCGAGGCGCGAGTCGCGGAGGCGCACGGAGCAGAAGACGGTGAACAGGAGCAGGACGAGCGCGGTCCAATAGAAGAAATTGATCCCGTTGGAGACGGTGAGGAAGTCCTCGGGGAGGCCGAGCCAACGGTTCAGCGTCGCGCCGAAGCCCGGCGGGTCGATCGGATTGATGCCCTGCGCCCCGTTCGTGAGGTTGAACCCGGTGCCGAAGAGGTTGTCGCCGTTCCGGGCGATCTGGGGCATGATCTCGCCGAAGCCGAGGGTGACGATCGCCAGGTAGTCGCCGCGCAGCCGGAGCGTCGGCAGGCCGATCAAAATGCCGGCGATCGCCGACAGGATCCCGGCCACGACGACCACCAACCAGATCGAGACGTGGAAGCCCGCCGCCTTCGGGTTGACGCCGATCGCGCCCGCATGGACGTGGACGTTCTCGAAATGCGGTGAGGCGAACCAGGCGGCCGTGTAGGCGCCCATCGCGTAGAAGGCGACGTAGCCCAGGTCGAGGAGGCCCGCGTAGCCCACGACGATGTTCAGGCCGATCGCCATCATCATGTAGATCAGCATCGTCACGCCGGTGTCCACAGTCGGGACGTCGCCGAAGATCGGGATGTCCGGCAACCAGGTCCGGTAGTACGGGTACAGGAAGGCAAGCGCGATCACGATCGTCGGGAGCGCCGCGCCCCGCACACGGCGCGGCAGCCGCCGCCACTGCGCCCGGATCGCGTCGAAGCGCAGCGTCTCGGAGACCTGGCTCCGCCACTCGGAGCGCCGGTTCGCCGTGCTAGACACCCTCCGGCGTCCTCTCCCCGAGCAGCCCCTCGGGCCGGAAGACGAGAATGATGATCAGGATCGCGAAGATGATCGACTGGGTCCAGTCGCTGCCCGGCGTCGCCCAGCTGAGACCGTTGTTGAAGGACTCGATCAACGCGATCACGAGCCCCCCTAAGACCGCGCCCGGCAGGTTGCCGATGCCGCCGACGACGGCGGCCGTGAACGCGATCAGGCCGAGCCGGAAGCCCTCGTCGTAGCGGATGTTCGTGATGTAGAGCGCGTAGAGCAGGCCGGCGGCACCCGCCAGCCCGCCGGCGATGAAGAACGTGAAGGAGATCGTCCGGTTGACGTTGATCCCCATCATGGCCGAGGCATCGCGGTCCTGGGCCGTCGCCCGCATCGCCTTTCCCTGGCGCGTCCGCTGGACGAGGAGCAGCAGGGCGACGAGCACGGGGACCGTGAACAGGAGCACGATCAGCTTGTCCCACGTGTAGGGGACGCCCGCGATCGTGAACACCGTCCCGCGCGGCAGGATCGACGGGACCGAGGTCGGGCGGGGCCCCTTCCAGACGAGGCCGATGTTCTGGAGGATGAACGAGACGCCGATCGCTGTGATCAGCGGCGCGAGGCGTGGCGCGTGGCGTAAGCGCCGGTAGGCGACGAGCTCGATCGTCGTGTTCAGGACGGCGCAGAACGCCATTACGATTACGAGCATGAGCAGGATCATCGACCAGAGGACGAGGCCCGAGTCGTCGGCGAGGCCGAAGGTCGTCACCATGGTCGCGACGAGCATCCCGCCGAGCATGAAGACGTCGCCGTGAGCGAAGTTGATCAGCTCGAGGATGCCGTAGACGAGCGAGTAGCCGAGCGCGACTAGGCCGTAGATGGCTCCGTTCGTGACGCCGATCAGGAAGAGGCGGTAGAACTCGGCCGGCGTCTTGATGAAGTTGACGACGAGCCAGAGGACGAGCAGAGCCACGAGGAGCGCGCCGATCGCCGGCATGATCCGTCCCTGCAGCCGCCTGCCGACGGTCGGGAGGGGAGCGCGGCGGGCCTGAGTGACCATCTGCCTCCTTAGACGCGCCGGGGGAGGGCTGTGCCTCCCCCAGCGTCGATCAACGTCGTCGTGTTACCCCCCGACGAAGCTCAGTTCGGGGGTGATCGTCTTCACGAACTCCGGCTCCCCGTTCTTCACCTCGAAGAACGTGACGGTGCCGAGCGTGGTGTCGCCGTTCTCGTCGATCTTGAAGTTCCCGAGGATGCCGTCTTTGACGTCCGTGTTGAAGAGCTCTTCCGAGATCTTCGCGCGGTCGGCGCCTCCGGCCCGGTCGATCGCGTCGAGCAACACCTCGGCCGCCTGGGCGGCGTACGCGGTGTACGGGTCGACCGTGCTCTTGCCCGTGTCCTGCTCGAACGAGTCCACCCAGTTCTTGCCCTTGCCGGTCAGCTGGTCGATCGGGATGCCCGGCTGGCTGATGTACATGTCGTCCGCCGCGCCGCCGGCGCCCTCGATCGTGGCCGAGATCGGCGTCCAGCCGTCCGGGCCGATGAACTCCACGTCGGGGCCGACAGCTGCCCGGACGTCCTTCAGCAGCTTGCCGCCGTTGTTGCAGATGATCCCGCCGAAGAAGACGCCGTCGGCGCCCGCCGACTTGATGCGGCTGCCGAGCGCCTCGTAGCTCGTGGCCTTCTTGTCCCACTTCTGGTTGCCGAGGATCTGGATCCCGAGCTTCTTCGCGTACTGGTCGAAGAGCGTCGCGATCCCGTTTCCGTAGGTCTCACCATCGTTGAGGATGAAGATCTTCTTCAGGCCGAGTTCCTTCGCGTACTGCGCGTTTGCGGCGCCCTGGAACTGGTCGTTCCAGACGACGCGGGCGTAGTTCCGCTTGCCGCTGGGGTAGTAGTTGTCGGGCTCGCCCGCCTCGGTTCCGGGGCCGCCCTCGGTCAGGCCTGGATAGGTGTTCGACGGGCTGACCATTGGGGTCGGGCCGTTCTGCGCCCGGTTGAGTACTGGGATGACGAGCTTCGCGCAGCCCGAGTTGAACGTCCCGATCAGGCCGAGCATCTTCTCGTTCGACGCATAGCTGCGTGCGTTCGCAGTGCACTTCGCCGAGTCCCAGCTGCCCGCCTGGGCCGTCGAGTCGTCGCACGATTGGTAGCCGATCGTCAGATCGCCGATCTTCCAGTCGCGCTGCTTCAGCGCGAACTCGACCGCGTCCGCCATCTCCGTCGTGAGAGCGCGGTTCGCGCCCTGGAGCGGAAAGTCGGAAGCGATCAGGTAGTCGGGGTCGCCGTCGCCTTCGTACCGGATGGGCCCGCACGACGCCGAGGGAAGCGCGGTCGCGGCTCCGCCCCCACCGTCGTCGCCCCCGCAGCCGGCCGCGGCGACGCCGAGGACCGCGAGCAGCAGAGCCAACAAACCTAGATACCTCTTCTTCAAAACCACGCCTCCCATCGCTGTCGCTCACCCACAGCGGACAGACGGGGTGCCGCCGCCGATCCGCGCTCCGGCGAAAGTATCGGAGGTCAGGTTCCCGTGCGCAAGCTGCAACCCTCCGGCTTCGCCTCCGGGTCGTCCGAAAGTCGTGAGACTTTCGGCGACGACGCGCGGCGGAGGCGCGCGAGAGAGGTGCCGAAGGTGGGAATCGGACCCACCCGGCCCGGTCGGTCGCTCGGCGGGTTACGCGTTGCCGCCGGACTCTGACGGTGTCCTGAGGTCTACGGGCGGGGCAGCGCGCAGCCCGCGGCGCCCTCAGGTGCGTGAGGTGGCAGATTCGGTCGCCAGCTCGTCGGCGTCCATTCTCGCGAGGCCCGCGTCGAGCACTGCGTACTCGGCTTCCTCGATCGCCGCGAACGCGTAGTCGACGGCGAAGACCGCGTCGTCCTCCGCTCGCTCTGCTCGCTTCTCGGCCTTGTCCACGTCGTGCCCGGCTCGCCTACGGTCGATGTCGTCACGCATTTCCGCGATGTGCTCGTTCCACGAACGCTCCAGGTCGTGCCACCAGACGGAGATCTTGTCCTTGCGGGCGTCGGCGGACTTGTGCAGTTTCTCGGACTGCTCATGAGCCGACGTGCGCGCGGTTTCGACGTCCCGCTCGAGGTCGGCCTTCGCCTTCCCTCGCGCTTCCGCCGCGTGGTCCTCAGCTTCCTTGGCACGGGCAGCCAGCTTCGTCAATTGGTCTGAAGCAGCCATGTCAACCTCCTTCGATGGGTAGTGGGCGCCGCAAATGTTCGAGCGCCGGGGCTTGACGCGCTGCCACCACTGAGCGTACGCCCATCGCAAACCCCCGGTCAAGGGGGCGACCTTGAACCTTCGACTCGAGGCGAGCCGCACATCGTTTCTCTCAGTGCCGAAGGTGGGAATCGAACCCACACGGCCCGAGGGCCACCGGATTTTGAGTCCGGCGCGTCTGCCAGTTCCGCCACTTCGGCTCGATGCATAGGGTAGCCCCGTGGCCGACCGAATCGGCATTCTCACGGGCGGAGGCGACTGCCCGGGCCTGAACGCGGTGATCCGCGCCGTCGCCCGCCGTTCGCTCGACCGCGGCGCCGACGTGGTCGGAATCCGCGAGGGCTGGCGCGGGCTCGTCGAGGGGCTCGTCCAGCCGCTCGGCTACCGCGAGATCTCGGGAATCCTCCCCCGCGGCGGCACGATCCTCGGCACCTCGCGGACGAATCCCTACAAGCTCGACGGCGGCGTCGACCGCGTGGTCGCGACCTTCGCCGAGCAGCGGCTCGACGCCCTCGTCGCGATCGGCGGCGAGGACACGCTCGGGGTCGCGGCGCGGCTCCATGCGGAGCGAGGCTTCCCGGTGGTCGGCGTCCCGAAGACCATCGACAACGACCTCTCTGCGACGGACTACACCTTCGGTTTCGACACGGCGGTGTCGATCGCCACCCAGGCGATCGACCGGCTGCACACGACGGCCGAGTCGCACAACCGCGTGATGGTCGTGGAGGTGATGGGCCGTCACACCGGCTGGATCGCGGTGGTGAGCGGGATCGCCGGCGGCGCGGACATGATCCTGATCCCGGAGCAGCCGGCGACGGTCGAGCAGGCCTGCGCGGAGCTGCGCCGGCGCCACGAGCGCGGCAAGGACTTCTCGATCGCCGTCGTCAGCGAGGGGTATGAGCTGACCTACGAGTCGGGCGAGCGGCGCGCGGTGGCGCAGGAGGTCGAGCTCGACGCCTTCGGCCATGTCCGGCTCGGCGGGGTCGGGCACGAGCTCGGCCAGGAGATCGAGAACCGCACCGGCTACGAGACCCGTGTCACGGTGCTCGGCCACGTCCAGCGCGGCGGAAGCCCGACACCGCGGGACCGGGTGCTCGCAACCCGCTTCGGCCTCAAGGCCGCCGACCTCGTCGAGCAGGAGCGCTGGGGCTTGATGGCCGCACTCCACGGGGACGCGATCGAAGAGGTGCCGATCGAGGAGGCGACGCGCGAGCTGAAGCAGGTGCCGCCCGCGTGGTACGCGGTGGCCGAGGCGTTCTTCGGCTAGAGCAGTTCCGCGAGCGGGAAGCTGCGGCGCTCCCGCGGCGGGACGAGGAAGTTCTGCCGATGCGTCGTGCGGAGCACCGAGTTCAGCCCTTGCCCGCGTGAGCGCGGCTCGAGCGGCAGGTCGGTTCCGTCCGGGAGCTTGCCGTCCATCGCGAGCCGGTTCCGCCGGAAGTCGTCGCTCGACGGGTTGAAGGTGATGAAGTGCAGGCCGGCCGAGGGTGACGGGTCGAACCGGTCCCGCACCGGGTCGGCAGTCCAGAAGAAGGGGTTGTCGAGGGTGTTGAAGTCGGCGCGGATCGGGATCGCGGTCCCCTTGGGGTAGAGCGTCCCGTCCTCGCCGCGGATGTCCATCTGGAGCCGCGACGCCGGCTGGATCGAGGCGGAGTGGCCGATCGTGCCGTACCGGTCGAAGTCCTCCTCGACGTCCCGCGCGCCGGCGACCTTGCCGGGCGGCTGCGGCAGGGTCTGCGCACCGTCGCGCGCCTCGAACTTCGGGCGAAACGTCGTGTCGACGCGGTTGCGGAAGTCGAAGTCGAGGTACCAGGCCTCGACGTTCTCGTGGAGGTGCGACAGGTGCATGTGCGTCCCGCCCCGGAAATACGCCCCGCGCAGGTCGAGAAGGCCGAGCGTCTCGAAGTTCGCGATTGCGGACGGACCCATCGCCTGCTTCTGCGTCGACGTGAACCCGAGGAAGAGCTGTGCCGTGTCGGGAATCAGGTCGGCGCCCTGGATCCCGGCCGCCGTCGCCATCGCCTTTGGCACGCTCGTCGCGCCGCCGAACCCGCCGCCCTGGAAGCCCTTGCGGATGCTCGTCAGCTCGAAGAGATGGCCCGCGTCCGCGAACAGGCGCTCCGCCCCGTCCGCGACGTGCTCGCGCGCGTCGCTGCGCATCAGGATCGCGACGTCGTTCGCGTCCAGCACCGTCTCGGGCGGGTCGCTCGGGAACCGAATCGCGTCGAGGAGCGCGGAGACCGGCCGTCCCGGCGCCGAGGCCCGCCGGTCGATCGGGATGTGCCGCGCCGCGGCCGCCGGGACGTACCGCCGGAAGTACGGCAGCCCCCACGCCACGGTGACGAGCAGGCCGCCCGGCGTGACGTCGTAGCGGCGCTCGATCCGCCGGATCGCGCGCTCGAGGTCCTGCTGCGCTCCCCGCAGCTCCGCCGGGCTCCGCCCGACGGACAGCTTCGCCGTCACGACCTGATGGTGAAGCGGCGGCTCGATCACCTCGACGCCCTCGTGGTCGATCACGCGGATCCCCGGGACGAGGTGCTGCTCGACCGGCAGCTCGGCGGCTGCGGCCCGCGGCGGCGACTCGGCGATCTGGTCGACGAGCTCGTAGATGCCGGCGGCGCCGAGAGCACCGGCAGCGGCCCCGCCGAGGAGCTGCTTGCGTGTCAGGCGCATGTCTCGAGGGTTATGTGGTCGGCTTGATCAGCTCGAGGCCCCCGACGAGCCGCTCGAGGTTCGACACCACTTTCCCGAAGGTGAGGGGCGGCGCGACGTGCTCGCTCACGGCATACAGCGTCCCGTTGCGCCGCCAGAGGAAGCTGACGTGCCACTGGTCGGCGTCTCGCGAGACCGTGTACACGGTCACCTTCCTGTCGCCGATCCGCTTCGTTCCCCGCGCATCGCTGAAGCAGGGGACGGTCTGCTTGCCGTCCTTGCAGCGCGGCACGGCGGTGCGGCCGGGATAGGCGCGGAAGTTCACGTGGACGTCCCCGGCGCCGGCCTCGTGCCAGAGGAAGCCGACGAGGTAGCTGCGGTCCTTGTCGACGATCGGCCCGTCGCTGTTCCACTGCCCGCCGATGTCGGCATCGAGCGGGCTCGGCATCCAGCTCGGGCAGTAGACCGGAACGTGGACGCGGTTCGCGAGCCGCCGCCACTCGGCCTTGTACGCCGCGGGGCACGCGGGACGTGCCCTGGCGGCTGCGGAGCCCTCGGCCTTGTCGTCGCCGGAGCAGCCGGCCAGGACGAGGACGAGGAGCGGCAGGGCGAGGAGCGCTCTCACTCGATCAAGAGTAGAGCGTCCGTGGGCGCATATTGATCCGTGAGCGTCGGGACGCCGGTGATCGAGATCGCCCGGTCGTGACGGTCGAGGATCCGTCTCCGCAGGTCGGGCGCGTTCGGGAACCGGGCGCGGACCTCCTGCCATCGCTCGGCGAGGAACGGTTTCGACGGGGCCGGGCTCTCGGTGGCGACGAG
>Ga0307319_10000097_pt1 | contig 26644 bp, 30 predicted proteins | sample ER_DNA_368_FD_194491 | JGI IMG/M metagenome (GOLD analysis project Ga0307319, IMG submission 194491) | Bulk soil microbial communities from the East River watershed near Crested Butte, Colorado, United States - ER_DNA_368 | ecosystem: Environmental > Terrestrial > Soil > Floodplain | place...
CGAGTTGACGTACACGCTGACGACGCTGTGCACCGGCGGGACGTTCTTCGAGGGCCCGCGTTGGCACGACGGCCGCTGGTGGGTCTCCGACTTCTACCGTCACGCCGTCTTCGCCGTCACGCCCGACGGAGCGGAGGAGGAGGTGCTGAGGGTGGACGGGCAGCCGTCGGGGCTCGGCTGGCTACCGGACGGCTCGCTGCTCGTCGTCTCCATGAAGGACCGGGCGCTCCTCCGCCGCTCACCCGCGGGTGAGGTCTCCGTGCACGCCGAGGTGCGCCGCTTCTGCGGCGGCCCGCTGAACGACCTCGTCGTGGACGCGAAGGGCCGCGCGTTCGCGGGCAACTTCGGGTTCGATCTGATGAGACGTTCCGAGCCCGAACCCACGGGACTCGTCCGCGTCGACTCCGACGGAACTGCGGTGCAGGTCGCCGATGGCCTCCTGTTCCCGAACGGCATGGTGATCACCGAGGACGGGGAAACGCTGATCGTCGGAGAGACGTTCGGGCGCCGCTACACGGCCTTCACGATCGGGGACGACGGCGCGCTCGGCGGCAGGCGCGTCTGGGCCGACATCCCGATGATCGCCCCCGACGGCTGCACGCTCGACGCGGAGGGGCACATCTGGACGGCGGACGCGCGCCACGGCCGGTGCTGTCGGCTCGCCCCGGGTGGGGAGATCGTGGACGAGATAAGTGCGCCGGACGGGCTCCAGTTCTTCGCCTGCATGCTCGGCGGCGACGACGGGCGGACGATGCTCCTGTGCGCGGCGCCTGACTTCTCGGAGCGCCGGCGCAGAGCCGCCCGCGAGGCCCTACTGCTCACCACGACGGTGAACGTGCCGAAAAGCGGCCTGCCCTAGAAGGCGACCGCCGGGCCGCCCAGGGCAAGTAACAACTTGCAACGAAGTGGTCGGGCCGCCGCTCGGGCAGCGGAGCGTCGGACTGCCGAGCCAAGTGACAAGTTGTTACAAGGGTCTCGGCCCGGCTAGAGCTTTGGGGAAAGCTCGTCGCGCCAGAAGCGGAAGAAGCCGTCCTGGTCGCGCCCGACCTGGTGGAAGTAGATGTGCGTGTAGCCGGCCTGCTCGTACGTTCGGATGTCCTCGAGGTACCGGTCCGGATCGGGCCCGCAGGGGATCGCCTCCGCCAGATCCTCCGGCGTCACGTCCTGCGTCGCCTGCTCGAAGTGCTCCGGGAGCGGGAGCTCGTACGTCAGGTCGCCGCTCAGTGCGGCGTTCGGCCAGACCTCGCACGCCGTCTTTGCGCCCTCCTGCTCCGAGGCGGCCCAGCACATCGTGATCTGTCCGTACTTCGGCTTCCCTTGCCCGCCTGCCGACTCGAAGGTGGAGATCACCTCCGCGTCAGGCGCCGTGTTGATCAAGGCGTCGCCCGACCGGCCCGCGAGCTCCGCCGCGCGGGGCTTCGCCGCCGCGACGGCGATCGGGACCGGCTCCTCCGGGAGCGTGTAGACGCGCGCCTGCTCCACGTCGTAGTGCTCACCCCGGTGCGTCTGCTGGCCGCCCTGCCAGAGGAGGCGCATCACCTCGATCGCCTCCTCGAGCATCGCCAGCCGCTCGTCCGGGGCGGGCCAGCCCTCGCCGACAACGTGCTCGTTGAGATTCTCGCCGGCGCCGACACCGAGGAAGAACCGCCCGTCCGTCAACACTCCGGAGGTCGCCGCGGCGTGCGCGACGATCGCGGGGTGCGTCCGGATCGTCGGGCAGGTGACGGCCGTCCCGAGCCGCAGCCGCGACGTCTCCCGCGCGATCCCGCCGATCACGCTCCAGACGAACGGGCTCTGCCCCTGCGCGTCGGTCCAGGGATGGAAGTGGTCGGAGATCATCGCGAACTCGAGGCCCGTCTCCTCGGCCTGCCGTGCGAATCCGACGAGCTGCTTCGGTCCGTGCTCCTCCGAGGACAGGGCATAGCCGAACTCGGTCATGCCCCTCCGGTTTACGCGGCGGCCACGTACGAAACGTGCTCGCCGTCGAGCCGTGTCGCGGCGCCGCGGTGGACGAGGTATTCGAGGTGGGCGCGCGTCTCCGCGAGTGCGAACCGACGCAACGTCGTCGACAGCGGCCCGGGAAAGAGCGTCAGCGAGACCTCGTACGCCGACTGCGCCTCGCCGTTCAGCGCCGCCGCCGTCTCCTCGATCCGCACGCCGTGGTGGGAGATCAGCTCGCGCGCCCGGCCCGGCGGATCCTCGATCGGATCGCCGTGGCCCGGCAGGGCGAGCCTGGGCGTCAGCGCGATGATCCGCTCCAGCGATTGCAGGTAGTCGCTGAGCGGGTCGGGTCGCGAGTCGGGATAGAGCCCGATGTTCGGGGAGATCGTCCCGAGCAGCGTGTCACCCGCGACGAGGATCCCGTCGCGGAGGAAGACGATGTGGCCGTCGGCGTGCCCCGGCAGCTCGAGCACTTGCCAGCCGTCGACCTCGTCGCCGGCGACGAGCGGCGCCGGGTCCGGCGCGAACCGCACGAGCTGGGCGAACGCACGACTCTCGTCGCGGAACGACTCGATCTCCTCGGGCGGCGTGCCGTGCTGCTCGAGGTACTCCGGCATCCGGCTCTCGATCCGCAGGTCTCCCCATGTGCGCAGGCACTGCTCGTAGTCGTGGGCTCCCTGGTACACGGGTGCGCCCGTGAGCCCGGCCAGATCGGCGGCCGCACCGACGTGGTCGGGATGGAAGTGCGTGATCAGGATCCGCGTCACTGGCGCGTCGAGGGAAGTGAGCGCCTGGCTCCACCGCTCCCCCGCGTCGGGCAGTCCGAGGCCGGTGTCGACGGCCGTCCAGCCGCCGTCCGAGGCGGGCAGCAGGTAGCTGTGGACGTGGTCGAGGCCGAGTGGCATCGCAAAGGTGACACGGCGGATCCCGCCTTCCAGCTCGACCATCTGCGCCATTCAACCGCTTATGATCGTCGGCCCGTGGCCCTGCTAAGCGCCGAGAACGTCACGCGCCGCTTCGGCGGCATCGTCGCCCTCGACGACGTGTCCCTCACGCTCGACGAAGGAACGATCGGCGGGTTGATCGGCCCGAACGGTGCCGGGAAGACGACGCTCTTCAACGTCGTCACGCGCCTCTACAAGGCCGATTCCGGTCGCGTGATCCTCGACGGCAAGGATCTGCTGCGGGTCCGCCCGTACCGGGTGATCCGGAACGGGGTCGCCCGCACCTTCCAGAACGTCGTCCTCTTCCCGACAATGACGGTCACGGAGAACGTGCTCGTCGGCGCCCACTCGACGCTCCGTCCCTTCGCCGAGCGGCAAGCTCGCCGCCGGGCCCAGGAGACCCTCGACTACCTGAGCCTCGGCCTTCTGGCTCAACGCCCGGCCGCGGGGCTCCCGTTCGGAACGCTGAAACGGATCGAGCTGGCGCGCGCGCTCGTCTCCCGCCCGCGGCTGCTCCTCCTGGACGAGCCGGCGGGCGGTCTCAATCACGAGGAGGTCGAGGAGCTTGGCGCGCTGATCCGCCGGCTCCGGAAGGACTACGACCTGACGATCCTCGTCGTCGAACACCACATGGCGCTCGTCATGAGCATCTGCGAGCGGGTCCACGTGCTCAGCTTCGGCGAGAAGATCGCGGAGGGGACGCCGCAGGAGGTCCAGCAGAATCCGGCCGTGATCGAGGCCTACCTCGGAGGCGAGGATGCCGCTGCTTGAGCTGAAGGACGTCCGTGCGCGTTACGGACCCATCCGTGCGCTGCACGGCGTGTCGTTGACGGTCGACAAGGGCGAGGTCGTCGCGCTGCTCGGCGCGAACGGCGCGGGGAAGACCACCACGCTCCGCAGCGTGTCGAGCATGACGCGGACCTCGGGCGACATCCTCTTCGACAACCGGAAGATCGCTCGGCGAAGCCCGGAGTTCGTGGCTCGGCTGGGGATCGCGCACGTGCCCGAAGGCCGCGGCCTGTTCCCGGAACTGACGGTCTGGGAGAACCTCCGCATGGGCGCGCGAGGAAAGCTCGGCTGGGAGGACGCCGAGCGCGTCGTCGCCTATTTCCCGTGGATCGAGCGCCGTCGCGACCAGCAGGCGGCCACGCTCAGCGGCGGCGAGCAGCAGATGCTCGCCCTCGGCCGTGCCCTCGTCTCCCGGCCTCGGCTGCTGATGCTGGACGAGCCGTCGCTCGGTCTGGCGCCGACCGTGGTGGCCGAGCTGTTTGCGATCGTCCGCCGCCTCAACGAGGACGAAGGGCTGACCGTCCTCGTCGTCGAGCAGAACGCGACGATCGCGCTCGAGGTCGCGGCGCGGGCGTACGTGCTCGAGGTCGGGAAGGTGGCGGTGGAGGGGACGAGCGACGAGCTCCGCCGTCACGAAGGCGTCCGGAAGTCCTACCTCGGTTACTAGTGGAACTGCGGGACCGACTCCCCACGATGGATTTCGGCGGCAGTCCGCTTCTACGAGCCTTCGTGCTCGGCGTCGGCGGCATTGTCGCGGCGATCCTGGCCGTCCTCCTCATCGGCCTGCTGTTGGCGCAGACCGAGGACGAGTTCACGTGGGGCGCCTACGGCCAGCAGATCGCCAGCGGCCTGTCCCAGGGCGCGATCTTCGCGAGCCTCGCACTGGCTTTGGTGCTGATCTACCGCGCCACCGACATCCTCAACTTCGCCCAGGGCGAGATGGCCACGTTCACGACCTACATCGCCTGGTCGCTGATGAACCACATGCCGTACTGGCCCGCCTTCGCGCTCACGCTGGGGATCGCCTTCGTCTTCGGCGCGGCGGTCGAGCGCACCATCATCCGGCCCGTCGAGCACCGACCTGAGATTGTCGTCGTGATCGTGACGATCGGCCTCCTGATCGCGCTCAACGGCCTCACCGGCTGGCTCTGGGGCGCCGAGGTGAAGCCGTTCGACAGCCCGTTCTCGCTGCGCGCGATCGACATCGGCGGCGTGACCGTGACGGTTCAGGACATCGGCGTCTTCTGTGTCTGCCTCGTCACGGTGGCCCTCCTGTGGGCGTTCTTCCGTTTCACGACGCTCGGCCTGACGATGCGCGCCGTTGCGAACAGCCAGGATGCGAGCCGCCTCCTGGGCGTCCGGGTCGGCTGGATGCTTGCGCTCGGCTGGGGCCTCGCGGCCGTGCTCGGCGCAGTCGCCGGGATGATGGCGGCGCCGACGCTCTTCCTCGACCCGAACCTGATGCTGGTCGTCCTGATCTACTCGTTCGCGGCGGCCGTGCTCGGCGGGATCGACAGCCCCCTGGGGGCGGTTGTGGGCGGCCTCCTGCTCGGCGTGATCATCAACCTGCTCGGGACCTACGTCGACTTCATCGGCGGCGAGCTCCGGCTGCCGAGCGCGCTCGCCGTCCTCCTGATCGTCCTGCTCATCCGGCCCCAGGGCCTCTTCGGGCACCGCGTGGTTAGGAGGGTTTGATGTCGAGGCACGGCTGGACCGCCGCCAAGGTGCTCGGCGTCGCCGCCTTCGCGGTGTTCGTCGCGCTCCTGCCGCGGATCTTCGACGCCCGTCTGGGCCCCGAGTCGGCCGAGTTCCGGACCGGGCAGTTCACGCTCGTCGCGATCTGGTTCGCCGCGCTGCTCGGCCTCAATATCCTCACCGGCTACAGCGGGCAGATCTCGCTCGGCCACGGCGCCTTCGTCGGGCTCGGCGCCTACGTCGCGGCGATCCTCTCGCTCGGCCGGCCGGGCCTGGAGCTGTACATGCTCGATCCGCCGAGCTGGTTGCCGATTGGCGACGGCATGCGGCCGGTGTTCACGATCCCGCTGGCCGCGCTCGTCACCGGCCTCATCGGGCTCCTCTTCGGCTTCCCGGCGCTCCGCCTCGGCGGCGTCTCCCTGGCGCTCGCGACGTTGGCGGTCGCGGTGTCGTTCCCGATCATCATGAAGCGGTTCGAGACGGTGACAGGTGGCGGTGGCGGCATCAACCTGAACCTCCCCGAGACGCCGTTCGGGTGGGACATCTCGACGCGGCACTGGCTCTACTACGAGGCGTGGGTGACGGCGGGCGTGCTCCTCCTGATCGGCTGGCTGCTGACCCGAGGCCGGGTCGGACGGGCGTGGCGAGCGCTTCGCGACGGCGAGGTCGCGGCGATCTCGTCCGGTGTGAACCCGGCGCTCTACAAGACGTTGGCCTTCGGAGTCTCGTCGGCCTTCGCCGGCGCCGCCGGCGCACTCCTCGCCATCGAGGTCGCCTACGTGAACCCGGACACCTTCCCGGTCAGCCTGTCGATCCTGCTGCTGGCGAGCGCGGTGATCGGCGGGCTCGGCTCGCTCGTCGGCGCGCTCTTCGGCGCTCTCCTCTACGTGTTCCTGCCGATCTACTCAGAGAAGCCGCCGATCTTCTCGTTCGACTTCGCCGATCAGGCGCCGTCCGTCGTCTTCGGCGTCGTCCTGATCGTGATCATGGTGCTGCTGCCGGGCGGGATCGCGGGTCTCGTCAAACGGCTCTCAGCGCTCGTCCGCGGGGGCTGGGCGGCCCGCCGGACGTCGCAACCCGGCGCCTGAGCGGCTAACGTCACTAGCCATGGCCACCGAGACGATCGCGACTCGCAGGCGTGACTCGGAGCGGGCGCGGCGGCGCGAGCGCCGGCGCGAGGAGCTCCTCGACGTCGCGGACCAGGTGGTCCAGAGCCGTGGCCCGGGCGTCTCGATGGACGAGATCGCCACCGAGGCCGGGATCACGAAGCCCGTCCTCTACCGACACTTCGGGGACAAGGACGGCCTCTACGAGGCGCTCACCGAGCGCTACATCGCCGAGCTCGTAGAGGCGTTGAAGCCGGCCGTCGTCTCGCCCGAGCCACGGGCGCGACTGGCGGCGACGATCGACGCCTACCTGTCCTACGTGGAGCGCGCGCCTGCTCGCTACCGGTTCTTGCTCCACGCCGGCGAGCAGCCGCGGACCGCACCGCTGCTCAAGGAGTTCCGTGATCGTCACATCGCGGACTGCGCCTTCACCTCCGTCGAGAACCTCCAGGCGGCGGGGCTTGACGCCGGCTTCGCCGAGCCCTGGTCGCAATGCGTGAACGGGATGGTCCGGGCCGCCGGCACCTCGTGGCTCGCTCATCGCTCACTTCCGCGTGAATTGCTCGTCCAATACTTGACGACGATTTTGTGGGACGGCTACGGGTCGCTCCGCCGGTCGGCGTCCGGGGGCTGAACGTGTTCAGCAGGGGTTACCCCGCGTAACGCCATGTATTAGGGTTGTCCAAGTCGTGGTGGTTTCGAGGAGGAGTTACATGAGGAGAATGCTCTTGGCGGTCACCCTGGTCGCCATGGCGCTGAGCGTGGGGCTGTCAGCCGCCTACGCCCGGGTCAACGGTGGTGCCGCCACCAACGCAACACCAGGGGTCACGAACAAATCGATCACGATCGGCGGGACGTTCCCGTTCAGCGGTCCGGTGTCGTCGTACGCGCCGATCGCCCGCGGGGAGGAGACGTACTTCCGCTACGTGAACGCTCGGAAAGGGCCTGACGGCAAGCGCGGGGTCTACGGCCGTCAGATCATCTTCAAGACGTACGACGACGGGTACAACCCGGCGAGGACGGTCCAGCTGACGCAGCAGCTCGTCCTGCAGGACAAGGTCTTCGCGATTTACGGCTCGTTGGGCACGGAGCCGAATCTCGCGATCCGGCCGTATCTGAACCAGCGGAAGATCCCGCAGCTCCAGATCGCGACCGGCGCGAGCTACTGGGGCTCACAGCAGAAAGCGTTCCCATGGACGATGGGATGGCAGACCGACTACGTCGCCGAGGGGCGGAACTACGCCAAGTGGATTCTGGCGAACCGGCCCAACGCGAAGATCGCGGTCTTCTACCAGAACGACGACTACGGGAAGGACTACCTGCGCGGGATCAAGTCCGGGCTCGGCAAGCGCGCGAACATGATCATCAACGAGCGGAGTTACGAGGTCACGGACACGAGCTACGCCGCCCAGATCGCGCAGCAGAGGGCGTCGGGGGCCGATACGTGGATTCTGCTCACCACCGCTGGGACGCCGACGGTCCGTGCGCTCACCACGGGCAAGACGCTCAACTACCGGCCTCAGCAGATCATCATCAACTCCGTCGCGGCGACCGATCAGGTCATGGCGGCGGCAGCTCGGACGGTCGGCCAGGACTACGTCAACGGCGTCGTCAGCTCGGGCTACCTGAAGAACAATACGAACCCGAAGTACAAGAACGATCCGGCAATCCGCTCCTTCCGCCGGATCATGGGCAAGTACGGGCCCGAGGGCGGCGTGGACATTCGCAACACGTTCTACTACTACGGCGTCGCCAACGCGTCCGAGTTCGTGAGGCTGCTCTACAAGGCGGGCAAGAATCCGACGCGGGCGTCGCTGATGGCTGCGGCGCGAAACCGGAATTGGGTCAATCCGTACACCCTCGCGGGCATGCGGACCAAGACGAACAAGAAGGATGCCTTCCCGCTCGACCAGGGCAAGATCGTCCGGTACAACAACGGCAGCTTCACGGAGATCAGCCAGCTCTACAAGGGTCGATAGACCACCGCAAGACGACGACAGACGGGGCCGCCGATGCGGCCCCGTCTCGTTTCATGGATCTCACGTTGACACCCGAGCAAAACCTGATTCGCTCGACGGCGCGGGAGTTCGTCGACCGGGAGGTGATCCCGCACGCGCGCGACTGGGACCGTGAGGAGACGATGGACCGGGGAATCGTCGAGCAGCTCGCCGAGGTCGGCTTCCTGCCGGGTTGGGAGCTGGACGGGATCTCCTACTGCCTCGTGATGGAGGAGCTCGGCCGCGGCGACTCGTCGGTGCGCGGGATCGTCTCGGTCAACGCCGGCCTCGTCGGCAAGACGATCAAGCGCTGGGGGACGGACGCGCAGCGCGAGGAGTGGCTGCCCCGGCTGGCCTCCGGCGAGGTGCTCGGCTGCTACGCCCTGACCGAGCCCGGCGCGGGATCCGACCCGGGCAGCTTGTCCACGAGGGCCGAACGGGACGGCGGCGACTGGGTCATCTCCGGCTCGAAGATCTTCATCACGCTCGGCACCTGGGCCGGGCTCGCGCTCGTCTTCGCCAAGGCCGAGGCGAGCGTCACGTGCTTCCTCGTCCCGACGGACTCGCCCGGCTTCTCCTCACACCAGATCAAGGGCAAGCTCGGCCTTCGGGCGCAGGACACCGGCGAGCTGACGCTCGACGGGGTGCGCGTGCCGGGGGACGCCGTGCTCGGGGAGGAGGGCGGGGGCCTGAAGGTGGCGCTCTCGGCGCTCGACAACGGCCGCATTTCGCTCGCGGCCGGCTGCGTCGGGATCGGGCAGGGCTGCCTGGAGGCCTGCACGCGGTACACGAAGGAGCGGCACCAGTTCGGGAGGCCGATCGCGTCGTTCCAGCTCATCCAGGAGCTACTCGCCGAGATCGCGGTCGAGACCGAGGCATCCCGGCTCTTGGCCTGGAAGGCCGGACTCGCGATGGATTCGGGCGAGCGGCACACGCTCGAGTCGTCGGTGGCGAAGTACTACTGCAGCGAGGCGGCCGTTCGGTCGGCGAACGCCGCCGTCCAGATCCACGGCGGTTACGGCTACGTCGACGAATACCCGGTCGGGAAGTACCTCAGGGACGCCCGCGTTACTACCCTCTACGAAGGCACGAGTCAGATCCAGAAGCTGATCATCGGTCGCCAACTCACAGGAGAGAACGCGTTTGTCTGACGCAGTCATCGTCGCCGCGGTACGCACCCCGATCGGGCGGGCAAGGAAGGGGTCGCTCGTCGACGCGCGGCCCGACGACCTCGCGGCCTTCGCCGTCGACGCCGCGCTGAAGCAGGTTCCGGAGCTCGACCGCGCGGACGTGGTCGACGTGATGATCGGTTGCGGCTTCCCGCAGGAGCGGCAGGGCATGAATCTCGCGCGGCGCGTCGCGCTGCTGGCCGGTCTGCCCGCGAGCGTCCCCGGGACGACCGTCAACCGCTTCTGCGCCTCCTCGCTCCAGACGATCCGGATGGCGTTTCACGCGGTTCGGGCCGGAGAGGGCGACGTGTTCGTCGCCGGCGGGGTGGAGTCGATCACGCAGGTCGACGGTTACCCGAAGGATCCAGAGGAGCTCCACCCGAAGCTACTAGGCGAAGCGGGCACCGCAGGCGGCGCCCTCGGTGACGACGCGCCGATCGCGAACGTCTACATCCCGATGGGGCTCACGGCCGAGAACGTCGCCGAGCGGTGGGACGTCTCGCGCGAGGACATGGACGCGTACGCGCAGCGCTCGCAAGAGCGCGCGGTGGCGGCACAGGACAGCGGCTTCTTCGAGCGCGAGATCACACCGTGGGACGGCGTCGCCGCCGACGACGGGCCGCGCCGGGGCTCGACGGTGGAGAAGCTTGCCGAGCTGGAGCCCGCGTTCAAGCCGGGCGGCAAGGTGACAGCGGGCAACTCGTGCCCGCTGAACGACGGCGCCGCGGCCGTGGTCGTGACGAGCGCGGAGAAGGCGGCCGAGCTCGGGCTTCAGCCGCGGGCGCGGATCATTGCGTCGGCGGTCTCGGGCGTCGAACCGGAGATCATGGGCGTCGCGCCGATCGGAGCCGTCGGCAAGGTGCTCGACCGGGCCGGGATGACGATCGACGACGTCGACGTGGTCGAGCTGAACGAGGCCTTCGCGGCGCAGGTGCTTCCGGTCTCGCGCGAGCTGGAAATCGACCCGTTCGGTGAGCAGCTCAACCCGCACGGCGGCGCGATCGCGCTCGGGCACCCCTACGGGATGACCGGCGCGCGGATCATGTGCACGCTGCTAAATGACCTCGAGACGTTGGACAAGACGATCGGCGTCGAGACGATGTGCGTCGGCGGCGGGCAGGGGATGGCGATGATCGTGGAGCGCCTCCGCTGAGCGCCGTCGCGCTCGACGAGGCCCTCCTCGAGGAGACGCGGGCGCTGAACCGCTGGCTCGCCGAGGTGCTCGAGGACCAGCCGGCGGTCAACGAGGTTCCGCCGGACGTGACGCGAGCAGCGCGGCGCGAGGGACGCAGCTTTTGGCCGGCGCCGGAGTTCCTTCCGGAGGCGCGGGACGTGATGATCCCGGTGCGTAGCGGCGAGATCAGGCTGCGCGTGCTGCGGCCGGAGGGCGAGGTGACGGGCGTCTATCTCCACATCCACGGCGGCGGCTGGGTCCTGGGGCGGGCCGACGAGCAGGACATTCGGCTGCGCGCCCTGGCGGAGGCGACCGGCCTCTGTGCCGTCAGCGTCGACTACCGGCTCTCACCGGAGCACCCGTATCCCGCGGCGCCCGACGACTGCGAGGACGCCGCGCTCTGGCTACTGGAGCGCGGGTTCGGCGACCTCGACGTCCCGCCGGTCGCGACGATCGGCGGTGAGTCCGCCGGCGGGCACCTTGCAGCGACGACGCTGCTCCGGCTGCGCGACCGCCACGGGGTGACCGGCGCATTCCGGTCGGCGAACCTCGTCTACGGCGTCTACGACCTCTCGATGACGCCGAGCTCGCGGAACTGGGGCGACAACTTCCTGATCCTGTCGACCCCTTCGATGCACTGGTTCGGGAGCTGCTTCACCGGGGAGCGGGCGCTCGAGGAGCTGATGGAGCCCGACCTGTCGCCGCTCTACGCCTCCCTCCACGAGCTGCCGCCTGCGCTGTTCACGGTCGGTTCGCTCGACCCGTTGCTCGACGATTCGCTCTTCATGGCCGCTCGCTGGGAGGCCGCGGGCAACGAGACGGCGCTCCGCGTCTACCCGGAGGCCGTCCACGGATTCAACCTGTTTTCGACAGGCATGGCCCGCGCGTCGAACGACGCGCAGCACGAGTTCCTCCGCTCCACACTTAGCTGAGCACTGCCTGGGTCTGGGTGACCTGGGCGACGCGTCGCTCCATCCCGTCCAGCACGTCGGTCTGGACGACGATGAAGCTGCGGCCGACGTGCAGAGGGCGCGTGACGCCGGAAACGCGGCCGCTGCGGACGGCGCGGAAGAAGTTCGTCTTCGACTCGACTGTCGCCGTGGTCGTCGCGCCGTCGGGCAGGTTGAGGAACGCGCACACCCCGCCGAGCGTATCCGCGAAGGCCATGATCGCACCGCCATGGAGGACGCCGGCCGCGGTGCACTTCTCGGGCGCCCAGTCCATGCCGCCGCGGACCTCCTCGGGGGCGGCGTGATCGACCTCGATGCCGAGTGTGCCGGCAAGCGGCGCGATCTCCGCCAGGTTCTCCACGGCGGGGGAGCTTACGCGGCTGCTTGCTCGGCGGCGCCGCGGTAGACGGCCTCGAGGGTGTTCCCGTCGAAGTCGAGCACGCGGGCGGCGAAGTAGCTGCGGCTGTACTCGGGCCGGATGCCGGGCTCCCAGTCGGCGCGGGCGCCCGACGCGATCGCCGTGTTGAAGAACGAGTGGACGGAGCCGGCGTCCGGAGCTGGGAGGGCGAGCTCGAGGCGGCCGGCGAGATCGGACTCGACGACCCACACCGAGCTCGGCTCGCCGGGGCGGCCGAAATACGCCCGGCGCTTGTCGGGCCAGTCGAGGAGCTTCACGAGCCCGAGCGGCGCCAGGACCTCCTCGTAGAAGGGCTTGCTCGCGTCGTAGTCGCGGACGAAGACCGTGATGTGATCGAGTTCCATGAGGGGAAGAATAGAACGGTCGTGCTTTTCTGTCAAGCAAATGGTCTATACTCCCGCCCATGGCGGTCGTAGAAAAGCAAACGGACGTTCTGAAAACGAAAGGCGAACGTACCCGACACGTGATCCTCACGACGGCGGCCAACCTCGCCACCGAGGAAGGCCTCGACCCGCTCTCGATCGGCCGCCTCGCCGAGGCGACCGACATGAGCAAGAGCGGGCTCTTCGCGCACTTCGGCTCGAAGGAGGAGCTCCAAATCGCGACCGTCGAGCACGCGGCTTCCCTCTTCGTCGACGCGGTCATCACCCCAGCCCGCTCGGCGCCGAAGGGCCTGCCGCGGGTGTGGGCACTCTGCGACCACAAGATCGGCTACCTCGAGCGCCAGGTTTTTCCCGGCGGCTGCTTCTTCGCCGCGACCTCGGTCGAGTTCAGCCATAGGCCGGGACCGGTCCGGGACCGGATCGAGGACATGCTCCGCTCCTGGCTCTCGTACCTCGAGCATGCCGTCGAGCAGGCGCAGGAGGCCGGGGAGCTCGTGGACACCCTCAGTGCATGCGAGATCACCTTCGAGCTCGACTCGTTCGGGATGGCGGCGAACTGGCAGCACCGCGTCTTCGGCGATCCGTCCGTCTACGACGGTGCCCGCCGCGCGATTCGCGAGCGGCTCGAGTCGCTCAGGCCGGCCTGAACTCGGCCCACAGCTCCTCCATCGTCCGGAGCCGCCCACCGAGATGGGCGAGGTCCGTCGGTGCGGTGTTCACGGCCCGCACGACCCAGTCGTCGCCGACGTCGAGCACGTTGATGCAGGCCGGCGCCTGCTCGAAGTTGCCGAGCATCGCGCGGCCCCCGGTGAGCGCGTAGGAGAGGATCGCGCGGTTGACGCCGCCGTGGAGGACGGCGAGGACGACGTCCCACTCGGGGTCGGCGAGCAGCCGGTCGACGGCCGGGAGCACTCGGTCGAGCAGCGACCGGATCGACTCGCCGCCGAGGAAGGTCGCGTCCTCGGGAACGACGTCACGCCAGGCCTCCACGAAGGTCCGCTCGAGCTCGTCCTCGGGGATGTCGCGCAGGTTGCCGGACTCGATCTCGCGGAGCTCGGGCCAGAGCTCGGGCTCGGAGTCCGGCGCGACGATCCGCGCCGTCTCGATCGTCCGTGGCAGGCCGCTCGTGATCACCCGATCGAGCCGGATCCCCTCCAGTAGGGCTGCCGCGGCGCGGGCCTGCTCCCGCCCGACCTCGGTCAGCGGCACCTCGTCCGGGTGCAGCGGGCGACCGTCCTCGAAGTAGCTGACATGCCCGTGGCGCATCAGGTAGATCCGGCGGCGGCTCACTCGTACCGCTCCAGGTAGGCGGGGTTCGAGATCCGCAGCTTCGCGGCGACGTGCTCCTTCAGCAGCGGCAAGGTCTGCTCGTTGACCTCGCCCTCCCGGATGCGGTGCGCGAGCTCTGTGACCTCTTCGTCACTTAGCGACACGTTGTTGCTTGCCGTGAGCTCGCGCGAGGCGATCGCCAGCGCGTTCAGCGCGACGAGCGTCCGGAACTTCAGGCGGTGGTCGTCCGCAGCGGGGAGAACCTCCTCGGCGAGAAACTCCGCCACCGCCTCGACCAGCTCGGCCGCCGTCGGGCGGTCAGACATGCTCGATCAGGTCGAGGAGCTCGTACTCCATTTCCGCCGCCATCCGGCCGAGCACCGCGTACTCGACGCTCCGGTCCTGTCCGTTCAGGTGCCGGCGGCACTGAGTCAGGCACCCCGTCGCCCACTTGACGTTCCCGAGCACCTCCCACCAGAGCAGCTCGTCCTCGCCGATCGAGCGCCCGGTGAGCTCGCCGTACCGCTCCAGGTACGGGCCGACCTCGCCGATCCCGCCGAGCCGCCGGTCGTCGGCGCCGAACCGCCAGGCACGGACGATCGGCCACGCCACGTCCTCGTGCGGGTCGGACAGGTGGGCGAACTCCCAGTCGAGGACGTACTCGAGGCCGCGCTCCGAGACCGCGATGTTCCCGAGCCGGAAGTCGCCGTGGCTGACGACCTCCGGGAGCGGCTCCGGCCGGTGCGCACGCAGCCACCAGAGGCCGTACTCGATCGCGGGGTGCGGTTCGCCGACCGAGTCGAGCTCGTGGACGAAGCGCTCGAGCACGTCGCCTGTCCGGAGGAACGGCAGCCGCTCCGCGGGGATCGCGTGGATCTTCGCCAGCTCCTCGGCGAGCTGGAGGTCGAGCCCCGGCGGCGGTTGCCGCACGATTCGCCGCCCGATCGTCTCGCCCTCGATCAGCTCCATCGCAAAGGCTTCGTGGCCGCCGAGCTCGCCGAGGTACGCCACCGGGTGCGGCACCTTCACGCCCGCCTCTTCGGCGGCCTCGAGCACGTGAAACTCTTGCCGGAGCGGCAGCGTGGCCTCGTGAATCACGCCGACTCCGGCCCGTCGGACGAGCAGCGGCCCCTCGTCCGTCTCGACCGCCCAGGCCTCCTTCGACGCGCCGCCGGGGAGGAGGTGCATCGACGTGACGCGGCGACCGAGCGCCTCCTCGAGCTCGCCCGCCCAGGGGGCGGTTTCGCTCAAGCCGATTGGCCTCCGTCGACGACGAGGGTGTGGCCGGTGACGTAGGCCGAGGCGTCGGAGGCGAGGAACACCACCGGCCCCTTCAGGTCCTCCGGTCCGCCGAAGCGCCGTAGCGGGACGTCCTCCACGAGGCGCTCGCCGTGTCGCTCGAGGACGAAGTTGGCCATGTCCGAGGGGAACCAGCCCGGCGCGATCGCGTTGACGCGAATGCCGTGCTCGGCCCACTTGCAGGCGAGGTCGCGCGTGAAGGCGATCACCCCGCCCTTGGTGGCGTGGTAGACGACCGAGTTCGTGATCTCGGTCGGCGAGCCGTGGAGGCCGGCCACCGACGCGATGTTCACGATCGACCCGCCGCCGTTCGAGATCATCGCCCGGCCGGCCGCCTGCGAAAAGAGGAAGACGCCGGTCAGGTTGACGTCGACCACCTTCTGCCAGCCCTCGAGCGGCATCTCCTCCGGCGGCGCCCCCCAGACGGTCCCGGCGTTGTTCACCAGCACGTCCACGCCGCCGAAGTCTGCGACCGTCCGCGCCACGACGGCCTGCACCTGATCCGGGTCGCGGACGTCGCAGCCGAGCCCGAGCGTCTTGACGCCGTGCTCGGCGAGCTCGGCGGCCGCTTCCTCGCAGCGCTCGGCCTGGCGGGCGCAGACGAGGATGTTCGCGCCGGCCTCGGCCAGGCCGTCGGCCATCTGGCGCCCGATGCCCTTGCCGCCGCCGGTGACGATCGCGGTCTTCCCTGACAGATCGAACAGCTTCATGAGGCAGCCTCCGAGACGACGCGGAGCGTCGCCGGGTCGCGGGTCGAGATCAGGAGCGTGGTCGCACCGGAATCCTCCCAGGCGGCAAGGCGGTCCTTGATCCGGTCGGCGGGGCCGACGAGCGCCATCTCGTCGATCAGCGTGTCCGGAACGGCGGCCGCGGCGTCGCGCTGCTTGCCGTCGAGGAACAAATCCTGGATCTCCTTCGCCTCCTGCTCCCAGCCGTAGCTCGAGACGAGGTCGTTGTAGAAGTTCTTGCCGCGCGCGCCCATGCCGCCCACGTAGAGCGCGTAGTACGGGCGAAGCGCGTCCCGGGCGGTCTCGACGTCGTCGGCGGCGAGCGCCGGCACCGATGGCGCGATGTCGAGGTCGCCGCGCGCGAACGGCGCCGGGAAGGTGTCGCGGGCGCGCTCGGGAGAAAAGAAGATCGGCAGCCAGCCGTCGGCGATCTCGGCGGCGAGCTCGACCGCCTTCGGCTTGAAGACCGCGAGGTAGATCGGGATGTCGGGCCGCAGCGGCCGCGCCATCAGCTTGAGGGGCTTGCCGAGACCGGTTGCGCCGTCGCCGGTGTACGGCACCTGGAAGTGCTTCCCGTCGTACTCGAGCGTCTGCCGCCGGAGCACGATCCGCACGATCTCGACGTACTCGCGGATCTTCGTCAGCGGCTTGCCCCAGGGCTCGCCGTGCCAGCCTTCGACCACCTGCGGGCCGGAGAGGCCGAGCCCGAGCAGGAACCGGCCACCGGACATCAGGTCGAGGGTGGCCGCGGTCATCGCCGTCGCCGCCGGCGTCCGCGCCGGGATCTGGAAGATCGCCGAGCCGACCTTGAGCGTGGTCGTCGTGGCGGCGAGCCACGAGAGCACGGTCGCGGCGTCCACGCCCCAGGCCTCGGCGGCCCAGGCGGAGTCGTAGCCGAGGCGCTCCGCTTCGCGGGCGAGCTCGATCAGCTCCGTCGGGTTCGTCCCGGGCGGCGCGTACCCCATGTAGAACCCGAGTCGCACGACCTGCGATGCTAAACGGGTGGCGGTGACCGAACTCGCTCCGACTGCCGAGGTCGAGGAGCTTCGAGGGCGCTACCGCGCCTTCATGGAGGAGCACGTCTACCCGAACGAGCGCGGCCTGCAGGCGGACGACCTCGAGCTGATCCGCTCCCTGCAGGCGAAGACGAAGGAGGAGGGGTTGTGGGCGCCGCACGTCCCGCCGGAGGCAGGCGGCACGGGCCGGGGCTTCCTCGCCTACGCGTTCCTGAACGAGGAGATCGGCCGGTCGTCCTACGCCCAGCTCGTCTTCGGCTGCCAGGCGCCCGATGCCGGGAACGCCGAGATCCTGCACATGTTCGGGACGGAGGAGCAGAAGGAGCGCTGGCTGGCGCCGCTCGTCGCCGGCGAGATCCGCTCGTTCTTCTCGATGACGGAGCCCGAGGTGCCGGGGTCGGATCCGACGACGCTGCGCACACTCGCCGTCCGCGATGGCGACGACTGGGTGGTCGACGGCCACAAGTGGTTCTCGTCCGGGGCCGACGGCGCGGCGTTCGGGATCGTGATGGCCGTGACCGATCCGGACGCGGAGCCGCATAGGCGTGCCTCACAGATCATCGTTCCGGCGGACACGCCCGGTGTGGACGTCGTCCGGTCGATCCCGGTGCTCGGGCATGCCGGCCGGGGCTGGTCGACGCACTGCGAGGTCTGGTACCGCGGCGTTCGGGTTCCGGTCGAGAACACGCTCGGCTCGCCGGGCGACGGGTTCCGGATCGCACAGAAGCGCCTCGGACCGGGTCGGATCCACCACGTGATGCGCTGGCTCGGGCAGATGCAGCGCGCGTTCGAGCTGCTCTGCCGGTATGCGCTCGAGCGGGAGGCGTTCGGTTCGCGGCTCGCGGACAAGCAGACCGTGCAGAACTGGATCGCCGACTCGGCCGCCGAGATCCACGCCTGCCGCCTGATGACGCTCGACGCGGCGCAGAAGATCGACGAGGGCGAGGAGGCCCGCGTCGAGGTCTCGGTGATCAAGTTCTACGCGGCGCGGGTGCTCCACGACGTGATCGACCGCGCGATCCAGGTACACGGGGCGCGCGGGCTGACGGACGAGACGCCGCTGGCGGAGATGTACGCGAACGCGCGCGCAGCGCGGATCTACGACGGCCCGGATGAGGTGCACCGGATGGTCGTGAGCCGGCGGATCCTGAAGGAGTTCGAGCGGGGAGGCACATGGCGGTTCTCGTGAAGACCAACCGGCGGGTGACGATGGCCGCGCGGCCGGAAGGCTTTCCGCGGGACACGGACTTCGCACTGGACGAGGCGGAGGTCGGCGAGCCGCGGCCGGGGGAGGTGCTCGTGCGCGTCCTGTGGGTGTCGGTCGATCCGTACCAGCGGGGCCGCATGAGCGACGCGCGGTCGTACGCGAAGTCGCTCGAGCCCGGGGACGTGATCACGTCGCAGTCGCTCGGCGAGGTGGTCGAGAGTCAGGACGGGCGCTACAAGCCGGGCGATCTCGTGGTCGGTCAGCTGGGCTGGCAGGCGTACGCGGTCGCGCGAGGCGGGGCACTGCGGAAGATCCCGGAGATCCTCGACCCGCCGACGCTCGCGCTGCACGTTGTGGGGATGACCGGCTTGACGGCCTACTTCGGGCTGCTGGACGTGGGCCGGCCGAAGCCGGGCGACACGGTGCTGGTCTCGGGCGCCGCCGGTGCGGTTGGGCAGGTCGTGGGTCAGATCGCGAAGCTCATGGGCTGCCGCACGGTCGGCATCGCCGGCGGCCCGGACAAGTGCACCGACTGCACGCTGTACGGCTACGACGTCGCGCTCGACTACAAGGGCGAGACGTTCCGCGACGAGCTTAAGGTCGCGACGCCGGACGGCGTGGACGTCTACTTCGACAACGTCGGCGGCGACGTCTCCGCCGCCGTCCACCGGCGGCTGAACGTCGGCGCGCGGATCCCGATCTGCGGGCAGATCTCCCAGTACAACCTCGACCGGCCGGAGCCGACGTTCGCGCCGCAGCTCCTGATCGTCTACCGGGCACGGATGGAGGGCTTCCTCGTCACCGACTACGCGCACCGGTACGAGGAGGGAGCGATGCGGCTCGCCCGCTGGGTCGCGGAGGGCAAGCTCCGCTGGCGCGAGGACGTCACGGAGGGCCTGGAGAACGCCCCGGCGGCGTTCATGGGCATGCTCCGCGGCGAAAATCGCGGTAAGGCGCTCGTCAAGGTCGCGAACCGAGGCGGCTAGCCGTGGCTCGCTGGGCCGCGCTGGCCGGCGTGCTCCTCCTCCACGCGTTCGGCGCGCTGACCTGGGTGACGGCGCTGGGCTTCGGCGCCGACATCGGCACGGATCGCCAGCTCTACGCGGCGCTGGCGTTCGGCGCCGTGACGTGGCTGGCCGCAACCGTCGCCGTCGTTTGGCTCTGGCGGACGCGGAACGCGACGATCCCGATCCCGTTCCTGTGGTGGATGCCGTCGTACCTTCTGATGGTCGGCCTCGTCTACGGCTGGGACTAGGCGCCGGGCACGCCGGGCCGAACCAGCGCTAGTAACAACTTGTTACTTGGCGTTTGCGCCGCTCAGCGGCGAGGCGCCGGCGGAAGATCGCCGGCGAGGTGGTCGATGATCGCGGTCGGAGGATGGACCCGAAAGGTCACGTCGAGGAGCACTGTGCTCGTGCTCGGGCCGCGGGCCTGTTTCCAGCGGCGCGACTGGTGCACCAGCGTCCTGATGCGCTCGTAACTGGGCCGAACCAGGCCCCACTGCTCGGCCTGCGTCGCGATCCGTCGGTACGTCTCGGCGATCGGCACCGTCCGGTCGTCGAGCTTGTCGAGCCGCCGGTAGAGCCGTTCGGGAATGTGCGCCGCCGATCTCCTCACGGCCTCGACTATCGCTGCCGGCGGAGCTGAGAATCGTGCCGTTTCTGTGCCAAGTAACAAGTTGTTACTTGGCTAGAGCGGTGGGGGAGCGACCCCCTCCCGGCCTTGGACGCGCGGCCCCGGGATGCCCCGGAAGCGGTACGGCTCGGGGTCTCGGCCCGGCTGTACGACCCACGCCTCGCCGCTGCTCTCGCTCCGCGCCGCGCGCAGGACCGCGTCCGCGACGTCCTCCGGTCGAAGGAGTGGGAAGTCCGCGGCCTCGAGGGACTCCCGCAGACCGCCTCGCACCATGGGCGTGTCGGCGAAACCTGGGCACACGGCGTTGAGGCGGATTCCGCGCTCGGCGAGTTGAGGCGCGACGGAGCGAACGAGCCCGATCACCGCGTGCTTCGTCAGCGAGTAGATCGGGTCGCCCTCGACGCCGGTCAGGCCGGCGAGCGAGGCGGTGACCACGATCGCATCCCCCTCCTCCATGACGCGCGCGAACCGGCGCACGCCCCAGACGACGCCGTCGACGTTGACCGAGACGATCCGCCGGTACTTCTCGTCGGACAGATCGGCGATCGACGGCTGGTCGATTGCTACCCCCGCGTTCAGGCAGGCGAGCTCCGCCCGCTCGACCGACTCCCACGCCGCCGGGTCCGTGACGTCGAACCCGTCGACGATGTCGAGCCCGCGCACCTCGGCGCCCTCCGACTCGAGCCGTGCCACGATCGCCCGCCCGAACCCGCCCGCGGCGCCCGTGACGACGGCCGTCCTAGGGAACAAGGACGACCTTCCCGACGTGGCCGCGCGCCTCGATCAGCGCGTGCGCGTCGGCTGCGCGCTCCAAGGAAAACGTCGCGCCGACCAGCGGCTTCACCGCGCCGGAGCTCCACAGCTCGAGCAGTTCGCCGACCGCCTCCCTCACCAGCCCCGGCTCGTGCCGCATCAGCCGGCCGAGATAGAAGCCGTGCATCGAGAGGTTCCGGCCCACGAGCGGCGCGGGATCCAGCGGCTCCCACCAGCCCCCCGCGTACCCGAGCGCGACCACCGACCCCAGCGGCTTCAGCACCCCGAAGCTCCGCGCGAAGACCTCGCCGCCCACCGGATCGAGTACGACGTCCGCGCGCACCTCCTCGGTGAAGTCCTCGTAGCCGACCGCGCGCTCCGCGCCCTGCTCCAGAGCAACCGCTCGCTTCGCCTCGGTGCTCGCCGTCGCCACGACCGCCGCCCCGAGGTGCTTCGCCAGCTGGATCGCCGCAGCGCCGACCCCGCCCGACCCGGCATGGACGAGCACGACGGATCCCGGCCCGACTCGCACCTGCCGCGTCAGCGGGATCCACGCCGTGAGGTACGTGAGCAGGAAACCGGCGCCCTCTACGAACGACGCGCCGTCCGGCAGCGGCACCACAAGCTGCTCGTCCACCGCGACGGCCTCCGCATAGCCTCCGCCGCGCGGCAGCGCCATCACGCGCCGCCCGTCGACCTCACCGGCGACCTCCGATCCAGGCACCGTCGGCAGCTCCGGAGGCTGCGGATAGCGTCCCTGGCGCACGAGCACGTCGGCGAAGTTCACCCCCGCCGCCCGCACCCGCACGACGACCTGGCCGTCGCCGGCCTCGGGCTCAGGCGCCTCCTCGAGGGCGAGCTGCTCCGGCCCGCCCGTCTCGCGGAGGACGACCGCCCTCAAGAAGCCGTGACGTGCTCTTCTGCGAACTGCTCGCGCAGCGCGATCTTCTTGAACTTCCCAACGCTCGTCTTCGGGATCTCGTCGACGAACTCGTAGCGGTCGGGCAGCCACCACTTCGCGAACTTCGGCGCCAGGTGCTCGTGCAGCTCTTCGGGGGTGACGGACGCGCCCTCCTTGAGCACGATTGCCGCCAGCGGCCGCTCGGCCCACTTCTCGTCCGGGATCGCGATCACGGCCGCCTCGGACACCGCCGGGTGCGCCATCAGGGCATTCTCGAGCTCGACGGACGAGATCCACTCGCCGCCGGACTTGATCACGTCCTTCGAGCGGTCCTTGATCTGGATGAACCCGCGCGGGTGCATCGAGACGATGTCGCCGGTCTTGAACCAGCCGTCGTCCGTCCAGCGGTCCGCCTGCGACTCGTCCTCGTAGTAGCCGGCCGCGATCCACGGCCCGCGCACCTCGAGCTCGCCCATCGACTCGCCGTCCCACGGGACATCGTCGTCGCCGGCGCGCACCCGGAGCTCGACGAACGGCAGCGGCACTCCGGCCATCGCCACGAAGTCGAACTGCGTGTCCTGGTCGGCGTCCTGCAAGTCGCCGATGAAGTCGGTCGTCGAGGCCACGGGGGAGGTCTCGGTCATGCCCCAGCCCTGCACGACGCTGAGCCCGTGACGCTCCTTGTACGCCGCGATCATCGCGCGAGGGACGGCGGAGCCGCCGACGAGCATCCCCTTCATGTGCGAGAGGTCCCACTTGCCCGGGTTCGCGTCGAGCAGCTGCAGCATCCCCAGCCAGATCGTCGGCACCCCGGCCGTCCAGGTCACCTGCTCCTGGACGAAGTCCTCGAGCAGGCTCTCCGGGTCGAGGTGCGGCCCGGGGAAGACGAGCTTCGCGCCGAGCATCGCCGCGAGGTACGGATAGCCCCACGCGTTCGCATGGAACATCGGTACCACCGGCAGGAGCGTGTCGCCGTGTGCGACGCGCAGGCCGAGCGGCGAGGTCGTCGCCACGCCGAGCGCGTGGAGGATCGTCGAGCGGTGCGAGTAGACGACGCCCTTGCACCGGCCGGTCGTCCCACTCGTGAAGCACATCGCGGCCGCCTCACGCTCGTCGAGCTGTGGGTCCTCCCACTCGTCCGGGGTCGCCGTCGCCAGCAGGTCCTCGTAGCCGTCCTCGACGACGATCACGTGCTCGATCGACGTCCGGTCCCTGAACTGGTCGAGCAGCGGCAGGAGGCTCTGGTCGACGATGATCGCCTTGTCCTTGCCGTGCTCGGCGACGTAGGCCAGGTCGTCCGGGTGGAGGCGCAGGTTCAGCGTGTGGAGGACGAACCCGCCGCACGGGATCCCGAAGTACGCCTCGAGGTGCTGGTAGTGGTTCCAGCAGAGCGTCGCGACCCGGTCGCCGCGCTCGAGCCCGAGCTTCTGGAGCGCCACAGCGAGCTGCTTGGCCCGCGCGGCCATGTCCCGATACGTGTAGCGGTGAAAGCTCTTGTCCGGAAGCCGGGTGACGATCTCCCTCTCCCCGAAGTACGTCTCCGCCCGCCGCAGAATGGGAGGGAGGGAGAGCTGGTAGTCCATCATCAAGCCGTTCAACGCGTGCCTCCTCGAGGTAGACCCAGTCAAATCGTGCTGGATTTGGGGGTTCCCGGCAACTAGCTGCCCTTTGCGAACCCCTGTCGCCGCGCCAGGTCGACCTCGGGGTTCACGAGCTGGCCGTCGCGGCCGACGTAGCCGCCCTTCGCGCCGACCACGAGCAGCACGAGCTCGTCGTCGCCGAGGTTCGTGATCTTGCGGGGCGTCGTCGATTCGACGTGGACGAGCCCGCCCGGGCCGAGCTCGAACTCGTCGCCGTCGACCTCGAACAGCGCCCGCCCCTGATGGACGAAATAGAGCTCGTCCTGCTCGTCGTGGTAGTGGAGGAAGCCCTCGAAGTGGGGGGCGTAGACGACGCCGTTGACGCCGAAGGCCTGCACGCCGAGCGCCTGCCGGACCTTGCGGAAGCCCGGCCCGGCGCCGAGCTCGTCCAGCGTTCCCTTGCTGTAGCCCATCACGTCCCTCCCAGGAGCAGTCGTTTGTAGACCCGGTCACGGAGCCGGTTCGGAAGCCGCTCGACGCCGGCGCGCAGCTTCGCGTCGCGGCCGACGAGGTAGCGGGCCCGTGGCCGGTCCGCGGTCAGCGCTGCCTCGACCGTCTCGGCGACGACCTCGGCGGGTGCGCCGTTCGCGCTTCGCTTGAGCGCGAAGGAGCGGAAGGCGGCGAGGCGGTCGCCGTAGAGCGCCAGTCCCTCCGGCGGCGGATCCGGACGCTCCCGCGTCCACATGGGCGTCTTGATCGTCCCGGGCTCGACGATGGCGACGTGGATTCCCCAGGGCCGCAGCTCGACCCGGAGCGAGTCCGTCATCGCCTCGAGTGCGAACTTCGACATCGCGTAGGCGCCGAGGAAGGGAAGTGCGCTCCGACCGGAGATCGAGCCGATGTTGACGACGCGGCCGCGCGCCGCGCGGAGCGCCGGTACTGCGAGCTGGGTCACGCGCAGCTGGCCGACGACGTTGACCTCGAGTTGGCGGCGGAGCTCGTCGACGTCGAGGAACTCGAGCGGGCCGGCCACCGCGATCCCCGCGTTGTTGACGAGGCCGTCGAGCCGGTCCAGGTCGAGCGACGCCGGCGGGTCGGTGACGTCGAGCAGCACCTCCTCGGTTCCCGCGGGTGCATCGCCCTCACGCCGCACTCCGGCGAGCACCCGCCAGCCGTGCCGCGACAGCCTGACGGCGCACGCCTGTCCGATTCCGGACGACGCGCCCGTGACCAGGACTGTCCGCGTCAATCCAGCAGCCGGGAGGCGATCTTCGCGCGCTGGACGCGGGAGTAGCCGCCGTACGCCTGGATCCAGAGCGCGCGCTTGTAGTACTCGTGCAGCACGTGCTCCCAGGTGAAGCCGATGCCGCCGTGGGCCTGGATCGAGCGCTCGCACGCAGCCACGGCCGCATCGGCCGCGTAGGACTTGGCCGCGGCGACGGCGACGTCCGCCTGCTCGTCGTCCTCGGCGACGCACCACGCGGCCCAGTAGGCGAGCGAGCTCGCGAGCTCCGTCTCGACGAAGATGTCGGCGAGCTTGTGCGAGACGGCCTGGTAGACGCCGATCTTGCGCCCGAACTGCTCGCGCTCCTTGGCGTACTCGACGGCGAGCTCGAGCGCCTTCTTGCCGATCCCCACGGCCTCGAGCGCCAGGGCTGCCAGCTGTTCGTTCTCCGGCCGTGACTCGTCGAAGAGCGACTCGCCGCGGTTGGCCCGGCCGGCCTCCTCGAACAGCACAGCCTGGTCGACGAAGCCGAGGTCGGCCGAGCCGATCTCCTCCTTCGACCAGCCGCCGTTCTGGAGGATGTCGCGCGCCTCGCGGCGGAGGAGCTCCTGCTCTTCGGTGAATGCGAATTGCATCAGCGGCTCCTGGGGAGGCCGAGCACGCGCTCGGCGATGATGTTGCGAAGGATCTCCGACGTCCCGGCCTCGATCGTGTTGCCGCGGCTTCGCAGCTGTTGGTGGCGCCAGTAGCCGTCGTCCTCGCCGTCCAGGATCTCCATCGCGAGCTTCGTCAGGCGCTGATTCTGCTCCGACCAGTGCAGCTTCGAGACGGAACCCTCGGGGCCGGGGATGCCCGTCTGCATCAGCGTCGTCAGCGACCGGTAGTTCGTCAGCTTGAGCGCCTGGAGCTCGATCCACTCCTGCGCGACGCGGTCGCGGATGATCGGGTCGTCGGCGCCCTTCTCCTTCGTGAGCGTGACGAGCTTCTGGACCTGCGCCTCGAGCGCCCCGCCGAGGGCGAACCCCAGCGTGCCGCGCTCGTGCAGCAGCGTCGTCATCGCAACCTGCCAGCCGCCGCCGATCTCGCCAAGCAGGTTCTCCTGCGGCACTTCGACGTCCGTCAGGAAGATCTCGTTGAACTCTGCCTCGCCGGTGATCTGACGGAGCGGCCGGACCTCGACGCCCGGCGCCTTCATGTCCACGATGATGTAGGTGAGGCCCTCGTGACGCTCCGAGTTCGGGTCGCTGCGTCCGACGAGGATGCAGTGGTCGGCGATGTGGGCGAAGGACGACCAGACCTTCTGGCCGTTGACGACGAAGGAGCCGTTCCGCGGCGCGATCGAGGTTCTGACGGCCGAGAGGTCGGAGCCGGCTCCGGGCTCGGAGAAGCCCTGGCACCAGATCTCCTCCGCCGAGAGGATCTTCGAGAGGTAGCGGCGCTTCTGCTCCTCCGCCCCGTGCGCCATGATCGTCGGCCCCGCCATCCCGAGGCCGATCACGCCCATATGGGATGGCGCCTCGGCCCGGGCGAACTCCTCGAGCACGATCGCCTGGTGGCTGTAGGGCGCGCTGTGGCCCCCGTACTCCTCGGGCCAGGTCAGGCCCGCGTACCCGGCGTCGTAGATCTTCCGGCTCCACTCGCGGGAGTCGCCCGCGGGCAGGTTCTCCTGGAGCCAGGCGCGGACCTGGTCGCGGAAGGCGGCTTCGTCGGGGCTGTCCCGGAGGTCCACGGGGCTTAGCCTATATCGGGTGCTACCGACGGTAACAAATGACCTTCTGGCCGTCCTCGACGAGGCCGTGGCCGAGTCGGAGCGCCGGCCGCCGAGGCTCGTGGACGGGCGGGTCGAATTCGACGAGGCGTACCACCGGGCGGGGCGGGCGGTCTGGGCGACCGGGATCGTCGGCGCCCTGCCCGTCGAGCAGGCGGCGCTCTTCCACGAGGTCGCGCAGGCCGGGGAGGGTGGGCACGCGTGCCCGGTCGTCTGCGCGGCCGGGTTGGTGCGCGCTCTGCGGACGCACGCCTCGGACGAGCTGCGGGGGCGGTTCCTGCCGCCGCTGCTCGAGACCGAGTACGACCGGGCACAGCGCGGCGCGCAGTTCCTGACGGAGCGCCACGGCGGCTCCGACGTCGGCGCGAACCGGGTGGAGGCGGTTCCGGACGGGCATACCTGGCGGCTGTACGGCGAGAAGTGGTTCTGCTCCGTGGCGGACGCGGATCAGTTCCTCGTGACGGCACGGCCGCAGGGGGCGCCAGAGGGAACGCGCGGGATCGCGTGCTTCCTGCTCGCGAGCGCGGACGGCGGCTTCCGGATCCGCAAGCTGAAGGACAAGCTCGGGACACGGGCGCTCGCCACCGGCGAGATCGAGTTCGAGGGTGCGGCGGCGTATCCGCTCGGGCCGCTGGACGATGGCTTCCGGATCGCGGTCAGCGTGCTGAACACGTCACGGTGGCTGAACGCGGTCGGA